>Ga0307375_10001855_pt1 | contig 22351 bp, 19 predicted proteins | sample TR1MG_FD_202531 | JGI IMG/M metagenome (GOLD analysis project Ga0307375, IMG submission 202531) | Soil microbial communities from Risofladan, Vaasa, Finland - TR-1 | ecosystem: Environmental > Terrestrial > Soil > Coastal area > Acid sulfate soil | place: Finland: Risofladan, Vaasa | collected...
TCCCAGTCCTACCACCCCAACTTGATCTACCCGCGCTCGAGCGAGGGATTCTTGAGTTCTGGGATCGGGATGGCATATTTCACCAATCTATGGCGGCCACCGAGATTGGCCCTAACTGGACCTTCTACGAAGGGCCGCCAACGGCAAATGGCTTGCCAGGCACTCACCATGTAGAGGCGCGGGTATTTAAGGACTTATTCCCCAGGTTTCAGACCATGAAAGGCAGTTACGTTCTCCGTAAGGCCGGCTGGGATTGTCACGGCCTGCCGGTAGAACTTGCCGTGGAGAAAGAACTCGGCTTCACCGGCAAGCAAGATATCGAGGCCTACGGGGTCGCAGAGTTCAACGCCAAATGTCGTGAGTCCGTGCAACGACATGTGGGTGAATTTGAAGCAATGACTAGACGTATGGGTTTCTGGGTCGATTTCGATCAGGCCTACTGGACGATGTCCCCACAATATGTCGAGAGCGTCTGGTGGTCCCTTAAAGAAATCTGGCAGAAGGGACTGCTGGTCGAAGACCATCGAGTTGCGCCCTACTGCCCGCGTTGCGGAACGACTCTCTCAGATCACGAATTAGCGCAAGGGTATGAAACCGTCGTTGACCCCTCTGTCTACGTGCGATTCCCGATCACCTCTGGCCCACTCGTCGAACTTGGGGCGGCGCTGCTCGTCTGGACGACCACGCCTTGGACACTGGTTAGCAATACCGCCGTTGCAGTGAAACCTGACGTTCACTATGTGGCGGCTCGAACATCCGACGGCGAAGTGCTTGTCGTCGCCAAGGCGCTCATTGAAGTCCTTGGTGACAATGTCGAGATACTTCACGAGTTCTTGGGCCATGAGTTAGAGCACGTTTCCTACACCAGACCCTTTGACCTCATTGAGATTCCCGAAGCGCACTACGTGGTGCTAGCCGACTACGTCACCACCGAAGATGGCACTGGGCTCGTTCACCAATCCCCCGCCTTCGGAGCAGACGATCTAGCCGTCGCTCGAGTTTACGGAATGCCGGTAGTGAATCCAATCGAACCTAATGGCACTTTCGAATCAAGCGTCCCGCTGGTTGGTGGCCAATTCTTTAAAGACGCTGACAAGATTCTTGTGAAAGACCTCAAGACACGCGGCCGGCTTTTTAAAGAGCAAGCCTATGAGCACTCGTATCCGCACTGCTGGCGCTGCCACACCGCTTTGCTTTACTACGCCCAGCCTTCGTGGTACATAAGAACAACCGCAATCAAGGACGCGTTAATCCGCGAGAATCAGAAGACAGACTGGCACCCGAGCACGATCAAAACCGGCAGGTATGGGGACTGGCTAGAAAACAACATCGATTGGGCCTTGTCACGCAAGCGCTACTGGGGCACTCCGTTGCCAATCTGGCGGTGCGATAACGACCACACCATCTGCGTTGGCTCTTTAAGAGAACTAGGCGCGCTGGCCGGACTTGACCTACTCGAGCTGGATCCGCATCGTCCGTACGTTGACGACATTTCGTTTGACTGCGCCGACTGCGGGCACAAAATGAACCGGGTCTCCGAAGTTATCGACGGCTGGTACGACTCCGGCGCTATGCCGTTTGCCCAGTGGGGCTATCCGCATGTCCCCGGGTCAGTTGAAAAATTCTCGGCCGCATTTCCCGCCGATTTTATCTGTGAGGCCATAGATCAGACCCGGGGTTGGTTCTACACCTTGATGGCGATCGGAACCCTTGTCTTTGACCAAAGTTCTTACAAGACGGTGCTCTGTCTTGGACATATTCTCGATAAAGATGGCCGAAAGATGAGCAAGCACTTAGGAAATGTGCTTGAGCCAATTCAACTTATGGACAAGCACGGGGCCGACGCAGTCCGCTGGTTTATGTTGGCTTCGGGATCGCCTTGGCAGTCGCGCAGAGTAGGGCACGAGGCGATCGCCGATGTAGTGCGGAAGACTCTGCTGACCTATTGGAACACTGTTGCCTTCCACTCGCTCTATGCCGGGCTTTCTGAATTCTCGGCCGTCGCCAAAGCGCCGGAGGCCGCAGAGCGTCCAGTTCTCGATCGATGGGCACTGTCTGAACTTAACCGCACGATCAAAGAGGTGGACCAGGCCTATACAGAATTCGACTCACAGGCTGCGGGTCGCTTGATCTCTCAATTCGTCGACAACCTCTCAAATTGGTACGTACGCAGATCAAGAAGACGATTCTGGAATGGAGACACCTCAGCACTGGCAACCTTGCATGAATGTTTGCGCTCCATAACGTTATTGATGGCACCGATGGTTCCATTTATCACTGAGCACGCTTGGCAAGAGTTGTTTATCTTGGTCGATCCGGAGCAGCCAAGTTCAGTGCATCTTGCCCCGTTCCCAGTAGCGGATGAGGCTTTGATCGATTCGGTATTGCAGGAGCAGGTTTCGTTAGTGCGTAGGCTCGTTGAGCTCGGTCGGGCGGCGCGAGCCGAATCGCAGGTGAAGATTAGGCAGCCTCTTGGACGAGCTTTGATCTCGGCATCTGGTTGGCAACAAATTCCTGCGGATCTACGTGCTCAGATTTCTGAAGAACTCAATGTTTCAGTGCTTGACGATATTTCAGCGGCCGGGGCTGATCTCGTAGATATCAGCATCAAGGCAAATTTTCGAACCCTCGGCCAACGCTTCGGGAATCAGACGCAGGACCTCGCCGCAGCAATCGCAAAAAGCGATGCGAACTCTCTAGTTGAGGGCTTGAGAATCAACGGCACTGCCCTGGTAGGACTTAACGGAATGGAACTGGAAATAACAGTAGAGGATCTAGTCATAACCGAAACCCCGAAAAGTGGCTGGGCCGTGGTATCTGGAGGCGGCGAAAGTGTGGCGCTAGACCTTACGATAACTCCCGAGCTTCGACGAGCCGGAATAATGCGAGAAATTGTGCGACTGATTCAAGAAGGCCGAAAGAGCGCGGGCTTTGACGTAAGCGATCGGATAAAGGTCCTGTGGAGCGCCGATGGACAGACGCTTGAGGCGATCCAGGAGCACGAAAACGCAATCAAGGAAGAGATTCTCGCCATCGATTTTGCCCGCAGCCAGACCGCTCTAACCGATGGTCTGCGTGACGAAGAAAATGGTTTTGCTTGCACTATCGAACGGGCTTAGAGAGTGGCGACCACTCGCATCAGCATTGAAACAAGGAAGAAGAGAACCAGGAATGATAAATCCAGATATACCCCGCCGATTCGAAGTGGCGGCATTATTCTTCTGAAGAATTTTAAAGGCGGATCAGTGACTGAATAAATGGAGGTGACAAAGATCAACATCACCCCTCGAGGGCGCCATGAGCGCGAGAACTGGCGGACATATTCAAAGATGAGTCGACCGATCAGGGCAAGTAAGTACAGCCAGAGTACGAACTGAATCAAACTTAGAACGAGTGTCATCAGCTCTGGTTAAAAAAACTTGCCTGCGCGGCTGCATTTTTATCCTCTTGGCTCACCTTGATATCAGCCGGCGAGAGCAGGAACACTTTGGCGGTGACCCGTTCAATGCTTCCGTGAAGCCCAAAGACTAGACCTGCGGCAAAATCCACCAGACGCTTGGCATCTGGCTCGTCCATTTCGGTCAGATTCATAATGACCGGAACGCCCTCGCGGTAGTGCTCTCCCAAGGTTCGGGCCTCGTTGTAGTTGCGCGGGTGAAGTGTGACGATCCGATCTGGGCGCTCAACGGGCCGATCCACAACCACCGCACTTAGCGAACGGTCAACCAGCCTCGGAGTGGGGTTGCGATAGACCTCAGTTGGGCGGTCGTCGAAAGCTTCGTCTTGCTCGTCGTACTCATCTCCACCGTCGACCAGGCCGAGATAGACCGCCATCTTGCGCATTGATTTCGCCATAAAATCAGACGTTACTGTAACAAATGACGCGAACCGAGTATTGACGAGCCCAGCCGCAGATGTGTCGCGCCGAACTTGATGGCCGCGCCAAAGTCCCCGCTCATGCCCGCCGACCGCCACTTGGCCCCGGGGTGCTGGCCGAGCAGCAAATTGTGAAGTCGAGCCAATTCGGCAAAGGCTCGTTCTGGACTGGATTTGATCGGAGCCACGGCCATAACCCCGCCAAGCCGAAGTCCTCGTTCAACTATCTCATCGGCCAACCGGATGAGATCAGATGGGTTTACCCCACCTCGATCACCATCGTCCGGGTCTAAATTGATTTGAATCAGAAGGATTGGGGACTGACCGCTTCGTTGAACCTCACTGCTTAGATCCTTAATCAGAGAGGAGCGATCAACAGAATGTATAACGTCAGCGAAGCTGAGGAGCGTCCGCACCTTGTTCCGTTGAAGCTGTCCAACAAAATGCCATGTGATTTTTTCGCTCCTGAGGGCCTCGGCTTCCTGATATTTCCGCTCAGCTTCTTGAACACGGTTTTCGCCAAGATCGAGTAACCCCAATTCGGAAAGGATGACAGCATCACTTGCCGGAAAGTTCTTGGTAATCCCGATAAGTGTTATCTCACTAGGTTGACGTCCACACTCTTCAGCTACCTCAGAAATCTGCTGTCGTACGGCCTTAAGGTTCTTGGCCAGTTCAATTCTCCGAGCATCCATAAGAAGCACTATTCCAGAATAGATCTCATGGCAGATAAATGAAGCCGGCCGTGCGACCGGTTCTTCCCTCGCGCCGGTATGAGTAATGAAGTTCTGATCGCCTAGTGCAGATTGGATCGATCCTTGAAAAGATGCCAAATCGCTCTAACTGCCAAGAGATTCCATCCCTTATGTCTAAGCCAGACGTTCCGAGATCAGTGATTGAACTAGCAGGCGGTGCCGCAACACTTACCTCACGCTGCATCTCAAGCGGCACCTCGTAGCAGTCTCCGCAAATTGCCGGCCCGAGTTCGGCTTGAATGTCGATCGCACCTAAGGATCGCATGGCACTAACCGTATTTTCGACAACCCCATTGGCTAGCCCCCGACGCCCGACGTGAACCGCTGCAATAACTCCAACTGCACTGTCATGCAACATCATTGGCACGCAGTCGGCAGTTAGGACCGCCAGCGCAAGGCGCCTACTAGTAGTAACCAAAGCATCTGCCTCGGGAGTGCCAACCAGATTCGATTCGTCGACGATGGCCACCGAATTGCCGTGAACCTGCTCCATATATACAACAGGGGGCAGATCAAGCAGTTCGCGCACTAACTTTCGGTTCTGTTCGACATTCTTTACGTCGTCGCCGACATGTGTGGCGAGATTGAGTCCATGAGTCGCGCCGTGAGATTCGCCGAAATCGCCGACACTAACTCCACCGGTTCGCGTACTGAAAGCGATTCGCGCAAACGAGCTATTTGAGGAAATCGGGGATATCCAATTCATCACTGCTGATTGCCTCTTCGAACACGATAGATCTACGCGAGGCTTGAAGCGGCGGACCATCAGGGAGAGTCGAGGCGACGTCGACTGGATCGGTAGATGTCTCTTCTGGCGTGGTGTACAGAATTGGCACCTCCATTCGCTTCGGAGCGCCACCGTCAAAGCCAGCAGCAATAACCGTGACTCTAACTTCGTCTCCCAATGCGTCGTCAATCACGGTTCCATAAATAATGTTGGCGTCTTGGTGTGCAACAGAGGCAACCAATTCAGCCGCTTCGCTGATTTCGAATAGTCCTAGATCTGACCCGCCGGCGATCGAGAGCAAGACTCCATAAGCACCGTCAATGGAGGCTTCGAGAAGTGGACTTGCGATGGCGATTTCGGCCGCCTTGACTGCACGACCTTCACCTCGAGCCGAACCGATCCCCATGAGCGCTGAGCCGGCGCCACGCATGACACTCTTCACATCTGCAAAGTCAAGGTTGATCAACCCAGGAGTCGTTATCAGATCGGTGATTCCCTGTACTCCAGAGAGCAGAACTTGATCAGCGCTCTTAAATGCATCAAGCATGCTGATTGAACGATCCGAAATGGAGAGCAATCTGTCATTTGGAATAACAATCAATGTGTCGACCTCGCTGCGCAATTCTTCGACGCCACTGTCAGCTTGAACCGATCGTCGTCGGCCTTCAAAAGTAAATGGTTTAGTGACAACTCCGATGGTCAATGCGCCAAGTTCTCTGGCGATGCGCGCGACCACAGGCGCTCCGCCAGTTCCGGTGCCACCGCCTTCTCCCGCGGTAACAAAAACCATGTCTGCGCCGCGAATCACTTCTTCAATCTCTTCCGTGTGATCTTCAGCGGCTTGCCGACCTACTTCAGGATCAGCGCCGGCTCCCAGACCGCGCGTCAACTCACGTCCAATGTCTAGTTTGACGTCAGCATCGCTCATAAGTAGCGCCTGCGCATCGGTGTTAATCGCGATGAACTCGACTCCCTTGAGTCCCACTTCAATCATTCGATTAACAGCGTTGACTCCGCCTCCGCCGATACCGACAACTTTGATTACGGCTAGGTAGTTCTGCGGTGCGGCCACGGCCTTGCCCTTTCGTTGAAAACCCTTAGCCTCAAGTATAGATTGAGGCTTTTGTCCTATTTCTTACGGTTGTGAAGGTATCGTCGAAAGAGTGGTTGATGACACCTTCACAGTGGCGTGTCGTAAAAAACATTAATAAATTTGACCACTGCCCGCGCAAATCAACTGGTCGTTGGCGCATACGGTGCGCTCACATCAAAAACGTTGACGTGGCCAGCCCCTGCTCCCCCAAGTAGCGTTAACAAAACCTTGCTCTTGACCGCAAGATCTTCGCTGCTTCCCCAGATAACTTTGGCGCCGCCTCGCAAACTTAGTTCGAGTCCATCGGTACCCGAACTATCCAAACGTACGACCCGCCTTTTAATGTCATCTGGCAAATACACAAGCACCGACATTGCCGTCTTTAGACCAATTCGAAAGTTACCGGTAACCGAAATCACCGGTAGATCTGGCGGCATCACCGCGACAGTCGCGTACATCTTGCTCTCGCTGTCGATCAGAGAGAATTGATTACCGATGCTAATAACAGCAATTGGCGCTCGCTCTTTGATAAGTAGCAATATTTTATGTGGCCATTTTCTGACTAGCGAAACACTGCCGACGCGGGGAATCGCTGCCAGTGCCCTCTTCACGCGGCTACCACTGATCCTAGCCATCGGTTCACCAATTTTGATCCCAGACAATTGAATCACCTGATCACTATGAAGGGGAGAATCCACGGCTAACCCCACTACGGAGATCTGCTTCACGGTGAGAAGTGACGACCAACCAAGAGCCCAACCCGACGCCCCAACAACCAGGGCGACAACCGAGAGTGCCATGAAAACTTTCCGACTTCTACGCTTGCGTCTATTCACGAGCTGACCGAAGAGCGTCCAAGATCGCCGGAGCAAGCATCGTCACGTCCCCAGCGCCAAGAGTGAGTATCAAATCGCCAGGTCTGCACCGTCCTGCCATATTTGCCGCAGCATCTGCAAAGGATGGCTCAAATCTGGCTCTTTCTCCTGTTGCATCAATGGCATCTGCGATGGCTCGGCCGCCTACTCCAGGGATCGGATCTTCGCCGGCCGAGTACACCTCTAAAACCGTTATGTCATCAGCGAGCGAAAGTGCCGATGAAAATTCAGTCGAAAAGGCGGCCGTTCGAGAAAATCGATGAGGCTGGAAAATCACGACCACTCGCCCTGCGCCAACCACTTGTCTGGCCGCCTCCACCGTTGCCCGAATCTCCGTGGGGTGATGGGCGTAGTCGTCAATAACCCGAACTCCCCCGACGAAGCCGCGCAAGTCGAATCGCCTTCGCGTACCTGTGTAGGACTCCACCCCCGAAGAGATTTGTTGAAAGGAATATCCAAGATGCAGTCCGACGAGAATTACTGCACTTGCGTTTAGTACGTTGTGAACGCCAGGCACGCTGGTGCGCAACCGACCGATCCATTCTCCGTGCCAATGAAATTCAGCTTTCATTCCTCCGTTATCGCTCTCGAGCGCCACGATCCGAAGATCTGCAGACTCGGCTCTTCCGTAGGTCAGCAATTTGGGCTCATCGGAAGGATCTGTCGAAAAGTCGGCAATTAACCGCTGAACACCAGGGTCGTCGACACAGCAGACAACGACACCTTTTGCAGTATGTGCAAACTCATCAAATGCCCGGTCAAAGCCTTCCGCACTCTTGTAGTAGTCCAGATGGTCCAATTCGATATTTGTGATGATGGCGATTTCTGGACGGTACTTGAGGAAAGAACCATCAGATTCATCGGCCTCAGCGATAAAGAATTCGCCGGAGCCTTGATGAGCGTTTGCCCCGGTCTCGTTTAGGGCACCTCCAATGGCGAAGGAAGGATCAAGACCAAGGCGCTGCATTGCTACGGTCAACATTGAGGTAGTTGTGGTTTTGCCGTGTGTGCCAGCAACTGCGATTCCTCGATATCCGACCATGAGCTGGGCAAGTAGTTCTGCTCGAGTGATGACTGGAATGGCCAATGCGCGAGCCTTGACGAGTTCCGGATTGTTCTGCCTAATTGCCGATGATACGACCACACCTTTGATTGGCCCGAGCGGATTGTTTGTTATGTGAGTGGTCTCATGACCGACGAATGTCGTCGCCCCAAGAGCGCGCAGCGAATCCAGTTCACGAGACTGTTTGGCATCCGATCCGCTCACTTCAACTCCTCGGGCAAGGAGGATGCGAGCCAAGCCGCTCATTCCAACTCCCCCAACTCCAATCAAATGGAGCGGACCGCTGATTAGTTTCATCTGGCTTGTACTCATCTAATTGAGCCCACTCACTGCGTTAGTGACAATCTGGGCTAACTCTGTCGCGGCTCCAACGCGAGCCAACCCCTTACTCGCACTTCTCATTCGTTTGCGTAGATTGTCATCTCGGAGTATTTCGTTCGAACGAATAAACAGAACATCACCGTTGAACAAATCATCTCGAATAATCATCGCGGCGCCCGCCTCGACCAACGCATCTGCATTGAGCGCCTGTTCTCCATTGCCGTGCGACAGTGGCACTAATACTGCAGGCAGCCCGAACGCAATCGCTTCCTGACAAGTGGCCGCCCCACTTCTGGCGATTAAAAGATCGGCGGCCGCGTAGGCAATCTCGATCTTGTCCAAGTATGAAGTTGGAAAATATCCAGATTTGGCTTCTGGTAGTTCATTTCGACCGCCCACTGCATGAAGAATCTGGATTCCGTTGGCTATCAATTCATCCAGGGCCTGCGCGACTGCAGCATTGATTTGCATCGAACCTTGCGAACCGCCAATCACCAGAAGCGTGGGCTTGTCCAATTCAAGGTGCAGAGCGCTCCTCGCCTCAGTTTGGCAAGCGCTTAAATCACCATTTGCCTTCTCCGCCCAGAAGATTATCGACTTTCGCATTGGGAGACCGATCACCACGCCGCCACGCAATCTGGCTCGGGCATCTACCAACGCCACTTTATTGGTCAGAAGCGAACCTAACTTATTGGCAAGCCCGGCTTTAACATTTGCTTCGTGAACCACAATTGGGATTCGTGAGATCCAAGCCGCCAGATACGCGGTGCCCGCTAAATATCCGCCAAAACCAACGACAACGTCGGCACCCGAAAGTGCCCGCTTTGTGACTACCACGGCTCGGATTAAGCGCAATGGCAAGAGTGCCAAGTCCTTCGAAATACGCCTGGGCAAGACAGCCTTGGGAACGGTCAGCAATTCATAGCCGCGCGCCGGAACCAACTGATTCTCAATGCCGGTCTTGGTCGCCAAGAAAACTATGTCGGCGTTCGGGTGAAGCTCGCGAACTTTATCGGCGGTCGCCAACGCCGGTTCTACATGACCGGCCGTACCACCAGCGGCGAATACGATGCGGGTTCGACCACCCAAAGTCGACGGCGGATTAGACACGACGAGCCAATCCAATTAGAAAGCCCATGGCGATTAGCGTTGAGACAAGCGAGGAGCCACCATAGGAAACAAAGGGCAAGGGAACTCCTGCCACCGGCACCAGACCAATCACTGATCCAATATTTACCACGCTCTGGAAAGTGAACCAGGTAGTGATGCCGACCGCACTAACCCGCGCGAACGCATCTCGTGCATTGAGCGCAACCATCATCCCGGCCCACATAATTCCGAGAAAAAGCCCAACCACTAAAAGGGTGCCAATAAGCCCCAATTCTTCCCCAATGACGGCGAAAATGAAATCAGTGTGTGCTTCTGGCCCGAGATTTGACCACTTCTGCCGACTTGCACCAAGACCCACGCCGAACAAACCTCCGCTGGCCATTGCCATCACACCGTGCGCTGGTTGCCATCCCGCCCCCAAGTAGTTCTGCGGCGAGAAAGGATTCAAAGCGGCAACAAATCGACGAACTCTGTTTCCCTTAGTTATGACCAGGGCAGCCACACCTAAGGCCGAGAACAACCCCACGGTGGAGAGCAATCGCCACGAAGCGCCAGCTGCTAGAAGCATGCTGACCAGTATCGCTAGGAGAATTACCGCGGTACCTAAATCTTTCCCGGCCAGCACAAGAAAAAGAACCAGGCCAAACCCTGGTATTAGCGGGAAGATCAACTGCTTAGGCTGATGCAGAATTTTTTCCTTAACCGATATGACGCTGGCGCCCCATATTACCAAGGCAAATTTGGCAAATTCGCTTGGTTGGCCCGTGATCGGCCCGATTGCAATCCAGTTCAAATTGCCGTTGACGGTACGCCCAATACTGGGAATGAAGAGCAGGATCTGGGTAAGTAGAGCAAGGCCGAGTAGTGGCCAAGCCAACACTTTCCAAGTTGTGATAGGAAGTCGTGAAACCAACCAAGCAAGTGGTACGCCGATAGCCACCCAGAGCAACTGTTTGATGACGATCGCGAAGGCCGTACCTGACTGCTCATAGGCTTGAACGCCTGAGGCCGATAGAACCATGATCACACCGAAGGCAGTAAGAATGACAACCGAACCAAGCAGCACGTAATAGGGGGCGAGCGGCCGCCGTAGGAATGCCGTCGACTCCCGACTCACGGATTAGCTCCTTCGTATGCATGAACCGCCTGAATAAAAAGGTCTCCGCGCTCCGCGTAGGAATCAAACTGATCCATCGAGGCACATGCAGGGGCGAGCAAAACGGTATCCCCCGGATTTGCAAGTCCCCCAGCCGTCCTGATGACCTTACTCATCAATAATGCCGCTTGATCCGATTTGCTCAGAGTTGAATCCGACGATTCGACTTCGACCACCGGTACCAGCGGAGCAAATTTCATTAAAGCTTCGCGAATCAATTCGCGATCTCGGCCGATGAGAACAACCCCGCGCAAACGGTTCATATTCTCTTCAATTAAACGATCCATCGAAGCACCTTTGGCTAAACCACCAGCGATCCAAACGACAGATGAGAAGGAACGCAACGAGGCCGAGGCCGCGTGCGGATTAGTAGCTTTTGAATCATCTACGTAGTCGACCTCGTTTATCCGTGCAATTTGTTCAATGCGATGTGCCCCAGATTTAAAATTGGAAAGACCAGAAGTTACCGCTTCCAAGCCAATGCCAACGGAACGAGCCAGTGCTGCAGCAGCGAGGGCATTTGAAACATTGTGTGGTGCAAAGGGCTTGACATCGGCCAAGCTGGCAAGTGGTGCGGCCTCGTCCTCTGGATTATCAACGAAAGCGCGATCTACTAACAAATCTTCGACAACGCCCAATTGTCCTGGCTTAGGAGAATCAAGGGTGAAAGAAATTCGCTCACCCATAAACTCATGCGCCAGGAAGGCCACCGTTGCAGCATCATCTGCGTTGTAAATAGCGATCTCTGAGTGGGTCAATAGCGAAATTTTGGTTCGCGCATACTCTTCGATCGAGCCATGCCAATCCAAGTGATCGTCGGAAATATTTAGAACCGCTGATGCATATGGGGCGAGGCTCGGCGCCCAGAAAATTTCAAACGAGGACAATTCCACTGCCAGGGCTTGATAATTATCCTCGGCCATCACCGCGTCGATGACCGGCAGCCCCACATTGCCACAAGCAACCGCCGAGATGCCACCTGCTTTCAAAATACTTTCCAGCATTTCCACGGTTGTCGTTTTTCCATTTGTGCCAGTGACCGCTAGCCATTTTAGAGGCGGGCGATGGTTCCGTTGTGCTTGGGCCTGGTCCACCAGCCAAGCTAGTTCAACGTCTCCGATCACTTTCACACTTGCTCTAGCAGCAGCCTGAAAAAGTTCGTGATCCGGTCGCCATCCCGGTGAAGTCACGATCAAGTCCGCATCGATTTTTTGCGGAACCGCCTTCAGCCTGTTGACATTGTCTGGAACCTCATTTGAATTCTCATCGATGAGGACTATCTCAGCGCCTAGTCGCCTAAGCGCTTGGATAACAGATTTTCCGGTTCGCCCATACCCGGCCACCCAGACCTGTTTGTCGATCAGCGCGGGTAGAACCCCGTACCAATTCATCATTATCCCGTTACCCAGGCGGCATAAAACAAACCAAGTCCTGAGCCGACACACATACCCGCAATGATCCAGAACCGAATTACGATTGTTACTTCGCCCCAGCCGAGCAATTCGAAATGATGCTGCAGCGGAGCCATGCGTAAAATTCTTCGGCCCCTAGTGAGTTTGAAGAAGCCAACTTGAACTATGACTGAGAGCGAAATAATCAGATACAGGCCGCCTAGGAGAAGTAGGAGAAGTTCTGTCCTACTTGCAATGGCCAGCCCAGCGAGTGCTCCACCCAGAGCCAACGATCCGGTGTCGCCCATAAATATTTTGGCTGGACTTGCATTCCACCAGAGGAAGCCAAAACATGCCCCCATTAAAGACGCAGCAACGATCGCCACATCAAGTGGGTCTCGAACCTCATAGCATTTTGGGCCTGGCGCAACCAGACAGCCTTGTCCGAACTCCCAACTTCCAATGAGCACGAATGCCCCAAAGGTCATCACAGATGCTCCAGTAGCCAGCCCATCGAGACCGTCGGTGAGATTCACGCCATTGCTCTCCGCGGTGACCATCACAAGAACCCAGATCACAACCAGCACAGTGCTAAGTTTTAGTGAAGTGTCGCGCACGATCGATAAATGCGACGAAATCGGCGTAAGCCCGTGGTCGTCTGGAAAATGTTGTCCTAAAATTGCGAACGCAATGGCAACGATGGCTTGGCCAAATATCTTTGACCGCGCCCGCAAACCCATTGAGCGCTGTTTCGAAACCTTCAGCCAGTCATCGAGAAATCCGACAAAACCAAGGCCCGACATTAAGAAAAGGATTAGGATCCCAGAGGCGGTAACCGAGCGAGACATGATCAGCCGTGATCCGAAATATCCGATCAGGGTCGCAAAGATTATTACAACGCCGCCCATAGTCGGAGTGCCACGTTTCGTGTGATGGCTGGTGGGACCATCGTCTCTGATGAATTGGCCATATCCGTGTCTTATGAAGAAGCGAATGGCAAGCGGGGTACCAAAAATAGAAACCATGAACGCCAAAGATGCCGCTAGGAGAAAGCCCTTCATATTGGGTTCTCCACTAATTCAGTGGCAAGACGTTCTAATCCTTCGGCCCTTGATGCCTTTACCAAGACCAGCGCACCTGCCTCCACATGCCGGTTGAAGAAATGGCGCGCCGCCGCTAAATCAGAAACGCTCATAACGTCGGCCACTGCCATTTCCCGGGCTCCATTCGCGATCTCTTCAGAACCGGACCCCACAACCAGTAGATGGTTGATTCCGAGCCGCCCCACTAGCCTGCCGATAAATCGATGTGCTTGCCCGGAGGACGCGCCGAGTTCGTGCATTTGACCCAGAACTGCCCAGCTTGGCCGTCCATCGGCCGCAGCCCATTCGGCCAACAGTTCTACGGCCGCAGCCATGCTCTCCGGGTTCGCGTTATAGGCGTCATTAATTATCGTGACCTTGTCGCGTTCCCGCGCTCTTACCTCCATCCGCCAGCGGCTCTGCGGCAGGGCCGTGGAAAGCGCACTTGCGATTTTTGCCAGATCAAGACCCAGTTCGCGCGCGATCGTCGCAGCCGCGAGGGCATTGGCAACCTGGTGTCGGCCAAAATAATTGAGTTGAATTTCCCGCTGTTTGCCATCCGCAGAGAGCATAAATCTGGCTTTCCCCTCGACCAGCGAAATCTGATCTCCTCTGACATCGGCATCCGAGCCCTCACCAAATATGGCTACCCGATCGCCAGCAATAGCTCGAAGTTTCAGTGTCGCTTGGTCGTAGCCACCTAGAACGGCAACCCCATCGGACTCGAGCGAGGCAATCAGCTCCCCCTTTGTTCTTGCCAGCGCAGCTTCTGACCCGAATTCGCCCACATGTGAAGTGCCGATGTTCAACACCGCTCCCACATTTACCTTGGCAATTTCCGCTAGCGCCTTGATGTCGCCTTCGTGACGAGCGCCCATCTCGGTAATGCAGAAGACGGTATCCGAGGTGCAACGAAGAAGTGTGAGAGGTACTCCAATTTCGTTATTGAGATTACCAGGCGGAGCAATCGTGAGTGCCTCAGCCTTGAGAATTGCAAAGAGCATATCTTTGGTGGTTGTTTTTCCTTGCGAGCCAGTGATACCAATGACTTTTAATTCAGTTAACGAAGTTCGAACGTGCCGAGCCAACGATTGGAGAGCTGGGAGGACGTCCGAAACAAGCACCGAGGGCACACCTACATCGCGGCTGACAAGCGCCGCGACGGCACCATCTCGAATTGCATCCGAAGCGAAATCATGCCCATCGACATGTTCACCAAGAAGAGCCACAAACAGGCCGCCCACCAAAATCTTGCGCGTATCGACGAATGCAGGTGCGTTGACAATCTCTTCGCCCGTCGCATTTAATATCCGGCCATCTACGATCTTTGCAATCTCATTGAGAGTGAGCGGGATCATCGGAAATCGCCTGCGTTGATCCGTCGGTCAATCGCATGCGCAAGTACTTCTCGGTCATCGAATGGCTTTATTTCGTCGAGAATTTCTTGACCATGTTCATGCCCCTTACCGGCAACCAGAATAATGTCCCCAGCCTCGGCTAGATCGACTGCCAACGAGATCGCGACGGCTCGATCGGCTTCAATTCGTACATCGGATCCAGCCACACCGTGAGCTCCTTTGGCCATCTCAGCAATGATCTTGTACGGATCCTCGGAACGTGGATTGTCGCTGGTGAGAAAGGAAATGTCGGAACCCCTTGCCAACGCCGCCCCCATCGCACCACGTTTTCCATGGTCACGATCGCCACCGCAGCCAAGAACCGCAATGAGGCGACCAGTCGTGTGCGGTCGCATCGCGGTCAAGACTCGTTCTACGGCATCGGCGGTGTGGGCGTAATCAACAATGGCCGTGAATGGTTGCCCCCGGTTGACCCGTTCAAGCCGTCCCGGTACGCCCGCGGTCGCAGCCAAGCCGGACAAGGCGGCGGGTAAGTTCACGCCGCTTTGAACGAGCACAATCAGGGCAGCGAGAGCATTAGCAACATTGTGATCACCGATAAGGGGAATTGTGATCGAGATGACTCCTCGATCTGGGGTCTTAACTGAAAAACTTGTGTCTGAGGCGCTTCTGGAGCTCTCGGTAACAGACCAGTCGGCGTCACGGCCCAAGGCGCTGAAAGTCAACTTAGGAATCTTACAATCGCGAGCCAGCGTTTCTCCGTACTCGTCGTCAATATTGATTACCGCTAAGTCCGATAATTTAGAGTTAAACAGAGCGGCTTTTGCCTTGAAGTATTCACTCATGTTTTCGTGAAAATCTAGATGGTCTTGTGAAAGATTGGTAAAAACTGCGATCTTAAATCGAGTTCCATCCACGCGCCCAAGGCTCAGCGCATGACTTGAAACCTCCATGACCACATCACTGCAGCCCCGCTCTGCCATCGTTGCAAATAGCGCCTGTAGATCGGGCGCTTCGGGAGTCGTGCGGACGCTGGGGATCGATGAATCGCCGATTCGAGTCTCCACGGTCCCAATTAGCCCAGTACGGCGATCATCTGAACGCCAGACCGAATCAATCAAATGGGCAGTAGTCGTCTTACCATTTGTGCCAGTTACGCCAACCAGGTTCAAGCGCTCTGACGGGAAGTCATAGAACCAAGCTGATAAAGAACCGAGCACATCGCGCACATTCGGAACCAAAACAACTGGAAAATCGGGATCGCCCATAAGCTCCGACCCACTTTGATCGGTTAAAACCGCTCTGGCACCATTGGCTATTGCGGAGGCGGCAAATAAGGCTCCGTGCGTGCGAAAACCAGAGAGAGCAAGATAGAGATCACCCACCCTGGATCGGCGTGAATCATGAGTAAGTCCAGTCATTTGGATTTCCTCAGTTGGTCGACCGGTCTTTAGGTATTGGGCAATCTCGTCCAGAGATTTCGAATATGACCCTGCCGGCCGAATCACGGCGTCACCGCAGGTGTTGGCTTTGCGGCCAGCGACTGTTTCAGTTGATAGGCATCGAGGGGAATCGGCGACGGCGCCCGACCGGTAGGTGGAATGCTTAAAGACTTCAATGCGAAGGAAATCACTTTCTTAAATATAGGTGCGCCCAGTAGCCCGCCGAAGTGAATTCCCTTTGGGTCTTGGATCGTCACGCTCATTACTAACGCCGGCTTATCTGCAGGTGCGAACCCGATGAAGGATGCAGTGTAGCCGCGGTAGCAACTGCAGGAGCTGTCCACTCGATTGGCCGTCCCGGTTTTGCCTGCCACTCGGTAGCCTGGAATCTCGGCTTCTGGAGCGGTCCCGCCAGAAGAGACGACGCCCTCCATCATGAGCCTCATTGTTTTCGCGGTAGCGGCGCTAATTACCCGCACCCCGGGCTTTGGTGGCACAGCTGTGTAGTGCCCGTCTGAGTCACTTATCCCGGCAATCAAGGTGGGCGGAATGCGAACGCCGTCGTTTGCCACCGTTGCGAATACGCTCGTGGCCTGCAATGAAGTCAATGCGTAACCCTGACCGAAAGCCACGGTCTCGGCAGTGCTCTGCGACCACTGGTCAAGAGCCGGAAACAGACCCGGGGACTCACCCGGCAGACCCACCCCAGTAACCGAACCAATCCCGAATCTTGTCAAATAATCTCTGAGAGTCGCATTCGACATTTTCTCCCCGATTTGGATTGCCCCAACATTGCTTGATCTAGCCAGGATTCCGGCCGTCGTTAGGTGCCACAGCGGATGCCCCATGTCGTCGTGAAAGGTTCTGCCACCACGCTTGATCTTGTATGGAACCCTAAAAATGGTAGTCGGGGTTATAGCCTTTTCCTCGAGTGCGGCCGACAGGGTCATAACTTTTCCGGTGGATCCTGGTTCATAGACTTGATCAACGGCTGGAATTCCGAGCATTGCAATTGGCGTAGTTCCAACGTTATTCGGGTCGTAGCTGGGTGAGGATGCCAGAGCCAGAATTGCACCGGTATTTGGGTCCATGACTATCGCTGTTCCAGATAGCGCGCCACTGGCTTTTACTTGTGCGTCAATTTCGCTCTGCGCTATCCACTCAATATCTCGATCGATGGTAAGGCGGATCGTCTGGCCCTGTTTTGCCGGAACCAATACATCGCTAGAACTCGGTATGGCAGCACCGCCGCCCGAATCGTAAATATAACTACCATCGGTTCCCGCGAGGGTTTTGTCTAGTGCATATTCCAGACCACCGCCACCGTGTCCAGAGGCGTTAACGAAACCCAGAATCGAGGCAGCCAGTGGACCCGATGGGTACTCGCGACGAAATGTCTTTTCGGGGAAAAAGCCAGAGATCCTATTCTCCAAGGATCTGGTGCTGTTCAAGTTACTTATTGCTTGTTGGATTTCGAGCCAAACCTGCGGCGTCACCGCTTTTGCAACATAGACGAATCGTCTTGTACCAGTAAGAGTGGCTTGAAGAGATGCATCTGGAATTCCAAGTATCGGTGCAATTACTTTTGCTGCGGCTGCTGGATCCGTAACCAAGGTTTGATCTGCCGTCACATTTATCGCATCCACGCTGCGGGCAAGAACCACGCCATTTACGTCAGTGATTTCGCCACGCGTGGCAGGAAGGACAGCGCTATTAAGCAACTCTTTAGAAGCACGCGCCGCATATTCGGCGGATTGGAATCCCTGCACTTGTACCAACCGGGCCGCAAATACCGACATGACTACAAGTGAGAGAATAAAGATTCCGCGTATTCGTGGACGCAGATCCCTTGTCATCGAATAGCCAGTGCGCTCTTAGCAGATTTTTCGGGGACGCCAACAACTTTCCCGGTGCTCAGATCCAAGAATACCGGCGTGCCGCCTGGAACCATTCCAAGCGCGGTGGCTTTGCTAGCTAAGGTACCCGGCGAAGATTCAATGTCAGTAAGAGATGTAACCGCCTGTTCTTGTGCCGTCAACGAAGTGACTTGCTCTTGAAGGTTACGCAGCACGAAAGCATCTTGCGCCAGCATAGTATTGATAAGGAGCAGCACCACGGAACCAAGCACCAACATTGAACTAAGAATCGCTGCGAACGCGACTGGCTTTGACTTTCTCGTTGGGATAGATACGAGCTGCGGCAGCAATTTAAGGCTTGGACGTGCCGTTGGTCGCCGCGACGGCTGTGGCCGAGGTTGTGGCTGTGCCCGAGTGACCGGAGCCGGAAGCGCCATCAGGCGGCCAGTCTCTCGATGGCTCTCAGTTTGGCCGATGCGCTACGCGGATTTTCGATAACTTCCGCAGCCGACGGTTCCTCAGCGCCCCTGACTAACTGACGGTACTTAGGTTCGTGGCCTGGCAATTCGACCGGCAAGTCTTGAGGTGAAGAGGATTGCGAACGGGCGACAAATTCGCGTTTAACAATCCGATCTTCAAGTGAATGGTAAGACAGAACCACCATTCGCCCGCCAACAGCAAGGCAATCAAGAGCCGCTGGGATGGCGCGCGCGAGCACATCCATTTCGTCATTTACTTCTATGCGCAGAGCTTGAAAACTCCGTTTTGCCGGATGTCCGCCAACCCGGCGGGTAGCGGCTGGAATGCTCGAGCGAACAACTTCGGCCAAGCGCGCGGTATTGGTAAATGGTTCGATCGATCGCTCTCTTACGATCGCGTTAGCAACTCGCTTAGCAAAGCGCTCTTCGCCATAGACCCAGAGGACGCGAGCCAGTTCGGCGAACGAATAGGTGTTCACGACTTCTGCCGCCGAGATACCTTGGGAATTATCCATCCGCATATCAAGCGGTGCGTCCTGAGAGTAGGCAAAGCCTCGATCCCGGTCGTCGAGTTGCATGGACGAGACGCCAAGATCAAAAAGAATCCCTTGCACTCCTGAGATTCCGGCTTCCTTAAGCACTCGAGGAAGTTGGTCGTAAATAGCATGAGCGACGGTCAGACGATCGGAGAACTCGGCTAATCGCTGCGTTGCGAGTTCTATCGCCGCAAGATCTCGATCAAGACCAATCAAGTGCACCTTTGGCAATGTGCGGAGTATTGCTTCGCTGTGGCCACCAAGGCCCAAGGTCGCATCGACGCAGATCGCATCGTCACTTGCCAGCGCGGGCGCCAGTAGCGCTAGGCAGCGCGACAACATTACGGGTTCATGTTTAGCGCGCATCGACCCCCCTTGCTCAGCAACTGAGAGAGTCACGCCTGCGCTGTCAACCGGCACCGGGGAAGTGGTGTCGCTTAATAGCGCAGGCGGCGACCTCAACGTCAGAAGAGACCTGGGAACACCTCCTCCGAAATGTCAGCAAAGTTCTGTTCTTGGGAGTTCAGGTAGGTGGTCCAGGCCGATCGATCCCAAATTTCGATTCGAGTGTTGGCGCCGATGACTACGCACTCACGCTCGAGCCCCGCGTAGGCGCGAAGTTGCGCCGGAATGGTGATTCGGCCTTGCTTATCTGGAATTTCATCGTGCGCCCCGGCGAACATCACCCGCATGTAATCGCGAGCGCCTTTTGCGGTTACCGGCGCCTGGCGCATGGACTCGGTTAGTTCAGTGAATTCGGCGGTTGGAAAGCCGTAAAGGCAGTGCTCCTGACCCTTGGTAATAACCAAGCCAGCGGCAAGTTCTTCTCGGAATTTAGCCGGAAGTATCAACCGGCCCTTCTCATCGAGAAGGGGTTCATGGGTGCCAAGAAACATCGCCACGCCCCACTTCGCGCCCAGAGCCACCTACCCCAGTGGCTATTTCACGCCACTTTACTCCACTTCCCTCCCCTGTCAACCACTTTTACCCAAAACGCGACCTATCGACCCACCAGGCTCTGTCAGTTGTAAGGGTCATCAGAACTGAGCCTTGGTCAGCCACCCTGAGTCCTAAGTGAGCCTTCGGTCAGAAAGTGAGCCTTACAGAGGATCAACCGCCGCGCATAACGGTGAAGCCAACAAATGAGCCCTTCGATGGTTGCCCGCGACAGATGTGGGATGTGCCAACTGAATTGAGACGCTTTGAGAAAAGTGTCAGTGGAAACTGAATTCCTCAATCACTTGCCCAGTGGCCGCGTTCACTACGACGTTCATCTCTGAGTTGCTGCCCCCACTTAGGCCAATCAGCGGCACGATAATGCCGTCGAATGTGATGACATACGCGGGGACTCCCCGAGCGACATCTTTGGGAAAGCCCTTGGGGCTGGTAGCGATGTATCTGTCGTCAAAGAAATCTCCGAAGGTGACGTGCACGACCGCTTGCTTTGCCTGAGCCTTGCCGATCCGTTCGGTTGCTACGTTGAACGCTTGTTGCGTAGTGATATGAGTGGCCATCGGATGTTTCAATGCGTCGTGCGCTTGCAGGCGAACACCGGCACTACTTTGAGCCTTAGCGGGAAGCGCAACCCAAGCAGGCAAATCATTCAACTGCGCCGATCGATGCGTCGCGTTCACCCACACTCCTGTGGCAACGAGCAAACCACATGTCGAAATGATGATTACGCCGAACTTGATCCTCTTGGACATCTGATCCCTTCCTACGAGACTCTTACTTAACCGACGACCTCTCTCTGACCAGGGCTACCTGGCGATTGTCGGGTCTAGTTTCCGCAACTCAGAGTTTGCGGCCTTGCTCAAGAACCAACCTCCAGAAGCATTGGTGGAACTTACAAAGTGGCAACCCGACGTTTTGATAATGACCGTTGTGGTCTTATTCACCTTGATGAATAAGAGCGCATCCTGGCTACCGGAGTCGAACGGACAGGAGTAAACCGCGCCCCCTGGAACGAGTTTCGCCTGGTTGAGCAGTGTCGCAAGGACAGAAGGGTTCTGCACGGTAGCGAAGCGAATGAGCGTTCCGAACTTGACCTTCTCGTTCAAACCCGCGTACTTACAAAACAATGCTTGTTCGGGCGAGCTCGGTGCAAGTTGGCCTAACCGAGATCCGGAGTGAATCTCGGTCAGGGAAATGGGGCACACGAGCGGAGTCGGGCTGGGCAGTCGAAACTACCGACCCGGTCGCCTCTGCACATCCAGTCAGCGATAGTTACATCGCCAGCAGCGCAAATAGCGCAACTTGTGGCTTCATTGAGATTCCTCCATGTCTGCTCCCTTCGAATCGACCAGCCTGGTAGCCCTCCCTAATCCCTAGGTGCCTCAGTAGCAGTACTGACCTATCGCGACTTTAAGCGTCTTGCCAGCCCCGAGGTAGATGAACTTCTTCCAACCACCTGCTCCCGTTGAACTAAGGACGTAGATGCCTTGGGCTGCTCGGAGCGCGTATGTGGGGTTTGCCTGCTTAAGTGCATGAGTCACTTGTTGGCTGGCTATGACTTTGCCGTTTCTCGTGAGGGTGACAAGGCCTTTCCAGGTCGATTTGGATGAAAATAGTGTGCCGGTGCAAGGAATAACGGTTCCCGTGACGGTCGCCGGACTCGTTGGTGATCCTGATTGAAAGTTCGTCTGCTGATAGCCACCGATAATCTTGAATTTAGAGACCGAACTCTTGTTGATGCACTGAGGTATGAGGGCGCCAGCGGGAGGCACATCGAAAGGAGCCACGAGCGAACCCTTGCCGCCCGGCAACGTGATCCTAATGTTCAACGAACTTGGCCCAATTTGGCACCAGTTGGCCCAGTTCGTGATCAACTCGGCGTAACTTGTGGGCGACAAGATCGCGGACGTAATCGCCTCTGATGGCGGGCTGTACGTGATGGGAGTGAGCGCGAGTCCGGAAGCCTTCACCAGTCGCAAACGTGGCGCACCCGACAATCTGCAGGGCTTTGCGCTGACGTTAACGAATACAAGATCGCCTGCAGCAGTTGTGGCCTCGCCCTGACGGCCTCCTAAGACGTTTAACTGGGATGACGAGCACAACGGAATCGTTGACGCAACCGCCGCGACTACCGGTCCGATTGTCTTCGCACATCCAGCCAGCAGTAGAGAGATCACTGCCAACGAAATTGGTATTCGAGTTCTCACTATCTGGGGAACGCTTCTGCGAAAACTTTTTCGAGTTCAGGTGTGACTTCGCCACTGAAGCCGCAACCGT
>Ga0307375_10001858_pt1 | contig 22296 bp, 31 predicted proteins | sample TR1MG_FD_202531 | JGI IMG/M metagenome (GOLD analysis project Ga0307375, IMG submission 202531) | Soil microbial communities from Risofladan, Vaasa, Finland - TR-1 | ecosystem: Environmental > Terrestrial > Soil > Coastal area > Acid sulfate soil | place: Finland: Risofladan, Vaasa | collected...
GCTGGTAACGACTGTCTATATTTCCAGAACTCCCGATATAGAAAACTCCTGAAAGTACATGAGTGATGCGATAAGCGCCTATTGTACACATGTTCATTTGTTCCATTTAAGTATTCCATAGCAGTAATATGGTTACGTCGTTTTCTATAATGTGATGTTGAGTTGCTATGTGGAGCTTCTATGCGTGCCAAATATGCCACGGACTATTCCACCCCGCAGTCACACCTGCGGTTCTTTTGCCCAGGCTGTCAAGAGAATCACCTCGTCCGCGTCACGGGGCCATTCGCCTGGGGATTCAATGGCAATTTGGAGAAACCAACGATCACACCGTCTGTCTTGGTTCGCCATGGACACTACGCCAATAATCCACCCGTTCCCGGTAACTGTTATTGCGACTTTCACCAGCGGCATCCTGACGAGGATCCCATGCCGTGGACGTGTCATCGCTGTCATTCCTTTGTCTCTGATGGAAGGATTAACTTTCTTCCGGACTGTACTCATGCACTTCGCGGCTGGCATGATCTCCCTGAACTCTCTCTGGCGGACGCCGTATGAACCCGATCCCCACTCGTTTTCTCAAAGAAGTAGGCACGATAGCCTATCTCAGACGCTATTGGGACGATAAGTCGCCCTGTCAGCAGGGAATGAGCTATCACAACGCCATGGTCGAATTGACACGTTCCTACACGCCGAATGACTGGGCGTTGGGTGGAAAGGTATCGGAGATAGCGGAGGAGCTGTGGCCGACGCAATGTAAGGATTGTGCAAAGCCTGTGCCGGAAGGTACGGACTATCAGATCCTACACAAGCGTCTCTATCGTGCTGTTAATGGTGAAGAGATCGCGTATGACCAACTGAAGGTGGGTGATCTATTTTTCATCAATATCGATCGCGGTGAAGAACACGATTGCCATAGCCGTTGGACCAATTGCGACGGCAATCATCTCCACTGTGTATTGCCGGGCAATCACCATTGGGATATCGACGGCCGGTGTAGTAACTGCACCAAACGAGAAGATACCCTCCATCGCTGCTGGGTACGGCACGGCGATCCTCGCAAAGGGGAGCCGGTTCACGTCGATAAGAATGGACTGACCTGTGCGGCAGGGGCAGGATCCATCGTTGTTCCTGGATTCCATGGGTTTTTGCATTCGGGCTACATCACCGGGTGCTAGATCAAGAAAAAAAAAGCGCCTGGTAGCATTCCCCTCACCCAGTCGGGTGAGGGGAAAATATGCGATCAGCTGGCCAGTGCCGCTTTGGCGGCACGCAGACGCACTTGAACCTACTCCAATTCCAGGGTACGCTTCAGAAGACTGACCATAGCGGCCTTGTCATGCACAAGGCCCGCTCCGTTCAGATACTCGTCTTCCGAACTATGAACGAAGCAGAACTTCGGGGAAGCATTGTACGTAATGGTGCCGGAGTTATCGGAGTATCTCTCGAAAATGACGACATTACTCTGGGACAACGAATCCCAGATGATCACGCCATTGCGGCTACTATCGTCGACGAAACGAACGGTGTTGTCGAACGAATCCTCGATCCAGCAAATGCCGCCGAAGTAACCGGTTCCGTTGGCCCATTCTTTCTTGAACGGTACTTCTCCGCTGGAAAGAAGCAGATCGCCGAACATGGCCAGAACCAGAGTACGGGTATCGACATCAGCATTCAGGATATTGGTGTTCATGGCAGTGCTCCAGTTTGGTGTGGTGTGGTGTGGTTGAGCTTCTTTGTATTAGCTCATTGGTGTATTATGGTTTTGTGAATCCGTGGGATAAATTTTGTGATAAAACAGCATAGAGCCCCCTCTCCCTTACCGGGAGAGGGGGCTCGTTATATCGCTGTTATTGGCGTTGTTCAAACGCCTCACGCACTGAGTGGCGGTTAAGATCGAGCCGCTCGAAGGTGACTCGGACGTTGGGTATCCAAGGAACTCCTTCGAACATCACTCGACCCGATTCGAAATGGATCTTCATGATAGCGCCAGGAATGCGCAACCATGTCTCACGCGGGTTCGGTGGTACCAGGATCTCCAGCGTATCTGAGCTGGAAATGTTTAACAGGGAATCGCAGCCAAAGGATCCTTCCTCACCATCTGTCAGAGCGAGGAGGTTGCAATTGCTGGCTGGGATCAGGTAATCGGTAAATAACATCTTGAAAGTCCTACGTAGTTGAGGGAATCAGGAATTCGACACCGAGTTAACGTCGCGGTCCTGAACCGCACACCAGAGGTAGTTGTATATCATGGATACGTGGACTAAAAAAAAAGAAGTCCATGCCACTCACTCTCCCTACCCGCGCGGGTAGGGAGAGTGAGTGTATTTACATTTGCCAAAAGTAGAACCACCCAGCACCCTTATTGATGGGTTCCAAATAACTCTCACCGTTATCGCACATCACGCTGCGCTGCAAACGGCTATTCCCCAGCCGACGAGTCGGACGAGTGTAGTACATCCGCACCCACCACCGCGGCGGTGCAAACTTTCCAGAGCGGTTATCGCCTGTGTACATGGCCACTTTTTTAGCGTAAGCGCGTTCAATGGTAGGCAGCTGTGCACGATCCATGATCCATTGCGGATCAGCGATGGCTTCATCCAATGTACCACAGAAGTTGCGGATGCTGCTTGACGTGTTACGACGACGTGTTCTCGACATGCGGGCTTCTCTCGGAGTTAGGACTACATCGTCCTAAATAGAGTACGAAGCCGATCATGCTCTTCAGGGAAAGCTTTTTCATTACAGATCCTTAACCATGGTTATTGACGAGCGACGAGGGTTTGACCCTCGTCGCAACCTCGTTGTCGGGCTTTAGCTTTTTCTTACGTATCTGACGCGGGACCCAGTGACAATTGGCTTTGGAGAACCCCTTGTTTTTATCGATCCGTTCCAAACGAAACTGGGGACCTGGCCGTAATCCCATGTCTTCAATGAAGTGTTCCGGATGATTCATCCAGCGATCGCAGACTGTGATACCGCGAGCGCCATAATGGCGATACGAAGAAACGTGTGGTTTAGTGCATACCGACACCATAGAGCACCATGTGCTATATTCCGACAGATGGCGCGCGCTGATACCGTGCGTCGTATGAATGACGCTGTGGAGCTGGGGGCGAATGCATCCGCAACTTAAAGCATTGTCTTTGAAAAGATTATTTCGACTCACTATTGAACGATTACCGCAATCGCACAGGCATACCCAATAGCGATCATCTGGAGATCGCGGGGATCGGTGCGTCGCTACTTCCATGACGAGCAGCTTGCCAAAGCGCATTCCAGTGAGATCAAATTCCGATGGCAATTGACGCAATTGACTGGTACGCCAGTAGGCATTCTTTTTGTCGAACGGTGCGGTAGGATCCCGGCGGGTAAGGTAATGTTTGGGTGAAGGGCGATTGCCAACGTCAAAAATAAATGCGTTGAGGTCACGCTGCCATGATGGAGGGCATTCAGCGGCGTGGTTTGTGAGAAGCTTCTTCCAGGTCTTGTATTCCGACGTACGACCCAGACCATGTGTCTTATTGGAGCCACCCACTTTACTCATCCGTTCCCGCCGAAGACAGCCACAGCTAAAGACACTTTTCCCGAGTTGAGAGATATCTTTGATGACCTGGTTACCGCAGTCACATTGGCACTTTACTGCGGTATAAGCACAGCCGCTAGGGTACGTGCGCCGTCCCAGACATTCGAGAACGACCAGTCGACCGTAGCGCATTCCCGTTTTATCTAGGAATTTACCCATAGTGCGTATATACTCCTTAAGGTTCGAATGTTGGAGATCAGAAATCGAATCCGTACATGCCGCGGATACAGAAATCGTTGTAATCGCAGGTCAATTCATCGCCAACGATCAGATCCTTGGAAGCGATGTAAATTTGCTGAAGGGGCGAATACAGACAGCTCGGATCATCGCTGTGATTCATGAACCGTGAATCGTCGGCATTGTAATATACCCACCCTTCGGTCAACTGATACGGCGGTTTCCCAGTATACCCGTACCGCTGAAACATGGCTTGAATGTCGAGTGGAAAATCAGCTACGCGATAGGTGTAAGTGAATTGTGAATTGGCATCAAGTATCAAGTTGCCTTTTCGAACATCTTGATCAATAATCAAGCCAACGCCAAATCGCGATGGGCCGACGTGGTGACTGACACGAATCATGGTATCTCCAGAACACTCATCGAAAGTGGGAGAGAATGTGCGTAACCGCCACATCCTCACTACATAGTTGACTATAAGGAAGCTCTTGCAAGAGCTTCCTTATAGAGAATTTTATTTGAGGCCGGCAACCTCGAGGTTGGGGACCGGGACCAGACTGATGGTACGGTCGATTGGAGCGGCTCCCAACAATATCGTTAATCTTCCTTGAAAATCATCTTGAAGAACGCGCCTGGCACTACGATGAGCTTCTTTCCATCGAGGGTGACGAGGTAATCGCCAGGTCCTGCCCAGGTAGTATTGCCATACTCGTCAGTGACGCCAAACCAAGCGTAGTCGGTGCCTCGTGATCCGATGTTAACCGATTCTTCGATGAGCCGGTAGAAAGCTTCATCGGCACAAACATGCATTGAAGCGTAGCCGGCAGTTTCTGCCGAGGCACTCGATGACGTCAGTGGTAGCGGGTTCGGGAGTGACCATTCTTTGCCGTTCCAATCGGCGCCGGTAACGCGCGCGGCGCGAAAAGGAAAGAGCGAACAGGATATCCGTTCATCTTTTTTCAATGCTTCGTTCAAGAGACTCCCAAGAACGGACGGTGCTTGACTGACTGACATGGGGAATATTCCTTTTAAGAGATGTGTTTGTGGAAGGTAACAGCGGTTCCTTTCGGAACGACCTCGACTTCAAAGACAGTGAATGAAGTCACCTTATCCTTGAAAGCGGCGATAGCCTCACTCGCACCATCGGCTTCCACGACGTATGTGGCGCAGTCGGTTTCTAGCTTGAACAGAGCCATGGCGTTTCTCCAGCAATGAGGGCAGTTTGGATAAGTGCTGATCGCCGAAGACATGTCGCCGAAAGTCACCTGAGCGGTTGCTATCTTTGTTTAAGATAGCAACCGCTTCCGAGATAAGACCTTTGCTCTCCATCATGTCGATGAATTCGAGCGGGTTGTTTTTGAGGTTTGACATGGCTTTCCTACTTAACGGTAAGCTACTTGAGGCGTGACCTGTGCGGCATAGGTCTGCGCAGCGACCAAAGTGGCAAAGACAGCAAGTGTGTCACCTGTCTCGTTACTGATGACGGCATACTGTGTCGTGGTTGAACCATTGCTGGCAGTGGTGGTCTGCGGTGTAATGGTCGTCAGGCTATCGGTGGTCTGCGCTGAAGTGATTCGCCCGTGAATGAAAATCATGTTATCCGAGGCCACCGCAGGCATGGCTGCACTCACCAATACAACCATGACGATCGAAACGAATAAACCATTCATAGCGAATTTTCCTTATCAACTGTTGAGGTCGGGCTTGGATGGAATGCTTTCACCGTCGAGGAAATGCAGATAGTCTTCCCCTTGCTTCTTGAGTTCGAGGATCAATCCAATGATCTCGTTGTCATTCCAGATACCGAAGAAGCTACCGTGATTTGCGTTGGACTGAAATGCAACTGTATTGGCCGTTTTAATGCCAATATCCTTGTCGGTAAAATACGCACGATGTATGTCGTTGACTTTCCGGCCAAAGTCGCTCCAGCTCGGAAGATTCAAGGAAACGGCATAAAACGATACGGGCGTACTTGCCGGTGGTGTGATGGAAGGATACTCGTCGGCCTTACGCCAAATTCCAGTAACTGTTGCCGGACCAGCGGGGTCGGCGAATTCAATCACGGAAAAGATGGTATCCTTCGGCGCCATGAGGATACCTTTGAAATCGACAATACGCATGGTGAGCTCTCAATCAAGGAAGGGGTGATTACACTTTCAAGATACGGGTGTCGATGTGGACCTGGTAGTACGGAACACCCTCCTGAAGGCGAGCAGTAAAACCAGGCAAGGTAGGCGCCGCGTTATCCACACGACGGCGGCAAGCTGCGAAGAGCGAGGCTTCCACCAGTGCGATCGCCTCCTGGAGGCGCTCCTTAGGAACATCTTCAAACAAGTGCATGTAAGGATTCTCGTGCGAATTGCGAATAAAGGGTAGCGGAAATCTACTCGGTATCGAGCGCCTTGGGTAGTTTGGCGATAGGGCATGAGAACCGGAGTGTGTTCGCTGCGTTTTCGAATGCAGCCTGATCTCGACTGCCAATCTCTTGGCGGAATTTGGTGATAGCCGGACTCTCATTCGGTTGGTTCACGGTGACAGCGAGTGATTTCTCTTTGGGGAGATGGCCGATATCTAGTAGAACCGAGCGAGGTTTGCTCTCGGCTACTAAACGAATAAAGACAATGGAGAGCTCGTTCGTCACCGTGAGACTGTACCGCCCTGTGGGTAGGTGGTCTTCGTCGTCCGGCGCTCCAGTATACATGCGCTCCTCCTGCAATGTCCTCAAGCGAACCGCCGCCGAATCCATCGTATCGATGGTCTGAGAATGGATCGGATACTTTAACTCGTCCAGGATCGTGAGATGGATGGTGTTGGGCTCTTTACCCATCATTACGATAAGGTGGTCCGAATAGATCAATTCACCGCGGAAATGGACCTCGCCCAGGTGATAATGGAAGTACGCCAAGTCCGGCACATTCATGATGCTGATTTCGGCTTCGATCTCGTCCTCGGTCTTGGCATCGCGCAGTACCGATGCCACCTTGAGTGCGATGTCGGTGCTCGAAGCATGTTTGAAGGTATGCCTCAGGAAGAGTTCGGTAGCTACGGGGGTCAGGTGGTAGTCGTCCGCAATTTCTTTTGCGATCGCGAGGCTCAACGAAGGAAAGAATAGCCGTAATTCAAACCGGCCAGGGCGGTTCACCATGTATTCGGAGAATTCATCTACCTCATTACCGGTCACGATGAAAAGGGCGCCCTGATGGCTGCTGTCGCTGAAGAGCGACAGCAGCTGATTGCGCAGTCTTTCATCCGCATAGTTCTTGCCGAACTCATCGAAGTACACGATGCATGGGCCGGCGATCATCACGGCCGCATGGATCATAGCCGGCGAAATGCTGCGAGTGACCATAAGTACCGGCAGGTCTTGATTCAACCCCCAGTTGCACACATCTTCCGCGAGCATGGACTTGCCGCCACCCTTTTGCCCGTGCATCAGTACCCCCAATGAAGGGTTCTGACGATCGTACCGTTTGGTCACGGCATGGAAGAACTTCTTGTGGTAGCCATACTTGCGCTCCGGTACCACGAACCGTTTGCGGTTCTTCTCCAAAACAAGCTCGCCATCATCACTGATGGCCAGTGTGTAGACAAAGGCCGGGATGTGATCCAAGTTACCGACAGCATTGATATGGCTGACAAGAATGTGAGTATCGCGGTCGCGTAGGATCAAAGGCATCGTAATATTCCTTTTTCATGTAGGAGTGAGCCAACCGTACAATAGTCGTTGGGTGTAAGGGGTTCTCACTATTTGGAGGTAGTTTACATCGACACAGTGCTATAATTAGGTTATCAAAGTAAGTTATCTTGACTTACTCTTTGAAGGATGAGCTCTTTCTCATTCAGTCAAAGAGAGATGAATAATGAATGCGGTTACCCATACCTGGTCCTCGCCTGCGAAGGCTGCTTTTGTCGGTGTCCATCAGGATACATCCCCCATCAACGTCACGCTCGTCCTCCAGCTCCGCACAGATATCACCTTATCACCCGCCGTCCTGGGTGGGACACCGGCACTCACTCATGCCGAATTCTGGGCCACTCACGGCGCGCATCCCGATGACATCGCATCGATCTTGGAATTTGCCCACACCCACGGACTGACAGTGCTGAAATGCGATGGGCATCGCCGCGTAATACAGGTGCAAGGCACTCCAGATGCCCTTCAGCGCGCCTTCAATGTCGAACTGCACCGGTATGAACTGCATGATGGTTCGGCGACTTTCACCACCACCAGTAAAGAACCCACGCTGCCCGCTGGGGCGATGGGCGTGCTTGGTCTGGATCAGCGGCCGGTGGCCAAGCCTTACTTTCGCGCCCACGTGCAGGCGCACGATGACCCGTGGGAGGGTCTGTCCAACACCTATACTCCCGTGCAATTAGGAGAGATCTACAACTTTCCCAAAGAGACCGATGGTACGGGTGAAACCATCGCTATTATTGAATTGGGTGGTGGTTATACGGACGAGAATCTCCAGCAATACTTTGCCGAACTGGGAGTGAAAACGCCATTCATCGAGGCCATTTCGGTCATGGGGGCAACACATACCACGGGATCGGATGCCGACGGCGAAGTGCAGCTGGATATCGAGATCGCTGGCGCGCTAGCCCTCGGTGCGAAGTATGCGGTCTATTTCACCCCCAATACAGACGAAGGCTTTGCGGAAGCTATCTCCCAGGCTGCCCATGACCCGGCACGAAAGATTTCCGTGATGTCGATCAGCTGGGGTGCCGCAGAGAACGTGTGGACACCGCAAGCGATTCGGTCGGTGCAAGCGGCGCTGGAAGATGCCGCTGCGCTAGGTATCACGATTACCGTCGCTGCCGGCGACAATGGCGCGTCGGATGGTCAATCCTTCGGACTCCATGCTGATTTTCCTTCCTCCAGTCCCTCGGTATTGGCTTGTGGGGGAACCAAACTCTATGTGACAGGCACACATATCACCCAGGAGTCGGTGTGGGATGAGCAGCAAGGCGCGACAGGAGGCGGCGTGAGTCAGGTCTTTGGTAAACCCACATGGCAGTCGGGGGCGATTATCCCATCTGCGCCCAATGGATTCGATGGCCGTGGTTTGCCGGACGTAGCCGCGGTAGCGGATCCGGTCACGGGTTACCGAGTGCGAATCAATGGAGTCAATGAGGTATTTGGCGGTACCAGTGCTGTGGCTCCGCTATGGGCTGCATTGATTGCGCGTATCAATCAGGCACTAAAACGTCGGGTTGGGGCATTAAACCAGACGGTTTATACACTGCCGCGAAATGTCTTTCATGACATCACAGCAGGTACCAATGTGGGATACGGTGCTCAGGTAGGCTGGGACCCAACGACTGGCTTTGGCAGTCCGGACGGGACTGCGCTTCTGACGGCATTGGAAGCATTGAAGTAAGTAACGCCATACTCCCTCTCCTCCATTCGGAGGAGAGGGAGTATGGGCTTTTAATAGAGTCCAGAGAATTGTTCAAGAAGCCATCGTTAGACGACGGGTGCTGGGACGGGCGGTTGATTATACCCAGGACTGCTCAGTATACGGTTGAAGACGGTCAGCTCCACGTCATTACCCGACACGCAATACAGGTCGCCATAGGTGCCCAGTGGGGCCACTGAGACGATGGTAGGGAAACTCGCCGGTGGGGCGCCTTCCAAATCGGTATCTAAGGTTGTCCACCAGATAGCACTCCCTATAGTGAGGAAGGCTGTCTTCACCTCATCGAACGATAAAAAGGATGGGGTGCGAATATACCAGGGATAACTGGCTCCGCATGTCAATGAACGGCCATCACTCAACGTAACTAGAAAGAGGGGTTGATTCACCAACACCTGTATGACGGACGCCAGCATCCATTGAGTGCCATTCCAGACCTCCACAGCACTTTGGCCGACTAAAGTGTCAATGAAGACCGTGGCCTCACGAGTCAGTAGAAGGGTATCTCCAGCCACACCACTTAAGGCATGGTAGTTGTAAGGGACGGGTATGCTCATTGAATGTACTTCCACGATAGAGGAAAGATCATACCGTTATTCGGCTTAACAGAAGAAAAAAAAGACACAAGGCTAGGACTCCTCACTTGAGGAGTCCTAGCCAATATACGGGATACCTGACTCAGAGATGGCTACGGACTAGGCATTTCCCATCCGTCATCCGGTCGGACCGAAATTCTTCCTCGGCGCGTCGTTTCGACGTCGCCATTTCTCCAAAATCTCACGCGCACGGGTATTTCCATCCGCAGCGGCTAAAACTAGTCCGTATTCCGTGAACTGCACACCGGTGATGATCGATGAACCAGCCTCCCCCGTGCACCTTACTTCTTTGACAATATCGGGAAAAGTCTTTCCATCGTCGATACACGATTCTACGAGTGCTTGCAAATCGACATCTGTGATACTCATGACGATTCCTTGAGATGGGTGAAACATAGTGGGTGGGTCTGTGTGGTATTCTTTCAGACGTCTATGTATCAGCGGCCAGATTCCCGACTGACGTCCGCATGCATGCAGATCGGCTTGGCTCCATCGCGAATTCCAAGAACGCCTGGATCATGGGCGTCAGGCGGGATAATCCAGACGAGATCTTCTTTGGCTCGATAATAATGCCCATCATCGGCTCGATAATAATGCCCATCATCGTGGAAATAATCACCTTGGCCAACATTATCATGCCCGTAAAGCTTCTGACACACTGCTTCGGCTTCTTCACGTGAATTGCACATTAAGAGATTCCTTTAAGGTGGGTGGATCTGAGGAATATTAAGGTTTTGTAAAAGTTTGGAAAAAGGAAAAGAGCGAAATATCGCATAGAGGTGATGCTGTCTCGGGCATTCGTGCGGTAAACTCGGCTTATGAAACGCAAGAACGGTATCGACCCCATATAAGTCATGAAAGTTTATCCTTCCCGAGAGCGGTCTGATGGTATACCAGCCGGAGGCGGTAAGCCTCTTACTAAACCATGCAAGACCCCCATGGACACCCTTCTTTTTATTTGGAGTCACGATGAACACTGACGTATTTGCAGCGGCCAAAGACATGATGTCGGCCTCGAAGTTCTATATGGGATATTCGAGGTGGGAAGAGTCGCTGAAACGTTACGAGAATTGGGAAGAGAGCGTCAGTCGTGTGATGAACATGCATCGTCGAAAGTACGCGCATGTCATGACGCCGGAGTTGGCGCAGTACATCGACTTTGCCGAAAGTGCCTACGCCGAGAAGGCCGTGCTGGGCTCCCAACGCGCACTACAGTTCGGCGGTGAACAGATCTTCAAACACGAAGCCCGGCTGTACAACTGTCTCGGCGTGGAGACACGTTTCGTGACCAGCGCAGGTATGCGCTCATTTGCAGATTTCCACGATGGTGACATCACTGAAGTCATGACTCATACCGGCAGTTGGAAACGCGCTGTCGTGCGTAATTACGGAAAACAGATTCTCAACACAGTGGTACTGTCCAAGTCTAGTGGTAAGCGGAGCGTACGTGCTACCGCAAACCATCGTTGGATCCAACACGATGGCACCATTACAACCAACCTTCAGGAAGGCATGCGTCTCTTCAAGGAACCGAAGGTATTCGCTGGATTTGAATGGAACACCGCTACGATCGAAGAACGGCTCTATTGGGCTTATGGTTTCGTATACGGTGACGGTACGCTGAATAATGGGTACAGTCTAGTTCGCTTATGTGACCATAAGCGTAAGTTCGAAGAACGCTTCACGGCACTTGGGTTCAAAACGAGTAGTAGTCTTAGCCTGGAAGGTGATGTCATCGTCTATACGGGTAAGTATCAGAAGGCGCTTCCTGACGCAGAAATGACACCACCTGAGCTTACGCGAGCATTTATCGCAGGGTATCTCGATGCCGATAGGCATAAAAGCAGCGGCGTTTCCGGCAAGAAATACGTCGGTATTCAGACCAGTTCCGAAGAAGCCATGTATTTCATCGAAAATGTCTTTCCTGTAGCAGGGGTTCATGTGGTTAGTAGTGTCGATCTGACAGGAACAACCACCAACTTTGGAACACGTGGAGTTACCAAGACATACACCACCTGCGATTCTTCTGGTAGCAAATACAACGCTGGTTGGAAAGTAGAGACTATTGTTCTCGGTCACCACATGGAGGATGTGTGGTGCTTGGAAGTCGAAGATGATCACTCCTTTGTACTAGATGGAGGTATTGTCACCGGTAATTGTTCGTTCAGCTACGTAGACCGTGCACGCTTCTTCCAAGAAGCCATGTACCTGCTGCTGTGTGGCTGTGGTGTGGGCTTCTCCGTACAGCGCCACCACGTGGCCAAGCTTCCTGCTATTCAAGCGCCTGCATCCGGTGAAGCGAAGGTCTTTACGGTACCTGACTCCATCGAAGGGTGGGCCGACGCGTTCGGCGTCCTACTCTCCTCCTACTTTGTCGATGGCGGCACGTTCCCGGAATACCAGGGTAAGACGGTGCACTTCGACGTCACCAAGATTCGACCGCGCGGAGCGCTCATTTCCGGCGGTTTCAAAGCACCGGGCTCCGACGGGCTAGTGCGGTCCCTAGAGAAGTGCCGCGAGCTCCTGAACAGCTTATTTGTGCCGCAGAAGAAGACGCTGTTATCCGGTGGCGAGTTTGTCGACACCGCGGTCTCCTCCCCCATGGCTACCCTGTCGCCGGCTACCTTCGTCGTCGAGCGTCAGCCAGAACTGGCTGTGACAGGACCGATTTCACTGACGTCATTGGCTGTCTACGACTTCGTCATGCACATGGCCGATGCGGTGCTCTCCGGCGGTATCCGCCGCGCAGCCACCATTTGCATCTTCTCCAAGGAAGACCAGGAGATGATGACGGCCAAGACCGGCGACTGGTTCATCAAGAACCCGCAACGCGGTCGCTCCAATAACTCCGTCTTGCTGATCCGTGATCAATTGAGCCGGGAAGAGTTCGCCAAAATCATGACCTCAGTTCGCGATAGCGGTGAGCCAGGATTCATCTTCGCTGAAGATACAGAGTTTGGATTCAACCCGTTAACTATCAACTAGCGGCCTAAGCGCGCGAGCGCTTTTGAATTAACTAACCTAAAAACGGGGAAACTCCCACCAGCTTACAGATTACATGTAGGTTGAGGACAATCCCGTGCCAACCCGTTATGGGTAGTGTAGAGACTATGGAAACGCTAAACAAGAAAGAACTCGTCAAACTGGTCAGTTACATGGCCATGGGAGACGGCGGTCTTTACCAGACCACTGATGCACGCAACGCGTATTTTGCCATGAACATGATGTCGGCAAATATGGACTACATCCTCCTGTGTCAGGGAGTGATGGTCCAGGTGACACGCTCTGTTATCTATCGGCTCAAGGTTGAACCGCCGCGGCAACCACAGGTGCGACTGAACACATCCACCCATCCATTCTTTACGACGATTCGAGATCGTATTTATACGGGCACGTACAAGGGTATTGATCCGCACGCCCTAAAGCTCTTGGATGCTCAAGCGCTAGCGATCCTGTACATGTGTGATGGAAGCCTCGTCACTGAAGCTCCCAATCTGAAGAAGGGTCTGGTAAACCCTTCCTTCAACGTTACTCTCAATCTCAAGCGGTTGTCCTACGGCGATCAGTTCATTCTGAAGAAGGCGCTGAAGGACATCTTGGATTTGGAGTGGAATATCCAAAGGCAGAATGAGTACTACTATCTGCGCCTTCGATCGAAGGATATTGACAAGTTTATGGAAATGGTAGCCCCATGGGTGGTACCTAGTTTCCAATACAAACTTAAAGAATGTTTCCGTACGGTTAGCTCTCAGTGGAACACAGCCTACTGAGATGGTGATATAGTCCGCACATCCCTAGTAATAGGGAGAATCTGGCAGAAATGTCCAGGTCCTGGCTTCCAACGGAAGCCGGAGTAACAAAGTGGGTGTTGAAATTGGTTTGCGCTCCTACACCGAAGATGGTCGCAGTGGCTTTCATTTCTGCAACCTTACTGAGACCTCCGGGGGCTACTGTACCTCACGTGATAAGCTGCTACGCGCCTCTAAAGCTGCCGCCATTCTAGGTACGCTGCAAGCCGGTTATACGAATTTTACATACCTTGACGGCGCCTCCAAGGAGATCACTGACCGTGAGGCCTTACTCGGCTGCTCTATCACTGGGTGGATGACCAATCCGGACGTTCTCTTCGATGAAGACAATATGCGCGATGCTGCGCATCTCATCAAGCATGTCAATGGCATCATCGCCGATCTCATCGGTATCCGCCATGCAGCTCGCTGCTGCACCGTAAAGCCCAGTGGCAACGCCTCGGTATTGTTGACATGTGCCTCCGGCATCCATGGCGACCATGCCCCGCAGTACTTTCGCAATGTCCAGATGAATACGCAGGATGCAGTGACCGAGCTGCTCATGGCATCTAACCCCAAGATGGTCGAAACATCCTTGTGGACGCAAAACAAGACGGATGTGGTAGTCTCCTTCCCGATCAAGGCGCCAGTGGGATCAATCTTCAAGAAGGATCTCTACGGCGTCAAGCAGTTGGAATACGTCAAGAAAGCTCAGTCTGTCTGGGTAGAAGAAGGCACTAATGTGCATTTGTGTATTGACCCGCGCCTGCGCCATAACGTTTCAAACACCATCTCAGTAGACAACTGGGACGAGGTCGAGGAATACATCTACCAGAACCGTCAGTTCTTCGCCGGCATTTCCTTACTATCCTCCACAGGCGATCGCGATTACGTGCAGGCGCCGTTTACAGAAGTCTTCACAGCAGAACAGCTAGTAAAGATGTATGGGGTGGCCTCGATGTTCGCTTCCGGGCTAGTGGTGGACGGCGGTCACGCATTCGATGGTAATCTCTGGTTGGCGTGCGATACCTTCCTAGGGCGTGGACTGGAACTCAATGGTGACGATTCAGCCCATCTGCTGAAACGGGACTGGGTGCGGCGGGCCAAGAAGTTTGCAGCCAGTTATTTCGATGGCGATGCGATCAAAGCAACGTACTGTCTGAAAGACGCACATAACCTGCATAAATGGGAATCCATTGCGCGGACGCTCTCCTATGTGGACTTCTCGATGGATCTATCGCAACAAACCTATACGGACGTCGATACCATGGGGGCTCAGGGGTGTTCTGGAGGGGCTTGCGAAGTAAGCTTCTGAGCGAATAAAATACACGCAATAGCCATAAGCCCCTCCCGCCGTATGGCGGGAGGGGCTTATGGTGCGATTAGTTATTTTCGAGACGCTAGACAGGCAGGACATATCACATCTTTCCCTTGCCACGTACTCCACCCTGATAGGTCGCGCGTCGATGTGTGACATAATGCACAAAGATAGATTGGAGTGACCGGCGGTTGTATAACTGACCACCCTATTAAACGCGGATACGTATGATAGGGACATGGCGGATATTCTTTTGGATGCCCCACTGAAGGAGACACCTGCCCGTCGGGGGCGATAGTGTGGTTCACGAGATTGAGGTACCGTTTGCAGCTGGGACAACAAATCATGGCCGAATAGCGTGGATGGTCGGTATACCCGTCGAAGAGCACGCGCGTCCATGTACCCGGACCTTTCCCCTCCGGTAGTTCGATCAACATAGATAACTTCCTTTGATTGGCTCCATAGGTTATCAGAAAAGAAAAAAAAGAACAATAAGCCGTAAGCCCCCGCCTAGGCGGGGGCTTACGCAGTTAATGGACCTGCCCATCCGTAGCTTTCGCACGCTCTTCCATCGCTTTCATCGCCACCTTACTGACGGGAGTGATGACAATGCAGATCCAATGGCCGTTGCAGGGTAGCCGAATCCATATCTTGGTGAGCAGATCGGTCATGTCTTCGACGTCGCTGATGTCGACGCTGGGATCGAACATCACGGGATGGGTTTGAAGGTAGATAGATGCTCCCACCATCGAGAAATCCATGAGTCCCATGACAATCGGCCGGATCAGTGCATCGATTTCTTCCATGAATGTATCGTCAACCGGCGGATTGGCCATGGTCATGTACTCGGGTCGAATCACGCATTGTGCGTGGGTCAGGAGTTCGGCGCCCAGTTCAATCGCAAAATCTCTCTGGCTGAAGAGAGGCCTGAGATCCGACGGAGTATCTTCGTAATCCACTGCACGCACCTTCATGGACATGACCCACGAGCTTGCTTCACGGCGTGCTTTTTCTTCCTTGGACAAGTGAGCAATCGCACGCTCGATGAATACCGCGTGGAAATAGCCCAAAAACTGCTTGGGGGGTAGATCGACCAGGCGATGAAAGTATTCCTGGATGGTAGGGATGGGATGGAGTGAAGGGCGTTCGGGCCGGGTAGATGAATTAGACATGTTTCCTCCAAAGAAAAAAAGAGAGTAAATAAAAGAGATTGGATGTAAGGATTGCCCTCCAGCCCGAAGGCTGGAGGGATCCTCTTTCACCACTACACCCACCACCAACCCACGAATACATAGCCCACACATCCCTCTATGGCAAAGGGATGTGCAGGCTATCGACTCGGCGAGTCAGCGCGAAGTAGTGCCTTTGGCCCATGGCTCGTTCTTCCAGAACGAACCGCCTTGCACAGCTTGCTCATCGGCGAAAGCCTGGCCGTTTGTCACAGTAGCCGCCGGCCGGGACTGCACACTAGCTTGCGGAACCGCTGGAACCCCGTAATACGGGTTGGGCTTGGTCTGGTGAATGTCCGGGTGAGAAGGATCGACATAGGCGATGACGCCCATGCGAATGCATGCAGCGATGGTGTCGTCGTCGGCCGTGCACGCTTCCCAGACACTGAGAGCGCGCATATTCTCCGCTTGGGTTGGCTTGGCCTCTGCGCGCGCCAATTGCGATTCCTGGCCAAACTCGTTGGACCGGACCGCGTGCTGACAGTTCTGCTCCGGGTGCGGAGCGTTGTAGATGAACGAGAAGACCTTGGTCGACGCGCCCAATCCCACGGCGTTTTCACAGCTGTTTTGTGAAAACGAACCGTAGCCGACCACAGACAACGGCACTTGACTGTTGACCGTCTCATGCATCTTCGTGGCACCGTACTGGTAGACCTGTGCCGTGACGCCGGCATTGCTGGACTGTGCGGTCTGTACCGCACTGGTGGTGGAACTGGCAGTTCCTGTTCCGCTGCTGGTGCTCTGGGCATCGACCGCGGTTAAGGTCACCATGCATGCCATACCTATGGCACCGATTATGTACTTTCTCACGAAGACATTCCTTTTAAAGAAGAGTGGTGTGTGGTGAAAGATGTTGAGTGAAAATGCAAGCGGCCCTCTAGAGGGCCGCTTGCATCGGAGTGACTAGCCGATGCTATCAGCCGCCGTTGTGGTGATTGTCACCGCTGTTGTACTGACCGTAGCTACCGTACAGTCCACCGTTGGCATAGACACCACCATTGGCGAACTGACCAGTGGCGGTTTCGTGATACGAACCCGTACCGGTCGCCGAATAGTCCGAACCGGCCTGACCGGCCGTGCTGCCATAGCCGCCACCGGACACATGCCCGGTGGACGTGGCAAAGTTGCTCGAACCGCCATCGGTGGTCGTGACCGCGTAGCCCTTGGCCACCTGGCCGGCGGTCGATGCGGTGCTGAACGCACCGGTTGCGGTACCCTGGTAGCTCGTGCCGGTGCCGTTGACGCCGCTCTTGGCCATCGAACCGCCGCCGACATCCGAGGATGCGGTGCCGCTGGCCGAGGAGCTGTAGTTGCCCTGGTTGCTGTAGCTGCCGGCATTCAGGAAACCGTGACCGGCCACGAAGCCGCCACCATTGCTGGTGTGGGCCATGGCGGCGCCGCTGAAGATCAGACCGATCGCCAGTGCGGCGGTGAAGAACAGATTGGACTTGCGCATGAATTTCTCCAAGACGATGGGGGTGGAAGGGATGCATACAACACTCGCCCCCATCGAGCAGGCGCTGTATGGTGAAGCTCAAATGCTCATCAGTGGAAGGATTTCCTACTGGTTATGCAGGATGATGGTGTGGTTTTATAGATCTTTCGGATGTGTTTCTAACGACAGGGTTTCGCTGCCGCGTGATGCAGCGGTTGCTCGTAGCACTGGCGCAACCGCTGCATCACGAGCAGGCCGTAGGGAAGAATCAGCAAGGCACTCCAGATCAACTGAAGCGCCACCAATGCCAGCATGATCAGACCCATGCCGATCAGTACCCATGGTCTCCATCCCACGAGCGCCACGATCGAATCGTCGGCAGCTGGACATGTGAACGCATTCATGGCACTGCTGAAGCGACTGTAGGGGTGAACAATAGACTGCGTGTGGATGAAGGATAGCAGGGTGTGGGTCAGTCCAGTGAGAGCCAACACCAGCACCATGTCGTCGAAGAGGTAAAAAGATGTCACGGGATTCTACTCCTGGGATAGGGAAAACTTTCAGGGATTACAGTTCCGCTGCCATCGGCCGCTGTTCGAGCGACAGACACACCGTCTCACGTTTGGCCGCTTCGTGTTCCAGGATCAGAAAGGCCAGTTCTCGATCCATACCGCGCGGCTGATTGGACACAATCACTTTGTCGGAGCCGGCGAAGCGTTGGAAGATCACGATGTTCTTCCCATCAGCTTGCGGCAGCAGCAGAATCTTGCGCCCGTGGCTATCGATGGCGCGGGAAATCTGGATGGGATGCACGATAGTCGTATCGCTGACAGCATGGTCCAAATATCCGGTACCATTCTCCCATCGCGGCTGATAGGCCACTTCGACAGTATCGAAGTGGGTGTAGAGTTGGTGAAAAGCGGTTTGAGTGGTGGTCATGGAATGATATCTCTTTTTTTTATACACTTGAGTATGTGGGAAATGCCTACGCGCCGCCGGCGTGTAGGCATTTCCCCTGTCGTTCAACCCTTGGCTTTGGCAACGATGACCGATGCCGCGGTGATGAGCCCGAGGTAGATGGCGGCAAATGCCACTATGCGGGTACCGACAACAAGTGTCTCGTGATTGAATGCTTCTTTCAGGATCGATTTCATGGGAGTTTCCTCGTGGTGTTGGTGAAGGAAGAAAAGAGGTCGATTACGCGTAGTAATCGACACGGGGGGTGACAGTATCCTTGGGCTTCCTGTAGGAAGCTTCTGAATCCTGTCGACGTTGTTCAACCGCCAATCGGGCTTCCGTGAGTTTACGATCACGGGCATTTACGTCACTGATGATGACGTAAATGAAGAGCTTCAGAATCCAACTGATAGCGAAGAGGACAATGTAAGTCCAGCTCAAAATCAGGCAATGTAGCGCGGCAAACAGTGCCACGACGATTACCATACTTCCCGCTTGGATAAGGAGCTTCGATCCCCGGCAGCCGAAGATGTACTCGAATGGTGCGGCTCGCAGCTGACGGATGTCTTGACGAAGAATCCACCCACTATAGTGGGTCGCCATTGTGATGCTCGCCAAAACGCTGGCGATGAGCTGAAGGAAGATAAGCACGCGATTCTCCTGGTGTGGTTCGGGAGGATATTACGTATGTGTAGGATTTTTCATTACGATTTTGTCCAAATGCAAGCATAGCTGCATAACTCCCGCACCGTAGTAGGTGCGGGAGTTATGCTATCACGGGGATTTGACGCTATGAATTACTCGATGCCTACTACGACAACTTCACCGGTTGAATTACCGTCGCTATCATTGACCACATCGGTGACGACTTCGTCCTTCTTCAGAACGTCAACTCCCACGCGCTGGACCAATGCCGTCAGAATGCCCTGGATGTCAGCCACGATGGCCTTATCCGTTTCAGCGTTACGGTAATTGATAATGTCGCGCAGGAAAACCGCGCCGGCCAATTGCTCGTCGCTCTGACCACGCAAGGCTGACTGGAGTAGCACGTAGGTATTATCCGATTCGCCAATTTGACCGTTACCGTTCCAAGTGGGTTCCGTAGGCGTTGTATACCGCAGAACAATACCAGCGAACTGACGGAACTGACCGGCACTGGGTTCAAACAGCAAATCCACACCGGTGAAGGTTCCGCCATCTTTCTCGTGAGGGATACGCAGTTTCTCAGCATGCCGGACTGTCAGATCATCCAAGAGCTCTGGTAGATCCACGCGCATGCGGTAAGCTGCATCCCACGCCAAATCCGTCAAGGCCATGGCCGTCTGAGTCAGGAGACTCTGTTTCTCTTCACTGGCGCCATCGACCTCCACAATGGAGACGTTGTTGAAGGCCTTCTGGAGATCTTCCAGCGTGAAGATCAACGCCGGCAGCAGTGCATGCAAGATCGCCTGGTTGGCCAGGTGAATCGTGCCAATGCGCACTACACCCTGATAACGTACGGAAGGATGATCTTCTGTCACGTACCAGCGGTGGCCGTCGCGGTACATGGTTTCCGACCAAAGCGTGACCGCATTCAAGGTAAGGAAGGTGCGGGGGTCGGCCTGCTTGGCCAGTTCCAATCGGGCTTCGAATTCAGCCTGGGCTTTGGCTTCGGCTTCTTTTTGCGCAGCGAGCTCTTCCGGCGATAGGATGGGCATTTCGGTTTGAATGCTGGACGCATCAGCCTCGTCGGTCGGAGCAGGCATTTCGTGGGAGGGTGGGTTCGTCATGAAACAAAGTCCTAGAAGGGATGGAAAGGAAAGTCAATGGGCTGCCTCGCATAATTCTTAACTCATCTGTCAAGAACTCACGTAAAGCCGTAGAAAGTCACGGTAACGGCATACTCCCCTTCCCTTTTAAAAGGGAAGGGGAGTATGTGGCTTCAGAGTGGATCGGTAAAGATGAGCCGCATGTCACCGCGCCGACGAAGAAGCATGTCACCCATCACGTGGGAAAGTGTCGATTGACCGTCCAGCAGTGCATCGATGGTTTCCGCACGGAAGAAACGCCAGAGCATCAAATCGCTGGCTAGTTGGGCCGATGTCCAACATACACCGTGTTTCTCAAAAGTCTGTGCGAGGCTCTCGTGCCAACTGAAGGCATATTGACCCAAACTTGAAAACGCCCGCTGATAGGCCACGCGATCGGCCAGATTACTAAAGGCATTCACCGTAGCCAGGTACAGCGCATTCCCATCGATGTCATCCAAATGCGCAATGGGTAGAAGTTCCTGCATCCATCCTTCCATATCTTCCGTTGATATATTTTCAGTGTGGAGGGGTGATTGACAAAGAAGTGTGGCTACGAAGGTGTGTGCGATTTGAACGGCGGTGCGGTCAGGATCGAGTACAATCCTGGCATGAGTTTCTCCGTCGGAGACTGAATCGTGCGTATGCCATATCGGGATATCGTGCGCCTGCGCATACGCGAAATATCCCTTGACGTGGGCGGCGATCATGTACTGAAAGCGATGACGGAAAACTACATAGGTCAGGAGCAGCTGTGAGAGGGTTTCCATCGGTGCCGAGGCTGTCAGTAATTCAGCGGCATCTACCAGATCCTGAGAGGTTGCCAGCGGTGTTATCGGCGGTGGATCCAGAGCCAATCTATTGTCAAGCAATAAAGGCTTAAAGTTCACATCTTGGAAATTGTGGGACTTTAGCCACTTGTGGGCGATGTATTTCTTGCCCTTTCGATCGATCTGATCGCGCGCTGAAAAAGTCACATACCGCGCCCCTTCCTGGGATGGCGTGACTTTCTGATAGACATCAATACCAAGTTCTCCATATTTATTTAACGTAGCGTCGGCGTCATGTTTGTTGTAATCGAACTTGGTCAGGTTGGAACGCACAACCTCGGCCAGATCTTCAATAAAAGGAAGGTCCAATCGATGTGCTAACCCAATTAAGGTGAATAGCGTGTAGGCCAGACCGTCGCGCAAGGCATTGATATCGCGGGCAGCGATGGCGGGGACGAGCTCGCGATTGAACTCTTCATCGATTATCTTGATCTGATGGTCCGCGGCTTCCCAACCGGCATTGGCATAATTCCCCGCCGCTGCATTGATCTCGCAGGTTTGGAGATAGGAATGCGTCAGATCGTCTTCATTGGTCGTGTGAAAAATACGACCAATGGGAAAGAATGGTGCGGCAGCGTCCCCTACTCTAAACACGGAGCCATGGTTGTTTGTTGCATTACTCACGATGTATTCCTTAACGGTTGAAGAGGGATCGGTTCACAGCGCCATGACCATAGCTAGGGCATAGATCACTTTGAAGAAGACGTGAACGGATTGGTCTTGGTTGAAGGTCAGGGCATTCTCGCATTTGAGGTAATCGACACGTATGTGCACGATGACTTCCACCAGCGCTAAAGGAAAGCTACCGGTGATGAGATAGACACCTAATCCGTGAATCAGGCCATGCATGAAGAGGGCCCATTTCCAAACATACCTACCGGTGGTGGTGTTTCGATTCTTGGCTTCGCTTAAGTATTGACCTTGCAAAGGGAAATCAGCGAGCGCGTGCCATCCCAGCAATAAGAAGAGTGTAATGATGAACTGATGCATGACGGTCTACGTGTAGATTGGGTAGAGGAGAACTTTCCAAACCTTTTGCCATAGTTTCATCGCGGGGCTAGGAAAGTCTTTCCAAACGCTGGCCGTGATGGATTGGGCCAGTAGATTCAGAGGGATAGGTGCCACCCCCCGCACACTCCAGGCGTGAACTTCAGGGATGAGTTCGAGATGACGAATAAG
>Ga0307375_10001859_pt1 | contig 22292 bp, 22 predicted proteins | sample TR1MG_FD_202531 | JGI IMG/M metagenome (GOLD analysis project Ga0307375, IMG submission 202531) | Soil microbial communities from Risofladan, Vaasa, Finland - TR-1 | ecosystem: Environmental > Terrestrial > Soil > Coastal area > Acid sulfate soil | place: Finland: Risofladan, Vaasa | collected...
TGATCGGATTCTGGTTGGGTGAGAAATTAAAAGGATCGGTCGATCGTTACTTGCTTCCGCTGGTCGCCATAATCATCGTGATCAGTGTGATCCCCATCGGTCTGGAGCTGCGCGCAGAAAGAAAGCGAAGGAAGCAATAAGGACTATCCGAGGCCAAGATCAGAGAGCGAATACGCAGCAAAATAGGGAAGGCCGGCTTCTTTAATTGTCGGCGCCGCACCACGCTCAACAATCACTGCGACCCCGACCACTTCAGCACCGGCCTCTCGAAGTGCCTCAACGGCGGTTAGGACTGAACCGCCAGTGGTCGAAGTGTCCTCCACGGCGAGAACCCGACGGCCAGCGACATCGGGACCTTCGATTCGACGTTGTAAGCCATGCTGCTTCTCGCTCTTTCGCACAACGAATGCATCAAGTTTCTTGCCGTCTGCCGCAGCCGAGTGCAACATAGCCGCCGCTACCGGATCGGCACCAAGCGTCAGTCCGCCGACGGCGTCGTAATCCAAACTGCTAGTAAGTGCGCGCATAACACGACCAATTAGCGGCGCAGCCTCACCGTCCAAAGTCACTCGGCGCAGATCCACGTAATAGTCGGCCTCTTGCCCGCTGGAGAGAACCACCTTGCCGAGGACGATCGCCTTAGATTTAATCTGCTCGAGAAGAATCTTCTGATCGCTCATGCCCAAAGCGTAAGGGTAGACGCTTACGCTAGGAGACATGGAGAGAAATGCAGTACCCCATCTGGCCTCACTTGGCACCACCGTCTTCGCCCAATATTCCGCTCTTGCTTCGGATACGAACTCCATCAATCTGGGACAGGGCTTTCCTGATACTGACGGCCCACTGTGGATTCGAGAAGCGGCCGCCCGGGCAGTTATCGACGGTAAGGGCAACCAATACCCTCCTGGCCCAGGGATCTTGGGCTTGCGGAAGGCAATTGCTGATCACCAATTTCGTTGGTATGGGCTCGAGTTTGACCCAAACGATGAAGTACTCGTAACTGCCGGTGCGACTGAAGCAATAACCGCCGCTCTGATTTCGCTAGTTGATACTGACGATGAAGTCATCGCCCTGGAACCTTTCTACGATTCTTACCGCGCAGCAATAGCAATGGCCCGAGGGCGAATAGTTCCAGTCACGCTCCAGGGGCCCGATTACGCATTGGATACTGACGAGTTAGCCCGCGCCGTCACGAAGCGGACCAAGATTCTTCTCATCAATACCCCGCACAATCCAACCGGTGCGGTCCTTTCTCGCGCCGAGGTCGATGCGATTGCACAGGTTGCAATCGCAAACGATCTGATCGTCATCAGCGATGAAGTTTACGAACACATGGCTTTTGACCGCGACCATATTTTACTTGCGTCGCTACCCGGAATGAGAGAGCGAACCCTGACAATTTCCTCAGCGGGAAAACTGTTCTCACTCACTGGTTGGAAAATTGGTTGGGTTACCGGACCCGCCGATCTTGTTGCAGCAGTTCGAGCCGTTAAACAATTCCTCACTTTTGTTAGCGGCGGACCATTTCAATATGCAATTGCTGACGCGCTCAAAGATGGTGACGACTGGCTTAATGATCTGCACTTGACCCTAAAAAAATCGCGCGACCAATTTTGCGATGGACTGAGGAACATCGGAGTCGAGGTTCACCAGCCGAGGGGCACATATTTTGCAACCATAGACGTACGCTCACTGGGTTACAGCACTGCCAATGAGTTCTGCCTGGCCTTGCCCGAACGAACGGGCGTCGTAGCAATACCCTCACATGTTTTTTACTTCGATCCCGCGCGCGGGGCTGCCTACGCCCGCTTCGCATTCTGCAAAAAACCTGAGGTCCTGGACCTCGCCTTGGCCAGACTTGAAAACGGCTTCAAGGACCAAAACAGTTGAATCTGGGTTGAAAATATGCCGGTACCGGCATATTCTCAACCCATGGACGTTCCCGACCTCATCGCTATCACCAGGCAGAAGGCGGGATTAACCCAGTCACAATTGGCCTCTCGAGCCGGTACTTCCCAAGCCGCGGTGGCTCGTTACGAAGCGGGCCGCGTCTCTCCTTCATTCTCAACGTTGAAGCGATTGGTGCGGGCTGCGGGAGCCGATCTTGTCGTAGAAGTCGTGGAAGCACCTGCTAGCAACCTCTCCGGTCACCGGGCTCGAAAACTGAAACTCATGCGGCACGAAATCCTAGAACGGGCCAGAAGTTTGGACGTACATAACGTTCGAATATTTGGATCAGTCGCTCGCTCCGAAGATGACGTAAACAGCGACATTGACTTGCTCGTCGATTTCGATATTTCGCGCGGTCTTGTCGCCATTGCAGAATTGACTGTTGATCTCTCAGAGTTGCTCGGCGAGCATGTTGACGTTGCCCCCGCGAAGATGCTGCGCTCAGACGTGTTAAAGAACGCTTTAAGAGAGGCGGTCCCGTTATGAGCCGGCGGACGGACCAGCAGTTTCTCCAAGATATCGTCGAAAGAATTGAAGCGGCAAAGATCGCTGAGACCTTTCTGATTGAGTCTGACAGCAACCTGCTTCGTACCTCATTCGACGCAATTCTTTATGACCTGCTTGTCATCGGCGAAGCAGCAAAGAGGCTGAGTCCGGAAATCACGGAGAGGAATAATCAGGTTCCCTGGAGGGCAATTGCCGGCATGCGTGACGTTCTTGCCCATGACTACTTTCGAGTAGTCAGCGAAGTAACCAAAACAACTTTGGACGAACCGCTCGAACTATTGCGGAAAGCTTGCCTCTCTGAGATCTCAAGAGGGTCTATCGATCTGAGCGCCAAATAACAAACGATCGAGATTCGCTCCATGGCACCAAATCTCGACGTGGAGGCGCTCCCGCCAACTGATTGCGCAGATCTGATACTTCAGTACTCAGAGTCCTATTAGTTTCTTCTAATTCAAGAATCTTCTTTATCCCTGCCAGATTAATTCCTTCGGTCGCAAGCCGTTGTACTTCTCGCAACATCGCGATATCCCGAAGTGAATACCTACGTCCTCGGCCGCTAGCGCGATCAGGGGAGACAAGACCTAACCTGTCGTACTGGCGCAGAGTTTGGGCATGCATGCCAGAGATCTCCGCGGCCACACTGATCACATAGACAGCCGCGTCCTCTGGTGGCACGAAATCGTTCATCGCTGTTTGGCTTTGGCTAGAAATTCTTTTCGTGCATCGTGATGGGACGTTTCCTTTGCATACATCTCTAACGCGTCTCGCTCTTTAGCCTCGAGTCGCTGCGGCACTGCCACCTCAATCGTCACGAGAAGATCGCCGCGTGCGCCGTGCGTCTTGGCAACGCCTTTGCCCTTAACACGCAGCGTTCGCCCACTTGCAGTTCCTGGCGCTAATCGCAAGGTGACGTTACCTTCGTCGAGAGTAGGAACTTCAATATCAGCACCAAGAGTCGCCTCGGGGAAAGTGACCGGGACCGTCATCGTAAGATTTTCACCTTTTCGACCGAACACGGGATGGGGGGTGACATGAATATTCACGAAGAGATCGCCTGCAGTGGCCCCGCGTTCACCTTTTCCACCCTTGCCTTTCAATCTAATTCTTGCGCCGTCATTCACTCCGGCCGGGACCCTCGCGTTTATGGTGCTTGTCTTGCCATCAAGTGAAACCCTGAGCGGGAGCATCGTGCCGTTAATCGCATCTCGGAAAGAGATCGTGGCTTCTGTCTGCTGATCCGATCCGCGGCGAGGGCCTCTAGAGCGCTGTCCAAAAAGGCCGCTGAGCATGTCATTTAGATCACCGGCGCCATTGAACATGTCGTTGACATTTCCGCCCGCATAAGCGGTCTGCCTTCGGAAGCCACCGCCTGCATAGAGTGCGCGTGCCTCATCATATTCGGCACGCGAAGCCGGGTCTGAAAGGACTTCGTACGCTTCAGAAACTTCCTTGAAACGAGCTTCGTCTTTCTTGTCGCCTTTGCTGGTATCCGGATGAAATTCGCGGGCTAATTTACGATAAACCTTCTTAATCGCGGCCGCATCGGCATCTTTGGCAACGCCAAGAGCTGCGTAGTAATCCTTCTCGTACATGTCACGAGCACTCATGCGCCACCTCCAAAATCGATGAAATTAGGCTGGATCTGCGACGACTACACGCGCAGGCCTGAGAGTTCTATCGTTCAATCGATACCCAGGCTGCAAAATCTCGATGGCCGTTATTATGTCGACGTCTTCCGACACTGAATGAACTAGAGCCTCGTGAACTGCAGGATCAAATGGAACCCCCGGTTCGCCAAAGCGCTCAAGTCCAAACTTGGTGGCAACTTTCTCAACTTGTTCCGCAACCGCCTTAAAGCCGCCTTCAAGTTCGCCGTGCTCTCTAGCTCGCTCTATGTCGTCGAGAATGGGGATCAGTTCCAAAAGAACAGATGCAACGGCTAGATCGCGGCTCACTAGGCGATCCCGTTCAACCCTCTTTCGATAATTCGAGTATTCGGCTTGAAGCCGTTGGAGATCGGACGTCAGCGTGGCAACTTCATCAACTTCAACCGGGACTACCAACTCTTCAAGGATGCCCTCCCCTACCGAATCGGTAGGGGAGGATTCCTCATTGTTAGTCACATCTTTGTTGGCTTCGTTAGTCACTCTTGATCATCGACAATCTCAGCGTCAACAACGTCATCATCGCTTTGACCTTCTCCCGATGACTCTTCTGAACTCGCTTCGTCGGACGCCTTGGCGGCATACATTGCTGTCCCAAGCGCCTGGCTCAGCGCGGAAACCTTCTCGGTCTCACTCTTGATCGCAGCGAAGTCTGTGCCTTTGAGCGCTTCCTTCAAATCAGCCAGAGCTGCTTCGACCTCTGCTTTCTTGGCGCCGGCTTCACCTTCGGCAAGTGCTGCATCGTTGTCAGTGATGAATTTTTCTGTCTGGTAAACAAGAGAGTCCGCGTTGTTACGAATTTCGGCCTCTTCTCGGCGCTGGTGATCCTCAGAAGCATGAGCTTCTGCATCCTTCATCATGCGCTCGATATCTTCCTTTGGCAGTGCAGAGCCGCCGGAGATGGTCATGCGCTGCTCCTTACCGGTTCCCAAGTCTTTGGCCGAGACATGAACGATTCCATTGGCATCAATATCAAATGTAACTTCGATTTGTGGAATGCCACGAGGCGCAGGAGGTAGCCCGGTCAATTCGAACATTCCAAGCTTCTTGTTATAAGAAGCCATTTCGCGCTCGCCTTGGAAAACTTGGATCTGCACACTGGGTTGATTGTCGTCGGCAGTTGTAAAAATCTCAGAACGCTTGGTAGGGATGGTGGTGTTCCGCTCAATGAGTTTGGTCATGATCCCACCCTTAGTTTCAATACCAAGAGAAAGTGGGGTGACATCAAGAAGGAGCACGTCCTTGACTTCACCCTTCAAGACGCCAGCCTGAAGGCTGGCACCAACCGCCACCACTTCGTCCGGGTTGACGCCCTTATTTGGCTCACGCCCACCAGTTAGCGAACGAACAAGGTCAACAACTGCGGGCATCCGAGTCGAACCACCAACGAGTACAACGTGATCGATTTCGCCGATTGAGATGCCTGCATCCTTGATGACATTTTCAAACGGCTTGCGGCACCTGTCCAATAGAGCAGCTGTCAGCGACTGAAATTGCGCGCGCGTAAGAGTTTCATCTAGAAATAGTGGGTTCTTTTCAGCATCGACAGTGATGTATGGAAGGTTGACGCTTGTTTGCTGTGAGGATGAAAGTTCGATCTTTGCTTTCTCGGCCGCTTCGCGAATGCGTTGCATCGCCATCTTGTCCTTGGTGAGATCGATACCTTGAGCGCTCTGGAAATTCTTAACTAAATGATCAACTAGCGCTTGATCCCAATCGTCACCGCCTAGGTGGTTATCGCCATTGGTCGCCTTAACCTCAACAACACCCTCGCCGATCTCAAGGAGAGAGACGTCGAACGTTCCGCCACCAAGGTCGAAAACGAGAATTGTCTGCTCTTTATCGCCCTTATCAAGGCCGTATGCAAGCGCGGCTGCGGTGGGCTCGTTAACAATTCGAAGTACATTGAGTCCGGCAATTTCGCCAGCCTCTTTGGTTGCCTGACGCTGAGCATCATTGAAATACGCGGGAACTGTAATGACTGCATCTGATACGGACTCGCCCAGATATGCTTCGGCATCGCGCTTCAACTTCTGTAGAACCCTGGCGCTGATTTCTTGAGCCGTATACGACTTGTCGTCGATCTTGATGCTCCAGTCAGTGCCCATGTGACGCTTAACGGAGCGAATCGTCCGTTCAATGTTGGTTACTGCTTGGCGCTTGGCCACCTCGCCGACAAGGACTTCGCCATTCTTGGCAAAGGCGACAACTGAAGGCGTCGTACGAGCGCCTTCAGCATTGGCAATTACCGTCGCCTCGCCACCTTCAAGCACGCTGACGCAGGAGTTAGTGGTACCGAGGTCGATTCCGACCGCTCTAGACATGGGGTGTGCCTCTCGATTCTGGGGTGGGTAACCACCGCTTATATGGCAATTCTGCTTTATTGAGTTCTGGTCTGTCAAAAGATTGAGCCATTGTGACTCAACTCTCAACATTAAGTGGAACGTCGGCCCCACTCGGACTATTCCGGAGAGATCCCGGGCCAGTTGAAAATCTCCATAAAGCAGCGTTAGACCCACTATGGGCCAATAAATGACTCAGATCGTTAGCCTTAGACCATGCTCGTCGCAACCACCATCTCGTATGGCATTACCGCAGTCGCTCTGATCATCCTCGTAGTTGGAATACGGCGGATGCTGGCCACCATCAGACTGGGTCAACCAGACCCATTCCGCACAAATTCACCGGCCCAGCGATTTCGCACCCTGATCAGGGAAGTTCTCGGACACACCCGGATGCGACAGTGGCGGTTAATTGGCTTTGTGCACTGGTTCGTTTTTGTAGGTTTTTTCTCACTCTTTCTCACTCTCATAACCGCCTACGGCCAGGTAAATTCTCCAGCCTTCACGGTGCCCTGGATTGGCAATTTCATTCCTTATGAGTTGTTCTTGGAATTGATCACCTGGAGTACCGGCATCGCAATTCTGGTCCTTATAGTGATCCGACAAATTTCACGGTTCCAGAAGCCGCCGCGCAAGTCACGGTTTTATGGCTCGTCTATGTGGCAGGCATATTACGTAGAAGCAACGATCGTAGTGATTGTGATTTGCGTTCTCATGTTGCGCGGACTTGAAGGAGCTGCCGACGGTCCTATCGAGTGGACCTGGCACTACCCGCTCACTTTCCCACTAATCAACGCATTTAGGAGCCTGCCGGTAGCGACCATTGATACCTGGATGCGCACACTCGCCACGATCAAGATCGTCGCTTCGATGCTCTGGTTCATCATGATCGCGACGAACCTCACCATGGGTGTCGCTTGGCACCGTTTTCTGGCCTTTTTCAACATTTACTTCAAGCGCAATGCGAATGGCGCGCTCTCGCTAGGTGAATTGCCGCCGATTCTCACCAAGGGGAAGCCGATCAATTTTGAAGATCCGGCCGACGATGATCTTTTCGGCATTGGAAAAATTGAGGACATGACTTGGAAGGGTCTTCTCGACTTAACCACCTGCACCGAGTGCGGGCGATGCCAATCTCAATGTCCGGCCTGGAACACGGATAAGCCACTCTCGCCCAAATTGCTGATCACGGCATTGCGCGATCATGCTTACGCAAAAGCGCCTTATTTGCTTGCAGTTTCAGACGAAGCGCGAACTGGTCTTCCAGACAACGTAAAGGTAGAAGCCGAGCGCCAACTAGTGGGCGAAGGTGGCGTCATAACTCCCGACATCCTCTGGTCCTGCACAAGTTGTGGTGCCTGCGTTCAGCAATGCCCAGTAGATATCGAGCATATCGACCACATCGTGAACATGCGGCGCCACCAAGTTTTAGTCGAATCCGATTTTCCAACCGAACTTGGCAGCGTCTTCCGTAACTTAGAAACTAAGGGAAACCCATGGGGAATGAATTCAGCTTCCCGAAATGACTGGATCAAGGAATGCGATTTTCCGATTACGGTCATCTCTGGCGAGATCCCAGCTGATGTCGAATACTTATTCTGGGTTGGTTGCGCTGGCGCATACGAGGACCGTGCAAAAAAGACCACCAAAGCGGTGGCCGAACTTTTGAATCGCGCTGGTGTGAAATTCGGTGTGTTAGGGGATGGGGAGACATGCACAGGAGATGCAGCTCGTCGTTCTGGTAATGAATTCCTTTTTCAAATGCTGGCGGCTGAGAACGTGGAGACTTTAAATGCCGTATTTGAAAACCGGGCGTCGAAGAAAGTCATCGTTACTTGCCCGCACTGCTTTACAACTCTTGGACGCGATTACAAGCAGTTAGGAATCTCGCTTGAGTTGGTCCATCACACCCAACTCCTCAACCGCTTGGTCAGAGATAAGCACCTAGTACCAGTAGCGCCGATCAATCAGACCATTACCTATCACGATCCTTGCTACCTCGGTCGACATAACCAGGTGTACACGCCACCTCGGGAACTACTCGAAGCAAGCGGCGCCGAGCTTGTTGAAATGCCACGTAACTCGGAGCGCTCTTTCTGTTGTGGTGCCGGTGGGGCGAGAATGTGGATGGAAGAGAAGCTCGGCGAACGGATCAACATGGCTCGAGTAGACGAAGCCATCGCGACCAAAGCACAAGGGGTAGCAGTTGCCTGTCCATTCTGCCGGGTCATGGTTTCCGACGGAGCTGCTGGCCGCAGCGATGAGATCGAAGTACTGGATGTTGCCCAGGTGCTGCTCAAATCACTCGGCTAATCGAGAAAACAGAGCAGGATAACAGGCCACTCTCAGGAAACTCCCAGACCCAGGCGTCATGATCTAAAAGTGAGCACCCCAACCCCCGCCCCCATATCCACGAAACATCGCATCTTGGTAGTCGACGATGAGCCGAGCATTACCGAGTTGATCGCAACCAGCCTGCGCTTCGTAGGCTTTGAAGTCCGAACGGCCGCTACCGGTTTTGAAGCCCTTACAGCCGCAGAGGAATTTAATCCACATGCACTTCTTCTTGATGTCATGCTCCCAGATCTCGACGGTTTCGAGGTCTGCCGGAGACTTCGAAGTAACGGACTAGACGTTGGAGTGCTCTTCCTGACTGCTCGCGACACGACTGAAGACAAGGTCGCCGGTCTTACCGTCGGGGGAGATGACTATGTGACAAAACCCTTCAGCCTCGAAGAGTTAGTAGCTCGAGTGCGAGCTCTGCTACGTCGCACAGGCGTTATAGCCGCAGACGTGGATGATGAAATAATTTCATTCGCTGACTTAAGCCTTAATGAGGCTACACATGAGGTGCACCGGGCCGGCAATTTGATCGAACTTTCCCCAACTGAATTTACCTTGCTCCGATATCTTCTTATTAACGCAGGAAGAGTGGTAAGCAAGAGTCAGATTCTGGATCATGTCTGGCAATACGATTTTCGCGGCGACGCAGGCATCGTTGAGACCTATATTTCATACCTTCGCAAAAAGATTGACATCTACGAACCGGCCCTAATCCACACTGTGCGCGGCGTCGGTTATCGGCTCCGCTTACCACCGAAGGCTGCATGAGAAATCTAAGGTCGCAGCACGATTTTTCGCTTCGAGGACGCCTGGTAATCGCTGTAGTTAGTTTGACAGCGGTTGGCCTCCTCTTGACCGGATTAACCGCAACTCTTTTCCTTCGGAATAATTTGACGAGCCGCCTGGATGCTGAATTGAAAGCGGTCGCCGGCGGCCCCACTTTACGGCTCGATCAGATGCACCTGACCGATCAGATCAACGACTCGGTTTCAACATCGGGCGATACATCATCACGACGAGTGCCAAATGCCATCACACTGACTCTTCTAGATCCAACCGGAAGTGTCGTCCGACAATATGGCGGAAGCGTTGACAACAGCGACCTGAAAGCCGCTTTAAGCGGAATCACCGTCGCACAGGCCGCCACTCACCAGAATCGACCTTGGACCATCAGCAGTGGAATGTCGGGCGATTACCGAATCATTTCTCGAGTCATTCTCAACAACGAAGGCACGGCGATCGTTGCTATTTCGCTAGCAGACCTGCACAAGACACTGGCAAATCTGGATATTTTGCTACTTGCGCTAGGGCTTCTTGTTTTGCTGCTCTTGGCTCTCATTGCTCGAAAGGCCGTGAGCATTGGTCTTCGACCGCTTGATGACGTTGAAAAGACAGCTGCCGCAATTGCTAGCGGAGATTATTCCGCCCGACTAGCCAAGGAAGACCAAAAAACTGAGGTGGGTCGTCTCAACGGTGCGCTCAACGCGATGCTTGAGCGAATCGAAGCTTCATTCAACGCCCGCAAAGACAGCGAAGATCGGCTTCGTCGGTTTGCTGCGGACGCCAGCCATGAACTTCGCACACCGCTGACTGCAATTCGCGGTTTTGCCGAACTACACCGACAGGGTGCCATCGTCGGAGAAGAGGCGACTACAACGGTTCTTCGGCGAATCGAAAAGGAATCTGTGCGAATGAGCACATTGGTAGACGATCTTCTGCTGCTTGCCAGGTTGGATCAACAACGACCGCTGGCTCAAGACCCGGTTGATATTTCTACATTAGTTGACGAAGTAGTCGAAGCTGCACGCGTTTCATCTCCCGACCACTCAATTGATCTGGCCATGCCGGTGGAAGACATTTTTGTACAGGGAGACATCGGTAGATTGCACCAGGCTGTCTCAAATCTTCTGGTAAACGCGCGCACTCATACGCCTTCCGGTACACCGATCCATGTTCGAGTAGATCTGGAAACCAACGAAGTCATAATCACTGTCGCCGACGAAGGCCCGGGTCTGACCCCAGAGCAGAGCGAGCGCATTTTTGAGCGCTTCTATCGAGCCGATCCCTCTCGCCAGCGCAGCATTGCCCGAGAAGAAGGCAGTGGACTAGGTCTGTCAATTGTTGATGCGGTTGTAACGGCGCATGGCGGAAGTGTGTCCGTTGATTCAGAGAAGGAAATTGGCGCGATCTTTACAATTCGGCTCCCACGTCTGGTCGAAGATGTTTAGGCGTCGCGCACACCACCTTCTATGACGGGCGGTTGAGACGACCAAGGAAACTCAATCCACTTATCGGTTTTGCACCATGAATATTCCGGCTTTTCAACGCTGTCTGGCTTTTCATAAAGAACTGCTGATCGAACTTCGGCAACATATCCTTCGCAGAACGCCTTAACCAAGGCGAGAGTTGCCCCGGTATCGGCGACATCATCTGCGACGAGTACTCGAGCGCCAGCAAGATCAACTTGCTTAGGTACAGGCGGCAAGACAACCGGCATCGGAAGTCGCTCATCGACTCCCAAGTAAAATTCAACGCTCATCGTAAATGCGTTCTTTACACCAAGTGCATACCCAAGCGCGCCGCCTACAAGTAAACCGCCGCGGGCGATGGACAGAATGATTGTTGGGTTATATCCAGAATCGGCAATCGTCGTTGCTAACTCTCGAATCGCAATTCCGAATTGTTCGTACGAAAGTTGCTCACGCTCTTGCGAAGAACTCATTTCATACCTTGGTGCGGTAGAAGTTGAGCCAACTGCGGCTCGGTGTCGGGCCGCGCTGACCCTGATAGCGAGATCCATACTTCTCTGAGCCGTATGGGTGCTCGGCTGGGGACGAGAGTCTGAATAGGCAGAGCTGACCGATCTTCATTCCCGGGTGCAGTTTCACGGGCAGGTTTGCGACATTGGAAAGCTCTAGTGTGATGTGACCAGAGAACCCTGGATCAATAAAGCCCGCGGTCGAGTGCGTTAAGAGGCCAAGACGACCCAGAGATGATTTGCCCTCTAGGCGTCCGGCAATGTCATCGGGGAGAGTGATGACTTCGTAGGTGCTGGCAAGAACAAACTCGCCGGGATGGAGAACGAAAGGTTCATCCTCCTCGGGGGTGATCTCCCGGGTTAGATCCGACTGTTCGACCGCTGGATCAATAAATGAATACCGGTGGTTCTCGAAAACCCGAAAGAACCGGTCCAGGCGAACATCGACACTTGAAGGCTGGATCATCCCCTCTTCAAAAGGGTCCAGGCCAACTCGCCCCGATTGGATTTCAGTACGGATATCGCGGTCACTTAGCAGCACAGCGTGACCCTACCGCCGGTTGGGTATGCTGAGAACTTGCGACTCGTCGAGTTCGCGGACGTAGTGAAATGGCATCACGTCAGCTTCCCAAGCTGACAGCGCGGGTTCGATTCCCGTCGTCCGCTCCATCTGTCCTGTCTCCAGACATCGTTCATGGGTGTCTCCAGACATGGTTCAGATTTCCTCCTCCTTCGGGAGGGGGTTCTGTGTTTTCTGGGGTTGGTAGTTGCGGGTTGGGTCCAGGATGAGTTCTCGGAGTAGTTCACCGGTTGTGTCGTGAATTATGCGGATGTGCGCATCGTGGATGAGGAGTTTCACGCGGGTGCCTTTGAGGGTGCGTCCAACACCGATGTGGTAGATCCGTGAGTTATAGCGCAGGGTGACCACGCCGCCATCGCCGATGCGGTCTTGGCGGATTCGCCAGTGCCCGTTGACGTTGCTGATGGGACCAGCTTTGCCCCTGGCGTTGTATGCCTGAAGTGGTGTTCTGCGGTCAAGGGATCGATGTGGGCGGATGGTGTTGTAGTAGGTGCGGAAAGTATCGAGTTGGGTTTGTAGCTCGGGAAGTGATGAGGTCAGTGGTTGTTTGGTCAGCCAGTTCTTCAACGTTTGTTGAAATCTTTCGACTTTGCCTTGGGTCTGTGGGTGATTCGGGCGACCATTTTTCTGTGTGATGCCAAGTAGGCGAAGTTCGTTTTCGAATGCGTTGGGCCCGTATCTGAATCTGGTGGTGAAGACCAACCCGTTATCGGTCAAAGTGGAGGCTGGAGGCCCATATTCATTGGTGTTTTCCCGGAAATCAGCAACCACGATTTGGCCGGTCACAACCTTGTGGCAGGTGATAGATAAGGCAAGACGGGAGTGATCATCAAGGAAAGTAAGGATCTCCACCCCAGCACCGGAGGCGAGTTTCCAATGAGTGAAATCTGATTGCCAAGTCTCATTAGGTAGTTCAGCTTGAAAACGGATGTAGGAAGAGCGTGGACGTTTCTTAGGCTGCGCGGTGATCAGGCCACGGCGTTTAAGTACCTTCCAGATCGTTGAGACAACCGGGCTATGTCCGTGGCGTTGCTGTAGGTGGAACCCGATCGTGTGGGCGCCAGCATCATGGCCTTCCTTGGTAAGCCAAAGACGCAGGGCAACAATCTCCGACTCAAGCTCAGAGGTGATCTGGCGAGAATTCGACCGTGGTCTTCGAGAACGAGCCTCGATCCCATCCCAACCACCGGCCAGGTAACGGGTAACCAGGGTGTGGACCCACCGGTAGGAGACCCCATAATCGCGGGCAACCTCGCTTTTGAGCCTGCCTTCTAAAACAACGCTGGTGACAATAATCCGATTCTTCGACATGCCCCCAGAGTCTGAACGATGTCTGGAGACATATATGAACTATGTCAAGAAACCACACACCGTCGTCCGCTCCATCCATCACCGTGAGCGGCGGCTTGCCTCCCGTGAGCGGCGGCTTGCCTCCCGTGAGCGGCGGCTTGCCTCACCAACCCAACTGAGAAAGTGCCTGGGTCCTTGGTAGGCACCGGTAGTTACTGGCGAGTAACATAAGCGGCTACCGGGGCAGCGCCGCCACAGGACCAGAGAATTGAGGAGCCCAAGATGGGCCACTACATCGCCAATCTTCGTGACATTGAGTTCCTACTCTTTGACCTGCTCGAGCGGGATAAGGTCCTGGGCGTCGCCCCGTTCGACGAGTATGACCAAGACACGGCAGTCGGCATGTTGGAAGAAATGAAGCGCCTAGCCGAGAACGAACTCGCTGACTCATTTGTTGAGGGTGACCGCCAAGGCGTCAGTTTTGACCCAACTACCGGTGATGCAAAATTGCCTGAAATCTTCCACAAGTCCTACCGCGCATATATGGACGGCGAGTGGTGGCGGATGGATGCGCCAGCCGAATTAGGCGGCATCGTAATTCCACCAACCCTGCGCTGGGCAATTGGAGAGATGGTGCTTGGCTCAAATCCAGGAGTGCACCTGTACTCCAGCGGCTCTTCTTTCGCAAATGTTATCTACTCACTTGGGACCGAAGAACAGAAACTTTTCGCCAAGCAGATGCTAGACAATCACTGGACTGCGACCATGATGCTGACGGAACCAGAGGCTGGCAGCGACGTCGGCGCTGGGCGCTCAAAGGCGGTCGCTCAGAGTGACGGCACTTGGCATCTAACCGGAACCAAGAGATTCATTACTTCCGGCGAGAGCGATCTCGAAGAGAACGTCGTTCACCTAGTTCTAGCCAGACCCGAAGGTGCAGGGCCCGGCACAAAGGGCTTGAGTTTATTCGTCGTGCCCAAATTCATGGTTGATTGGCAGACCGGGAAACTTGGCGAGCGCAATGGAATATTTGTCACAAACATAGAACACAAGATGGGGCTCAATATTTCGAGCACCTGTGAATTCAAGATGGGCGAAAATGCGCCTTGCGTCGGTTACCTGCTCGGCGAAGTGCACGACGGCATTGCGCAAATGTTCAAGGTGATCGAGTTCGCGCGCATGATGGTTGGAACGAAGGCTATTGCAACTCTGGGAGCCGGATATCAGCAGGCACTTGCTTACGCGAAGACCCGCGTGCAGGGACCAGATCTAACTCAGACGGCTGACAAGACAAGCCCACGGGTAACAATCAGCCACCACCCAGACGTCCGACGTTCACTTATGACGCAAAAGTCTTACTCGGAGGGAATGCGCGCACTTGTTCTATACACAGCAAGCATTCAAGACGACATCATCATCGCCCGCAGCAAGGGAGAGGATCCGAAGAAGCTTGTCGCTCTTAACGACCTGCTACTGCCAGTAGTTAAGGGATACGGCAGTGAAAAATCGTGGGTTTTACTCGGGACCGAGAGCCTCCAGATTTTTGGCGGATCCGGGTTCACCAAGGACTGGCCGTTGGAACAATACGTCCGAGACGCAAAGATCGACACGCTCTACGAAGGCACTACCGCGATCCAAGGGCTGGACTTTTTCTTCAGGAAAATTGTCCGCGATCGCGGTGAGGCATTAGCGCTTTTAGCAAGTGAAATCGCCCAATTTGCAAAGGGAGATCCGGGCGATGGAACCCTTAGCCACGAGCGAGAACTACTGAGCCAGGCGCTTGATGATGTGCAAACAATGGTTGGAACAATGGTCGGGCATGCAATGGATTCGCAAAGTGAGCCGCGCGAAATTTATAAAGTCGGACTTAATTCCTCTCGACTGCTCCTAGCCACCGGTGAATTAATTACCGCCTGGCTCCTCCTCCGATCGGGAGAAGTAGCGAGCGAGAAACTCAAGGAAAGCGGACTTTCGACAAGAGATCGTTCGTTCTATGAAGGGAAGGTGGCTGCTGCCAAGTTCTTTGCGCAGAACTTCTTGCCACCCCTTTCAGCGGATCGCGTAATTGTGGAGACCACGGACAACGCGATCATGGACTTGGCTGAAGAGTCTTTCTAGCCTGTCAAAACTAGGTTCAGCGCCGATCTTTCAAAACTGGAAAGACGTCGCGGGTCTTTCCGACAAGTTTGCGATCAATTTCCGCAACCAGAACCTCTTCCTCGGTGCCGCCCTCTGCAAGAACAACCCCCCACGGATCGATGATCGCTGAGTGCCCGCCGAGATTTACCTCGCCCTGCTTGCCGACGCCGTTGCAGGCAATCACATATGCCTGATTTTCGACGGCTCTCGCCCTGATGAGCAACGACCAGTGCGCAATGCGGCGTTCCGGCCAGGCCGAGGGAATCAAGAAAACCTCGCTGCCTAAATCGAGCAGAGCCCGGTACATCTCGGGGAACCTGACGTCATAACACGTCGACAGACCAGCTCGGAACCAGGGCAAGTCAACCGTTACTAGATCATCTCCGGCAGCCAGGACTGTGGTTTCGCCGCCGGTAAATCCGAACAAGTGTCGCTTTGCGTACTGGGCGATGATTGAACCATCCGGCGCAATCATGATTGCCGTATTACGAAGCCGGCCATCAGAGCTACGTAGAACCATTGTCCCCGCGTGCAGCCAGATCCCGGTGGCAACGGCCGCGTTTCGCATCGCGGTTACTGCGGGCCCGTCGATCTCTTGAGCGGTATCGGCAAACGTCTCGAAGGCAAAGCCGCCTTGTACCCAGAGCTCTGGCAGGATCACGAGATCAGCTCGGCGCTGAGCCGCAACCAGTCCCGCGGCTCGCTCGACTCGAGCCTCGATCGGTTCGACTAAATCTGTCCGCAGTTGAATGGCATGAACCTTCATAAGGCAATAGCCTGCCAGGATGCAGCCAACCAATCCACATCCGCAGATCCAGGCGCTTCGCGCCGCGTGGGAGGAGACCGTTCAATCGACGATCGCGATCGGTCAGACCCTCAGCGAAGCGCAATGGTTACTGCCATCGCCTTGCCCGGGTTGGCGACTCAAGGACCTCATCTCGCACTTGACTGGAATCGAGAACCTGCTTCTTGACCCAGCAGAAACGATCACCCTTTTAGTTGCCGAAAAGCCGTGGGTCAAGAATGAGTTCGGGCAATTCGCAGAGGTTGCTGTAGATCTACGTCGAGGGAACACCGGCGCCGAGATTCTGGCTGAATTTGAAGAGGTCGTTGCGGAGCGCGGAAGTGCTTGGCGCTCTGAAGTTCGGGCTCCTGAAGAGGAAACCTTCTTTGCCCCGGTTGGCATGCTGCCGCTGGGCACATTGCTCTGGCGTCGGGTCTTCGACTCTTGGGCTCATAATCAGGACTTGCGGATGCCTCTGGGGCTAAGTGGAGACCTGGATGGCAAGGCCGCTGAAGCGGTCTATCGGCAAGTTGCGCGGCTAATTCCGGCAATCTTCGCTAAGAAATGTGCCGCGCCGATTGGCTCTTCGGCCTGGTTGACCATCACCGGACCCGGCGCCTTCTCCTATGGCGCAGTGATCAATGGCGACGGAAAAGGCGAATTCTTAAAGACGATTCCAGAAAATGTGTCGGCGTCAATCGAAATGAGTACCCACGATTGGTACCTGCTGACTTGTGGCCGCGATGGACGGGAAAACGCCAAGGTTGAACTAGCCGGAGATCTAAATTTGGCTGCAAAAGTGCTCGAAAATCTAACGATCACTCCTTAGTTAGCAACTCCGCCGGATCTTCCAAAAGTTCAGCGACCCTAGCCAAGACGCGTGATCCCAATTCGCCGTCGATCATTCGGTGATCGAAAGAAAGCGTCAACTCACATACTGGTCGGATCTTGATTTTTCCTTTGCGCACCCAAGCGGCGTCACTAATCTGGCCAATTGCCAGGATGCCGGCTTGTCCAGGGGGAAGTATCGGTGTACCGCCATCCACGCCGAGAACGCCAACATTTGTGATCGTGATGGTTCCGTCTTTCATCTTCTCTGGAGGGGTGCGACCTTCGCGCGACGTATCCACCAAGGCCATCAATGCTCTCCCAAGGTCTGGAAGTGACATGGATTCTGATTCGTGAATGACAGGCACTAGAAGGCCCCGAGGCGTAGCAGCAGCAATTCCCAGATTGACATAGCCGCGCACAATAATCTCTTGATTAGCCTCGTCCCAAGAGGAGTTGATCTTTGGAAACTCTTGCACTGTCTTGATAAGTGCTGCGGCAACAATCAAAAGCGGTGAGACCCGAACCCCTTCGAAATCGGAATCTTTACGAAGTCGCTGGACAAGTTTTAAAGTTCTAGTGACGTCAACTTTGAGCCAGACCGCAACATGCGGCGCTGTGAAGGCACTGGTGCTCATTGCCTTAGCCATTTCTTTGACAACGCCTTTTATCGGCAGGCGCTCTTCTCTGGTTGCGTCGTAAGAAGTGGCCGCCGGCGCTTCAACAATGTGACTTGAAACGGATGCCGCCATTACATCGTTTCGAGAAACGGGGCCGCCCGTGTTTCGGATTCTTCGAAGATCGACACCTAAATCCCGAGCCAATTTTCGAACTGGTGGCTTGGCGACAATTGGTCCATCGTGCCGTTCAAAAACGACGCTTTCGCCATCGTCAATCGGATTCACTGCGCGGCGCTGACGCCGAACGCCTCCGGACTGTTCCTTCACTCCGTACCCAACAAGTACAGCTGTCCGTGTCGAAGACGGTTCGGCTTCCGCGGTCGTGACAACTTCACTTTCGATCGAAATGATTGGCGTGCCGACGGCGATGGTCTCACCCGCTGGTACAAGAAGTGAGGTAACTGTTCCAGCGAATGGCGATGGAAGCTCAACCGCTGCCTTGGCCGTTTCAATCTCGCAAATCATCTGATTAAGCGTGATCACATCGCCGGGCTGCACATACCAACGAAGAATCTCAGCCTCGGTTAGTCCCTCTCCAACGTCTGGAAGACGAAACTGTTGTTCTGCCATCGCTTCTCCTTCCTAAAACTCAAGCACCCGGTCGACTGCATCAAGAATGCGATCGACATCAGGCAGATAGTGATCTTCAATTCGAGCTGGCGGGTAGGGGACATTGAAACCGCCGACCCGAAGGATTGGGGACTCAAGAGAGTAGAAGCATTGCTCCGTAATTTGAGCAGACAATTCCGCTCCCATGCCTAAGAAAGTTGGTGCTTCGTGAACAATGACACCGCGGCCGGTCTTTTCGATCGATTCAAAAACCGGATCTAGATCCAGGGGCGATAAGGATCGAAGATCTATTACCTCCAAACTCTTTCCCTCACTCTGACCGATTCGCGCCGCATCCAAACTCGTGCGCACCGTAGGTCCGTAGGTAATGAGGGTTACATCGTTTCCTTCTTGCAGAATGCTCGACTCGTGCAGATCAAGCGACGGAGTATCCATGTTTATATCCGCCTTGTCCCAGTAGCGACGTTTCGGCTCGAAGAAAATTACGGGGTCATCGGATTCAATGGCTTGCTGGATCATCCAATAGCCATCTTCGGGATTAGAGCAAGTGACTATTCGTAACCCAGCAGTATGAGCGAAGTAGGCCTCGTTGCTCTCGCTGTGATGTTCAACGGCGCCGATCCCGCCCCCATAGGGAATTCTCACAACGATTGGCAGGTTCACTTTGCCGAGCGCCCTTGAGTGCATCTTCGCCAACTGGCTGGTTATCTGATCAAACGCTGGATAGACGAAACCATCGAATTGGATTTCGCAAACTGGTCGATAGCCGCGAAGAGCCAAGCCAATCGCCGTACCAAGAATTCCTGACTCAGCCAAAGGTGTGTCGACAACACGTGTGTCACCAAAATCAGCCTGCAAGCCTTCGGTAACACGGAAGACGCCACCAAGTTTTCCAATGTCTTCGCCCATAAGCATGACGCGTGAATCTTTCTCGAGTGAGCGGCGAAGCCCCGAGTTGATTGCCTTTGCGAGAGTGATCATGCTTGCTCTACAAAACTTGCCCGATATTGCTTAAACTCATCGCGCTCCTTAGCCAGAGTTGAGTGCGGCTCAGCGTAGACATGAGCAAACATCTCATCGGGGTCGGGGTCAGGCATCGCAATAATCTTGGCTCGAAGCTCCGCCGCCATCTTGTCGGCCTCTGCATCTATCTCTGCAAAAAAGACACTATCTGCCTGACCGGTTCTCGACAGGTGAACTTTCACCCGCTCAATCGGATCCTTCAGTTTCCAGACCTCGAGTTCTTGGGCTAACCGATAGCGACTTGGATCATCGGAGGTTGTATGGGCACCCATCCGGTAAGTGAATGCTTCGATGAAGGTCGGGCCTTCACCTCTGCGTGCCTTCGCCAGGGCTTCCCGCGTTACCGCAAGAACTGCTAGAACGTCATTACCGTCGACTCTGATTCCAGGAAAGCCGAAGCCACTGGCTCGACGGTAGAGCGGCACCCGAGTCTGACCTTCGATCGGCTGGCTAATCGCCCACTGATTGTTCTGACAGAAGAACACCACAGGCGCCAGAAAAACACTGGCGAACACGAAAGCTTCGTTGACATCACCTTGACTCGTTGCACCGTCGCCAAAGTAGGCAATTACGGCCCGGTCGCTCTTGTCGCGCTGGAGCCCCATGGCATAGCCGGTGGCATGCAACGTCTGGGCGCCGATAACAATTGTGTACAACTGAAAATTGTTTTCGTTCGGATCCCACCCGCCATGATTTACCCCGCGGAACATGCCAAGCAATTTGACTGGATCAACGCCCTTGCACCACGCAACCCCGTGTTCGCGATAGGTAGGGAAGGCATAGTCACCTTCGTCCAGCGCCCGTCCCGAGCCAACCTGAGCCGCTTCTTGCCCTAACGATTGAGCCCAAAGCCCTAACTCACCTTGCCTTTGTAATGCGGTGGCCTCGAAATCAAAACGCCTGACCATAACCAGGTCACGATAGAGAGCTCGTAACTCGTCTGTTGAGATATCGATTGAATAGTCAGGATCTTCGATTCGTTCGCCCTCCGGGGTAAGAAGTTGAACCAAACGCTCTTGCGCCACGCTTTCCCCATCTCCCCTACGCTTGTCCCTGTGAATCCGGGGATCAAGTGAGTCCGTACTTAAGGCCCGCAGTCGATGCTATTCCTGCATACATCGCAGGTAAACCACCTAAGCCTGTGCCAGGTCTCACCTCGTACAAAATATCGTCAAACGAAAACCCATATTCGACGCTCCCTGAGATCGAACAGGCCCTCATTTCGAGCCTAACAGAGGTAAATCGGTACCCAGATATGGCGGCGACGGCACTTATCAAGGCGCTGGCCGGCCGATTCGAAGTCTCGGCTGAAAATCTTTCTGTGGGAACTGGCTCAGTGGGTGTACTTCAGCAATTCGTCCAAGCCACCTGCGAGCAGGGTGATGAAGTACTCCATGCCTGGCGCTCCTTCGAGGCCTACCCAATTGTCGCTGCGGTGAATGGCGCGGTAAGCATCGGAACTGGTCTTCGAGCCGATGAATCCCATGATCTGGCGGCCATGATCAAGGCAATTACGCCGCGAACCCGGCTAATCCTGATCTGCCAGCCAAATAATCCCACCGGCGTAGCCGCTAGAGGCGAAGAACTGCGCCAATTCATCGATCAAGTGCCGACAGAGATTACCGTCGTTCTTGATGAGGCTTACGTCGAATTCATCACAGATCCGGATGTCCCCGATGGGGTTGAACTTTTTCACGAATATGCCGACAAAGACAATGTCGCGATCCTGCGCACCTTCTCCAAGGCCTATGGCCTGGCATCTCTCCGAGTAGGTTTCGCGATTGCATCTGCCTCAGTGGCCGGTGCCTTACGTAAATGCGCCGTGCCATTCGGGGTCAGCGGAATTGCCCAAGCGGCCGCAATTGCCGCACTCGCCTGCGAACCAGAATTGATGGAACGCGTCAATGCCATCACCGCGGAGCGCGCTCGAGTGATTGCCGGGCTACGTGAACAAGGTTGGAGCACGCCAGATTCGCAGGGCAATTTTGTCTGGCTGCAACTGGGCAATGACACTCAACGATTCGGCGACTTCTGCTCTTCGCGCGGTCTGTCCGTTCGCGCCTACGGCAACGATGGAGTTCGGGTTACCATCGGTGAAGAAGTGGCCAATAGCAGGTTCTTAGATCTCACCAGCGTATTCCAGAGCCCGCTCAGAACAGGAAATTGATGTCGACGCTCACCGTTCCCGCGATCAAAGGCGACTCAACACATCGCGGCGAATTCATGGTTGTGATTGCGGCACTGCTATTCGGTTTAAACGGCACGGTCTCAAAACTCATTCTGCAGGCTGGCTTACCAGCCATGCGATTCACTGAGATCCGCTGCGGCGGAGCTTTCATCTGCCTACTGACATACGCACTTATCAGGCGCCCGGCTTCGCTAAAGATCAACCGCAAGCAGATTGGTTTTCTTGCCCTCTATGGCGTCGCTGGATTTGCAGGAGTGCAAGTCTTCTATTTTGTTGCCATCGCGCGGCTTCCAGTAGGGATTGGACTCCTTCTTGAATTTACGGCACCGATCCTAATCACACTTTACGTACGATTCGTCCGCAAGGAGGATGTCAAGTCTCGAATGTGGGCGGCGCTAGTGCTTGCCATTTGCGGACTAATTCTCGTGGGGCAAGTCTGGAATGGCCTAACTCTCAACGGCATCGGCCTTATTGCTGGCGGATTTGCGAGCATTTCGCTCACAATCTATTACCTTCTTGGCGAACACGGCGTTGGGATCAGGGACACCACATCGCTCACCGCGTGGGCTTTTGGTTTTGCCACGGCCTTCTGGCTAATCGTGCAGCCGCTCTGGGACTTTCCTTTTCATCTGCTCTCAAACCAAGT
>Ga0307375_10001861_pt1 | contig 22282 bp, 20 predicted proteins | sample TR1MG_FD_202531 | JGI IMG/M metagenome (GOLD analysis project Ga0307375, IMG submission 202531) | Soil microbial communities from Risofladan, Vaasa, Finland - TR-1 | ecosystem: Environmental > Terrestrial > Soil > Coastal area > Acid sulfate soil | place: Finland: Risofladan, Vaasa | collected...
ATTGCAGGGATTAAACCCTTAAGAGAATCTAGAAACATAACTAATAAACCAATTTTCACACCTAATTTTCGTTCAGTATTAAAAGCACCAGGATTACCATCACCAAATTCTCGAATATCATTCTTCAGTTTAATACTACTAATGATAATAGCCCAACAAACAGAACCTAATAAATATGAGCCAACTCCAAGAAGAATCAATCCAGTTAATAAAATTGGTTCCAATTTTCTACCCTCAAATAATATTAACTCAAACACCTTTATTACTAATTTGCTTTTTTTTGGCTTCCTCTTGCTTTTTGAACCAGTCTAAGGTCCTCTTTTGAGCTACTTCCTTTGTTATTATTGGTTTGTATCCGAAATCTTTAGTTGCTTTATCATGAATAAATGTGTGATCAATACAAGTTTGGATAACTGAAAAACGATTGAAATTAGATTTTGGATTGAAAATTTCTACAATAGTTGCTAAAAGATAAGCTATTCTATATGGTATCGATCTTTTAGGAAGAGGTAAACCAAGTCCATTTAGGTATGGTTCCATAAAAGTAAATAGGTTTTCCGCAGGATGATGATCAGTAATAAAATAATTTTGACCTGCTATTGGTGAATCAGCTTTCAAATTTTTAGCAGCTAAAACATGAGCATAGGCAGCATTTTCAGAATAAACATGACTGAAACGAGCAGAGCCATCTCCAAGTTTGATATTATTTTTACTTTTTGCAACTTCTACAATATTTGCTATATGATATCTATCTCTTGGACCATACATGCCTACAGGACGAAGAGAACAAGTTAGGAGCTCATCACTATTAGCTTCATTTATCATTTGCTCTGCAATGATTTTAGTTCTAGAATAGTGATCCTTAGGAAATTTCTTCGGATAAGTTAAAGTCTCATCACCATCCACTATTGGAGTCTTACCATCAACAACAACATCTAGCGTACTAGTATAGACCAATTTTGGAATGTTTAGTTCTTTACAAACATCAATGACATTTTTATTACCTTGAATGTTTACTTCTTCATACACATTTTTTGGCAATTTTGGATCCCATACAGCAGCAGCAGTTTGAAATATTATATCTACATTTTTACTTGCTTTTCGGACATCTTCGATGTTACGAATGTCTCCTTTAATAAATTCAGCTCCATTATCTTCTGGTAACGGATTTAGATCCATAACACGAACGAATTTCCCTTCTTTCATTAATTGTTTCACAATTTCATATCCCAACATCCCCGAACCACCAATTACCAAACACCTTTCGAAATTATCATTTATGGTTTTTTTATTCATTTTTTCTTATCTCCTGTATTCTATTTTTTTTTTTTTTTTTTTTTTTTTACAATCACCAAGTTACATTGATAGCCTCCACAGGGCAAATTTCAACACATTTCATACATCGAGTACAAAGTGAGGGATAAAGAGGAGTAACACGCCATATTTGAGGATCATAGGGATCTTCTTCTTCAACTCCTAAAGTTTCATGTAAAAGAAAAATAGCTGGTTCACATATTCGCAAACATTTTGAACATACACGAGGATCAAGTCCCACACCGTCGCCACATTTCAAATAATCAATGGTAATTTTCGTTTTTCGGCCCATTTGAAACACCAAATTTTAGTATTTACCTGCAAGTGTTGGATACTCATTTCTAGGATGAATCCGAAGTGCATCAAATTTACATTCATGTAAACAAACACCGCACCCATAGCAATTTTCTTGATTCACTACAACTCTTCTCAAAGCAGGATCAAATTTTAAGGCATTAAATTGGCATTTAGAAACACATTTTTGGCATCCAGTGCATAAATCACGTTCAACATCTACTACATATTCTGCTTTGAAAATAGATGTAATACCAAAATCTAAACGAGGACGAATGCCTGCACATTCAGGATTTTTGCAAGAACATAGATTATTAATATATGGGTAAGGACCATACCATATGGTTCCAATATACCCCTTTTTATTGTGTTCTTTGAAACGCTCAATTGCTTCCTCCCGAGTTAATTGGAACCTCTCATCAACAGGAATAAAACGTGGCAATTTTTCAATGATTTCAGACATTACACCAAAATTAATACAACAAGCATCCTTTTCTCCCCTAGACATATACCGACACATACAATATTTCTGTATTATTGGTTCAACAGCACAATGCTCAAGAATTGTAATAGCATCATCTAATGGAACAACTTGTCCAAAATGACCTTCTGCTTTGAATGGATTTGTCGGAGGTTTGGTGCTAAGAACCATTTTCTCAGCAAAATACTTGACAACACGACCAATTAATGGCATTTGCATTTTATAACCTAAACCAACAGCATTAAAACCGTTAATATTCCGAATTGGGATTTGTTCGAAATTTAGGTATTGTTCCATTAAAAATTCTCTGAGATTATACTCTTCAGCAATCTCATTAGAATAATTTCGAGCATTTAAGTACCACTTACCTGCGGTACCATGCTTTAAGCAATGATCACACATAGCTGAGCACCGGTACGATAGATTCTATAGATTGATTTTTTATAGATAGTAATTTAAGAAAATTTAATGATTATTTTATATAAAGATTTAGCAGAGCTTTCAATTAATCGAGTACTTTTTCATCTAAAGTAATTACTTGTAAACTATTTTCACTTTTATCAACATGATTTTCACTGTTTATTTTATTGTAATTCCTATGCTCAGGACCACGTAAGAAGGAGATAACTACTGCTATCGCTACAAAAAACGCTAAAATTCCAAAAAGAATTTTTATTGATGGAACATAATTTATTTCAGATTTGAGTGCACCACCATTTTTATTTTGGAATAATTCCAATATAAAAAAGAAAATTGTTGTTGATAAAGCTGTTCCGATACTAAATCCTATATTTCTAGCTAAACTGATAAGGCTACTCACAACACCTAGTTTTTCCTTTGGTGAGTGTGACATAATGGAATTGCTATTCGGAGCAGCAAAAAAACCAATGGATAAACCAATAATAAAGGCAATAAGAACATAAATCCAAATAGGAATTTCAACAGAAATAAAAACACTAAGGCACGTTAAAGCAATACCAATTACTAATAAACCAGCAGAGGATAACCAACGAGCATCAAATTTACTTGATAATTTTCCTGAAGTTGGAGCAGCTATTGCTAAACCAATTGGAACACCAATAACTATGGCTCCAATCTTTGATTGAGTATAATTCATAATATCTTGTAGGAAAAATGGTAGCTGAAATGCAATGGAATTTAATGCGATGAACGTAATCAAAGAACAGGTAACACCAATTGTAAATTTCTTATTTTTGAATAATGATAAATCGATGAATGGATTTTTAGCTTTTCTTTCACGGAAAATAAAGCCAACAAAAAAGCTTATACTTACGAGAAAAGAAATTCCAGCCCAAATCATGGGATGAGGAATAAGAGGATCGACTATTAAAGCAAGACTTATGATAAAAGTAGTCATAAAACATGTGAAAATTATTGAACCTAAAGCATCAGATTCAGTAGCACAACCTGGAACTGGTGGAGTGGGAGGGACACCAAATTGAACACTAATAATTCCAATCGCACCGATTGGCACATTTATCCAAAAAACACTTTGCCATCCCCAGAATTGAGTCATGGCGCCTCCTAAAACAGGACCTACTACAACTCCAAGCGCAGCAATTAAAGAAAGAATCCCAATTGACAATCCTCGTTGTTCATCGCTAGAAAATCTAGTAACAATTGCATTACCATTAGCAAGGGTACCTGTTGCACCAACTCCTTGAATAACTCGTCCCCACACTAGCATGGGGATTGAAATAGATAAAGCACAAATTAATGAACCAATAGAGAAAATTATCATACCAATTTGGAATATCAATTTTGTACTATAACGATCACCTAGATAACCGGCAATGCCTGTTAATCCTACAACTATCAATAAATAAACAAGAACAATCCATTGTACATATATTTGGTCAACACCAAAGTAATTACCAATTGTTGGCAAACTAACATTAATAATAGACTCATCCAACGCCCCCATAAACATACCAATGCCTACAGAAACTAGAAGTAAGGTGGTCTTAAGACGAGATTGCTCTTCTCCGACAGGAGGACAAATCATACTACTATCAGGAATAGATTCATTTTCCAATGAATTATCTACAGAAGACAAAGTATCATCTGGAGATTCGTCTGAAATAGACTCATCATTATAAGAATCATCTTTAAACAAAATAGCTCAACTTGAAAGTCCAATCTAGTTGATACATTTGTAATTATAAGTATTTTTAATGACAACAAAAAAATAAACTATGAAAAGAAAAAAAAAAAGAAAAATAGTTTTTTTAGTCTATTTTAACAGAATTAGCTCCTTTGAAGGGATCTAGACAATCAAATGGAACATCTAATGTTAACAGACCATCCTCATAATTAGCTTTTACTTCTTTTGGTTTCGCATCACAAAGGAACTTTAACTCGCTAACATATTCTATATCATCATTTTTCTTAGCACGTAATCTAAGACCTGATTTTATAACTTTCAAATCAATGTCATTTTTCTTGACACCAGGTAATTCTATAGAAACATGATAGTGATCATCTTCTACTTCATCACAATCGCACCCACAATCTACACAAGGGTGAACCCAAATTAATTTTTTATTTCTATCAGTCATTTTAATAACCTCCTAATTCAATTAGGTAAAAAAAACTAAATGAAAAAGAATAATCTATATCTACAATCTCATATGAAATTAAAACATTAATGTTTTATAATCTAAAAAAAAAGTGTAATAAATCTTTAGTAAAATAAGAAGCAAATTTGTCGGAAAAAAATAATTTGAAATTTCTAGCAGCAGTAATTATTTCACATAACATTTTTGAACAATAAAACAATTGTAGAAATAGCTAAATTATACACTAAAGAGAGAATATTCATTCTAAGTAAATTCAAGGAGATAACAGTATTGGTGGATGATGAACAGGAGCAGAAAAAAAAGAAAGCACAAGTGGAAGTAAAAAATGAGTATGAAGGATTGACAAAATCACAAATTAGAGCTAAAAAACAGCAAGAACGAGCGCAAAAACGAAAAGAAAGAAAAGAAAGAATAAGACAAAAGAAACCTTGGCATCCTTTAAGAGTACTCAGAGGTATTGGTCTTTTCTTCCTGCTCATAATCAAAATTATTTTCTTCCCATATGTTTATGCTTATTGGAAGATTAGAGATTCTATTAAATTCCTATTAAGAAATGATTCTGAAGATTTAGACAGAACTCTTATATCTGTAGAAGATGGAGATACAATTTCTGAAGGATATATAGATGAAAAGGGATTTCTAAGATCCTTACCAATGTTTTATTTTATAGCAGGTACATTGGGAGCTGTCATTGCTATATTCATTTCATTTGAATTTATGAAACCAGTTTGGTATGCAATTCGGGATTTCTTTGTTAACTTTAGTTGGGCAAATGCATGGGCGCTTTTTGTCGACATACTTGAAGCAATTTATGTAACATTCCTTTGGGAAATGGTTCTAAAGCCAGCGGGATTAGGTATTTGGGCTGCATTACAATACCTTTTTGCAGGTGAAAGATTTTGGGTGCCATTAACAATTTTAATCGCACTTGGTGTTGGAATAATCATTATAGCGGTAATTTTTAGTGAAGCAGATTTCTCAGGTAAATTCATTAAGAAATTAAAAGCCTTCTTCTCATCGATTTTGAATTTTCCAAGAATGCTTTGGAAATGGATAAAGAATGGGTATCAAGGATTCCAAAAGGGAATCTCAAGATTTACTTTTGGAAATGATAAAATCGAATTTTACCAGAAAAGATTCTTTTACCGAATAGTAATCTACAGTTCAATAACTACCTTATGGATTGTTATTACAGTAATTACTTTAGTTATTGCAAGTGAAGCAGCAGAGGTACCTATCGAACACTATGATATACTCTATCCAGTAGTACTAATAATAATTGGTTTTGCAAATGGAATTTTACTACTTGCTTTTCTCAGTTGGCTTATCGGATTGCTCAGTGGAAAGAAATATATTGTAAATCCAGCTGAATTTGAAAAATATAAAGAAGAACGAGCAAAAGCGAAAGAAGCTAAAATGAAAGAGAAGGAAGAAAAAAAACAAGAAAAAATAGAAAAGAGAAAAAAAAGTAGCAACTAAAAATGATTGGAAAAAAAGGTGCAATGCACCTTTTACTTCTGTTTTTATTTAGACTCATATTTTTGAAGATTTTCAAAAAGTCTTTGAAGATAGGATTCAAATTGAGTAATTTCTTCAGTTGAGAAATTATCATAAAATAAATCAGTCATTTCTCGAGAAATTAGTACATATTCATTCTGCAAATTACGATCTTTTTCAGTTAATTGTATCAAGATTTTGCGTCTATCAGATTTTGATGGAACTCTTTTAATGTATCCCATCTCTTCTAATCGATCAAGCATAGGAGTTAGTGTTGACTTACCAAGAGAAGTCTTTTTTGCTAATTTTTGGATTGTAATATTATCTTCACGCCAGAGAACAAACATTATTCTTCCTTGAGCAGGATTAATTTCAATTTGATGATTCTTAAGTAATTTTGTAAAAATACGACCTGAAAGTTGATGGATTTTAGCTATTAGAAATCCTACAGCACTTTGTTCTTTCATTTTAGTCACTTAATTTTAAGTCATGTTTTCCAACTTGATACCATGATTTCAAATATTTTGGTTTAATTCGTAAAATAGTGAAATCAGGATCAGTGTATCCTTTAGGAAAAAATAATTCCCATCCTTCACACCATATTTCTTTCTTGAATTCAAGATCATCAATAATCTCAACTATCCCTTGTAACATTATTCCTTTAAATTCATCTGGCAAACTGAAATAAACTGCAACAGTCTTATTTTTCGTAATATGTTGAATCTTTTCGGAGGAAGTATTAGTAGAAATATAGATACTTAGTTTGTCATCTAATTTTCCTAAAACTTGAGAAGCATGTAGAAATCGATCAGGACATCGCAAATTATCTATTGCTCGTATTTGAGGAAAACCATCACTATCAATTGTTGCTAGATAACCAGCTTTCGTTTTCAACATGATCTCAGATGCTATTTCTTTCACATCTTTTTCTGTCATAAACAAACCTCTTAGTTTTATATAAAATAATACTATATAGTACTATTTAAAAGATTTTCTTAGATAAGGAAATATCGAATAAAATGAAAAATTGACTTACTAAAGAAAATCATCAATACATATTGGAGAAGAAAATCATTTCATATAGTAAAAGTGATCACAATAAACATGTCCTTCCATTAATGTTTTTGTTCTTTTAAAACCAATCTTAGGATTAAAACCATCAACTATACCATAATCCTCCATACAGTAAAATTTGAAACCCCATTCAGTTTCTCCTAATTCTTTGGCCATCTCAGCAAGGGGACAATGAGTACAATATATTTGAATGCCATTTTCCTTTTTTTCGATGCTAAATTGAAATTCATTTTCCATAGGTTTCCATAAAACTTCAAGTAAATCAGCAATAGTATTGCTTCCTTTTTGTTCTGCTATATTTCTCCAGTGTTTTTTAGAGGATTCATAGATATATTCATCAAAAGCAGTTAATACTTTGGAGTCTATTTTCTTTTCCAGCATTTTTAATAATAGAACTTTCTCTTGAAAATTTCGGTATTTTTGTGTTTTTACTTGCGCCTCTAATTCTTTTACTCTTTGTTTATCTTTTTCCATTATAACTCCCCGAAAATTTTTGTATAGAGATTTTGCTTGACTATGTTAGTATTAAAAGGGTATTCTATTAAAGATTTATAAGAATTTGAAAAATAAAAAGAGAAAAATGAAAAATTATCATTCCACTCTAATTAATTCACTAGCAGATTTTTTCGAAATAACTCTCGTTGCTATAAAAGCTCCTAAGCCAGCAATTACTATTGCAATTATCAATGATAAGATGCTAATTAATGATGGAGCTACAATAGGAATCGTCCATTCTTGACTTATAGCATCAATCATAAAAAGATAATAACCCAGAATATAACCAACAATACCACCTAAAAGACAAGAACTCATTGTGAGAATTGATGATTCCAAAATAAAAATACCATCTACATCACGATTCTTCAAACCAATTGCTTTAAGAATACCGATAGTTTTTGTGGATTCAGCAACATTGCTATAGGTAGAAGCAAAAACACCAAATAGTGCAATAATAATCGTGAAGATTAACATGATATTAATGAGAACAGCTCTTATTTGATTGTCTTCATTTAAACGATTGATAATTTCTTGTTCAATTACTACACCAATATTATCTGTTTGATATTTCCTGCGAATTTCTTCTCCAATAGTTAAAATTGACTCCTCATTTCCAACATCAAAGAATATTCTGAAAGCACTATTTTGGAAATCCATTTTGGTTAAATTTACCCAAGTGTTCTCACCTATGAAAATAGTAGAACCTGAAGCAAAACGCTCTTGTTCATGAATACCAGTATATCCTGGTAATTTAGAAGCTATTCCAACTATTTCAAGAAAAACATCTCTAGTATAATTTAAACCTATAAGAATAGGATTTAAAGTGAGTAATTTTAAACGCAAAGTATCACCTACTCCTAAACTTAATTCTTTTGATAATGCTTCACTAATGATTGTAGTATCATTCGTTTGAACATCATCAAACATTTCAAATGAACCATCTGTCAAAGTTATTTGATCTTGATGTAAGGGTACCAAAGCATTCGAAGGTACACCAATAACATCTACACCAAATGATTTGAAGAAAATCTGATCACCTGCAACAGTCCACATGCCAGTTAAAACTGAATCGATAGGTAAGGTACTGTATGATGCAGAAATAATCTCATCAAATTCATCTAATATGTCCTCCATTAATTGAGTGCCATTAGTATCATATGATAGATCATACAAAGAAATATCAGAACCAGTGTAATTACTGATGTTCTTTATACTACCCATATCTTGCACCTGGAAGGTCGTGGAAATTATCATCGTGGTACCAAAGGAAAGGATAAACATCATAGCAGTAATTGCATTTCTTCGTCTATTTCGTTTAAGAAACATACGTACTATTTTGTTTGTTTTCTTGAAAATAGGTCGTATTGTGTATAAGAAAAGATTTTCAACCAGAGGTTCAATTACTCCAACAACTATTAATGATACTCCAAATCCAAAACCAAAGAATAATGCTATCAAAATTCCAAAGAATAAAGTATCACTTGAAGTTATAGTCATGATTGGAATAAGAATAAAGATTAATCCAGTTGCAGCAGCAATACCAAATCCAACAATAAAGAGAAGCTTATTTGGTCCCCTTTCTCGTACTAATTTCAGATTTGGTTCATCAGCTTTCAATGGATTTAAACCACTGATAATGCTCTTTCTAACCGCTCGTAATGCAGGAAAAAGTGAAGCAAGAATTGCTACAGCAATACCTAAGAATACTGAATAGAGAATTATCAAAGGAGAGAGAGTAAAATCTACTTCTAATGTTCGTCGAAGCAAGAATTGTTTTACAAATAAAGCTATTAAATAACTAAAACCTATACCGATGATTGAACCAGAAACACAAGTTATACTTGCTTCGAAAAGAACTAACAAAAATATTTGTCTTTTTTTTGCCCCAATAGTTCGATACAGAGCAAATTCTCGAGTCTTTTCTTCCACACTAACTGTCATTAATGAAAAAATCAAAAAACCGCTAACTAAGAGACTTAGTACTGCTAAAGTATTGAATAAAATTCGTAAGAAAACCAAACCAGTTCCTCGATTCTCAAGAGCAGTAGCAATTGGTAAATAAACTTGGAAATTTACCCCTATTGCTTCCTGAACAGCAATACCTAATTCTTTAGCTTTTTCGATAGTTTGCTCAGGTCTATTAATATCATAAATATCATCCCGGTTGGCAAATTGAGCTACAACTTCAGTTGCAATACCAATCCCACCAATAAAAGGTGCTAAAGTTTGAATATTAACTATAATCATATTTTCCTTATTAGCAGGTAACATATCTATATTCTCGAAAGAAGCATCAAGTGTAATATTAACAATCGAAAAACCAATTTCAACACTATAAGCTTCTCCGATTTCAAGTTCTAACGCTTCTACTATTTCTTGACGTACCCAGCAGTGATTTAAAGGTAAATTAGCAAGATCAATATTTGGAGTAAGAGAAATTTCCCCAAAACCAATAGATTTCTCTCTACTAGGATCAATTCCCAAAAAGGCTACTGTGAAATTTTTATTTGCACCTTGAAATCTTGCACCATGCAATTCATAACGAGGAGTTGCACCAGAAATCCCAGATACATTATCAACTATAGAAATCAATGATTCATAATCTTGAATCGGAGGAATATCAGTAATATTATAACGTTCGATGCTAATGTCTACTTGCCCACTCTCCTCTGCAATCCTTGGTAAATAAGAAAGAGAAATGGCATTAATAATAACATTAGTCACTCCAAACATACCAATAGCAATTGCTAATGCTAATACTCCTAAGAGGAATCGAAATTTCTTCGCTCTAATAGATTTGAAGGCATATTTCACATAAGAAAGAGATTTTGCCATAGTGGTGCCTCATTTAAATCTCTTCTTTTTCATCTAAAATAGAACCCTCTAATCCAGAGGTAATTTCTTCTTTCACGATCTTTCCATCAAGCATATGAAGAATACGATCACAAATTTGAGCTGTCCTTTTATCATGTGTAACCATTAAAATGGTCATACCCATTTTCTTGTTTAAATCATAAAGAAGTTGTAAAACTTTTTTAGCTGAATTTGAATCCAAATCACCAGTTGGTTCATCACAAATCATCAAGTCTGGATTATTTGCCATGGCTCTAGAAATTGATACTCTTTGCTGCTCTCCCCCTGAAAGTTCTGTTGGAAGATGTTCTTCTCTTCCTTTCAATCCTACTAATTCTAGTAATTTTATTGATTTTTTAATTCTCTCTGCTTTCGATTCTCCTTTGAATACCATTGGTATTTCTACATTTTCTTGTGCATTTAACAGTGGTAGTAAATTATAGAACTGAAAAACAAAAGAAATCTTTTCTAACCTCAAATCTGCTAACTCATTATCTGAAAGAGAAGTCAATTCTACTCCCTCAAATTGAACTCGTCCTCGATCAGGTCGGTCTATACCTCCAATTAAATTCAGAAGAGTTGTTTTACCACAACCAGAAGGACCCATTATTGAACACAGTTCACCTTTTTTTAACTCAAAATCAACTCCACGCAAAGCAGGAATTGCTGTTTTACCAAGGAAGTAAGCTTTGTGAAGATCTTCTACTTTTACAATGATTTCTGAATTTACTTGTTTCTCTTCATTTGATATTTTTTGATCCAATTTAGCAACCACTCCAGTTAAACTATTACTAAATACTCACACAACTATTTTTTACAATTTAAATCTCAAATTTACTTATCCAACTAGACTTTTAACCATTTGTTTACAAAAAAATTGAACGCTATTTCAAGAAAATTTGAACTAAAAAACATACAAATCTAATTAAAAATCCAGTACCTATTCTAAACCCAGCAATAACCAATTCGAAACCATTGTGAGACTTTACTTAAAGATATCATACAACTATTGCTTATTCACTACCTTGAAATCATATTGAGGTGTAAATCTATGAAAAGAAAAGCATTATACTCAGTCTGTTTAACAGTAATTTTCGCCTTCTCTCTTTTGAGTGGGGCAACTGTTATCGGTGCCTTTACACAACGTTCGATAGAAATTCAAGATATAGGATTCAGCGAAACAATATGTACTAGTGATGCTGTATTAACCACAGGAGATGGGATAGTAAACAAGTATGCCTTAATTATTGGTATATCTGATTACAATGTAATAAGTGACCTGTCTTATTGTGATGAAGATGCATCAGATTGGTTTAATTACCTTGATTCAATGGATTACCAAATAACACTTTTGGGTGATAGTCATTTAGACACCTATCCACAATGGGATGGTTATGCAACAGAATATAATGTCAAAATGGCTTTTGCAGAAATTCTAACGGTAGCAGATGAAGATGATATAATCGTATTTGCTAGTTCAGGTCATGGAGGAAGAACCCGAGATTCAGCTCTTAAAACATTCATATACTACTTGTGTATGTGGGATACTAGTGCTGGCGAGAATGGAGAAAATGGTTTAATAACTCAATTTGAACTAAAAGAAATGATGGCTCCCTCTTTAGCAAAAACTTTCGTTTTTCTTGATCATTGCTTTGCTGGCGGTTTTGGCAACATGTTTGAAAATGACAATTCAGCAAACTTCTACTTAGCTGCAACCTGTACTGATAATGGTTATGGGTGGGATGATCCAGAACACCAAAATGGTAAGTGGACTTATTTCTTCTTGGAATATGCACTTATCGGACAACTGGGTGGAACGGGCTCAATGGAAGAAGCTTTTGATATCGCTTTACCACCTTATCTATTAGAAATACATCGACCTGGCGACACACCAATGGAATTTGATGGAAATCTTGAAACGCTGTTCTATCTTTAAAATATTCACTTGACCCAATCTTTAGAAGCTTTTGCAGCTTCTAAGATTGGTCTTATTCATTTTATTTTTCTTTTTTATTTCTTATTTTACCTCTTTTTACAGAATTAACCATTGTTAATATCGTAACACCACGTTCAGAGTTGCTTCTAACAATGTAAGGAATTACCCTTTGAATAGGTCTGAGTATAGTTCCACCAATAACTGGTTCTTTGACAAGACCAAATAACAATGCTCCAATAAAACGCAAAGAAGCACTTATAATTAAAATAACATAGATTGTTGAAGTTTTTTCTATGATTAATCCACCAAGGATTGGTGCTATAAATAAAGCAATAGCAGAAATTGAATTATTTATTGCTAACTGTAGCGTTCTTCTTCTTGGATGTATAATGTCTAATAATAAAGTTGTTAAACTAGAATTTATTATTCCCCAAGCAATGCCATTAAAACTCCAGATGATTATTAGAATCCAGAAAACATTAGTTAAACGTCCAGCAAGCGAGGGAATCATAAAGAAGATTGGGAAGAAGGATGTGAATATTCCAGCTACAATAACTAGTTCTTTTTTTCGAGTTCTTTCTATAAGTTTAGCAGTTAAGATTGAAAAGATTGTTTGTGGAATCAATCCAATAGATGTTAATAATGCTGTTTGAAATATTGTTAAGTCATAGTATGTAGTATTAAATATTATGAAGAAGGGAGCTGAAAGGTTAACACCAAAAATAAAGATAAGATTAACAAAACAGAAGATTACAAAATTTTTATCAGTTTTCATTGTAGCAAGAGTATTACTTAAAGTAAAATCTACTTCTTCAATTTGGTACCAGCGACCTTTTGATTCCAATTTTTTCTTACTAGGTATAGCTATATGAAAAAAAACTGCTGAAATAATGCTAATGCCACCACCACAAATGAAAATAATTGGAAATCCAAGGTTTGTTGGTATTTTCCAAAGTAATAATCCACCAACCAAAGTACCAATCAATGTTCCAACAACTAAAACACCTTGTATTAGACTATTTCTTAAAGGCCAGGATTTTGGAGGAGTCCTCTCAGCAAATAAATTGGAACTAGTAGGTAAAGTTGCTGATAAGGTTATACTGTATAAACCTCTCATTGAAGCAAACAAGTAAATATTCTTAATTGGCAATAAAATAAAGCTAAAAATAGATGAAACATAAGCTGAGATTATTGCAAACGCTCGAGATAGATTGAATTTTTGTGCTAAGTAAGCCCAAAGAAGTTGAAAAATGCTTAGCAAGCTAGTAATAGAGACAATAAAACCAATCTGTACTGAAGAAGCTCCAAGAGATTTACCATATAAAGGAATAAATGGAGATAAAACTGAATCAGATAATGCTCTAGAGCCAGATGAAGCTAACCAAAAGCCCATTTTAATATTAGAAGGTTGATCTTTTTTCTCGTAAAGAGAAGTATCACTCTCCTTTTCAGCTTCATCTGGAGAAACTTGTTTTTTTCGTTTCATCAGCATATCTCTTTTTTTATCCATTTTTTTGGTAAAATTGAAGTAAATTAGTGCATTTAATTAATAAACTAGTTGACTCTATTTAAGTTTTTAAGGAATGAAGGTTGAAAGAAAAATGAAGACATCAAATAATAAAGAAATAATTCGAGATTTAGTAAAACAGCTAAATAGCGAAGAGTGGTTAATTAGATTTAATGCTGCAAAGATTTTGGGAAATATCGATGCAGAAGAAGCAATACAAGAACTACTAGATAAATTGAAACGAGAAAATAATCGTGATGTAAGACGAGGGATTGTAGAAGCATTAAAAGAAATTGATTTGGAGGTAGCTATACCAGTATTAATTGATACTATGAATGATGATTCTAGTATGATAGTACGCTACACTGCAGCAAGAGCTTTAGGAAGAATGGGAGCGAAAGAAGCATTACCTGCAATAAAAAATAGAGTTTTGAAAGAAACTAATAGTGAAAGTATTTTTTGGTTTTATATTGCAATAGCTAGATTAGAAGAAGATGAAAAGGGAGAAGGATGCGAAAAAATTAGAAATCTCAAAAAGAAAAATATGCTAACAGAAAAACAAGAAGTTATTTTTTCAAATCTTGTAGAAATAATAAAACAAAAAAAGAAAAAGTAAGTTTAAAGCCACTTCTTTCTTCTGAAATAAATAATCATCCCAATTGCTAAAGCAACCATTACACACATTATAGTCAAATAACCCCATTTCCAAGCAAGTTCCGGCATAAATTGAAAATTCATTCCATATACTCCAGCTATAAAAGTTAGAGGAATGAAAATTGTAGCAATGATTGTTAAAACTTTCATAACTTCATTCATTTTATTGCTAACGCTTGACATGAAAATATCAACCATACCTGAAAGCATATCACGATAGGTTTCAAGTGTATCAATAATTTGAATAACATGATCATAAACGTCGCGAAAATAGATGTTTGTTGATTCTTCAAAAAATTCAGCACCTATTTTTGATATTTGACTTACAACTTCTCGTAAAGGCCAAGCAGCTTTTCGAATTTTTATCAAATCTTTTTTCAATTCATAGATTTCTTGTAAAACTTTAGGTGATGGATTTTCAATTAAAATTTCCTGTAATTCATCTATTCTCTCACTAAAATCTTCCATTATAGTAAAATAATTATCAACTAAAACATCCAATAAGACATATACAAGATAATCAGCACCAAATTTCCTTATTCTTCCTTTAGCTTGTTTTATTCTTTCAAAAATCTGTTCATATTGATTTGGAAAAAATTCTTGAAAAGAGAAAACAAAATTCTTACCAAAGATGATATTGACTTGTTCTAACTCAAAAATTTCACCTTTGATATAGTTTACAGCTTTGACAACAATAAAAGCATAGTCTGGAAAATAATCAATCTTTAATCTTTGGTCTGCTGAGTATATATCTTCTACAATAAGTGGATGTATGTTAAAATTTTCTCCAATTGATTTTATAATATTCAGATTTTTAGTACCTACAATATCAACCCAATTAACTTGTTTGTCCTTAAATAAATTCTTTAAATTATTTACATTTTCTATTTTGAATTCTTCGAAATTTTTCTCATCATAACAAAGGAGATTTATTTGCGTAATTGGGATTTCTATAGGTGAATCTTCATCTGTATTTTTTATTGGATCATTTTTTGGATTAATATTATTTGACACTTTAAACAACCTTGTTATTCTAGTTGAAATTAGTTGATTTAATTATTAATACTTTTAGCGAAAAAAAAGTATCGAGCATAGCTAATCATCCATTCTTTTTATTCTTAATCCGGGATTTAGCATTAATCCAAAAAATTTGATTATTATACTCTATCCTTCTTAATTTCTTTTCTTCAGCCAGAGTTTGTAATAATAATATAGCTTCTTGTTCAGAGAGATTCAACATAGATTTAATCTGATTCTCTCTTAATGGATGCCTAGTTGTTATCTTTAGTATTTGTTCTCTCAAATCATCTTCTTTGTTTATTTGAAAACCCTTTATTGATTCATAATGAGCAATATTATAGGCATTTAATTCTTTACAGATTTCAACTATTCTTTCTTTATCAGGAATCTCAACCCAATTTTCAGCAGGAGGACGAATTGGAACGTTAACATAAATACGATCACAATGCATCTTTTCCAAAATCTCTTTGATTTTAGAAATAGCTTTTATATCATCATTTAATCCCTTAACTAACATAACTTCCATCCAAATTTGACCAGCAAATTCCGAACGAAAATCAATCATTCCTCGAATGATTTCATCTATAAATAATGATTTGATTGGACGATTTATTCTTTTGAACAATTCTTGAGTTCCAGCATCCAAAGTTGGTAAAATAACATCTGCTCCTAACAATTCTTTTCTTACAGTGGAATCATAAAATAAAGCACCATTAGTAATAATTGCTATCGGTTTATCGGTTAATTTTTTAGTTGAATTAATTAACCAACCTAAGCTTTTGTATAGTGTTGGTTCACCCTCACCAACGAAGGTAATGAAATCAAAATTAGAAGGTTTTTTCAAGAAGGACTTAATTTCACTTAGAATCTCCTCTTTTGGAAAAAAATCTTGTCGAGTATTAGTAAAGTTGGTTGTTCTACCTATTTGACAATAAACACAAGAATAATTACAGGTTTTGGGGGGTATGGGACTTACTCCTAACGATTGCCCGAGACGTCTTGATGGTACAGGCCCAAATAAGTATTTAAAATTCTCAGTCATAATTAATCGTCTTCAAAAAGAAATAATACATCATCAAAAATAAAAGAATTGGTGAGTTCTTAATGAAAAAAAAGAAAGACTAAATTTTCTTTTTCTCTATCAATTCCAAAGCATACAAAACTGCTGCATTCTCATCAAAAGTCAGAGAAACTAGCTTTTCATAAGTTAATTGAAAATCAGGATAGTGTGTAAGATGCTTCAAAGGTTTTTCAGGAAAAGCTATAAAGAATCTAGTAGCAACTTTACCTTTTATCTTTGAATTGGATAATTCAAACATTCGAATGTTTCCGAAATGATTTCCTGATTGACCAGAAGGAACACCAACATTTACTGCACCTATACGATTTAGATTGATCATCAAATCAAATCCAGAACTATGAGTTATATCAGAACATAATACAATTATTTTACTTGGTAAATAATAAGACTCAAATTTTCTAGTTTGGAATTCTTTGTAAAACGAAGGCATTTTCTTGAAAGCAGTTGCAAAACTTTCAAACTGAGATTCTTCTTTTTTGCTTTGAAAAGTAAATGATTTATCATTTCCAAAGTAATAATCATTTATGGTTAAAGGTACTTGATTGTAATATGAAATTTCCTCCAAGTTAATTCCTTTTTCTACTGTTTTATTCAAAAATTCTGAAAGTTTTAGAACATCAGATCTTTGTTGAGTTAATTCAACAGCTTTTTCAAATCCTACTAGAAAATAGAGAAGGAATTGAATAATATAATCTTGCCCACCTCTACAATTTCGAACATCAACCATTAAATAATCTGTTTCAGCTTCTTTCATTTCTAGAAATAAAGATGTGAATAATTCTGTAGCAGAAGGTAATCCAGGAATTACATCTTTCATTTCTTTTGGAGCATTTTTTTTATTATTTTTTTCAAATTCTTTTTTCGCAGCTTCAACAAATTCCTTTAAGCCAATTTCTAAAAATAATTCATGAGCCTCTCGATATGTAATCATATCATCTATTCTTAATATAGCAATTTTTCTACTCTTATCTATGAAATTATAAGCTAAGCTTCTATCAGAATCAGGTAATGAAATCTTACTTTCTAATTGAAATAATGGATATTGAACATTTTTCATTGTAGAAAATACACATTCTTTCTTGTTGCCATCCGAAGCAAGTAAGGTAATTTTAATTTGGTTTTTATCTTTCCATTCAGGAATAAGTTTCAATAAGTCATCTCGGAAATAGAGTATGCCAAACCGACCAAGTTTCCCAAGCAAATTACTAAGATTATCAAAACCACTAAGATTTTTCATCCTTTTAATTAATTCTTCAAATGGAATCCCTTCCACTGATACTAGTTTTAATCCTATTAGATTCAAATGTTCTTTTTGACAAACAGCACTGACATAAAGAATATCCTCCACAGGTGTAAAATAAAGAGGAATACCACCTGGATTTTCTTTGTTATGTAATAGTTCATCTTGATTAAATCCTGTATGAGCATCTTCAAGTTTCGCAATAAAAGGTTGAACGTGATAAAAAAAATCTTCTTTTGTCATACCATCAATTGGAATATCACGAATTAACTCTTGTAGCCTGCGATGGTATGCTATTTTTCCACCACCATTTATGTAAGGATCAGGATGAGCTATCTCGAGAATTTCATTCAATTGTCTAACATCTTGTATTAATTCTTCTCTACTCAATTTTCCATCCAATAAAATTCACTCCAATATATTAAAAGGAAGAATTGGATATTTATAAAAATGACACACACTTTGGAGTCTCATTATGTGTGTTATTTTTAATTACATTTCTTTTTCATTCCAATTTCTCTTGAAATAAATTTGAGATTTTTATAAGAAATTACTAGAGTTGTTAGAGTTACAATCATAATAATTGATTTACTGATGAAATTCAAGCCAATTGAATTAGTTACTCTTTCGTCATAATCATAACCTGCTAATTTCATGTAATATTTTGCTTGTTCTAAATTATAATCATAAGTAATTATATCTGGTTTGCAATAGCTTGTGTATGAAATTGGTATGGGATGACTAATGACTCTATATTTCCCACCAAAAGAAATACTATTTATTTCAGCTTTATTAATAGCATAGGCAATTGCTTTTCTCACTGCTAAACCTTTGGTTATAGTAGGATCTTCTTCGCATAATTGTTGATTATTTATTATTTTGTCATTTTTTGTTCGTAAATTAAAAGCAAATCCTTCCCAAGAAAGAAATTGAGGAGTATTATCTAGAAAATATTTCGGATCTAACCAAGAAGAATTATGGGAATTATCAATTATTAAATCAGTTAGCAAATCTACTTTTCCATATTCGAATAAGATTATTTTAGAGTCTAGATTTTTATGAATTATTCGTAATTGATTTATTCCACTTGAAAAATCACCAAATCGTCTTTCCCATTCAAGATCAGGGTCACTTGTTAAAGTGCTGTTTAACCACCAATTATTTGGTGATATTTGAAGTTGTGTTTTTTCATATCTAGTATTTGAAATTAATTTGAAAAGTCCAGTACCGAAACATTTAGTTTTGTAGGTAGCCCAAGAAGGATGTGACTTATCTGGAGTCACTCCATCTTCTAATTGGCTTTGATTCAAGTAATGTTCTGGTAAGATATTCAAACTTAAACAATTTAATATCTGATTATATGGTTCGTTCTCAATGGTATTAGGATTAGAATCAATGAAAATATCAAGAGTATTTTTATCAATAATCTTCATATCTTTAATCCAGTCTAATTTTTCACAAAAGAGTGTGAAGTAAACATCTTTAATATCAAAGTATTCATTAGTAAACAGTTCTTCAGGATCTTTCTGCCATTTTACTCCATCTCGAGTAATTATTCTTAAATGAGTTTCATTGATCATTTGGAACGATTGCGCTAAATGAGGCCATACCGAACCATCTTTAGCATCGATCCAGAGTAATGGATCAAGGATGGCATTTGAAACAAACCTTGATGCATCATCATTTTGAGTTATTGGATTAAGGTCTAACCATTGAAAATCCGCAATAACTACCTCTTCAACACTTTCTTGCCCAATATGAGAACCTTCCCATTTTAACATCCCCCAAGATTGCAATAGTCCTAATGAAGTGTTATATCCTTTTAAATTGCTCCAACATATATGATGATAAGGAGGAGCTAGCATTGGTACACACGGAAGAATATCATCCATTAAATATTCTTGCCATTGCCAGTAATGAGTAATTATTTCTTCAGAATCAATTGGAGTAATTTGCACTCCTTCTTGTAAATACCATTCATTAAGACCAGTTTTTAAAGATTCATTATAATCTAAACTTGTGTGGTAACCTGGTATATTTAAAGAACCATTTTCACAATATAGCTGTCTAAAATCCACTGCTTTATTTGGACTACTACTAACTACATAATAAATCATATCAAATTCGCCTTGGAAAAAATATGTGTAGTACCACAAGTCCCCGCCACAATCACAAACAATGATATCTCCATTTATACCGATAACAGAAAGGTCATTTAACAGATTAGCATAATACTGTATTCCCTTATACACTCCTGGAATGACGATAGTAAAAAAAGGTTCATTACACTCTATGGTTTGAGGTAAGCTAAAATTTAAGGTAATTAAACTTACTAAAAACAACGTCCCTATTATTTTTTGTGAATTTTGTATTCCCTTCTTCACTGAAAATTAACTCCCACAAAGATAATACTAACTAAATTGTTCTATAATGTTTTCTATAAATAATTCTAATAATATCTATTATGTGTTATAATAAAAAAATACAACTAATTAGCATATTAAATCTAAGAAAAAAATTATTCCTTTAATTAGTGTACTTGTTTCATGATTCAAAATTCAATAAAAATTTGGAATAATCTAGAAGTTTAGGAATAAATATTATGAATTTTTAGTTAGTATCTTTTACTGAATTATCGGATGCCTGCCTTCACTTCAATTTCTTTCCAATCAATCTCATTAGATTTAGCTGGATTATCAATAAAAAATCCCAACTCATCACTTCCTCTATAATGAAAACCTAAAACGCTAGCATTCTCGCCAAATAAATGCCATAGTTTACTTAACTCCTCTTTTGTTTGATCGGGTTTTCGATGATGTTCAACAGAAGAGCGAACAATTCGTCTTGCATACTCAATCGCTAATTCTACAGTCGGAAATCCTTCAACGATATAATCCTCATCCGGATCAAAATGAAAATTATCAATAATAAGAACAGAATAGGTTTTTCGTTGAGCCATTTTTTAAAATCAACCTCTATGAGAGGAAATCTTTGGTTACACTATTACTTTGATTGAATTTCTATTTAAATATGAGTGAGGGGATTTGTTACTCATTATTATTTCTCCTCAAAAGTTCTTTTAACCTATAAAGTACTAGATATTTTATGAGTGAACAAGAAATTAAAGTACCAAAATGGTTACGACTATTTTACATTGTTTCTGGTTCTTTAAGCGTAATTTATGCAATAATTGTACTAATAAATATCAAATTTGACTTTTTAATAACAGCTATTCTTTTTGGAATAGCATTAGTAACTATTGGTGTAACTAGAATTCTTGTTGGAGTATTTGATAAACAGCAATCGAAATCGATTAGTATCTTAAATATTATAGTAGGTATAATACTAATTCCTATAGGAATTTTCACAATTGTCAAACATGATATTACTATGAGAATTGTTTTTGTGTTTATTGCAGTAGCATTTCTACTTTTAGGAATAATTGGAGTAGCAAAAGGATTTCAGGAAAAAGCAAAGGAATCAATGAGTCGTTTATTAATTATCATTTATGGTTTTCTTTTAATTTTAGTGGGAATTCTAAATATGGCAATAGATAATATTTCTAAAATTACACTAATTGCGATTTTATCATGTGGTTTTATAGTATTGGGGATACGTAGATTAATTGATGGGATATTAGGTGAAGTAAAAGCAAAAAAAATAGATAAAGTTAATGAATTACAACAAAATTAAAAGATTGAGAATATATCATCACTATTTGTACTTTTTATATTCTATTTTTCATTATGCTATGTTACTGAGATTTTAAATAAAAACTTTCAAAATACTTATTTGATTTCTATACTCACATAAATGTAAATGGTTCTAGATCTTTATGGCAATCTTCAAAGTTGTTGCACAGAATTTCGATATTATTGAAGAAGCGCAAACAGGAAAGATAACCTGTGGACATCTATTTCGGGCAAATGCTTCTGGAATCCTTATAGGTCACCCTGAAACAAAAGATGATTTACAAATAGTAAATAAGAAAATCAAAGAAATTATATCTTTTCAAAAGAATCATCCAGATGCTCTACCATTTAATGTAATTATTATAGGAGAAACTTTCAAAGAATTTTCCACTTATTCTTTGCACGAAATTGCTCAATTATTACAAGATCGTTGTTCTGAAATGTTCAAAAATATTCCAGATGATTTCATAAAACAAACTTTACTAATCTACGAACCAAAGTGGGCTTTAAGTTCCAATGAAATAGAGAAACAATTGCCACC
>Ga0307375_10001862_pt1 | contig 22281 bp, 38 predicted proteins | sample TR1MG_FD_202531 | JGI IMG/M metagenome (GOLD analysis project Ga0307375, IMG submission 202531) | Soil microbial communities from Risofladan, Vaasa, Finland - TR-1 | ecosystem: Environmental > Terrestrial > Soil > Coastal area > Acid sulfate soil | place: Finland: Risofladan, Vaasa | collected...
AAAAAAGAAAAGGAGAAAAACCCCTAATCTTATTCTACTGGCATTACTTCTATATTCGTCATGTTGGGCCACATCCTCGATACCTTGTCGTAAGCCTCATCCCTCGACTTACAAAAAACGGAAGTTTTGCCATGCCTTATATCATCGGCATTGCAACAATCAAAGCGATAATTAAAAGTAACAGAATATTCTTTAGGTTCTGTACACAAAGTTCGCCTTGCCCTTTCACATATTTTTGCAAAATCATCTTTACAAAAAGCTCTCACAAAATACTCATAAGTAAAATTATCATAAAGAATACTCAAAAGATTAAACTCATTTTTTACAATCCAAGAATCAGTTGTATGTCTTGACCCTTCATATTCTTCACCCTTAATAAAGGTCTTTTCTCCACCTTCATCATAATCTTTAGTGCAAAGTAAATAAATATTTTCGTACATCTTTTACCCTTCTTTAATAATACGTTAAAACTTTCAGATTTTCAATATAAACCATTTTAACAGTATTCTTATATTCAGAAAATTCAACTTCACAAGATGGGCCACTATCATACATATGAACAACCGTACCTTCAGCCCCCACAGGAATATCACAACCTTCAATACTCTCTGATAACCGTACAACATCATGCTCTCTCATTTTGGGCTTAATTGCAACGACAGTACCAAATCCCATATTCTCAATATGCTGAACTTCATTGGATACCAAATCTGCCGTTTTAAACGCCCATCCTGCCGAATCATGCAACTTAAGGATATAACCACCCCAATAGACCTTCTTAATCTCTTTAAGCATAGCAGACTTAATCTGAAGGTTTTTCATTGCCTTTTTAATCCGTGGAGGTAAATCCCTATACTTTAATATTTCAATTTGTTCCATTTTCTTTTTTCTCCTTATTATATAATCTAATATAAAAAACTAAATTTGTCAACAAGAAATAAAAAATAATTTTTCTGTTGACAAATTACCACATCTATGCCTATGTTGTTAGGAAAGGGACAAAAATATTTTTTAATTTGTCAAGCAACTCTCATGCCATGAATGGTATGTTGATAACTTGTTGACAATTATTTTTTCGCTGCTGTTGATAAAATGTGGATAAAAAATATAGGGGAAGAACAACCTTTTTTACACTCGCCTGTACTATACACGCTTAAATATTGTGTCGTGACCGGTCAATCGAGCCTGGCTGAGGTCCTCCTGTCACCGGCAAAATCTACCAGCGTTATTTCATTGATCGCATCCAACTGCCTCTGCATATTATCTATCGTTTCCTTTTTGGCACGCATGAAAGCCCCCAAATCAGTCTCATTGGGTCTTTTGAAGAAATACCCGTCAATCTTCTCGATTGCATTTTCCTTCTGAAATCTATCCATAATTATTTAACCTCAAAACCGGCTTCTGCCAACTTGTCCTGCTCAATACGATTTATAGTCGCAGTCAATCGCTCATACAAAGGAGAATACACATTAGTACAAGCATCACGCCTCTCTACAAGCAAAGTAATAATCAAATCCTTATCGCTTGTATTCTCCAACTCTTTAATTGTCCACCGTTTCCTTTTCATAATTACGCTCCTGTAGTTTTAACTGCTTCCCATTCTGTTTTTTCATCTTCATTATAAATCGTAGCACCCATCCAACCGTCACAAGCATTGACACCCATAATAAAAGCATCTCGCTCTTTTTTAGTGTCAAATTCAAATTCATCTTTACATGCTTTCGAATCACCAAAAACAACATAGACCGGAAATTTCTTTTTCTTATTACTCATTATTGCCCCATTGTCGGCCAGGTTAAGTAAATATCATAAAGATTAAAAGCAACATGCCCTTCATCCTTATACACTTTCATTTCTTCTTCTGTGCATTGCAAAAGCCTTTGTTTGCATTCCTCTTCAAAAAGGACTTCTGCTTTCTGTCCACAAAAACTTTTATCTTCATCCATAACAAGGATAGTCTCTTCTACCAATCCACTAAACGATATTATAATTACTGCATAATTCATAATTTTTATCTCCTTATTATATAATCTAATACATAAAAATAAATTTGTCAACAATTACCGTAAAAAAATTATTCTTTTTTCTCAAACCAATAGGCTGTCTTAAATTCCTGAATATTCTTAACGGTAAGTAAGAACTCTAAATATCGTCTGGCTTTATCTAAATCAACCTTATGAGGTCCATGATAACTAATATAGGTAATATCTACAAATTTATTACCATGCTCCGAAGCACTACTACCAAATAGGTGTTTGCGATCTGAATAATCCCCTTGCTTCTTAATCTTATCATAATACCTATTCTCTGCTGCTTCAATCTGACGTAAACGAAAAGTCAATGCATCCCCTACTTCCATTGATGACATTTCACTAATCGGTTTCAATTCCCTTTCCTGTAACTCATAGCCTTCCTCAATCGGTTCGGCTGTCTTATCAGGCAAAGGTAAAACTGATTTACTCTCAATCAGCGGCGCGAAGTCATTTGCATCTATTTTAACATTCAAAATATTCTGGGCAAAAATAGATAATTGTGATTTTGCATTATCGGTAATTTCTGCAACCTGTTCAGATGCTCGCTCAACAAAATATGGCATGTTTGAGCCATGATGACCTTCAATAATTTCTAAATCATGGAGTAACTTCTCCAACGCTTTCTTGCCTGGTTTCTTCCCACTATTGAGCATTTCATAAACATCTTTTCTTACATCTATTATGCGATTGCTTAAAGATTCTCCTGCATCACCAAATTTCCTAATAAGATTATCAGTAACAGAATCTGGTGCCGGTACCTCTTCTTCTTTTAATTTCCCGTCCAAACCACGATACTTTACTAAAGTAACCGTTACATCAGACTGACAAAGTAACAACCTGACAAATTGATCATAAGACATAGCCACTTCACAGACTAATTTACCTTCGGGGTCTTTAATCTCCCACTCAATATAATAGTTTTGAGCATGAAGACACTCGTTTAGATTTCTTGTATAATTAGTCTGGCGCATAAACGCCTTACTCATTTTTCTACGTCCTAATAGATCATCATTTTCATTCATTATCTCACCCTGTTAGATATTATATTTTCAACAGATGTCACCGGCATATTAAAAGCCCGTGCTATCCAATTTATGTCATAATGCTTTTCATACATAAACACCACTAAATTATCTCGCTGCCGACAAGTCATCGCCTTTCCATTAACAACTACACTAGAAAGTCTTTTACCACCTTGCATGATGCCTTTCTCATTACCGTGGCGTGCAATATAATCTTTAAGCGTTTCTTTTTCTCTGACTTTTTTACTCTTCTTATTCATCTATCAATTTAAGGAAATCATTAACATCAATATTTTGGTCGTCACCTGGTTTTAATAATTTGTTCATCTTTTCTATATCATGATCACCGATAACTTTTCCCCTATGGGGTCGTCCTTCCTGTTTTACCTTTCCTTTGTAACCCATTTCTGTTTGCTTCCCTGCATTATGTTCATTGAAAATCTTTGAAAGATCGCTTATCTGATCCACAGGGGGAAACATTGGGGCTTCTATAAAATTATCGTACTCCTGAACATCTTTCCCAACTTCCATAGGAATAAACACACCACTCGGGTTATCTGTATCCTTATCCATTGGTACAAACTTAAATATTCTTCCCATGTCCTTATCGGAAAGCGTATCATTAGGTAAAGCCAAAATAATAATATTTTGTTCCTTTGCTCCCTTATTCACTGCCTGTATATCATCTTCACTAATACCTTTATTCATAGCATCCATGTGAGTTATATGAAGTCTTGTCATAATCCTGATGAATAATTGTATATGATTAGTTCCTAATATTTTGTATCTCATTTTTATGCTCCCACTTTCTAAATATAACAACCATCGCAACTCAAGTCAACTGTCATTTACTATCACTAAAATATCGTTCTGCCTTTTTGGTTGCCTTCCTTCCACGGGGAGTTCTTTCCAAAAATCCCTGCTGAATCAAAAATGGTTCATGCATCGCTTCAATAGTTTCGTCATCTTCACCAACGGTCACTGCAAGGGTATTTATTCCAACCGGCCCTCCATCATGAAATTCAAGGATTGCCGTCATAATTTTTCTGTCCATTGCATCAAGTCCGTTATCATCAATTCTCAACATAACAAAGGTGTCCTTTACTACATTCAGAGTTATAAGCCCGTCACCTTCAATTTGCGCAACGTCCCGGCATCTTTTAATAATACGATTAACGATACGGGGTGTACCCCGTGACCCTTTTGCTATAAAATCTGCAGCCGGTTTATTGATACCAACATCAAGTATTTTCGCACTACGTAAAGCAATGTAACTTAAATCCTTTACACCATAAAATTCCATATGATAATCAATACCAAACCTGTTGCGCAATGGGGATGAAATCATTCCTGCCCTTGTGGTCGCCCCAACTAATGTAAACTTATTTAACGGCATCCTTGTTGCTGATCTTTCACCACCCTTATCAACATCATTACAAAGAATGTCAATGGCAAAATCTTCCATAGCCGGATAAAGGAACTCCTCCACTATCTTTGGCAATCGGTGGATCTCATCAATAAATAAAACATCGCCTTCCTGCAATCCCAATAAAGTAGATATAATATCGGCAGGTCTTTGGATAATTGCACCACTTGTTGTAATCACTCCCTTGCCCGATTCATTCGCAATAATAGTCGCTAACGTAGTTTTACCTAAACCGGGAGACCCATAAAACAAAACATGGTCTATTATATCACCACGCAAACTCGCAGCCTTAATATAAAGAGAAAGACTTTTCTTGATATGTTCTTGCCCTATAAAATCACTTAAATAAGAAGGACGTAAACTATCTTCGTAAATTTTCTCTTCTGTATCGACTATTCCTTCAAAAACTTTTTCCATTACTTTTCTCCTAGATTTATTGTCATATCTATAAGATAATCATAAAAACTAAATTTGTCAACAACTAACATAAAAAAAGGGGCAAACAATTGCCCCTTCTATAATAGTGAATGTTATGCGCTAATATTGTCATGCTACAAGAGTATATTCCCCGTGTGTATCTTTGCTACGTTTGAATACTCCACCTTTCCCGCAACCTCTGTTAAGGACTCCCCTAATCCCTGCCTTTTCTCCAACAGTTCTTGCTCTGAGAGATTTATAAATAGCCTTTAAAGCCACAAATCCCCCATTCTTTTCAAGAGTAGCAGCAACCCTCTCTTGAATAGTCATTTTCCGGCGGCCTCTTCGACTCATCTTGTGTACTTTGGCTGTTTCGTTACTAGCCATAAGACACCTCCCGTTAAAAAGAATAATAGAAAATTATGGATCAACATAAGCAATCCATCACATTTACTATCAAAAATAATTCATCTTTTATTTTACTATTGCTACATATAGTAGCGGAACTACTTGACAATACTACATGTTGAGTCACTTATTGCTGACTACCATCTATAGATAATATAATCATAAATGCCAAAAAAGTCAACCCCTATCAGGATAAATACATCCTGTTAATTATACCATCACTTTCTCAAAAAATCAACATTTTTAAGCAACTCTCAATCTATATTTACCACCTTCAGGATTACGTTCAAAAGTGCTACCTTCTTTTATACAATCTCTATTAAGTATTCCCCTTATTCCGGCTTTCTCTCCATTTGTAATAACACCCATTGCAGTATATATCTCCTGTAAACTCCTGAAACGTTCCCCTGAACCTTCCAACGACACTTTCAAAGCATCCTTAACCGTATGCCCATCTGCTCGAGGCGTCCTTTTAACAGCCTGTACTGGCTTCTTAACAACCATGTTTTTAAGAAAGAAAACTGCAATATTTGCCCCAAACTTTGTACATGCATCTACATATTTCATATCACTGTGAACAGATGACTTTTCATGGGCTACTTCATGAATCAATAAATCAATTGCCTGGGAACTATATGGATCACTAAAAAATGTCTTCCCCATACCCCTTGCATTTCCAACAGCCAACCTATTGTAAGAAATAGTATGCCCTGAATGAAAGGCTTCTGTCCAATTCCCTTCAGTATCCTTTGGCTTCTCAACAACATCAAATTCAAGTCTTAACTTCAACGCCTTACTTACTATTTCTTTATGTGCAGTACAAAAAGCAACTTCATCTTCTGTCATTACAACATTAATAGGAGTAGTATTCTTCTCCATCTCCATAATAGCATTTTGAGAATTATGTATTACACGCCCTAATAATTCTTTAACTCTATAATTCATACCCATAGTTTCAAATACACTCTTACCTTTTTGTCTTGCCTTATCATCATATCTCTTGTTGCTTGACAAAACAGTACCACCCAAAAAATCTTTTTCGGTAATCTTTTTTGCAATCGCAAGTTTAGACTCATCGTTAATATGCCATATATAATCATTCTCACTTAAAGCCCAACCCAACAAATCCTTTTTAGTTAATAATGAAAGTATTTGTTGAATGACCTGTATTTTCAAAAAATCCAAATAACTACTCGTAACATCATTCCTATTATCATTCATGGGAATTCTCTGATGAACATCAATATCAAAAGGAATATCAGTATAAACTACGGGGATACCCATTTCAAACAATAGCCCTTTACTTGTCTTATTCCTATCATAAACATCAACGGTAGTCTCCATAGAAATATCTCGCTGAACACCTCTCTCAATAACCTGAGTAGTCAACCTTGCTTTCAAACTTTTCATTGGTAAACGCTTCTCAATCTGCTTACCATTAACAAGAAATTCATTACCGTTATAAAGAATAATACTTTTAACATATTTATTAATATCTTTAATCCCTTTTTTGTCCCACCCATCCTCATTAATATAAGCCGTCAATTTTGTGCCGACCATACGACTATTTGATATCTCAACCCTTTTCCCATCTTCCTGAAAACAAATAGTTTTCCCAACTGTTTCAACAGTCGCCTTATAACAAACCGATAAAAACTCTTTTAATCCACGACCTTTACGACCACGTTTTAAATGAGATTCTTCTTTCCCTGTCATAAAAACGGTAGTTATCAACTCACTATTCATAATCCCATTCTCAACATCATCTTCAACGGTAACTACAAAATCGTCACCAACCATCTTATAATTAAGGGATGCCTTATGGAAATTTTCATCAAGGATATTTTGAATCAACTCTTTGATTAACTCATAGGGGGGACGACCCGCGTTCATTCTACGCCAACCGTCATTTGATATGTCGAACCATTGTCCTGAACTAGTCATATTTATCTCCCGTATTATTTTTTCCCTTATACTAATAATATAATACATGAAACTAAATTTGTCAACAAAAAAGATAAAAAATTATTAGGAGATTGCCTCAATAGTGTGATAACACGTTCGCTTTACTTTTAGACCTTGGGAAACACCATTTAAGGCTCCATCGGACCGGATCAATTTTAGTGCCGGGGCAATCTACAACTATAAAAGCAATCCCCTAATTTATTATAACAACTTATTCATACTGCCTTACCTTCCTTCATAGACGAAAGTAAACGCTCTCTAACGTCCTTCTTCGCTGCGTACATATCAACATGACGCATACTATAATGTACTTTGTATATCTGAACTAAATCAGTAGATAATTCATTTTTATCATACATCTCTAATATAACAAAACCTGTTTCTTCTTCATTAGTAATAGAGATATCATAAAACCCATTTGTCTTATTCTCCCATTTCCCCGGCTCAACCTCTTTATATTCAAGATGAGCAATCAGCACTTCAATGGCTTCTGCAACTGCCTGCGTCCAATCAAGCCAATCCTTAAACGTCATCTGAATTGGTCCTGATGAAGCAATATGCATATTTAAATCGGCAGTATCTCCCCATTTCTCACCCTTCTTATAATGCTTATAATTATATCCGTCCAACGCCACTACATGAACGAAAGAATCCTTCCGTATCTCAACCTGCAAACAACCGGATTTCTTTCCAACAAGTTTTGCTTTCCATGATGATCGATCATCTTCACTCATATTAGGAACAAAAGTACCTGGCGTTCCACAATCAGACTGATACATCTCATTATGCTCATCTTTAGAACGTAACTTTTTAGGCTTTTTCCAATTGAGTATCTGATCCATTTTTAAAACTCCCCTGACACACCATCATAATACGCTTCCTGCTCACCTGACTGATTCTGAACCATACAACCGATTGTTCCTTCTTTTAATATGAGCTGAAGACCCTGAGCCAACTTCTTCGCTCTCTTCTTCGCAGACTCCAACGTCCCTTTATAGGTCTCCATATAATTCAATTCCTGACCCTCATTCGTAGGCAAAATGAAAAATGTTTTATCTGACATCATTTTATCCTTTATTAATTCCCATTTAAATGAATTAACATATCTTCAGGCAACTGAAACTTCTTACTCATTGATGTATCCAACTCAGGATTACTATGATGTCTCAAATCGACAGTACATACTCGCTGCGTTCCTACCTTCACCGGATTCCAATTTGACTTTTCAGTCCGCCTCATTATCCGCTCAACCTTAATCTTAACAACCTTACCATCAAGATTATGGAGATAATCAGATATTTCTTTAATAGCCTTTATCTTTACCTGTGACCCTTTTCGTATCATAATACCCTACAAATTCTTATATTGGTTAATGAAAGCAACTATTGCCTTAACTAATTTTTCCACATCTTTAGAAGTAGGCTTGATACCACAATACCATGAAGGAACACCATTGTCACAACAGTATTGTATTATTTCAAATTTATCGCCACGCCCGCCCTGTTTTTGAAAATAAGTATTGAAGTTAAAAGTATGACTTGTAATAACACCTTTCTTATTCACAATTCTAACATTATAACTTACATAATGATCAACAGTACCAAGACTACCACTACCAGTTTTTGTAGACAGGATTATTTCAGCATTAATGCCTTCCTTAACCTGAATAACACCCTTACGATCAAACCATGTTATATCAAGTCCTGAATGAATAAAGAAATCTTCATTAAACGCTCCGTATTTTACTTTTTCCTGTCCCATTATTCTATCTTCTCCTTACCGTCAAAAACAATTTCAACTTCAGAAAGAACGTAATAGTCATTCCACTGCGCACCACATTCAACTTCCTGACAATCTATTGTACGCTTAATCCGATTAGCCGAATCAGTATCATCAGCACACGCTATACAGGTTATATTCTTACTCTGACATATTGGGCATTGAGTACCATTACTCTTTAAATACTCCTGCTCCATTTTCTTTTTTGTTTTTTCGTCCATAGTAATAATTTACTCCACAAAACTTAATTTGTCAACAGTTATTTGAAGTTTCCGAAATTTTTTAATGACAGGGTGAAAATTACCGTCCTTATCAAGCGGATAATCACAACGACCAAACCAATTACCCATAAAATGAAGTGCTGTATGGTGCTCTGCATCACCACCACATTCATCGCAATACTCAAACTCAAATAATTTTTCAAGCCATTCCTGCGGGGGTATATTTAGATTACCTGACATTATTCTTCACTCTCATTTGCACACATTGGGCAACGGTCATCACAGTAAGGACAACCTGTCATTTCAACCAAATCAGTACGCTCATCGCAGCCATGCATGAAAGTCTTTAACTTCCGACCACAATGACACTCATCGCTACCCCTATACTCTTTAGGCAAAGGCTTAACGTACTTTAATTGAAGGGATATATCATACAGCCCGTCTTTACAGCCTGTACGCTTCTTGATAATATTACCGGCTTTAAAACGCTCATGCTCTTCCTTACTTAATGTAATAGTAGCACTACCGTCTTCTTTGCTTCCGTATATCATACCCGTATCACTCCTTGTCCATTTGACAGAAAATTAACGACTTCGATTAAATCTCCTTCAACTTTTGCCATGTTACCTGCATGACCCCAATTAGTAGGACTTTTAGCAAAATCTTTATCAGAATCTCTAATCAAAACGTCCAGCCGAACAAGCAATTTATTAACGTTCCGTTTACGTGAACGATACGCTTTGTCAGAGTTACCTTTCTGTCCTTCTAATTTCAATGGGTTTCTTTTTTTCATAACTTTTATCTCCTTACTACATAAGATAGTAAGAAAAACTAAATTTGTCAACAACTTTATAAAAAAATTATCTTTTTATTTCATAATATGATAAACCGTCATATTTCCCATGACTAAACTTTTTCTCGAAATCAGGATCAAAACCATTCATACCGGAAAGACAATGTTCACTATGTAATTTCCCCATTAATCTCTCATCAGTAATCAAATACAATAACTTATACTGAAATGAATTATAATCAAAATTATATTTGCTCACCGAACCAAAGTCAATCTTACAATCAAATAGTTTGACCTTTATTTTAGGATATACAGTATTAGGAAACTTCCCAGTAGGCTTACCTACAATATCATCAAGGTGATGATCCCTTACAGGATTCTTTATGCCAAACAATTCCTCGTACCCACATATATTGCCTGTACTTAACTCTGATTCAGTCCCAATATCAGATAAAGAAATAATATTCTCAGACTTATGTAACAAGTCAAGCCACACTATATAATGTTTCTTATTTCTTATCCTAACATGTATATGATTAACTGTTGGGATATGATTTGAAGCATAAATATCACGGGGCAAAAGATATCCAAATTTACCCCCATGTTTCGCATCAATTTCATTAACCCATGAATCAAGAGTCTGATAATGACCATCTTGAAAATGCCAATAATCTTTACCCCAAGACCCATTCGTCAATATTGGTGATCTTAAGTCATATATAAAACGCAAGAAAGCATCCATATCGTCTGTTGACTTAAAAGAATACTTCTCATCTGTATTCGCATCAGCATCACCATGTTCCCATTCAATATGAACAGTCGGCATAATTACCCTCTACGAAAAGGTTGATGTCTTGCCCTCTGTGCTTTTGCACTTTGAGTAGACTGAATACTTAAAATAAGTTGATTAAATTCTCGCAACTCCTGCAAATCCATTTTCGCAAGTCCCCTACGAACGTATTGCCATTGCCCTGCACCACCATTAAGGCTACGCAATGAAACGTGGATATTCTGAATCAATCTCTGCTTATCCATGCAATGCCCTTTCTAATGCAAGTATTTCATTTTCAGGACTCCATACATTGATACCCTTTAACTTTAACCAATCAATTACCAAATTATGTATGTCGTCATGATGGCTAAAACCCTTTGCCCCGGAAGGAATTATTACGCTCCCTATATCATTTTTCTCTATCACGTTTAATTTATGCAATAATTCGTGCTCTCCGTGCTCAACAAGAGTTTTCCACAATAACTTCGTGGTTATCTCAAGGGTTATATCCTCAACATCATTTTTATCATAGATACACATTAGTCAACTACTTTACAATGAAGAATACTAATTCCTTCAGGACAATCTTCCTGATCCCTTTCATCACTCATTGCAAGAAAACTTTCAGACAGTAAGGGCTGACCTTCATTCCCCGTCAAAAAAGTATACCCGCCTTTTTCTTCAACGGCAAGAGCAAAGAAATCATTGGGGATTTTATCAGCCGTTCCCTGCATACCACTATTAAAAGACTTTCCGTCATATTTAATACTTGTAAGAATATGACGAGTTTCTTTAATAAGGAATAATTGCTTACCCTTAAATACCTTTGCTATTTCTTCTGCATCGGCATGCGCTTCTTCAAAAGTATTATAGCGAAACTCATGATCAGGATAGATGGGATTATGGCAATAAAGCCACTTCCTGTCATCCATCATTTCAATGTATACAAACGTTGATACACTCTTCCCTGTTTTCATTCTTCCTTCTCCTTGCCGAAAACTTCATCTTCTGTTAATTCTTTCACAGCCTCATCCTGAATCCTATCAATCAAACCAAGGATACCATTGAGATCATGGACCTCAGAAGTTTCCTTACCGATAATCTTTAATAAGGTCTACTTCTGCTTCCGTAAAAGTTTCCAATCAACTTTACCTATATCAATCAACATTTTTAACCTCCGTTATTGTGGTTTGCTTAATAGTAAGGGACTTAACCGTACACCCTGCAATAAGCCCCGCGTCACACACCTTTAAACCTGCCTGTGTAACATTATCAGCATCACAGTACATTTCTACGATTACCTTAAATTTCTTTGTTTTTTTACTCATACTAATAATCTAACCAACAAAACTAAATTTGTCAACAAATATATTAAAATTTTTTAAAACATATCCAAAGCCAATAAACAACTCTCTATCATTGTATTAGGCTCGTAATCAGAATCATTATCATACAACCCATATTTATCACTCTCCAAAAACTGTCCAAAAAACCACCGTTCTTCATTCGTGAAATTATGGGGGCCAATTATCTTCTTATTATATGCCGCTAATATAATCCTTTCCATTCCCCAAAGATGATAATGTATCACTGTATTAACGTCTAAAACAAAATTAATATCATCTATCATTGCCTGATTTAATTCCATTGCCTGATAAATGTCCATAAAAAAGAAATCATATTCCTTACCTTTTAACGTCTGCCTTACATCACCTTCAATAAAGTTAATCTTCTTAAAACCCTTCCTACGAGAAAATGATTTCTTGAAAAACTTGATAACACGAGGATCTATCTCATAAACATCAACTCTCTCTACCGAATCTTTCACAGCCGCTCGTAGCGTAAAATATCCCATTCCCAATCCACCTGTGCCAACGACTCCATTAGCATACTCGATAGGTAGATAATGAGACTGTATTTCTGAAAAAGATAAACTCATCCAAAGATCGCCATCAATAAACATGACCGGAAAATGCACTCCAGTACGAAACCCCTTACTCAAATACTCACCCAATCTACCTTCTACCTTTTTGGTAACTATCCTGATCCCATCTTCATCATACTCCCCCAACTTATAAAAGGCAAGTTCCCTATCAAGTAGCCTATCATCAAAAGGATTTATATTAGACATGCTTTCTTCCCCAAACATTAATGAATATCATTCCAGCACAACCAATAGCCACTATCAAACTCACAACAAATACAGCCGTATTACCTAAATGTATTAATGATAAAGATCCTCTATTGATAAAATAAAAATCGTTCTCGATTAACAAGAAATAATTCATAACGCTACGGACTACGAGAACCCATGATAATATAAACCCTATTAACTCTCCCATAATATTAATCTCCTGACTTATTCTCAACTTTCGTAGAGGCAGCTATTTTCAAAAACTGAAAACAGCCGGTTATATAAGATAAGGTATAGGTAAATAGGAAAATCATTAATGTCAACTTCCACCAACCGGTACTGTCTATCATCGTAAATAATTTTTCCGTCCTCACTCCTGAAAAGAATATTAAAACGAATTCCTTTATATTGGGCAAAAACATAGTAGTTAGCGAAGCAATAATAAAACTGCTCACCAACTTACCTACCGAACCAAACACTACAATAAGGAAAACTATTATAGCCAACCCAACCGTAGTTAAAAAACCGAATCCAGTAAATATCAAAATGCCAACCCCGACAACTGACAATGCACCGACAAACCAATTTCTTATCTGTACATTCCTCTGATTTCTGGCAAACGCAAAATTGATAGCATCACGTAACATAACTTTTCTCCTCTCTACTACAAAGTAATTATAAATACTAAATTTGTCAACAAGTTTTATTACAAACCTTTGACTTTATTAACCAACTCCACAAACTCCTCTATATCTATATATACTTCCTGTACCCACCTATACAATTGTTCCATAATAAAGAACTCTGCTTTCGTTTCCTTACAGCACAATGTCATTAATTCATCATATAACTTATCCACTCGTCTCTTTCTCCCCCTACGCTTACCTATATAATCAAGTTTAAGGTCTATCTCAAATCGTGGCTTATCTCGCTCTGCACAGTCAATAGAAAATTTAATCCTTTTAAACCCGAATCCGAAACGACCAAAATGCTCTCTCAATATCTCAATAATGTCATCTTCAACCAAATGATTGATGCCCGTCAAACTCTGATCCATAACCTTCTCCAATTTTGATTGTGTCAAGCTCTTACCAGCCTGTCCCCTTTGCTTATATTCTCCCTATTTGTTGGACGACCACGCTTACAAACTGAAGTTAATCCGGCTTCCTTGCGTAGCTTCGCCACACGGGGCTGCTTACACCCCAATTGCCTTGCTATCTCACTATCACTGAATCCCTGTGCATTTAACTTTACTATCTTCTTAACCATGCTTATAGTGCTTCTACGAGGGCCTGTCAATCCACCTTGGGGAAGACGTTTCTGCCACGCCCTTAATACTTTCTTCTTCTCATACAAACATAATAATCTTTTCCCTTCATCACCAGCAACTAAATCCGGTTTAAACCCGCCCCTTCTCGTTATATCATAGACCCACATATTGGGGCATTGAAGAAAATTTATAATATCAGGGATACTCATTAAAGTTGTATTTTCGGGCTTTCTCCATACTATATTCTTCCGCAACTCATCATTCGAGTATTGTAAAACAGTTACCCTATCAAACAAATATAATTTCCGATGAGATGATTTATTAAATACATATTTGGGAGGTAATATCTTATCTACTACCATCTGTTGAACTCGTTGCCTTGTTACCCCCAACATATTCGCTACTTGAGAACATATTAATAAATCCCTACTGATCGCATATTCCATGCATATTTACTCATTCTCAACAAATCTTATGATTGTGTTATGTTCTACAATAATATAACAATTAAACCAGAAAAGTAAAGTCAAATGGGGGAAATCATGCTACTCTTTTACACTTATTATTTTTGATGTGAATTGTTGACCCTTTTTGTTTCATGTTCTTTTTAATAACATCGTAAGCAATGGAGGATTTTCCGAAAGCCTTAAGAATATGTTGCATCTTTTTTGCATAACAATCTATACAATTAAATTTACATATCCCTGAAGTAGATAGATTTAAACCGTATATTTCCAGATCCTTGCCGGTGGTTAATTTTGAGCAAAGCCCACAATCCTGGCACCCGGTATCTTCACGATCACATATATATGTATTATCCAATGAATCAGCAAACTTCTCCAGCAAATGGCGGTATTTACTTTTTAACCTGAACCAGGTACATTCAAAATCATATAAAGCCTTCTGAGAACAAAAATTTACTGTATCATTAGACTTAAATCTCATAACCGTAATAACAACATTATATCCTTGCTCTGATAACTCTATAATGAGTTCCTTGATAGGTCTTTTGTTAGGAACATACTTAACCCTAACAAATGCTATCTTCTCTTTATCGACCTTATAGAGCCGTTCAATCAAAGCCCTGTCAATCGTTATATCAGGATTAACCGTAATCACTGATTTATAATCATGCTTATTTATATTTAAAAGATTTTCGGTCTTAATATTGGTATTAATGAAAAAATGAGCAGAAGACTTCACAAACGTAAACCCATACATCTGAGTAAACTCATCTTCTGTACAATTGAAGTTATTATTAATACCTACCCTGACAATACTATCTTTCATTTTTTTACTCCTTCATCCTTACCTATAATTTAATACACAAACATAAATTTGTCAACAACTTTATAAAAAAATATTGACAAATCACCTATATTCCAATATCTTGCCAGGGAGGAGCATTCGACCGGAAACAGCAGATCAGGAACAAAAAAGTGAAACAATGTGTTTCACTTTTCTAATACATAGACTATAACACCCTTATGAACTGTGTCGTGGACAGACTTATGGATGTTAACATCCATAATAAAAAGGAGGTACCGTCTCAAAAATAACCAGTGCCCCCCCCTTTTCGCACTGGTCCTGCAGAAACAAATGGATGCTACATCTGTGATTTATTCGAAACTGCTGGGGGAATTCTTTAATTTAAGTTCAGATATTCTCTTCTCCCATGAAATCTCAGCGTTAATATCGTTACTTAAAAAGATTTTCTGCTGCTCGCACCACAATCTGAATAACTGAACTTCTCGTTCCCCATTCCGGCTACGTCTGGCATGATAACCGGCATTAACAAGATCATCAATCATATCAAACTCTTTATGTTATATTGTGGGGCACCAACGATATCAACCTTACTAACTCGTGCCTTCTCATTCTCTATCTTATCTACAACTCGCCTTATCTGCCTCATTCGCCTGGCTCTCTCAGCCCTAATCTCCTTTTCCCTCTCCTGCTTATCTATCTTCATAGCCACCTTTAGAAACTTCCTTACACGCTTTTTAAGGGCTACCTCATCAGGAGTCTCCCTATACTTAATCTTCCTGCCATCCACCCCTATGACCCTGTTATCCGTTGCTCTCCCTAAACACTGTCGCTCACACCTAATATCCTGCAACCATGTACAATCAAACATATTATTGCTTGAATACGCACAAGAAGTATATTTGCAATTAGAAGACTGTCTCTCTCCAATTAATAGTGATGATTCTAACGAAGCCCTAAGGCCAACCTTTTTATTCACAGATGCAACAGCCTGCTTCATCCGTTTAATCTGAACATCCAAAGGTGGTATATTCTCTGATCTTCCCATAGGGTACCAATTTATTTAATTGACAAATTTATCGGAACTATTTATAAATACGCATAGACGCGCCTAATGATTGTGTCACAACAAAAAAAGGCTACTTGTCTCCAAGTAGCCCAATCTATTATAACAAAGTGGTTTTAGAAAACAATCAAACCGGTACTAAAGAACCTGAACATAACTGCTACGGCAGTCACAATATTTATCCAGCACTGTATTTTATCGAAAGCAAAACTTTTCTTGCCATAGCCCCAGGTCTCCTGCAATCCACCATATTCAATCATTACTGCTGTAAGTTTCATTATGATTAATGCATATACCACCATCATAGGCAATAGACCCATCCATCCTGCTGAAACGACATAAATCAACATAAGACTAGCCGCTATCAATGAGAAGAATAAGACGGCATATTTTCCCATTTTATTAGCATTCTCTCTCGATTCATCCAGATCCTTTACTGTATCTTCCAAATTCATTTTCAACCGTTTGACACTTGAATAAACCATTAAAACTGAAAGCAACATCATCACGATAATAAACCATTTACTCTCTAACATAATCATTCTCCTTCTTAGGCGTTATTGTTGGTTAACTGTGCAACTTTTTCCTTTGTCCCCAACAACATATCATGACAGCAACCCATTAAACTGCTCTTCTGTTAGTATTGTCGTTCCAGCTTTCTTTGCCTTCGCAAGTTTTCCACCGGGACTATCTCCAACCACTAAATAATCTAATGTCTTACTAACGCTCGATCTGATTTCACCTCCATTCTCTACAATATGCTTCTCAAAAGCCTTTCTTCCTTTCGAAAGAGTTCCAGTTATTAGGAAACTCTTCCCGGAAAGAGGAAGGCCTGACGTATCACGATTCACTTTCTCCATTATTTCAACTTCTTTTATCAATTCATCGATTAACATCGCATTATCCTTGAGCCCCTTGACGACATTACTTGCTATCTCAGTACCAATGCCTTCAATAGCAGAGCACTGCTCTTCGGTAGCTGCAAGCACAGCATCGAGCGTGCCAAATTCAGAAGCAATTGATGCCGATACCGTATTGCCCAATGTCTTAATTCCTAATGATGCCAGAAAAGTTGCCAACGGTCTTTTCCTGGCAAGCCCAATATTCTTTAGGGCTCTATCAGTAATCCCATGCCCAACACTGGGAAGTGTTAGAAATTGTTCTTGGGTAACCCTGAACAAATCTACTGATGTTTCGATAAAACCTGCTTCGAGAAGTTTGGTCACCATACTGCCTGCAATGTCGTCAATTTCCATAACCTTAATAAAATGAAGAATCTTAGTCATGGTAACTGCCGGACAATCAGAATTCGTACAATACAGAGTCTTTGCTCCTTCATCAGATATATTCACCTCCGTTAAAACCCCACAAACAGGGCATACATGAGGAATGTTCAATCCTTTACCTACTGATTCGACCACATTCAATATCTTCGGAATTGTTCCACCACGCCTGGTTACAAGAATTCTATCGCCGATCCCAATCCCAAGTCGCTCAATCTCACTCAAATTATGTAAGGTAGCATTAGTTAACGTTGCCCCTTCGATTCTTACTCCCTGGTATATACCAACAGGATTAATCAAACCGGTCCGACTTACCTGCCAATCAACTCGTTCGAGAATCGTTTCGGCTTCTTCTGTCTCAAATTTCCACGCAATAAAACCGCGGGGATGATGAGATGTATTCCCTAACTCTTCAATATGCTCGCAATCGTTCAGGCAGAATACTACGCCATCAGTATCAAAGTCATTCTTATCCTGTTGATCTGCCATGCTCTTGAATATGTTTTCAATTTCATCGTGCTTTAACAAATCAACAGTAGCATATGGGACGACCTGAAAACCGAAATCCTGTAATACTGATAACCGGTAACTCATCGATGCTAAACGTTCCAGTGAAATTCCCAAAACATTATATGCAAAGAAATTTAATCTCCGTTCCCTGGTTACACGGGGGTCTTTTTGCCTGACACTGCCTGGCGCAATGTTACGACAGTTCTCATATTCCTTATTAAGACCAGTCCCTGTAAAAACAGATCTCTTCATATATACTTCCCCACGGACTTCTATCACATCGGGATAACCATCAGAAAAAATAGGCATTTTCTCAACAACTTCTGCAGGAATAGTATGGGGAATATCAGCAACCTGCTTTAGGTTCTCTGTAACATCCTCACCTGTTTTACCCTTTCCTCTTGTTGCCCCCTGAAAGAATTCATAATGGTCATTCTCAAGGCGATACTTTAAGGAAACTGCAAAGCCGTCCATCTTATACATTGCTATGCCTTCATACATAAACGTTCCGGATGGCGCATCGGGGATCCAGTTCACAACTTCTTCAATAGTATAGGCTTTCCCCAAACTCAACATGGGAATTTCGTGCTCAACTTTTACAAAAGTACTTGACGTAATATCAGCACCTACTTCATCGAAGAGTGAATTATTCGGGTCAAGTTCCTTCAACTCAAATTCCAAAGCATCATACGCAGGGTCAGATATTTTTGGATTCCCTTCTGCATACAATTTACGATGTTCCTTAATTTGCACTTCGAGTTCTTCAATACGAATCTGATCAAACATTACTTTCCTCCGTTAATACGGTATTACACCGTCTTTAGTTCCTATAATATCTTGAAGCATTTCCATTCCCTTTTCTATATTCTCCAAGACCTGCATATCATCATCTTCCATTTCAAACCGTGGGCATTTATCTGCACCACCATCCACCCTGTACTTCATATTAAAAGGAGCAGGGCACGAGTCGTCACATTGACCACAGCATGCGCAATTCTCAACCCCTTTTTTCATAAACTCCCACTGTTTGGTATAATCGGTTTTATGATCATACAGCATGACATCTAAATCAGGAAGAAGTTTACAACGAGCAGAGCACTTCTTGCAATTCTCACATCCAATTACTTCATTCTCTAATAACATAACATCATCCTTACTGTATGGCAACTTTTACTAACTTTTTTTTCAGAGCCTTCTTGTACATAATCTTCTTCACTTGTAACCGAATAAGGGCTAACTCTAATTCGGTCTTATGTGTTGCTTTAATCAGGTCACAAATCTTCATTTTCTTGTCCCTTCGTTAACATTCCCTATTACCTTTATTACCCTTACCTATAATGTAATCATAAAAACTAAATTTGTCAACACTTTTAAATAAAAAAGGTGACTCAATTTCTCAAGCCACCCTTTCTCAAAGGAGTATACACTATTTTAATCTTTATTCAACAATACGTACTGTCCTGAGTCCCGTAGAACTATCTCTCGCACCAATAGCGGTATGTTCATTACTGGGAAATGTATCAATACGAATAGCAGAATACAAATCCCTATAACCCTCATTGAAATCTCCACCCCTTATAGTTTTCGCCCTTCTATTCGTAGGGCCAATAGGGTCTATACCACCATTCGCAGAGGAATAATCACTTTCCCACCAATTATTGCTCCATTCATATACATTCCCAGACATATCATAAAGCCTGAATTTATTGGGCAATTTTGTACCAACAACATTTATACTATTCCCACTATTGCCTGAATTCCAACAATAATCGTCTCCAACTTCATATTCCCAATAATAATCATCATAATCACCTTGATTACCACCCCATTGTGCTCTACAAGCAAATTCCCATTCAGCCTCCGTAGGAAGCCTATAGCCGTCCAGTGACATATCAGTAGACAAACCGGTCAACCCATATGCACTATCGCCAGGAACACCTAATAAAGCCGTATAACTGTACACCGTATCCAACCCTTCATTCTTACTCCTTGCATTACAATACAGCACAGCATCGCACCATGTAATGTTTTCAGCCGGATAATTTGGAGACTGATTAATAGATGGGTTCACTCCCATTAACGCTTCATAATCAGCCTGCGTAACTTCAGTAGTATCCATCCAAAAACTGTAAGTAAACTCTACTTCATGCACAGGCCCAGCATCCTGTATCCTCCCATTTCCCATCCAATAATCTTTTCCCTTCGATGGAATAAAAGACATTTGCCCATTCATCCCTAATATCCCAATATCGACAGTATCAACAGCAGTATTCCCGTCATCATCGGTAACTCGTAATACATATTCAAAATCACCGGTAACAGAAACAATAAGAGTATCACTCGTACTAGTCTGAACAAACCCACTTCCAAGATCCCACTCCCACTTCACTATACTACCGAACAAATCTACCGCTGATCCTTTCAACTCAATTTGCTCACCACCCCATACATAATCACCAATTATACTCGCCGTAGGGATAGGAACGTCCTGAACAACGGTTATTACCAAAGTATCACTGGCTTCATTCCCGTCAATATCAGTAACCTTAATGGAAGGAGAAATATCCTGTCTCTTTAATGCTTCAACAACAATAGTAGTATCTTTAGAACCCTCAACAAATCCACTACCATCTATATTCCACTCATATTTAGCAATATCTCTAGATTTACGGTATGGATCAATCACAATGGCAATCAAAACGATTGTATCGTAAATACTCACTGTTGTATCATTACCCAAATAAACCCAAGGTTTCGCATTATTCATTTCAAATCCAGGAACTTCAATATCACCAGCCGTATTATTGAAAGGAACGTCAACACTACGTCCAACAAATCGACCCTGCTCATCATACACTTTCACAAATACATTATAGTTTACCGGATTCATAGAATGCAGGAAATAAACAAAACCACTATAACTACCATTTACCACATTATGCCAGAGTCTTACCAATTTTGTCCCATTAATATTATCTCCGGTAAGAACAGCCTCTATCTTACTAACCGAATCAGTCGCAGCCAAACCACCATAAACATCCCTATGAACAATGAATATATTGTCCAGCGTATCAATAAGGTCAAAAATCTCTTTCATGGTTATTATCTGCCCTTCTTTCATAATGGACAATGTATCCTCAACAAGTCTTCGGGTAGTAACTGATGTTACATCTGGAATATTATTTCTCAACCTGGTATACCGCGTGCTTTTTTGCCCCCCAGAATAAAAAAATGGACGACTTGACAATAATATCTCTCCACCAACATTCAAGGAAGCTATATACATTCCTTTAGCCAAGTTAGATATACCAGGCATAATAGAATGACAACCACTCGATAGCTTCTTCCTAAAAATATCAGTTGCTACAAGCCTACCCTGCACATTTCTGATATCAATAGAAACATCTTTATTCCCAGTAACTGAAAAATAGAACCGAGAATTCGTCCACTCATTTTTAAAAAAATTTGCCTGAAAACTCTTAATCTCTGTACTTCCACCTAAATGATAAACGCCGTCAGAACCAGTCGTATCCGAAAGACCGAACCCTGTTAATGTGGCTACAACACCACTCACTGGATTATTGTTTTTATCCAGCACCGTTCCTGTTAAATCGACCTGCGCAAAAGCAGATACTATCAACAAAACTACCATCAAAAATATTGCCGATAATTTGAACCGCATACGATACTCCTTTGATGAGTGTGACATTTATTTAATTATATAACTTTCTTTTCACATTTTCAAGTCTTTTTTTGCTTTTCTTCCCTACTATAATATAATTTAACGACAAAAACTAAATTTGTCAACAGTTATTTAACTTTTTTCAACTCCTTTATTATCTGCTTATATTCTTCCTTCTCCGTCCCATGACTATAATTATGTTCATAGCAAAATTTCCGATACTCAAGATATGCT
>Ga0307375_10001866_pt1 | contig 22246 bp, 23 predicted proteins | sample TR1MG_FD_202531 | JGI IMG/M metagenome (GOLD analysis project Ga0307375, IMG submission 202531) | Soil microbial communities from Risofladan, Vaasa, Finland - TR-1 | ecosystem: Environmental > Terrestrial > Soil > Coastal area > Acid sulfate soil | place: Finland: Risofladan, Vaasa | collected...
TGCCCGAAACCAAGAAAAATCCGTTCGGCCCCGCGGCCTTAAAGAAAAAAGCTCCTGCCGGAGAAAAAAAGGCGGCGCCAGAGAAAAAGGGAGAAACTCCTGCGGCCAAGAGTACATTCTTCGAAGAATATCTTATGCAGGCTCACTCACCCGAAAAAACGGAATCTTCGCGAGTACGACCGGAAGCATCGGAAGAACCTCATACCACAGTCAGCGATAATGTTTCGCAAGATAAAGCCGCCGATGCAAAACCGCCAAAACCGGAACCCACTCCGGAAGTGCTGAAGCGGGATCCGGCTCCTGCCAAGATACCGGTTTTTCTAAATAAGACTGCGGCTATCGCGGCACCAAAACCGGCATTGTTTCAAAAACACCCAACGCGGACTCCTGAATCTGATGAAGAAGGAAGGATTAAGCCGAAGGGAATACCAACGGCAACCGAACTTGAAGCAGCCAGCAAGGTCATTGTATTTCTCTATGAGGAAATAACGGGGGGAAGAAGAAAGCTGCTCAGTAAACGAACGCTTTCGGCCGTTTTGAGCAACGGCAAATTGCCCGATAATGTCGAAACCCAAACTATAAAGGCATTGCGGACAATCCGTGATTATTGGCGAGTGCCTCCCGATCCAAGACATCCCGAAACACAGAAGTTCATCGTGCTCGTTTCCCAAAAGCGGCACGACTTGGAACGGCTGGGATGCGTCAGGTTCGACGACCTCATGACGGTTATAAAAAATCGGGACAACTCATCAGACCCGATTAACGTTCAGAGGCTCTGATGAATAATCGATTCGACAACGGCTCGCCCCCTCCCGGGGACGAGCCGCTTTTTTTAAATACGAAATCAGCGAACTCCTTCTTCAACAAGAATTTCTTCGGATACTTTCTCGGCAAACTTCTCTTCTTCCGTGAGTCTCTTTTTCTTCCAATCCCCTTTGGCGTACACCGCGGCGGTAATAAGGGCGATCGTCACGTTTGTCGCCGGGAAAGACCACCATAATCCGTTAATGCCGAGCGATGTGTGTTTAGATAAAAGATAGGCGAGCGGAAATTGCAAAACCCATTGCGAGACCAAGGCCAAAATCATGGTAACCATCATATTGCCGGACGCGCGAATGACTCCGGTGAGCGAAAGTTGGATTCCCATAAATCCCCATGACAAAGCGATGATGCGCAGAAACACCGCTCCGGAAGCAACGACTGCAGCGTCGCCGGGCACGAAAAATCCGATGATATCCGATGCGAAAATAAATACGATAACTCCGATGCCAGTAAGTATAGAGAAGCCGAGTTTCGCTCCAAGCCGCCCGATATTCTCTGCCCGTTTTATATTCCCCGCGCCGATATTCTGGCCGACAAGCGTGGAAACCGCCATGGAAAGGCCCATTGCGGGAATCATCACTATCTGAAGCACGTTTGAACCGATACCGTATGCCGCCACTGTCAGTGTTCCAAAACTGGCGATGAGGAACGTCAAAATCGTCAGCCCCAGTCCCCTGGCCGACTGTTCGATTGAAGCAGGGAATCCCAAAAGGAACGCTCTTTTTATAAATACGTAATCGGGCCTGAAGTCGGACAACGAAAGATGAATGCCGTATTTCCCGCGCAAAAGCACGCTTAGGCCAATTAACGCGGCAATGCTTTGCGTGCAGAGGGTGGCGATTGCGGCTCCCATAACTCCCGCCGCCGGTATCGAACCCCATCCGAATATGAAAAATGGATCGAGTATGAAATTAAAAATTACCGTTCCGAGCACGACATACACCGGAAGTTTTGTTTCGCCGATTCCCCTCATTATCGATTGGAACATGAAGAAAAAGAAATTAAATACAAGTCCGATGAAAGACACTCGCATAAAACCTATGGCTCCCTGATAAACATCCGGCGCCACTCCCATAAAACGCAGTATCAGTGAGCTAAGCGAAAAACCGATGGCGCCAAGAATTACGGACACCGTGACTATCATCAAAAGCGTTTGCGCAGCCACATGGTCCACCATCTTGCTATTTCTGGCGCCGAAATATTGGGCAATGAGCGTCGACCCGGCGATGGCAAGTCCGGTCCCAAGAGCAATAGTTAGGAAAATAACGGGCGTTGTAACAGAAACGGCCGCGACCGCAGAACCGCCAAGACGGCCGACCCAAAATGTGTCAGTAAGCTGGTACCCCGCCTGAAGTATGTTTGCCAAAACAATCGGCACTGCCAGCGCGAACAGAGAACCGCTTATCGGTCCTTCCAAATATTTTTTAGCTTTTGTTTCCATATGTTTAAGGCTCGGGTTATCAAAAAAACCACTAAGTTCTATTGGCGCCCGCGACGCGATTTGAACTGGGTCGGTTATACAGAAACTGCTCAATCGGGGTGCTCAGTTCAAATCCAGTCGGGGTGCAGGGTCATCGGACGACTTTGAACTTTCAGAAAACACTGGAAAAATATGGGCTGGATCGGTCTACTCAAACTCGCTCAATCGTGCGCGGGCGGCCGGATTTGAACCGGTGACCTTCCCCGTGACAGGGGGACGTTCTGCCAGGCTGAACTACGCCCGCATTTTCAAGACCTCAAAAGCTTTCTGAAAAATGTCGTATTTTCTTTCCAGAAACATCTTTGCTGGAACATTATCATACATCAAATCAAATAAAGCAAACCCGTCTTTTTGACTGAAAATGAGTTCGTAGCCGCGGCTTTTCTTTCCCAGTCTGCCGCCGGCAACAAATGGTTTCAGCGCAATCCAAAGTTCTTCGAGAAATTTCTTGCTTCCGGAAGTAAAATTAACCGTGAATTGCCATTTCCACTTTCTCCTGTCTTTGCGCCAGTATCTTCCTAATTGCGCACAACCATCCCCATCGAAATACCCGCGCAGGAAATCCGGAAAATATTTTTCGGGCACTTTAGGCAATTTGATGGTTTTGCTTTTATGCGCAGTCAAGCCAAGAGATAAAAGTTCGTTAAACATTAATTTGCTTCCGATTTGAAGACTATAGCTTTGTTTCCAAGAATTGCGTCTCTTTCGCATGGCAATTTTGTGATTAGAACCAAGAACGTCTCTAATCTTTTCCAAAAGATTTCTGTCTGTGATTTCAAAACTTATAAAATGCCCGCCGCGTTTGTTTTTTATCATATTCCCGTCCGCAGCAAAAAATCCTAAAACGTAAGCCATCTCTGGCGACCATTTCTTGAAAAAATGTTGATTTAGTGTTCTTGAAACAGGCATTTATCGTATAAGCTCCAGAAACTCTTTTTCAGAAATCGTTTTCACTCCAAGCTGCTTCGCTTTTTCGTATTTTGAGCCGGGTTCGCTGCCGGCAACCACATAAGAAGTGTTCTTGCTGACAGACTCGGAAACATCTCCTCCCAGTTCGCGTATCTTTTCCTTGGCCTCGTCGCGCGGCATAGATTCAAGCCCGCCTGTCAGCACGAAAGTTTTTCCTTTAAGTTTGTTTCCGCCCTGGCGTTTTTTAACTGCTTCGATTGAAATGCCGGCGGCATCCAATTTTTCTATCAATTTTATATTTCCTGATTCGCGGAACCAATCATGAATGCTTTGCGCAACTTTCGGACCTATATCCGGAATTTCTTGCAACCGTTCAACGCTCATGTTCTCTAAAAATTTTTTTAAATCTTTCGGCTTTGATACCTGATACCTGATACCTGATACTTTTTGCGCCAGCAGATTGGCCGTTTCCTCTCCTACATGGATGATTCCGAGCGAAAAAATAAAACGGCTCAATGATATTTTTTTACGGCTTTCAATCTCGCGTATGATGTTTTCGGCGGATTTTTCTCCGAATCTTTCCAGCACGGCAATGTCGCCTTCTTTTATCTCGAAAATATCGGCGGCATCGGAAATCAATCCCTCGTCGAGAAATCTGTCTATTATTTTCGGCCCGAGTCCGCGGATATCAAATGCGGAACGGGAAACAAAATGATAAAGCGATTCTTTGTGGCGAGCCCCGCAGGTCTTGCTTGAGCAGCGATAAGCTACCCCGTCGCGTACGACCGGCGAGCCGTCTATGGGACAGCGCGAAGGTATCTTGAATTCTTTTTCTTTCCCGGTGCGCATTTCCTTAAGCACTTTGCCGATTTGCGGAATAACGTCTCCCGCGCGGCTGACTATCACGGTGTCGCCGATTTTAAGGCCGAGCCTTTTTATTTCATCGGCATTATGCAACGTGGCATGCGTGATGGTCACTCCTCCGACCTGGACTGGACGCATTACGGCAACAGGCGTCAGAGCTCCGGTACGCCCGACCTGGACTTTTATGTCTTCAACTATTGTTGTGGCTTCTTTTGGCGAGAACTTGTAAGCAATGGCGGCGCGCGGAGCCTTGCCGATGATGCCTGCCGAATCGTAAGTCTTGTTGTCGTCCAAAATTACGACTATGCCGTCTATCTCGTAAGGAAGCTTATCGCGATGCTTGTTCCAATAATCACGGAATTCGAAAATTTCTTTAACGGTACGGCAAATTTTGTTGTTCGGATTTATTCTAAAACCAATTTCGTGCAAAATTGCATGTTCTTCACTGTGTATTTTCTGTCCGAGATTCGTGACTATATCATATTGGAAAGAATCCAGTTTGCGCCCCGCCGTTATTTTGGGGTTAAGCTGGCGCACCGAACCGGCTGCAACATTCCTAGGATTGGCATAAAGTTTCAACCCCTTTTTTTCTTGCTCTTTGTTTATCGCGTGAAATTCTTTTTTGTTCAGGAAAACTTCGCCGCGGACAACGAGATGTTTGGGAATTTGGAATTTGGAACTTGGAACTTGGATTTGCAGCGGTATCGCCTCCACTGTCTTTAAATTCTGGGTGACATCCTCGCCTATTTCGCCGTCGCCGCGCGTGGAGCCCTGAACGAGAATTCCATCTTCGTAGACAAGCTCTATAGCGAGGCCGTCTATTTTAAGTTCGGCGTAAAACGGCCCTTCTATTTTTCTTCCTAAAAAATTGGAAAGCCTTTCCAGCCAGGCGGAAACATCTTCTTCGGAAAAAGCATCGTTGAGAGATATCATTCTTTCCTCATGGCGCACTTTCCTGAACTGCTTAAGCGGCTTGCCGCCTACGCGCTGAGTCGGAGAATCCGGAGTTATCAGCTCGGGAAATTCCTGTTCGAGGTCGAAAAGCTCTTTTTTTAAAGTATCTTCGGCTTCGGGAGAAATTCCTTCTTTATTCAAAACAAGCCGCTCGTACCTGTATTTGCCGATGGTTTTTTTCAGATGGCCGATTCTTTCTTCGGCATCTTTTTTATTAAGATGTTCTTTTCCGCTATTTTCCATCGGACTTATAAATTCAGCTCGAAAACCCTGGTTATTGAGCCGTAATATCCCGAAGCTCTTATCAAAGAAGTTGAAGCATTGGTGCATTGAACCGTATTTCCCGAAGCATCTTTGCAAATGACGCTAAAGCTGGCGCCGTTCGTGAAAGAAGTCGACGGAGGCGTCGATGTCGGCCTGGTAAACGAGTAAATACCCCACTCTATGCCCGCATCGGCCGCGAATATCGCTTTCGCGGAGTCGGAAGCATTGGTGGACATCCTTATCTGATAAAGCACCAGAAATCCGGCGATGGCCGTGGCGCCAAGCATAACCGCGCCGATGGTCAAAACGCTCATCAGCATTATTTGCCCGTCTCTTGAATTAGTTTTTTTGTTTGTAATGCGCATAATTTTTTAGCTTCCTATTATTCTCGAACTGACTGTCGTCTGCATATTTACGTTGAACATGGAACTTGCCTGGTCATTCGGCCTCGCGCCGATGAGGATTGTCACGCGCGGCGGATATCCGTCGCCGGTCCCATTGGTCGCGATTATGAACCTGAGATAGCTTATGTAAACCCTGCTGCCGGTGATCTCATTGCCTACGGAACATTTGGAACCGACAACGCGTTCTATCTCGTTGTTCATCGAACAATATGTCACAGTTTGCCCGGCGGCATTAACGAAAGACAAAGTGCTGTTATTCGGACAAGTGGTGGTATTGAAACATATGTCGCTTCCTGTCCTTACCTCTCTCGTCATTTGTTCGATGACCGTGCTTAAATTGTCGTTTACGTAAGCGAAAGAAGACGCCTGGCTCTGCGTCCTTAGCGCCCTGATAAATCCATTCGTGGTCAAAGCGATTATTACGGAAAAAATGCCGAGAGCGACGATAGTTTCCAATATCGTGAATCCTTTTTTTTCTTTAAAAAAATCTAATTTCATCTTCGTAATTAAAATATAATATTTTGTCTTATGCGCGTCCGCTATTTCCAACGGGATTCATTTTTTTATTGCCTCCATTTCAGGAAGTTATCCTCAAGATTGACCGTGAAATTGCCGCTGCCCTGGCTCGTCCAGTTAACTATGGAATTTATCATTATCTCATCAGAACCTACGGGCGTTACCCTTATTATTCTTTTAAAGGGCGTGGTAACGGTTCCGCTATAGTTGTAAATGTTCGTTGTCGGATCGTATGTCAAAAAACGGTTTTGGTCGGCCAGGAGGGAATTGCTGTTATATTCAATTTCGTAATCGCCTTGCGTGGTAAAGCCGTTGTTCCACGGAAGCTTTTGAATGCCGTTTGCGTCAATAAGATTCCTTGCCACTTCTATCCCTTCGGCAGCCAGATAAGTCGCGGTATAGCTTTCCGCGGAAGCCCTGCCACTGCTCATTGAGCGCCCCAGCAGCGCAAAAATCGACAAAAAGCCGACGGAAAGCAAAGTAAGGGCAACCAGTGCTTCTATTAACGTTTGCCCTCGCCTTGAAAAAATATTTGCCCTTATTCCTGCGGCATCAATAAGCGATTTTCCTTTATGCATATTTGGAACAATTATACCTCCGAAACGGCTTTTAAAAAACGCGGGTACGGCGCTCGCCGAATACATTTCCGGCTTAAAAATTTATCAGTCCGGCCGTATTAACTCCTATCTTATTTGAAAGAGAGCCGTCGAGGGTCTGCACGACAACATCAGCTTCGCCGCTTTTCAGCATTGTTCCATTGGAATTTACCAAAGTTACCGGATCCGGCGGAATGAAAATTACGTCGTCGAGCCAGTGCCCGGAAGACGGATGTACCAGCTTCACGTTGATGTCGGCTTTTACGGTTGATATTATTTCTTCGGAAAGAGGATTCACGCTGGCTATTTTTCGGCAATCGGCGACGCCTGACTGGCTATACCTGAAAATGGAATATGTCTGGGTGGAATAATCGATGTGCACTCCGTATCCGCAATACGCGCTCGAAGCCGGCTTATAAAATCCGAGAGAGAACGATTTGGCGCTGAAGATTGCCTGGGCCAGCCTTGCTCTTTCGGAATATAAAGCAACCTGCTGGCGGCTGCTGTGGCTGTAAACTATTAGTATTGAAGAAAGAAGCATGGTTATGCCAAGAACAACAAGAAGTTCTATAAGGGTAAACCCCCCACATAAATTAAATTTTTTTTTGTTTGATATAAACTGCGCACATAATCTCGTTATTATGTGGGGGGTAAATCCCCTGCGCCGTCCGGAGAATTTCCTTTTTCCGAAAAATTCCATAATTGATTAAATTTTACGGCAAAAACGGCGCGCGCGCCATTACATGCCAAAAAGGCCGAAATAAAAGTTTGTTATCTGATAGCCGAAAAGGAAAATTATCAGCGCGGAAGCCGCCAAAAAAGGGCCGAAAGCCACCTTGCTTTTGAGCTTTTCTTTTTTTAGCGCCATCGCCCCTATTCCAAATACGGAACCGATTACAAAAGAAACAACCGCGACGAAAATTATATCTGGCCATCCGAACACCATCCCGAGGGCAATGGCAAGCTTCATATCTCCGCCACCCATGCCTTTACCCCTGGTTATGGCAATAAGAGCAATGAAAAAAAGTCCGGCTGCCGCGGACGCCGCGAAATGATTCACCCATACATTCGAACGCAGCCCGAAAAGCATCGCGTAATGCTCGATGAAAGAACCTGATAATTCTCCGAATGGCTGGATCCAGGCTATAAGAATACCCAATAAAGCCAAAAATAAATTCGCTTCGTCGGGTATTATCCGCAAACGGATATCTATTAAGGACACCAAAAAAAGAACGGAGAAAACCGATATCCATAGCGCGGAGAGCAAATAATAGGTAACAGGCGGCAGGTAAAAATAATTAATTCCAAGGGGAACCGCAACGAATATCAGTCCGGTTATGCCTTCAAAAAAAAGATAGCGCCATCCTATCCAATGGCGGCATGAACGGCATCTGCCTCCCTGAAAAATAAAGCTGAAAAAAGGTATCAGTTCAAACCACGACAGTTTCTTTTTGCAAAATTCGCAGCGCGAACGGCTGCTTTCTCCCTTGATGCCTCCTATTACTTTTCTATCCCATATGGGAAGATCTTCGCGATACCTGTCCGATATGACGCCCAAGAAACTGCCTACCAATGACCCGAGTATGAATAATAAAAGCAAATTCATCCCGTTGGAGATAACTATATCGCCGAATATCTGAATATTGAACAATTATCTGAAATCATAAAAGTAAAACTAAAAAATAAATTCTACAGATATGCCTTAAAAGCATACCTTTCCTCTAAGCGGGATTAATTTTGCCTAATTGCCGGAAAGTCTACGGCTAGAAAAAAGAATATTCTTAAAATTGTACGCAGTACCTGTTGGCAACAGAGCAATCAACTCCTTGGACGCTCGCTCCCTTAGGACTGCTTTGAAGCGCGGGGTTCGTGGACTGCTCAAGATCTGCCGCAAGAACGTAACTTGAACCGTCCGTGCTTCCGTATATGTAGGTTTTGGCAGTGTTCGGGTCGTTAGGGATTTGCGTAACTCCCAAACCGGAACCCGTGAGAACCGAGGAAAGGTCAGCCCAGGTGGTAGGTATGGTTGTCGCGGCGCAGTTCGCCGTTCCAGGATAAAATCCGCACTTCGAGTAATAAAGTTCGAGCGCGTTCTGTGTCTGGCGAAGATCGGATATGCGTCTTGTATCTCTGCCCTGCCGCTGTGCAGGACCAAGCCCGACTAAAACGGAACCGAGAAGCACGGAAATTATCGCTATGACCACCAAAATTTCGATAAGTGTGAATCCCCCACATAACTCTTTTTTGTTAACGCGTGGAGTCGGACACATAAACAATTTATTTTTATTTGATAATAATCCTGACCACAATTTTGCTATGTGGGGGATGAAACCGCCTTTTTTCATGTTTTTAAAATATAACATATTTTATATTGAAAAGTATAACATATTGCTGCCAATGGCGCCTCTGGATAACTAGTGAATGGTACCCATAAGCTGATAAATAGGCATCAGTATCGACGCGAACAGAAGTCCGACAAGGATACCTACGCCAACTATAAGCACCGGTTGGATAAGTTCGACTATGTTGTTTATGGACGCATCCGCCTCGCGGCCATAGAACGTGGAAATGCGCATAAATGTCTGTTCAAGCTGCCCCGCCGCCTCTCCCACTATTATCATCTGCGTCACCAGGGAAGGAAAATATTCCGGATATTTCGCGGCCGACGACGAAAGCGTCTCTCCCTGGCGCACGTCGTCTGCCATCTTATGCAATATCTCCTTATAAACTGCATTATCGGAAGTATCGGCCAATATCTCGATGGTCTGGACAACGGGTATGCCGCCTTTCAAGAGCATGTAGCCGGAATTCGCTATGCGCGTTATGGTCACCGGAAGAAATATTCTCTTGAATATCGGCAAAGTCACCTTAAGCTGGTCTTTAAGCGATCTTCCTTCAGGAGTTTGCAAATAATCCGCGAGCATCAAAAAAATTCCCAGAGCGGCGAAGATAAGAACTGGCCACCACTGAACCGTGAAAGAGCTTATTCCGATCAGTATCATGGTGAACAAAGGAAGGCTCACGCCCGCTTCGGAGAATATCGGGCCGATTTGCGGAATAACGAATATGACAAGTATCATGGAGACTACCGAGAACAAAATGAATAAAATTATCGGGTATATCATCGCCGATTTTGCTTTTTGCTTCAGCGCGTATTCTCTCTCGATATGGTCTGCTAAAAATCCCATAACGCTCTCGAGATTTCCGGTGACTTCCGCCGACCTGGTCATGCTGGAAAAAAACGTTGAAAAAATTTCCGGCTGGCGCTCTACCGCCTGAGAGAACGGCAAACCGGCATCTACATCCTCGAATATCTGAAGCAGCGCTTCCTTGAGAACCAGATTCGGCGTTTGTTCATGCAAAGTTTTTAACGCGGTGTTGAGCGGCACTCTGGCTTCAAGAAGAATTGCCAATTGCCTGGTGAATATGACCAGCTCGCTTTCCTTGACGCGGTTAAAAAAGTAGTTGACTGTTTTTTCAAGCCAGCTTGCTTTTCCGGCTTCTTCAAGTCCAATTACGAAAAGATTGTGGCCGGTTAGTATGTTGGCGGCCATTTCCTTGTCGGTAGCCTCGACAACTCCGACTTGATTCTCCCCTTCTCTTGTTTTTGCCTGATATTTAAACTTCATGGTTTTACGAAATACGAATTTTAACGAATGTACTAATTTTATTTATTAAATCTTAACCGTATTCGTATATTCGCGCAGATTCGCATTTCGTAAATTTTACATTCTTTCCAAAATTATCCTAAGCTCCGAAGGATTGGGGGAATAAAGTTCCGCGTTTTCAAGAGAAATTTCCTTGTTCTTGACGAGTCCGGCGAGAGAACGGTTCATGGTGACCATGCCTTCCTGCAGGCTCGTTTCTATAACCAGGTCAATCTGATAAATTTTCCTTTCGCGTATAAGATTCCTTATCGCCGGATTCACTATCATTATTTCAAGAGCTGGCACGCGGCCTCCGGAAAGGCGCGGTAAAAGCCTCTGCGAGATTATTCCGACAAGAGTGGACGCGAGCTGGGAAACAACTTGTCCCTGCTGCTCCGGAAGAAAAGAATCGATAATCCTGTCTATCGTCTGCGAAGCGGAATTCGTGTGCAAAGTAGAAAACACGAGGTGGCCCGTTTCGGCTGCAGTCATAGCCGTGCCTATGGAAACGGAATCGCGCATTTCTCCTATCATTATCACGTCAGGGTCCTGGCGGAGAACCGTTCTAAGCGCGGCGTGAAAAGTCGTCGTATCGTTGCCGACTTCTCTTTGAGAAACTATGCATCTGTCCTGCGTGAAAATATATTCAATAGGGTCTTCGACGGTAACAATGTGGTCGGTCCTGTTGTGGTTCACTTCATCAAGCATCGCGGCGAGCGTTGTCGACTTTCCGTGTCCGGCCGGACCCACGACCAGAACGAATCCCTGTGAGAGCTTCGGAAACTCGTGGACTATCGGGAGAAGATTCAGCTCCTCAATGGTCCTTATTCTTGCCGGTATGAGCCTCAAAGACGCCGCCATATAATTTCTCTGGAAATAAATGTTCACGCGGAACCTGGCTTTGTCTTCAAAGCTGTATGCGAAGTCGAGCTGCCGTTTCTCGATGAATATTTTTTTCTGTTCCGGCGAAATTAGGCAGGATACTAGCTCCTCCACCGCCTGCGGCGTGAGCGGAGCTTCGCTTTCTATTGGCACAAGCGCTCCGTCAACGCGGATTGTCGGCTTGCGTCCGACCGCTATGTGAAGATCCGAGGCGTTCTGCCTCGCGGTCGCGATCAAAAGATCGTTCATTTTTTCCTGTGGTGTGGCCATAATTAGATTTTGGAACTTGGCTTTTGGAGCTTGGCTTAAAAAATACTTTCAAGAAATGTCTTATTCCAAGTTCTAAGTTCCAATCGCTAAGTTCCTTGTTAAATTATATCACGATTCCTCCGTTTCGCTAATAACCTCCTCCATTCCTACAAGTCCGGAAAGGGCTTTGAGCATTCCGTCCTGACGCAAAGTCACCATTCCTTGGCGTTTTGCTTCGTCAAATATCTTCTGCGCGGTAGGCCCGTTATTTATTATTTCCTGAACTTCTTTGGTCATTTTAAAAGTTTCGAATATAGCCACTCTGCCCACTATGCCCCGCCCATGGCACTTAGGGCATCCCTCGCTGTGATAAATCTTGTACGGTTCGGGATACTTAGAAGATATTTCTTGAGGCAGGCTTTCCAAAGATTTTTTTATCATTTTTTGGAATTCCGGACTCGCGGCTTCTTCTTTCCTGCAATACTCGCACAGCCTTCCGAGAAGGCGCTGCGAAACTATAAGATTAAGAGAGGGAGGTATGAGAAAAGAATCTATCTTCATGTCTAGCAAACGCGGTATGACGCCGATGGCGTTGTTGGTGTGAAGCGTTGAAAGAACTATGTGCCCCGTAAGCGCAGCATGCACTGCCAGGTCGGCTGTTTCGTTATCCCTTATCTCTCCGACCATTATAATGTCCGGGTCTTGCCTTAGCATTTCTCTCAATCCTGAAGCGAAGTCGTATCCAATTTCCGGCTTCACCTGCGACTGGTTTATCCCGGAAACCAAATATTCTACCGGGTCTTCAAGGCTCAGTATGTTAACGCTTTCGTTGTTCATAGTCTGCAGTATGGCATAGAGCGTCGTGCTTTTTCCGGAGCCCGTAGGACCGGTTATTAATATCATCCCGAACGGCTTCTTCAGCCCTTCTTTAACCGTTTCCAGATTTTTGCCTTCAAGCCCGAGCTGTTCAAAGCTCTTCAATCCGGTTGACGGGTCGAGGACGCGGATAGCCACTTTTTCTCCAAGAGGAGTCGGGAAGGTTGAGACACGGAAATCTATTTCTCTGTCAAGAACCCTGGTGCTGAAACGGCCGTCCTGGGGCATTCTTGTTTCATCTATCTTCAGGTTGGAAATAACTTTAACGCGCGAAACTACGGACTGCGACAGCTCGGACGGCAGCGCCGCTTCTTCTTCGAGCTTGCCGTCTATCCTGAATCTTATTCTCAAATAGTTTTCCAGCGGTTCGATATGAATGTCGGAAGCGCCTCTTTGCACCGCTTCACTGAGCGTCTTTGTCACTATTTTTATGACAGGCGCGTCTTCTGCGCCTGCGGCAGGCATCTCGTCCAGCTTCACTATCTGCCGCGCTGACGACGGCTTTCCTTTCAAATTAAGCGAGCGCACGGCTGCTTCCACTTCGCTTTTATAAGGAGAATATTTTTTGAGAACTTCCTGCCAGTCGGAATATGAAATCACATAAACGCCGAGATTCAGCCGGCTGCGGCGCGCTATGAACTTGAGAGCTTCCTGCGCCTTGGGGTCGTCGGGATGCACCATCCCGATAACGAGCATATTGTCTTTTTTAGAAATCGGTATGGTTCCGTAAGTCCTTGCGGTTTCTTCGGGTATAAGCTCAAGTATGCTTTCATCAATTTTCGAGGCGTCAATTTTCTGATAAGGTATCTTGAGCATTTCGCTCGTCAGCTTGGCTATATCCGTGTCGCTTATCATGCGCTGCGCGTAAATAAGTTCTTCGGCCGAACGTCCGGAAAGCAAAGATTCCCTTCTTATCTTGTTGGCTGATTCTTCGCTTATCAGATTTCTTTTTTGAAGTTCCGTTAAAAGTTGTTCTGTTGTCATTTGTATTTATAATCTACGAAGTACGAACGAGTACGAATATACGAATAATCTTAGCAAAGAGTTACCGGCATTGATTAATCAAAAATTCGTATATTCGCAAAATTAGTATTTCGTAGATAATTTAAAATCCCAAAAATGGATTGCTTTTCCCGAGATTGTCCGGCTGGGCTACGGTGATATACGGCTTGAGCGCCTGGAACGCCTGATTATTTATAAGCTTGTCGGAATTTATGCTTATCTTCGAAAGCTGCTGTATGTTCTGGAAAGACTGAGATCCGGTAAATTCAACCAACTGAGGCTGGTTGAAAAAGATATAGTAGATGCTGACGGAAATTATCACCAATATCGCGATCCAGATAATTATATTGACGACTACTCCGCTGTCTGATTTTTCTTCGACAAAAATGGCCATTTTATGGAATTTGATAATAGGTTGTGACCGTTAAATTGTAATTGTACAAATCCTGGTTGGATTTCCCCGCGGGTTCAATGTCTATTTTTTTTACGTCGAAAATCCTTATGTTGGTTTCCACGTTTGCCAGAAAAGCCTTGAAGTCTTCATAGGTTCCCGTAATTTGAATCTGAAAATCGATTGAGCCGTAGCCTTTTATCTGCAGCTGCGAAGATTGGTCTCCGGCGCTTGGAAGTTCCGACGGGGCGCCGGCAATGAAATTGTTAAACAGCAGGTGATTCGCCTGTATCAAGCCGTTCATCTGCGAGAAAGAGCCGGCTAAATCTCCGGAAAAAGGCAATATCGATGAAACGACTTCCTGAAGCTGCCCCTCTCCTTTATATGAAGTGATAAGATTTTTTACCTGGTTTATAGCCGACTTCTGGCTGTTTATGAAATTCTCGCGGCTGAGCATTTCAGCTTTTACCGCTTGCCCATCATTGTTTGCCGGAACTATAAGGCTGAAATAAATTATCAAAGTCGCCACAAAAAGCGAGAACGATATTATCAAACTTAGGAATCTTTTTGTTACTTGTTTCATCCCGTTAGAAGCAGTCCGCCCAGGGCGGACGTAACGCCCGCTTTCTTAAAATATCGACGTTTTGCTGAAATTGTAAGATGTGACATATAAATCATGATTTTGTTGCTTCTAACGGGATTCATTTTTATTTAAACATAAATTTTTCATCCGCTGGTCGATGACGATTGGCTGACTATATCGTTCGACAAAAACAGCGTTACCTCGAAATGCCATTGGTTGCTGCCGGAAGGAGCGGAGAAATTGTTGATGGTCATTCTTTGAACCAGAGGGTCGTTCTGGAACGCAACCATTTGTTTGGAAAAATCATCCGGGGTTTTTGAAAATCCTCCGATATTGAGCTGGACATAATTGGCCGTTCCGGAAAAATCTGTCATGCTCAGCTTGTTATAATAAACGTTATTCGAAGTGTTCTTTTCGAGCCATGCGAACAATTTGGAAGAAACGACGTGGCTGTTAAGAATATTTTGCAGATTGATGACTTGGGAATAAAAAGAGATGAGTTTGCCCTGTTCATCCTGCGGTATCTGCGTATCGAAACTTTTTATCTGGCTGTCGAGAGAAGCCACTTGGCCGTCGAGATATGGCTTGTATCCCAAAATGAGTCCGAAGTAAACCGCCAAGCTTATGAAAAATACGGTTCCGCTGAACATTAAAAGCTGTCCGGACCATCCCGGAGCCTCAATTTGTTCGCGATTCAAGCGGTCTGCGAATTGTTCTGGTAGTGCCATGTGTTTATAAAAATTTACACTTTATAATTTACAATTTTCATTGAATTTTCAATCCAAAAAATTCCAGAACTGTTTGCAAATTGATTCATTGGGATTTTATTGTAAATTGCAATTTATGAATTGAAAATTAATTCTAACTGAACTCTCTTAAAACAAGCCCGAGCGAAACGCTCAAAAATGGATTCAATTCCCTGACTAGCGGCTCTGTCGCCGGCGGATATTCGAATTTTGCCAAAGGCGCCGCTTTCACGGCTGGTATGCCAAGATGAGTTTCAAAATATCTTTCTATGCCAGCCAGGTTGCTTCCGCCACCGCTTAGCACGGCCCGCTCTATCTTTTTAGAGCTTGGAATCTGGCTTTTATAATTGGATTCCACTCTTTTTACCTCATTAATTATAGCATCAAGAAACGGCAACATAATTGTGGATAACTCGTAATTCGGGCCCATGCCCTGTATGCCTTTTTCTCTTTTTAATTCTTCGGCGCGCATCGGGTTTATATTCAGCCCCGATGAAATAGCCTGAGTGAGAGATGCTCCTCCGAAATCGCTCTGCCCGCTGAAGCGTATCGTTCCTCCTTCGGCTATTATAACGGCCGTCGAGCGGCTGCCAATGTCGATTATGAAAGCCGGCGCCGGATCGTTACCGAGAACCGACCTCACCAGGCTCAGGCTTTCTATCTCAAGCGCGTTAAGATGAAGTCCTGCTTCCTTAAAAATCCTCTGATATTTTTTTATCTGCTCCTGCGGTACCGATATGAGAAGAACTTCCTGAAAAAGATTCCCGCCTTCGTCGCGGTATTCTCCGACTTTCATCCAGTCTATCGCTACTTCGGAAACGGGCATCGGGATGTATTGTTTGAATCCGAACGACAAAGACCTTTCCAAATCACTCCTCGACATTTCGGGGAATGTTAAAACTGTCGTGAACGCGGAAAATATCGGCAGCGACGCGACAGCCTCCATGGTCTTCGGCTTAATCTCGGCAATAGCTGCCTTCAAAAGGTCTACGACTTCGTTTTCGAAAAGTTTCAGGTTGCTTGCCTGTATTGCCGTATTGGCCCGCAGCAAAGAACCCTTATCTTCAAGCATGCAGTAATTAGTCAGCCGCGGCATCTTCTTGCCCTGCTCCACTTCGGTTATTTTTATGGAAGTCGTGCCTATGTCCACGCCGAGATAGGTCGGCGCTATCTTCTGTTTTATGAAGCCGAACGGGTTGAACGATTTAAGGCTTGCAATCTTCATTTGGTTATAATGATTATAGCATGAGATTTCTTATTTCTTTTTACGAATCCACTTGCGGCGAGCTTGTCGAATCCATTCTGGATATCTTATTCCCTTCATTATGCATCAACTGCGGAAAGAACGTCGATAGCGGGGAAGCATTGTGCGCGGCGTGCTTTGCGGAAATACCCTTTAATAAATCATTTTTCTGCGGCAAGTGCGGAGCGCGCCTTCCTTACGGGGAAAAAATATGCCATTTTGATTTTCCTTATATCCTCGGCGCCGCCGTTTCTTATAAAAATGCCGCGGTGCGCGAACTCGTAAGAGAGCTGAAATTCGGTTTTGTCAGAAGCGCCGCGCGCCCGCTGGCGGATTTGCTGATTGCCTATTCCGAAAATGCCGGACTTGCCGGAAAAGATTGGCTCGTCATCCCGATTCCGCTCGGTAAAAAGCGGTTGCGGATCCGCGGGTTCAACCAGGCGGAACTGATAGCCAATATTTTTGCCGAGCATTTTTCCATAAATACGGAGAAAGGAATTCTTTTGCGTAAAAAAGAAACCGAGCCTCAAAGTGAAATAAAAAAAATGGATGAGCGCGCCAAAAATACGAAAGATTGTTTCGCCGTAGCCGCGCCGGAAAAAATATCCGGCAGGAACATAATAATCGTGGATGATGTCTCTACTTCCGGCTCTACTTTTTTCGAAGCCGCCGTTTCGCTGAAAAAAGCCGGGGCGCATAAAATATTGGCGCTGGCCGCGGCGAAAGGATGAATTTGATAAATTTGAGGCACCAGTTAACAGACATCAGAAATTAGCTGTTAAAATTCCGACAACTGGTAACTAATGACTGCTTACTGATGACTGATTATTAATAGGCGGCGTTCCGTGATAAAATTCTCGTATGGCAAGCTTCAATATCGAATGGCAGGCTCCGGAATTCCATTACCATGAGAAAAGCGTTTCCTGGTATTGGATAAGCGCGCTCATCGCGATAATAATTTTAGGCGCGTCAATCTGGCAAAAAAATTTTTTGTTCGCTGTTTTTGTAGTCATAGCTGAAGTTCTCATATTGGTCTGGGCAGGAGAAAAGCCCAGAACCATAGCTTTCCGGCTCGATGAAAAAGGGCTGACTATCGACGGCAAAAAATTCTATCCTTATTCGACCATTTCGGCTTTTTCCGTCGGCGAAGATCTGGCGGATGGGTGGCGGGAATTCGCTTTCCGTTTCAGCCATGGGCTGCGTCCTCTGCTTAAAGTAAGAATGCCGGCGGACAAAGGCGGAGAGGCGGAGAAATATCTCGCGACGATTATACAAAAAACCGAGTCCAAGGAAACTCTCTTGGACATATTGGAAAAGCTGACAGGCTTTTGAAATGAAATCGGAATAAGACTATAGTTTAGTGCGAGGGTAAGCCGTGGGAAAGCATCCCGGGCAGTATGCGCTCGTCGTTCCCTCCTTCGCTCGTATAGCATCCGAGCTTCGGACGGGCAAGTAGTTGTATTTTTACGCTACTAGCCCCTCGAAGCTCTGGTGATATTCCAGAGCGTAGTGGGGCGCTCGTCGTTCAACGGATAGGACGCAAGATTGCGGATCTTGTAATAGAGGTTCGATTCCTCTCGAGCGCACAAAACAAATAAACTTTTGCCTGTTTATATAGTATGCTTATCCCATAATTCGTTTCATAAAATCGAACCTAGCATCACCCCGTGTTGGAAGATAGGAGCTCCGCCATCTGGCGGAGCGACGTAAGAAACGAGAAGGTGTCTTAAGCGGGGGTCGGGGTGATGCGGGAAGGTTCTAGTCAGCTCTGGGCTGACGGATTCCTCTCGAGCGCACAAAACACAAATTCAAAATGAGGTCTATTTACCTGATAATATTCTTCATAACGGCGACTGTCCTGTTTTTTTATTTCGTTAACAGCTTCACGCTGACATTGAACTTTTCAGTTCCAAGCGCGGAACCGGCGGCGAACGCCGCCAATCAGATGAACCGGATGCCCGCGCCAGTGATAAACACGACCGGAACCAATAGCTTTACTCCGCAAAACTTCAAGGGTCCGTCTGGACAGCCCGGAGCGGGATTCATAGGCCCCAATGGCCCGCCGCCGAACTATTGAGGATTTATGATTTAGGATTTAAGATTTAAGAAGTTGCGGGTGTAGCACAGTGGTAGTGCATCTGGTTGCCAATCAGAGTACGAGGGTTCGATTCCCTTCACCCGCTCATAACAAAAAACCCATCTTGATGGGTTTTTTGTTATCAGAATGTTGGTGAGGGAATCGAACCGGGAAGGGGTCGGGAAACGGGAGTTTCCCGTGTCGGAAAACCTGCGAAGCAGGAAGTTAGAAACCGAGGGTTTCTAAAGAGGCCGCGAAGCGGCCGGGTGAGATAGCGAAGCGTCCCTTCACCCGCTCATTTCTTCGCTCCTTACGGAGCTACGAAGTACAAGTATGATAAAAATATTATCTTTGCATTTCGGAATATATAAAAATTAATACAGTAAGCGAAGAAGTGCTCTCCGTAGCTCTATAGAGCGAAGGATGGGCTAATTTGGCAAAAAATCCCTCTAAAACGGGATTTTTTGTTATTTTAACCGCGGGAGGCTTTGACTATTTACCTTTGAATTCCTACTATTAATGAACTGAGGCCCATAGACCCCATAAAGTCTAGTAACTGGTGCCTTTTTATATCGTTTTATATGTTAGATGGCGAAATAAAACTGGTTGAAAGCGCCGTCAGGGGTAAAGCCTCGGCTTTTGGCCTTCTTTATGACCATTATCAGCCTAAGATATACAGGTTCGTACTGATTAAAGTAAGCAGGCGCGAGGATGCCGAAGACATTACCCACCAGGTTTTCCTTAATGCCTGGCAGAACATCTCGAATTACAAAGATTTGGGATTTCCATTCTCAAGCTGGCTTTACCGGATAGCGAAAAACCAGATAATCGACAAGTACCGCACCAAGAAGCAGGAAGTCGATCTGGAAAGCGTTGACGAAGAAATCTTTGCGGATTCCGGAATCAGCGATAATATCGAAATAAAGATACGGCTTGAGCGAGTGATGAAAGAAATAAAAAATCTAAAGCAGGACTACCAGGACGTACTGATAATGAGATTCGTGGAAGACCTTTCCATAAAAGAAGTAGCGGCGGCAGTCGAAAAAAGCGAAGGCGCCGTAAAGCTGATGCAGCATCGCGCGATAAAAGAACTGAAAAAAAGCCTTGGGAATCCAATAAAAAATAATTAGTACTTTCGTAAAAATAAGCATTTCGTAAAACTATGGACTTAATAGAACTTCTCAAAAAATTAAGGGCGCTGAAAGCCGATTCGGGATACACAAAGGAATCGAGAGCTTTTATTTTAAACAGCGGCAAGAACGAAAAGATAACCGCCGGATTTTTGGCGAAGGAGATGCTATCCGGAATTTTCCGCTCCGGATGGTCGATTGCGCTTACCGCGGCTCTGCTTCTTTTGGCTATCGGCGGTTTTTCCGCTCTTAGAATTCTTTACCCGATAACCAGCTCCGCCGTGGTTGACCTCACGGGACTTAAAGCCGAAGCCCAGGCTATAGATGCCCAGATAGAACTTAACGGCGTGCAATACGACATAACCGGCATGGAAAACAGGTCGAGCACCGTGAGAATGGCGCTGCCTGCGGCAAGCAATGTCAGCCGAAAAACCGACCAGGCAAAACCGGCCGAAAGCGCTACGTCAACGGAAAGCACGTCGACTCCCCCAACAATAGATTCGGTATTGAACGCTCTCTCGGAATAAATTATGAACATATACCGCAAAACAAGCATCATTCTCGGCGCCGCGCTTTTCACGGCGCTTGTCGTATCTGCGCCAGCCAAAGCGGCAAATGCCGCCAATTGCGACTTCAGCGAAGGCCTTAAAGCGCTTTCCGCCGCCCAATCGGCGTCTGCCTTGAGCGACAACAAAGAAACGATAATGAACGAACTGGCGATAAGGAAGAACCTTATAAACCAGGCGATAGACTGTTCCGTGAGTGAAACACTCGATCTCCAATCGAGAGTGAAAGCAGCGGACGCGAGCTATGCCGGCCTTAATGACATACAAAACAGGATAATATCGAAACTCAACGACGTATTGAACTATTACCAGGCGCAAAAAGATATGGTCGGAAATCTCGGTATCGAAGGAAGCAAAACATTTTCCGCCGGACTCGAATCATGGAGGGAATCGAATTACGTTCCGCTCGCCGAACTCGGCAGCAATTTCATAATCTTTTCCAAGAACCAATATATCCTTCAAACAGCCGCGAACAGGCTCAATCAGATAACCGTTACGATAAAAACTCTCCAGCTTGATGATGACCAGAAAATAAGCAATGACCTTGACCAAGCCGCGAAAAGTATTTCCTTGGCTAACGACGACAACAACCAGATAATGAACGCGTTTAGGACGATGGCTTGGCCCAACAACATTTCCGCTCTGACGGATTCCTCCCTTTCGCATATGAAAGACGCTTATCAAAATTTCTTCGACATAAGCACGGAGGCGCAAAGCATAATATCGTCACGCTAGCGTTTCCAATAAAAAATCCTCCGCTTTAGGCGGAGGATTTTTTGTTTCGAGAGAAGATAGCTATTAAGCTACGGCTTCTTTCAAGACTTTGCCGGCGCGGAATTTCGGCTTTATGGAAGCCTTAATCTGGATAGTTTCGCCGGTCTTCGGGTTGCGGCCTTGGCGGGCGGCGCGCTTGGCGACGCGGAAAGTGCCGAAACCGGTTATGGCAACATCTTCTCCGCGGCCCATCGTCTTCACGATAGTGTCGAAAACGGCTTCAACGGCGCGGTGGGCGGCAGCTTTTGTTTCGAAATCAGCTGCTTTCATTACTGCTTCTATTAATCCGTCTTTGGTCATAATTTTTGCTTATGGCAAATTGCTCATGGCTTATGGCAAATTACATAAACTATTTGCCATACGCTATACGCTATTCGCCGTGTTGAACCGACCTTTTAATCTCTTGTTGCATTTAGTATAGCAAAATCGCGTCAAAACGCCAAACGTCAAATCTTACTGCTTCGGTGGGACAGGATTTATGCCGAGCTGCCTGAATATGGGTTCCAGCTGCGCGTAAGAAGGGCTTTTGGTTATATCAATCCTTCCGACAGCGTCCTCCAGGTAAGACTTGGCTTCGGCATACTGCTTCTGATAGAAGTACGCGACTCCCAGTTTTATCTCGCTGTCGATATCCGAATGGGAAGACATATCCCAGGCGGTTTTGTAGAGCTCTATGGCTTCCGCCAAGTGCCCGGAATCGGCGAAAAATCCCGCTATAACCCTGGGCTCGTTGAAAGTGCTCCATTGGCGCCCCATTGCCATGGCCGTTTTTACCTCGTTGTATCCCGTATTATTGTCTCCGGTGGCATAAGCAAGAAGGCCGTAATAGAAATGGGAGTCCGGAACATTGGGATTTTCATCGAGCGCAGTCTTAAGCAGCGAAAGGGCGCCGGCGTAATCCCCTTCGATGGTTTTTGTTTTGGCAAGATAAAAATAAATTTCCTGCCGACCCGGGCTTATTTCGAGCGCGATCTTCGCTTCGGCCTCGGCTTCCTGCGTGTATTTTTCTTTGTTTATACTCGCCACTTCGTTATAAACGTTGATGAGCGCGTAATGATTGAAGGCATCTTCTGGATGTTCATCGCGGACTTCTTCCATTGCCTTAACGGCTTTGAGAACGTCTTCATTGGAAACCGTGCCCGGATAATTGAAATATTGTCCGGCAACGGCAATGGCATAGTCGCGCTTGAAGTTCCATCCGTAAGGGCTCCAAATGTCTATCGAGCTTTGGAACGAACCCAAGCCGATGAAGATATCCTGATTGAGGAACT
>Ga0307375_10001867_pt1 | contig 22243 bp, 18 predicted proteins | sample TR1MG_FD_202531 | JGI IMG/M metagenome (GOLD analysis project Ga0307375, IMG submission 202531) | Soil microbial communities from Risofladan, Vaasa, Finland - TR-1 | ecosystem: Environmental > Terrestrial > Soil > Coastal area > Acid sulfate soil | place: Finland: Risofladan, Vaasa | collected...
ACCGGAATGTGGCACCTCAGGGCGCGATGCGGTTATCGAAATTCGGATTCGTCTGCTTTAGGCCCCAAAGGAGCCATAGAAACGGGCATAAATCTGTCAGGCTGACTGACTCTCATCGACCCATTTGAGACAGTCAGCTCTGATATTAAGCTTTCCTAAACCGGTCAATGGCGACGTGCTGCTTTCGACAACCGGCCAAACGGCTACAATTTTTCGCTTCCCCATAGCCGCCATTCACGAAGCAGAACTAACGACACAATCCTTTTAAGGCTGCACGGTTTGGTTGCCAAGCTAAACCTGCCAGCGCAACAATGCAAAATGCTGCTCCCGCATAAAACGTGAACGATGCCCCAAGCCGGTCCCATAACAATCCGGCCGTAACACTGGAAACCAGCATGGCGATTCCACTTATCAGGTTGAAGAATCCGAAGGCAGTGCCGCGCAAGTCGTCCGGCGCGGTATCGGCGACCATCGTTGCCAGCAACCCTTGCGTGATACCCATATGAATGCCCCATAGGGAAACACCGGCTATGACTACGCCCCAATGATCATTGGTGGCAAGTACCAGGTCAGACGCAATCAGCACAACCAGACCAAGAGCCAATAGTGTCTTGTGGCTCATTCGGTCAGAGAGCTTGCCGAATGGATAAGCAGATGCCGCATAGATCAGATTCATCGCCACCATCACCAGCGGTACCAGTGCGATCGGAATGCCGCCTTGTTGCGCACGAAGCACCAGGAAAGCCTCGCTGAAACGGGCCAGCGTGAACACCGCACCGATACCAACCACCCACCAATACGACGCACCAAGACGCTTGAGGTTTTCTCGGCGAATCGGATTCAAGCGCTTACCACCTTCGTGGTGTTCAGGCTCACGCAAACCAAATAAAAGTAGTCCCACGGCCATCATCCCTGGAATCACTGCGACCCAGAACACCGCCCTGAAGTCGTTGGCCCACAGCAGCATCAAGACTACCGCAAGCAGCGGGCCAAGAAACGCGCCGACGGTGTCGAGAGATTGGCGTAGCCCGAATGCAGCACCGCGCAATTGCGGGGGTGTGATGTCGGCAACCAGTGCATCACGCGGTGCGCCGCGTATTCCTTTGCCTACGCGATCTGCCAGGCGCGCCGTAAGCACTATGCCGATTGTGGGGGCCATGGCAAACAACGGCTTGGTCAATGCGCCCAAGGCATAGCCAAACACGGCAAGCCCCTTGCGTTTGCCCAGATAGTCACTCAGGGTTCCCGAGAACACTTTTACGATCAGAGCCGTCGATTCGGCCAACCCTTCAATGAGGCCGACCATCAATACACTGGCACCCAGTGTGGTGACCATGAACATCGGCAGCAGGCTGTGGATCATCTCGGAGGAGATGTCCATGAACATGCTGACGAAGCCCAGTATCCATACGCCGGTGGGAATTTTGCCCAAGGCATTTTTTGTTGTTGCGATCATCGCCGGTTTCAATGAACGTGTATTGCCGCTGAGTCCGGATGCAATACACAGGCATGATCGGTCGTGCCCTGTTCCGCTTGCAGCGTACTGTGCTGGACGGAGAAACGTTCTTTCAGCGTCCGCATGATATCGTCCATGAATGCGTCGCCGGGATAGCCATCCGGCATCACCAAATGAACAGTCAAGGCGCTTTCAGTCGTACTCATGCCCCAGATGTGCAGATCATGGATATCGCTGATGCCGGGGCGTTTGCGCAGGTAGGCTTCCACTGCCGTTACGTCGATATGTGCCGGGACGGCATTCAATGCCAGTTGTATCGAATCGCGTAACAGGCCCCAGGTACCAATCACGATAACGGCCACGATCACCAGGCTGACAACCGGATCCAGCCAGTACCATCCGGTGAACAACATCGCCAATCCGGCGACCGCCACACCCAGTGAGACTGCCGCATCGGCCGCCATGTGCAGGTATGCACCGCGTATGTTCAGGTCTCCTTTGCTGCCTTTCATGAACAGCCATGCAGACAGGCCGTTGATGATGATGCCTATACCCGCCACCAGCGTGACGGTTAACCCGGCCACCATGGGTGGTTGCGAGAAGCGCAGGATGGCCTCCCACGCTATGGCCCCGCTCGCCACCAAAAGGAGCATGGCATTTGCCAGCGCGGCAAGAATCGACGTACTGCGCAGACCATAGGTAAAGCGTCCGCTCGGCGTCTTGCGGGCGAGGACCGCCGCACCCCATGCCAGCATTAACCCCAGCACATCGGAGAGGTTGTGCCCGGCATCGGCCATCAGCGCCGTCGAATTGGCAATGAAGCCATAGATCAACTCGACTATGACAAATGCAGTGTTCAGGGCAATGGCGATGATAAAGGCACGACCATGATTATTCGGATCACCGTGGTGGTGGCCACCGCTATGCGAGTGCCCGCTGTGGTCGTGTGAGTCATGTGCAGACATTAAATCGTTTCCCGTATTATTTTAATAATGTGTGTGAAGCATATTGATCAACTTGCGATGTGCCTGCCTGACAGTTCGATACTGTCCGGAAACGCAAGTACAGCGTTCCACATATCCTGCCCTGATATGTATATTGAACGGGAACAATGCAATTAATTTGCACAATACCTGACACCGTTTGCAGTATATCCAATTGTCGTTTATCCTGTCCAGGAGGATAGGTTATTAAAACATGACAACACACACATCACACCCCGACATCATCAAACGCCTGAAACGCGCCGAAGGCCATCTCAAGAGCATCATCACCATGCTCGAAGAGGAGCGCGGCTGCCTGGACATTGCCCAGCAACTGCAAGCCGTTGAAAGCGCGGTCGGCAACGCTAAGAAAACCCTGGTTCATGACCACATCGATCATTGCCTTGAACACGCAGTGCGGGAAGGCACACAGAGCGCTGACGATACCATCAGTCAGTTCAAGGCAATCACCAAGTACCTCTGAACTATCCCATGACGGAGTTTGCTACCCTGCTGCAACAAGGTGCGGCCAATGCCTGGCTGTTCATCCCCAGCGCAATCTTGCTGGGTGCGCTGCATGGCCTCGAACCTGGCCACTCCAAGACCATGATGGCTGCGTTCATCGTTGCCATTCGTGGCACGAAGACGCAGGCCATTCTACTGGGACTGTCGGCGGCGTTTTCACACACTGCGGTGGTATGGATCATCGCACTTGGCGGAATGTACTTCGGCCAGAAATGGAGTGCTGCGAATACTGAGCCTTACCTCCAGGTGGCGTCCGCCATAATGATCGTCGGGGTCGCTGTTTGGATGATCTGGCGAATGTGGCGGCAGGAACGCGCTTGCTTTCAAGACCACACGCATGACCACCACCATGGCGACGAAATCAAGCATGTCGACACTGGTCATGGCACAGTGCGGCTGGAAGTGTTCGAGGATGGCGTGCCACCGCGTTTCCGGTTGTTCAACGAAAGCAAACATGGACACGTTTGGGCTGCGGATCAGGTGCGAATCGAGACCGAGCGGCCGGATGGTAGCCTCCAGTCGTTCACTTTCGTACAACGCGATGGCTTGGTGGAATCCGAGCAGGAGATTCCCGAGCCGCACGAGTTCGTCGCCCGCCTGCGCTTGGGTCATGAACACCACAGCCACGACTATGACGTTGAGTTCGTCGAACACGATCACCATCATCACGCCATCAAGGACTACCAAGCTCTGGATGTATCGGCTCCGGGTTACCAGGATCCACATGAGTTGGCCCATGCCAATGACATCCGCCACCGTTTTGCCAATCGGGAAGTGACGACCGGGCAGTTAATTATGTTCGGGCTGACTGGCGGGCTGATTCCCTGTCCCGCATCCATCACCGTGCTGCTGCTGTGCCTGCAACTGAAAAAGATCGCGCTCGGCGCAACCCTGGTGTTGAGTTTCAGTATCGGTCTTGCGCTAACCATGGTGGCATCGGGCGTACTGGCCGCATTAAGTGTGAAGCACGTATCCAAGCGGTGGAGCGGCTTCGGTGAGTTCGCCCGCAAAGCGCCGTATTTTTCAGGTGCGCTGATGCTGCTGATTGGTTTCTATGTTGGCTATCAAGGCTTGCATGGTCTAAAGTGACAGACAACCGTGCCGGTGACAGGAGTGCCAATGACTAATTGCTGTGAAGACAAAAGCTGCGAGATAACCGCCCTGCGTGTAAGTCACGGGCGCGTGTTATGGATCGTATTGGTCATCAACGCGGTCATGTTTTTCGTGGAAGGCACGGCGGGCCTCTTCGCCCACTCGACGTCGCTGCTGGCGGATGCGCTTGACATGCTGGGTGATGCTCTGGTGTACGGGTTCAGTCTCTTCGTACTGGCAAGGTCGGTGCGCTGGCAGACGAGTGCTGCCTTGATGAAAGGTATATTCATGCTCGCCTTTGGTGTCGGCGTCCTGATTGAGGCGGCCTACAAAGTGTTGCACCCGGTCATGCCGGGCGTGGAAACTATGGGGATCGTCGGCGGACTGGCACTTGCCGCCAATCTCGCCTGCTTCTTTCTGCTGTACCGGCACCGTAGCGACAACCTGAACATGAGTTCCACCTGGCTGTGTTCCCGTAATGACTTGATTGCCAACGTTGGGGTCTTGCTGGCCGCCGGCAGTTGCTACTTGCTGTCCTCGCGCTGGCCAGACATTATCGTCGGTGTGATTATCGCGGGCGTGTTCATCGAATCGGCATTCCATGTATTACGCCAGTCATTGCGGTCATTGAAGATGACCGCAATATCTTGAGCCGAATTGTGGGAATTTAATGATGAATGTTCCATCCGTCCTGCATTTACCCTTGCTATTCTCACGTCCCGGCGAATACCTGACCGATAGTCTTAAGGTCATGCCTGGTCAATCGGGAAGCAATAATATGGTCGCGTTATTTTAACTGGGAGCCAAGTTGGAACGTTTGAATGACTCATTATTTTTGCTGATTAACGCCGCGCCTGGAGCTTCCGGCATCGTGGTCGACTCGGCCATATTTTTTGCCTATGGCCTGATCTGGTTAGTACCAACGGGACTTTTTATCGGTTGGTTGCGGGGTTCCTCTGCCTTGCGGCAGATTCTGATCGCCGCAACCGTTTCGGGGTTGGCGGGATTGTTGATTAATCAGTTGATCGGTTTGGTCTGGTATCACCCACGCCCCTTCGAAGCGGGAATCGGCCATACGTTGGTACCTCATGTTCGAGACAGTTCATTCCCGAGTGATCACCTGACCTTGATCTGGGCTATTGCTTTCAGTCTGCTGCTGCGTGAGCAATCCCGGTTAGCCGGTTGGGCACTTGCACTGATGGGTGTGCTGGTTGCCTGGGCACGCATTTATCTGGGCGTGCATTTTCCGCTGGATATGCTCGGAGCCGTGCTGGTGGCACTGGGTAGTGCCTGGCTAATTCTTTCGGCAGAGCACCAGTTGATAACCCCGATTATGCGATTGTTGCTGCCAGCTTATCGAACGATATTTGCTGGTTTGATCCGAAAAGGATGGGTGAGAAAATGAGGCATCCTGTCAGTTGCGAAAATGATGATGTGCATTGCTGAATCAATGTGACGTTAAGACTGAATAACAAAGTTATGTATCAGCAAATGCACACAGCAGAATTTCATGTGGTCAAACTACCTTCCATGAAGCAGTCGGTCGCGAACGGCGGTTATTGGCCCGAACCTGTTTGTATACGCTAACAAAACCGTCCGCAGTTCGCTCAACATCGGTCACTCGATTTTCAATTCTTCATCCGTCAAACACCAACCCGAACCGGCCAGTTGGCTACAGTTTTTTGCTTCCCCATAACTGCCATTCGCGAAGTGGTACCAGCTACCCATAAGTGGCATTCAACAATTTAATCTCGCTGCGCGGTAGTGGTAGTTCGTGACACTCAACAATCAAAGATTGTTTAACCCAGAAAATTATTTCAGCGCTTGCGTGTAACGCAAAATAATGCCGCCATCCTCCTGAACATCGTGAAAGGTTAATGTTCCGCCCAAGCGGGTCGCGGCTTCTCTTGCAATGGCCAACCCGAGACCACTACCCGCAACAATCGTATCCTGTATCCGGTAAAAAGGATCGAATACCTGTTCACGCTCTCCCGCTGCTATTCCTGGACCGTTATCAACAATTTCAATGACTGCATTATCGTTTCCCGTAAGCAGTCTAAGGGTGACTTTGCCGCCTGCCGGTGTGTACTTGATGGCATTTTCAAGCGCGTTCTTGATTATCACGCGCAACGACTCGGCTTCTGCATACAGATGAAGTTGTGTGACCTCCTCAATGCCAAGATCGATGTGCTTTGCTTCTGCAAGCGGCAGATAGTCGGCGATCAGTTTTCGTGCCATCGCGGAGACGTTGATATCCGAACCTGCATTTTCTCCCGATTGTGCCCTGGCAAGACTGAGCAACTGCTCGGTTAACAGGCGCGCACGCTCTATCCCTTCCTGCAACGGGACAATCCTTTCACGCACAACGTCAAGCGAGCCTGCGCTTTTCAGGTTTTGTGCCTGAAGCGATAATGCCGTGAGCGGACTGCGCAGTTCGTGCGCGGCATCGGCAATAAAGCGCCGTTGTTGCAACATCAGTTTATTCACCCTTTCCAGCAACCGATTGATCGCATGCACGAATGGTGTGATCTCCTGCGGGAGATCAGCGTAGGAGATAGCCCGTGGACGTTCTACCGGCTGTTCATCCAGACTTCTGGATAGGCGCATGATCGGTGCAAGTTCATTGCGAACTATGTAGGCGATCAGCCAGACCAGAATGGGCAGCAGTAACAATAGAGGGATCAATGTGCGCACTGCACTGTTGATGGCGATTTCATCCCTCACTTCGGTCGGCTGTGAGACAACTGTGCGCATACCATTTGTCTCATCACGGACATAAACGCGCAGTTCTCCTGAGCCTGTATCCAGCGTGTGCAGGCCTGCAGACAGATCGCGAGTTAGCCAGGCAGGCGCGATGTCGCCGGGCAAATGAAAGATTGAAACCAGCGATTCCGGATCGGTAATGCCACCGTTACTGGAGTTTGAAGGTTGCGCAAGCGATGGGGCGGGTGCGGGAGTACTGATCACGGAAAGCTTGGCGATCTGGCGCAGCATGTCATCCTGGAATTCTCTTGCATCCGAGAAGGCAAGACTGAACGATGCGACTGCAGCGATCAATCCCGCAAGCAGGATGACGCCTGCTGATACCCAGGAAAGATGTCGTTGCAAAGATCGTTTCATGCTGATTTATCCACCATCCATCCTGCGCCACGCACATTCTTGATGACATCTGCACCCAGTTTCTTGCGCACGCCGTGGATCAGAAAATCTACCGCATTGCTTTCCACTTCCTCGTTCCAGCCGTAGATGCGCTCTTCCAGTTCGGTGCGGGTGAGAATCGCGCCGGGGCGCAAAAGTAGCGCATGCAACAGCGCAAACTCGCGTGCGCTCAGTTGTGCCACTGATTCGCCGCAGCGCGCCTCGCGGGTTGCCTGGTCAAGGGTCACTTTACCGTTGGACATAAGGGGTGCAGCCTGTCCGCCCTGACGGCGGATGACCGCCCTTAACCGTGCCAACAATTCATTGATATCGAAAGGTTTCACCAGATAATCATCCGCGCCGAAATCCAGACCTTTGATCCTGTCGTCCACCCCGTCACGGGCCGTGATGACGATCACCGGCACAGCGCTGCCTCCCTGACGCAAGCGACGCAGTACCTCCAGGCCATCACGCTTGGGCAAACCCAGATCGAGCAGTACTGCCTGGTGATTGCCATGTTCAAGCACGGCGCTGGCCGCAGTGCCATCCTTTACCCAATCCACCGCGTAAGCGGCATCCTTGAGTGCAATACTGACTGCCTCGCCGATCATGTGGTCATCTTCAACAAGTAGAATGCGCATGATGTCTAATTCCGGGTTTCTGAATTTCCATGGCTGAGAAATTATCGTTGTTGCCAAGATCACGCCTCGTGTATCGCGCAGTAAGAAACACACCCTTATTTTCAATAATATTTGCTGAACGTGACAGGTCCATCATCACTAGATTTCCCGCATCCTTTGCACTGCGGGCACTTTCGTTTCCCGTTGAAAACCCGTTACAGCGGCGACGGTGGAAGCAAATGCGACGATCGTGAGTGTCACCACATAGAGCCACGGGACGCTCAGAAATTCCGGCGGTGGATCGAACACACCGGTCAGCAACTTGATCAGCATCCAGGCAAGTCCGAATCCGACCATCGTGCCGACGGCAGAGCCAAACAGGAAGATGAACAGCGCTTCACTCCACAGGAAGGAACCCAGTTGCCGCGGCTTGGCACCGAGTGCCGACAATATTGCGAAGGTGCGTCGCCGATCGGCCAGCCCCAATGCCAGGATCAGGCCGGTGGACCCGGCAACCATCAATATCGCGAAGCCGAGTTCCAACCGCGTCAATCCGGTCAAATCGACCGAGGTCAGACTGGAACCGATCAGATGCCGGGCTTCGCCGATATCGCTGACTTTAACCCCCGGCAACGATGACACTAATTTTTTTGCAGCAGCCGCCACCCCGGCAGGCGGCGCGGACGTTTTCAGCAGCACGACTTCGGCGGTATCAGCCCGGGTCTGCTGCGCGATATATGCCGCATTGGCGACAATAAATGAATCGCGTGGCGCGGTGGGAAATTCGCGCACGATCCCGATGAAATGGAATGTCACTTTGTGATATTGATGATCCTGCCCGTCCTGCAGCCTCAGATTGAGTTGATCACCGAGCTGCAGCTGGAAATCCTTGACCGTCTCGTCTGATACCAATATGCCATCCGGCGTCTTGGCCAGCAGTTCCAGCGTGGCTTTCGCGTTGCCGCCCTGAAAGTAGGCATCCGATACCCGGGTGACATCGCCGATATGTCTGGCATCGATGCCGTACAGATCCTGCAAGTCGTTCCCGACGTAGGCGAGCCGATGCTGCATGGCTTGAGCAACCGCCACGCCCGGCAGGGCAGCCAGTTCTTTCAGCTTGACCGATGCAGGGGCCAGCATGCTGCCGGTCACCGTCACATCAGCACCGTTGGTCAGTTCGGCATCCACCAACGCCTGGGCGTGGTAGGTGGTGTTGAAAATGGCGGTCGAAATGGCAAACGCAAATGCAAGGGATACCAGCGCAACCCCTTGTGTGATCCGGTTCCGTTGCCGAACCATCGCGGCAGCGGCCACACCGGACAACGCACCGGCGATCGGCCGCAACAGCGCGGTCAATCCGGCACGGCCGCGAGCCAGTCCGCCCAAGCATAACCGTATCGTCAACAGCCCGGTACCCAGCCACAGGAACACCGGTGCAAGAAAGGATTGATAGTTGACCAATGAGGCCGATGTTCCCTCGGGTGCCAGCACTACTTGATAGCCTGTGCTCCAGGTGCGCCAGAAGATGATTCCCGACAGGATGATCAGGATGTAATCGAGACCGATGCGCCGCCAGATGCGCGCCGAGTCCTGCTTGATTGTCATGCGTGCCGCGCTGACGGTGGTGTTCCTTGAATCGACCCAGGCGGGAAAAATGACCGCAACGGCGGCCAGTAAAAAGCCTGTAAATACGGCGATCGATACCCATGGAACGACCGATGCGTCGAAAATACCGGAGCCAAGCAGATACCGGGTCGCAACAGCGGCAATGCCCAGTCCGAGAAGCGCACCGATCAGCCCCACATAGGCTGCTTCGACCGCCGCCAGTTTCAATATGACAAACTGCGACGCACCGCGCAGCCGCAACAGAGCTTGATCGCGCCGGCGCCGGTCGCCGCCCGAGGAGGCAACTGCCAGCGTGAGAAACGCTGCCAACAACGCGCCCGGCGTACCGAGAAACAGGAACAGCACCTTTGAATACAGCGAGTCGCTGCGCACAGAGTCAAGTCGTGCCGCCAGATTGTCGGCGACGATGCCATTGCCCGCGATGCGCACCTCAAGATTTTTTGCAGCTCCCTGAACCGAGATAAAGGCGTCTTGCGGATTTTCAGGCAGCTTGTCGTGGACCAAACCCACATGTAATTGCATGCGCACTGAATCGGGTCGAACCACAGCCTGTGCGTCGAACAAGTCGTGCCATAGTTTCATCGGGAGCAACAGGACGTTATCGGGCGGTGCCTGCGGTGCCGCACCTGGTGGCACACCAACTGCCTGGAACATCGAATTCGCATTTGGCAGATCGACGATACCGTCAACCTTTACCTCGACGGCAGGCAGACCGATTCGGTGGATCGTCACGGTATCTCCGACAGTGACATGCAAATTCGCAGCCGTCTGTTGCGCGATCAGGACACCATCCATGCTGCCGAGCAACAGGCGGAACTGCCCGGGGAAAGTACGCGCATAGCCGGGGTCGATGCCCAGCACTTTGCCCTTGCCGGTGGTCTGCACCGTGCCTGCGGTTTTGGTTTCGAAAGCGTCCACACCGGCATAACCCACCGTTTGCAGATTGGCGACAGCCACGGCTTTTTCGACCGCTTGGCTGATCGAAGCAACGGCGGTGCCCGGCACGATTTCCACCTGCCAATCGACCGGGACACCTGAAATCGCCCTGTGGGTCATCGAAGTGGCACTGTGCGTCAGGAAAGCGCCCAGTGCGGCGAACATCGCTACGGTAAGCGCGATACCGGCAATGGTTCCGGCAAGGCGTCCCGGACGAACCTGAATAAGACCCCTGAACCATATTACGATCATGACGTGCTCCCGTTCTTGCGGGGTATCGTGAGTACCCCGTATTCCAACTGCCATAGGGTATCCATCCGCTGCGCCACCGCCGGGTCATGGGTCGAAATCACCAGCGCCGTGTCGGTTCCTTCAAGATGCGCCAGCAAGGCATCCAGCACGGCAGCGCCGGTGCGTTGATCCAATTGTCCGGTGGGTTCGTCGGCCAGGATCAAGCTTGGCTTCCCGGCGATCGCCCTGGCCAGCGCGATGCGCTGCATTTGCCCGCCGGAAAGCTCCTCGGGTAATTTGTCTGCCAGATCGGTCAAATCAAATGTCGCCAGTGCGGCAGACACCGCAGCATTGACATCCTGTTTGAGTTGTCCCATCAACAGCGGCAACGCGACGTTTTCCGCCACGGTCAGTGGCGCCAGCAGACTGGGCGACTGGAATACCAGCGCGATCCTGTTCGGCAGAAGCTGGTCCCGTGCACCCATGCCGGGCCATTCAAGACGACCTGTGGTCGGCAGGTCGAGTCCGGCCATCAAATGAAGCAGGGTGGATTTTCCGCTGCCGGATTTTCCGACGATCGCAATCCGGTCTTTTTTGAGAAGCTGAAAGGATGCGGATGCCAGACCGGCGACCGGAACGCCGCCCTGCAGATAGGTGCGCCCGAGTTCCTCGGCCACGATCAAGATGTCAGACATGGATCAACCTCCCGTCCTGAATGTTCAGCAGGCGGTCCGCCTGGCTGGCAAGCCCCTTGCTGTGGGTGACGATCAGCATCGCCATACCGGCTTTGCGCCGCTCCTGCAAATGACTCAGTATGTAGCCTTCGGTCTCTGCATCGACTTCACCGGTCGGTTCATCCGCAAGCAATACCTGGGGATTGGTGCACAAGGCGACCGCCAGACCGCCTCGCGCGGCTTCGCCCCCCGACAACTGGGACGGAAACGCATGGCACCGCGCAGCAAGGCCCATCTGCGCCAACAACGAGTCGATTTGAGCCTTGTTGTCAACATTGGCCAGTTGCATCTGAAGCTTGATGTTTCCTTCCAGGGTCAGGTGTTCAAACAGGTTGCCCGACTGCATCAGAATGCCGATATGGCGTGCGCGCAATGCGGCGCGCACTGCTTCGCTGCGCCGCGACATGCGCGTGCCCGTTACCTGGACATAACCGCCATCCGGCTCATCCAGTCCTGCCAGACAGGACAGGAGCGTGGACTTGCCACTGCCCGACGGCCCCATGATGGCGACAAATTCCCCGCTTTCCACCTTAAGCGAGACACCACGAAGTGCCGCTGTTTCGATATCGCCGCTGTGATAGAAGCGGTAGAGTTCAAATGCCTCGATCGGGGTCATCGGCTTCGCCTCAGTTCCAGTGAAATGAGTGCGCGATCAGCTTCCACTGATCGACGTTATCCGCGCCGAGCGGCGCTGATAGATCGATGGCAGCAAGCTTGCCATTGCGAAACACCAGATAACGGTTGCTCTCCAGCCGCAACTGCTTATTGGTTACCGGATTCGGTTCGGAGTTGGATTGATAGACGATGAGGACTGCCGGGCCGGCTGGCAGTTTTACATTTCTGATCGTCTTGATTTTTACAGCACGGCCGGTTTTGGTCAGTTCGGCCGCTTGTCCGTTTTTCACCGAAGCCACAGAAGGCAATGCGGCTGCCGCACTGATGTCGATATCGACCGCGTTGTACTTGTCCGCGAAGCGCACGCCGTTGTTGCGTTTGGAGCGCGCCCATCCCTCAGGGGACTTAACAGAAAAACCCGCCGGGGATTTGAATGTGACGAACGCCTGCGTGTCGGGGATATCGCCGGGCGGGTTCTTCTCAGGCGCAACAGCCCGCTCTGCGGCCATTGCCGGCGGAGCCATCATCTGCAATGTGCCGCCACCGATCGCGATGGAAAAGATGCCTAGCATCGACGCTCGCAAAAAGATATTGAATGGATTGTGCATGGTTTGGCTCCTTAGTATTGAGGCTGTTGGCTTGTACCCGGCTTGGAATATTGTGACCCGGCTAGGTTTTGCAAATCCTTATTGCTCCTGGATCTTGCCGGTCTTGGCATCCACGCTGACCTCATGGGTAACCTTGCCGTCGCGGATGTCGAAGGAAAAGCGCAGGCTGCCTTTCTCCCGCTCCAAGCTTTCTTCGATGATCTTGCCCGGATGTATCTTGAGGGCCATCGTCCGCGCCTGTTCCATAGTGATCTTGGCTTCCCCTGCGAGTTTTTGACCCGTGTAGGCGTACGCATTGACTGCGGCCACTGACAGCACCAGCGCCAGCGAGGTTATTATTTTCATTTTCGATATTTTCATGATGATGCTCCTGTAGAGTTGATTGAAATCTGACAGTCGTTTTACCACTATCTTGATGATCACTCTACGCGGAGAAAGTTAGCTCAGAATTAGCCGCGCCTCCGTTTCGGAATTATCCAATACACGACAGCCGCGAGCTGTCTCAGCACCAGTACGCCATAACTGTACTGGATGAAGGAAATGGCCGTGTGCTGTACATTGCTCATATTAACGCGCGACCGTATATTAATTTTGACCCGTCTGATCAGGGGATGTTACCGGCCAATTTCTGACTTTCAGCCAAGTCTTTTGCACTGCAGGCGGCAACTTGTCCATGTGCTTCAGGAACAGTGCGAGCGTCCAGATCTGTTCGTCCTTCAGCGTGTAGCCGAACGAAGGCATGCCGGTCAGGCGAATGCCGTGCTTGATTTTCCAGAACGAATCACCTTCCGGGTCATCCTCGACACCGTCGGTCGCCAACTGGGGAGGCCTCGGATACTCGCCTTTCGCAATCGGTGAAGGTGAATGCGCACCCTTCGCGGAGCCATGACAGACCGCACAGTTTTCGGCGAAAAGCCGAACGCCCTCGAGGAGGTTCTGGTCGGTCAGCGCCACCGGATTCTGTTCCTTCGGGGCGTATCGATCCAGTGTCGCATCCAGTGAAGTTCCCGCCATCCAGAGTTCCAGCCCGCCGGGTTTTGCATCGGCATTGGCCGGAATCATGCCGCTATGTAGCAGCGCGTAAACACTTATCGAGGCAATTGCTATCGTTAATGTGATTCCCCAAACAACACCTTTCAACATGGTATCTCCTTACCAAACAGTTGGGACATTACATAAATGTCCGGGGTACGTTCCGAAGCCGGGTACGCGTAAATTCGTTGCGACAGTCCGTAATGGGTCCATCGCAAAATTTCTGCTGCTGTTCAACCAAGAGTAAACGATGGGAATCTGATGCTGAAGACCGCACCCGTTCCGTTCTCACCGGCGGAAATTTCAATCACTGCGCCGTGCCTTTCAACAATCTGCCTGACGATGGCCAGCCCCAGTCCGCTGCCCTGTACCTCGTTACCGGCAACCCGATAAAACCGCTCGAAAATTTTCTCTCTTTCCGCGGGCGGAATACCAGGCCCGTTATCCTTCACCTCAAGCACCAGAAAGTTGCCGTCCGTGGTCAGGTTCACATCCACCTTCCCGCCTTCCGGTGTATAACGAATCGCATTGTCGATCAGATTGCCAACCAATATTCTTAACCCGTCTTCATCCCCTTTAACCCATTGGGATTGATTGGCACTGACCCCAAGATCGATCTGCTTCAAATTTGCCAACGGCGCCAGTTCACCGACCACCTGGCGAGCCAGCTGTGCAAGATCAATCCGAGCAAACGGACGCTGTGCACCGGGTTCCTGGCGTGCAAGTGTCAGCAATTGGCTGACCAAATGGGATGCGCGCGCGATACCCAGACGCAAATTCCTTGCCGATTCGTTTCGTTCCCCTGCATCCTGTGCTTGTTCAACCAGTTGTGCCTGCAGTGACAGTGCGGTCAACGGTGTGCGCAGCTCATGTGCGGCATCCGCCACGAAACGCCTCTGCGAAGCGATGGATTCATCCAGACGACCCAACAGCCGGTTAAGCGCCATCAGCAGAGGACGGATTTCTTCAGGGACGGCTCCGGTATCCAGCGGAGCCATGGCAGACGCATCGCGCTGCTCCACTTCAGCAGTCACGCGCGCCAAAGGCGCCAGACTTTTTCTTACGGCAATCCAGCCCAGAAAGACCAATATCGGTATCAACACGGCAAGCGGAGCCAGCATGCGCATGGCTATTCCCGCGGCGATTTCCCAGCGGTCGCCCTCGGTTTGTGCCGTCTGTATCACTCGATCCCCGGTAAAAAGCGTGTATGCCCGCCAATCATCCGTGGGACTGGTAATGGTTGAAAAGCCTGGCTGGGATGCCTGTGGCAGTTTGGCTGAAGGCAGAGACGAGTAAATCAGCTTGCCGTGCTCGTTCCATATTTGAACAACGAAATCGTTGTAATCGCGTTTTTCATCACCTATTTTTTCAAGTTGATCCGGGATGAAGCTGCTGGAGTAGCGCATCGATTTGGTAATTTCTCGCAGCTCGTAATCGAGCACCTTGCCGACCTCTTGATGCGTCTTGTAATAGGTTGCAATCCCGGTACCCAAGCCGGCAACTACAAAGCCGGTCAGCAGCCAGATCAGCAGATTTTTACGAATCGACATCGTTCAGCATGGACACACGGTAACCCGCGCCACGTATGTTGAGGATGGCATTGCTGCCCAGCTTGTTGCGCAAATTGTGGATGTGGACCTCGACCGCATTGCTGCCCACCTCTTCATTCCAGCCATATAACGCTTCCTCGAGTTCGGCACGGGACAGGACTGTTCCCGGCACCGCCATCAACACGCGCAATAGCGCAAATTCCTTTGCAGAAAGCACGACCGAATTTCCGCGCAAGGTTGCCTGGTGCGCGATGGGATCCAATGTTAATGCGCCGTATATCATCAACGGGTTGCTCTTGCCCGCCCGACGGCGCATCACGGCATTAACGCGCGCATTCAGCTCGTTGAAATCGAAAGGCTTGACCAGATAATCGTCTGCACCGGCATTCAGACCGGCCACCCTGTCGTCCACCGAATCGCGGGCGGTGACGATCAGTACCGGGATTTCGTTTCCCTGTTCACGCAACTGGCTGAGCAGATCCAGTCCGCTTTTGCGTGGAAGGCCCAGGTCGAGGATCATCAGGTCATAAACTCCGTTTTTCAGCGCAAGCTCGGCCGACCTGCCATCCCGCACCCAATCAACGGCAAGGCCGGTCTTCTTGAGTCCTCGCTGGATACTTTCCCCGATCATCGGATCGTCTTCCACCACCAAAAGTCTCATGAAGATTTTCCCGTCAGTCTGCTTCGGTTATTCAGGCACGTTTCCTAAAACCATGCCGGTCATCTCATCCACGCCCGCTTCCCGGATAAGTTTTACCGCTCTCGATGTCGAGAGCATAGCTCAAATCAGTTCAGCCATTTTATTTCACCAGATTTTCATCATTAACTGCGCCTCTATCATCGCCCATTCCTAATTACAGTCTTTAGGTTCAACGAGCAGACTCTGTCCCTCTTGATTGAGAGACAGAGTCTGGTTGTCACCAGCTTGAAAGTTAATCCGGATTTGGACCTTCAGCATCATTTTCCAACACCTTCCCGGACATCGCATCCACCCCGACTTCCTGGGTTTTGGCATGGGCGTGCTTGATATCGAATGAATAGCGCAAACCGCTCCCGCCATTCTCCTTTTCAAGTTCCTCATCGGTAATTTTCCCCGGATGAGCCTTGAGCGCAACGGCGCGTGCCTCCTGGATGGTTACCTTGGCATTTTTTGCAAGCTCATGCCCGGTATAGGCTTGGGCAGGAATAGCAAAAGCAATAGCACTGGTTGCAATTATTGCGGCGATAATTTTGTTCATTTAAAACTCCTTTAAGTTCACAGTGGCAAGAATGTTTGCCATGTGAAGCAGGATACGACACCAACACTTAAGGCAGACTTAACGGTTGCTAGTCAGGATGTTTTTTGGTTACACCCCGAAAATCTTTTCCGCGCCGTAGATGAATCTATATATGGGGCAAATTTGCATGCAGTTTACTGCGTTAAGTGGGTCAATTTTAGGTGCAGTTCAACAACTTGCTTTTTCACTCAAAGCATTCCGTGGCAAAAGCGTTCATACAAGGTCTGAGTACCGGAAAATATGTATTTTCAGAAAATCCAGTGCAACCATGTAAGCCAGCACCAGCGCCATTAATCCGCCGATCAGTGCCGGACTGATCGCGGTCATGAGGATACCCTGACTCGCCATCACGCTGACTACCGCGATGTCCAGAACGGTGGCAATCATCAGCCATTTGCTCGGGCGTGATTTCCAGAAATGGCGGCGTTCTCGCACCAGATAGACGTTGCCCAGACCGGTTAATACCAGCATGACAAAAATCAGCGTCTGTAGCTGCGCCAGCGGCAGGTGGAGCAGGTCACGCCCGGCAAAAAATACGGAGAAGGATAGTACCAGTATCAGCGCGGCCAGAGGTGCTGCGGTCAGCATCAGGGTAGGAATGCGCCAGCGTTCGGGCTTGCGGGAGAACTCCACACGGTCGGTGGCGATGGACATCGTGACAAAATCGTTGGTGAACAGCAGCAGCACGACGAGCAGCGGCGTAATCACGAACACGCCGGTCAGCATCACACCCACGCTCATGAAGACCGCGATCTCCAAAGTTTTGATGATTTTGTTGAGGGTATAGGTGAGCATGCGCTGGTAGATGCGGCGGCTGGTTTCCACCGCCGCCACCACGTCGCTCAGGCCGGGATTGGTCAGCACCAGACTGGCGGCAGCCTTGGCCACATCGGTGGCATTGGACACCGCGATACCCACCTCGGCTTGCTTTAGTGCCGGCGCGTCGTTGACACCGTCTCCGGTCATGCCGGCTACATGACCGGCGCGTTGCAATGCCTCAACAAGATGGAATTTATCCTCGGGAAACACCTGTGCGAACACGTCGCATTCAGTGATGGCGTGTGCGGTATTTTCCGAAATCATCCGGGCGGGGCAGGCGCGTTCGCCGATACCCACGGTCTTGGCTACCGTCCGCGCCGTAGCCTGTCCGTCGCCGGTCACCATCACCACCCGTACCCCAAGCTGACGCAAGGATTCCACCAGTTCGGCGGAATCCTTGCGCGGCGGGTCTTGCAAGGCGACGAGACCGGCGAATTGTAGCGTTCTTTCGTCGCCGAAAGCCACACCCAGCACGCGATATCCGTCTGCCGAGAATGCTTCGACTTCGGCTGCAACATCTGGCGCACCCGCCAAAGCCGCGACTTCGACTGCCGCACCCTTGACCACACGATGGGTAAGCGCATTTTCCTCAAACAGGGTTTCGGATCGCCGCGTCTGCGGATCGAAGGGGGTGAAGCGGATGCGCCGTGGTGAATTCTCAAGCAACTTGCGCTCTCGGGCTGCGGACAGGATGGCAAGGTCGATGGGATCTTGTGTCGCCTCGTCGCAGGCCAGTGCCGCCCAGCGCAACAGATCGCTCTCGACAATATCTTTGCTAGGTTTGAGTGCTGCCAGCGTCAGGCGGTTTTCGGTGATAGTGCCGGTCTTGTCGCTCGCCAGCACATCCATGCCGGCCGCCTCCTCGATGGCGGACAAGCGCGTCACCAGCACACCCCGCTTGGCCAGTTCCAGTGCTCCCAAGGCTGTGGCCAGGGTAAATGTGGCGGGCAAGGCCACTGGAACCGAGGCAACCAGCAGAATCAGGGCAAAGGGGATCACTTCGGTCAACGGCATGCCTGTCGCCACGGCATAGACCAGCAGCGCCACGACCAGCGCGATGTCCAGAATCACCAGAGACTTGACGATGCCGAAGATCATCGTCTCCAGGTGGCTGACGGTCTTCGCGCCGCGGACAAGTTCTGCGGTCTTGCCGAAACGCGTGCGCGCCCCGGTGGCGGTGACATCGCCAGTGGCCTCACCACGCGTCACAATTGAGCCAGAATAAACGTCAACTCCCGAATTAGCTTCGATGGGCATGGATTCCCCGGTGAGAGTGGATTGGTCGATCTGTGCACGTCCTTCCACCAGATGCAGGTCGGCGGGGACAATATCCCCCATGCGTAGATGTACTGCGTCGCCCAATACCAGTTTGCGTGCCGGTACAAGTTGCCAGCGTCCGTCCCGCAGCACACGCGCCTGAATGTGGAGACGCTGCCGCAACAGGGCCAAGGCTTTATTGGCCCGGCCTTCCTGGAGAAAACTCAGTACGGCGTTGACCACCAGCAGTACGGCGATCACGGCAGCCTCGCCTTGTTTGCCAAGAACGAGTTGCAGGATGACAGTCACCTCCAACATCCACGGCACCGGCGACCAGAACTTGCGCAGCAAGACCAACACCGGATGTGAATTCTCCTCCGCTACCTCGTTGGCTCCGTCCTGCTTCAGCCGTCGCGCAGCCTCGGCGGCACTCAAGCCGCAAGGCGTGTCACTATGGACGCTTTCAGTGTTGGTCATGCGCGCTCCCTTCGTAATGGTCAATGGACTTGCCCGAGTCGCGAAGTGTCCGAGTTAACCGTTGAAGAAATGTTTTTTAACCAGCTGTTTGAAGACCTTTTTGTGAATGTTCAGCATGGATTCGTAATATCACCCAGTGTCACAAAATCCGATCAGCACGGTGGCAATCACAGATCAGGGATATCAATAATGCGTGCTGACCTGATCGTATCGTCTTGTACACTTCCCATGCCGGCGCGTCAGCGGCCGAGCATAGAAAAATGATCATCCCCGCAAGGCGAAGATGCGGGAGTGAGCCACTCAGGCATTACGAATCGCGTGATCCTTCCTGGCAAGAATGCTGAACAGCACCGGCATGACCAGCAGCACCAGCGGCAATTGCACCGCCAGTCCGGCGATGATCGCCACCGCCAGCGGCTGCTGCATGGCCGAGCCCTGACCGATGGCGAAGGCGAGCGGGAGCAGGGTAAGTATGGCGGCGAAAGTGGTCATCGCGATCGGCCGCATGCGGTTCTTGCCGGCCCCGATCAGGGCAAGATGGAACGGCTGCTCCTTGATCAGGTCGTTGTACTCGGAAAAATAAAAAATTGCGACTTCGGTGACGATGCCGATGATCATGGTCATGCCCATCATCGCCGAGATATTGAGTTCGATACCGGCCAGCCACAATCCTGCAAAAACCCCCGATACCGCCAGCAGCGGCATGGCCAGGATGGATAGCGCCACACGGAAACTTTCATACAGGAACAGCAACAGCAGGAACACCAGCCCGACGGCTGCCACGAACACTGCCATCAGCCCCTTGAAGGCGATCTGTTGCTGCTTGTACAGCCCGCCCAGATCGTAGTACATCCCCTTGGGCAGCAGTCCCGGTGTGGCCATCGCCTTGCGGATGTCGACGATCACCGAACCCATCGAGCGCCCGCTGATGCGGCCGGTCACGGCCACCATGCGTTTGAGATTCTCGCGCTTGATCTGCGGCTGACCGCTGACCGGGACGATCCTGGCTACCCGCTTTAGAGGAAATACATGTCCGTCGGGCGCACGGATCAACAGCTTGCCCATGTCCGGCACGATGGCGCGCTGATTCTGCGGTATCCATACGCGAACCCCGACCAGCTTGGGTCCCTGCTGCATCTGCGTCGTCACGATCCCGGACAGGTAGCCGCTGAGTATCTGCGTGATGCTGTCCGGGTTCATGCCTTCCAGCGCGGCCTTGACGCGATCGACGTGGATTTCCAGCGCGTCGCCTGCCGGGTTGATGCCATCGCGGGTATCAACCACACCGGGCACCTTGTTGATCAGCGCCTGAACCTTGTGCGCGGTCGCGTCGAGTTCGTCGGCGTTATCCGAAAACAGCTTGATTTCGATCGGCTGCGGCACCGAGGTGAGGTCGCCGATCACGTCTTCCATCAATTGCGCGAACTCGATGTCCAGTCCCGGCACTTGATGCTCGACCTTCCCGCGGATGTCGTCCATTATTTCGTCGATTGGCGGCCGCTTCCCGGATTTCAGACGCACGAAAAAATCGCCCTCGTTGGCCTCGGTGAGACCGCCGCCCAGCTGCGTCCCTGTGCGGCGCGAATAGGTATCCACATAGGGATTGGCCTTGATGATGGTCTCGACCTGTTGCAACAGCCGGTCGGTTTCGGTCAACGAGGTACCAGGTTCGGCGCGGTAATCGAGAATGAAACCACCCTCGTCCATGGCAGGCATGAAACCGGAACCGACATTGTTGAAGGACAGCAATCCGATTCCAAGCAGAGGCAGCACGAACAGCAGGACCAGCACTGGGCGCGCCAAGAGGCGCTGCATCAGGGTATCGTAGCGGCGATGCAACCAGTCGGTGATGCGTCCGCCTTCTTCCTGATTTGCATCCTTTTCATTAAGGAAGTGGTCTGCCAGCAACGGCACAGCCAGCCAGGTGATAAAGAAGGAAATAATCAAACCCGAGGCCATGGTCAGCGACAATGCCTTGAAGAAGGCGCCGGTAACGCCGGTGAGAAAGGCCAGCGGCAGGAAGATGATGACAGTGGATGCAGAGGAACCTGCCAGTGGACGGACGAATTCCATCGCTGCCGCCAATACGCGGCCATGGTGGTCTCCGTGTGCACCGCGCAGTCGCCGTACGATGTGCTCGATCATCACGATCGCATCGTCTATGATCAATCCAACGGCGGCCGCCATGCCGCCCAGCGTCATGATGTTGAAACTCATATCAAATGCAAAGAACATCACCACGGTAGCCGCCAGAACCGCCGGCACGACCAGGGCGGCGATCAGGGTGATCTTGATATTGCGCAGGAAGGCAAACAGCACCAGTACTGCCAGTCCGGTGCCGATCAGGATCGCATCCCGCACGCTTGCGGCAGAGTCCAGCACCAGTACGCTCTGGTCGTACCAGTTGGCCAGTTTCACGCCGGGTGGCAGTTGCTTTTTATACGCTGCGAGCCTGGCATGCACGTCGCGTGCGATCTGCACGCTGTTGCTGCCGGGCTGCTGATAGATATTCAACAGCACCGCCGGACGGCCGTCGGCATTGACTTTGATCCATTGCGGCACCACACCGTCGCTGACTGTTGCGACGTCTTCCATCCGCACGATGCCATTGCTGCCGGTCTTGATGACAGTTTCACCGATCTGTTTTACGTTGCGCAAACGCGTATCGGAAATGGTCAGATACAGCTTGTAATGGTCTTCCAGCCGTCCCACAGCGGTGACTACGTTGGCGGCGGACAGTGCCTGCGCCACATCGGACAGGGTGAGGCCATATGCCAGCAGACGAGCCGGGTCGACGGTGACCTGATATTCCTCCTGCGCGCCGCCGGTCACATCGATGCGCGCCACGCCGTTGACACTCGACAGCAACGGCCGCAATTGATAACGCGCCAGATCATACAGCGCCGTTTGCGACTGGCTCGCCGAAGTCAGGCTGTACGCCAGAATCGGGAACACCGTGGGATCCATGCGCTCGGTGGTGAATTGCGTGCCGGGAGGAAGATTCGGCATGACTTGCGCGATGGCCTGGTTGATCTGCGAAGTGGCAAGCCCCATGTCGATGCCCCAGTCGAAGCTCACCGACACTTCCGCCGAACCGCGGCTGGTTGTGGACCGCACATCGCGCAGGCCGGGCACACGGCGCACCGCCTCTTCCACCGGTTGAGTCACCGTCAGCATCATCAAATCGGCAGGACGGTCTCCAGCGTCGATGAATACCTTGACCCGCGGAAAATCGACCTTGGGGAACAGCGTCACCGGCAGCTTGAA
>Ga0307375_10001868_pt1 | contig 22235 bp, 25 predicted proteins | sample TR1MG_FD_202531 | JGI IMG/M metagenome (GOLD analysis project Ga0307375, IMG submission 202531) | Soil microbial communities from Risofladan, Vaasa, Finland - TR-1 | ecosystem: Environmental > Terrestrial > Soil > Coastal area > Acid sulfate soil | place: Finland: Risofladan, Vaasa | collected...
ACTTCCCTCTCCAGCACTTCGCTATCGGTTTCCAAACACACCTGCTGTATAATCTTCTTGAGCCGAGTATCCGCACTGTTCACCAGCACGTCGCGGCGGTACTTTGGACGCCATACAACGTGGTATTTGCATGAGGACACCGCGTTGTTGTTCGACTTGTATCTGACTCTATATTCTGACATAGAATCGTTATACAACTTCTATATCAGATAACAAACCGGCGACCGCTCACCCCATGTCTAAAGCCAGGGGCTTGCGCGGTAGATTTGGTCATGAGCGCCGCAGTGTAGAGGGATGTGCCGTTTTCTTCCAGGTGCAAAGCGGTTTATTATGCCCCTATGCCCCCATGCCCGCTTTCGTCGGTCCCTTTTGCGTGTTCTTAAAGATGCGTGCGCTGCTCGGGCTTTTCCTGGATATTGGCTTTTTGTCGGGGCGCCCACAAGACTTGCCCGCTTCCCGCACCTTACCGATCTTAACGGGGATTTTGGCGCTTTTGACGAATTACGCAGTGGATACAGGGTTTGCACAAAACGGCCAGCGTTTCGATTTTGCGCTTGCGCAGACCTCCTTGCTGGGTGTTTGGATTGCCATTTTGCTGGCCGTGCGCCATCTTTGGGTGCGCTATGGGCAGACGATCGCCGCGGTCTACGGGAGCAATGTCTTGATTAACCTTATTACCTGGCCCCTGTCCTTTGGCCGTGGTTTTGGGGCGGTGGGGTCCCAGGTATTGGCGATTATTCTGGCCGTGTGGTTTGTGGCGATTATCACCAAGATTCTCAGGCATGCCTTGGAGTTGCCGCTTTTTTTGAGCGCCCTTATGAGTTTGACTGGCATTATTGTGAGCGGCTGGATCTTGATTACTCTTTTTCCTTTACCTCAGAGCTGATGCGTATCCATATTTTAGGGATTGGCGGGACCTTCATGGGCGGCTTGGCATTGATCGCCCAAGCCTTAGGCCATGACGTGAGCGGCGCGGATCGGGGACTCTATCCGCCTATGAGCGAGCAGCTGCGCGCTAGCGGCATTCCCGTGACCGAGGGCTACGACCGGCTCCCCGATCCGCTCCCCGATCTTGTCGTAGTCGGCAATGCGCTCTCCCGCGGGAACCCGGTGGTCGAGCAGGTCCTGAATCAAGGTATCCCCTATATCTCAGGCCCTCAGTGGTTGGCCGAGCACGTACTGAAGAACCGTTTCGTCATCGCCGTGGCGGGCACCCACGGTAAGACGACTGTCACGAGCCTGGTGACTTGGATCCTCGAGGAGGCGGGTTTGCGTCCGGGATTTTTGATAGGCGGTATTCCCACGAATTTCGGGATCTCGGCGCGTCTTACTGACACTGAGTTTTTTGTAGTCGAGGCCGACGAGTACGACACGGCTTTTTTTGATAAACGCGCCAAATTTGTCCATTACCGGCCGCGGGTCGCGGTCCTCAATAACCTGGAGTTCGACCACGCCGACATTTATTCCGACCTTGCGGCAATCTCCCGCCAGTTTCAGCACTTGCTCCGGATCGTGCCAAGCGAAGGACGGTTGATAGTGAATGGCGCCGATCCCGCCTTGGTCGAGGTGCTGGCGGCCGGCGTGTGGACGCCCGTGGATTACTTCTCCCGTCCCGAGGGCTGGCAAGCCAAACTTTTGTCGGCCGATGGCAGCGAGTTTCAGGTCTCGTTTCAGGGCGCGGATTGCGGCACGGTGTGTTGGTCTCTGCTCGGGCACCACAACGTTGCCAATGCGTTGGCGGCTTTAGGCGCCGCTCGGTTCGCGGGTGTTCCGGTAACGCTCGCAATGCGGGCGTTACAGACGTTCACTGGCATTAAGCGCCGCCTTGAGGTGCGCGGTCAGGTGGCCGGTGTGACCGTATACGATGACTTTGCCCACCATCCTACGGCCATCAAGGCCACCTTGGATGCCTTGAAGGCGCGTGTCGGTGGGGCCCGCGTACTCGCTGTCCTTGAGCCTCGTTCCAACACCATGCGCCAGGGCGTGCATCGGGACACCCTCGCCCCCTCGCTCGATTCCGCAGACGCTGTTTACGTCTACGCACCCGCTGATATTGGCTGGGATGTCGAGGCCGCCTTTCGTTCGCGTAGTGCAACCGCCCATGTCTATAAGACCCACGAGGCGCTTCTCAAGGATCTTGTCCTGGGCGCGCATGCCGGCGACCATATCCTCATCATGAGCAACGGCGGATTCGCAGATCTCCACAGTCGCTTGTTGAAGGCCCTGGCCCCTACATCTTGACACCGCCGCCGTGAATATATTGGGAGAAGCGCGCGACATCGTTGCTGACTCGCCGGAAGAGGTGGTCAAGACTGATCACGGCATGTTCCAGCAGGTTCACGGCGATGTAGGGATGCTCGACACGCATGCGCTTGTACTTGGCGCGCGAGAGCAGAAGAACGCGTGTGTCGTCGGTCTTTGATCGCATGCGCGCCGAGCGTGGCTTGCGGTCAAAAAACGACATCTCGCCCATCAGCTCGCCCTCGGTCATTCGTCCGACCTCGTGCTCCTGGCCGCCGTCATCGTAATAGAGGGCCACTTCCCCCTTTACTACGAAATAGAGCGCTTCGCCGACCTCGCCTATATCCGCTATGATGGCATTTTTTCGAAACTGCACGAGTTCTGTATACTCAAGGAGCGTCTCCACCTCTTTGATCGTCAGCGACTCGCACAAATACTGATGAGTGAGGAACTCCGCCAGCTCAACCTTAGACTTTACCGTCATACACATTCCCCGCAACTACGCGCGTTTTGCGGTTAGGATAGCCTGGGTCCGCGGGGAACACAAAAGCAGCTACAATGGAGACACCCCATTTTCATTAAGGAGGTTGTGTAATGAGGAGTTATTTAGGTGTGGTCTTAGGTTTGGTCTTGGCGTTTACGGTATTCGTCGCGCAAGCAAGCGTGCTCGAAAGCATGGAGTATGTGCGCATAAGCCCAGCCCAGCCCGTGCCTCCCGGACCCCAAATAGAGGTGAAGGAGGTTTTTTGGTATGGCTGCCCACACTGCTTTCACCTTGAGCCTATCTTGAATCGGTGGCTCGCCCATAAGCCTAAAGACGTGACATTTGAGCGCCAAGCCGCGGCCATCAGCCCTTATTGGTTACCCCAGGCACGGGCCTTCTTCGCCTTCAAGGACCTAGGTCTCTTGCCGGCCCTTCACGACAAGTTCTTCAATGCCATCCATGTCCATCATAAGGTCTTGGATAATGCGACTACCATATCGACCTGGGTGGCCGCCCATAGTCGCGTGAGTGCGGCGCGTTTTCGCCATGTCTATCGGTCCTTTGCCATCGGCCTTGCCGTTCGCAAGGCCCGTCAAGAGCAAGACCAGGAGGGGATACATTCCGTGCCGACCTTTATTGTCGATGGTCGTTATCGTACTAACCCGACCCTCGCCGGCGGTCGGCGACAAACGCTGCGGGTTGTCGATTACTTGATCCGTAAGGTCCAGCACTTGAAGAGCCGTTGATCGTGAACGCGGCCGAGCTCTTTGTTCGGTGTTTGGAGAACGAGGGAGTCGAGTATATCTTTGGGATTCCCGGGGAGGAAAACCTGGGTCTTATGGACGCCTTGCTCGACTCTCCTATCCGGTTTGTGACGACCCGTCATGAACAGGGGGCCGCCTTTATGGCCGACGTCTATGGACGTTTGACCCACAAAGCGGGGGTGTGCCTAGCGACCCTGGGGCCTGGTGCCACCAACTTGGTGACAGGTGTTGCCGACGCCAATATGGACCGCGCGCCTTTGGTCGCTATTGCCGGTCAAGCCTCGACCTTACGACTCCACAAGGAGTCTCATCAGGTCCTAAATCTCGTTAATCTCTTCACGCCGATCACCAAATACGCAGTCCAGGTGCTGGAGCCGCAGACGGTCACCGAGATTGTCCGCAAGGCCTTTAAGCTTTGCCAGATTGAAAAGCCTGGCGCGTGTTTTATTGATTTTCCGGAAAACGTGGCTGCGCAACCGGCTTTTGGTTCTCCCCTCAAGGTCCAGGTGGCCGCCGCCCCTTATCCGGCCGCATCCCAAGTCGCAGAGGCCGCCACTGTTATAGCGGGCGCCAAATTCCCTATTATCATGGCCGGCAACGGCGTCATCCGTGGCCGCGGCTGCGAGGCCCTGTTGGAGTTTGCAGAAAAGCTTCACATCCCGGTCGCCACCACCTTCATGGCCAAAGGCGCCATTCCGGCATCACATCCTTTAAGCCTCGGTACCGTAGGGCTGCAGGCCCATGACTATATCTCCTGCGGGTTTGATCGCGCCGATGTCATTATCTGTATAGGCTATGACATCGTGGAGTACCCGCCGGTGCTGTGGCACAAGACCGCAGACCGCCAAATCGTGCATATCGATCTGCGCGCAGCCGAGGTCGACGCCCATTACATCGTGACCTCCGGAGTACTGGGCGATTATACAGCGACCCTGCCGGCCATTGCCGAACGCGTAACGAGTCGGCCTCCGAATCGCTCTGCGAACCTGCGCGACCTTATTCGCCGTGAATTGGCCGGTTACCGGGACGACCCGTCGTTTCCTTTAAAGCCCCAGCGGATTGTAGGCGACTTGCGTCGTGCCTTGGCGCCAGAGGATGTGGTTTTGTGCGACGTGGGGGCTCATAAGCTGTGGATGGCGAGGCTGTATGATGCCGAGCGCCCCAACACCTGCATCATTTCCAACGGTTTTGCCAGCATGGGCATTGCCGTCCCGGGGGCGGTCGCGGCCGCGCTTGCCTGTCCCGGCAAACGGGTCGTGGCGGTTACGGGTGACGCGGGATTCCTTATGAATTCCCAGGAGATTGAGACTGCGATGCGCCTTCGGGTCGCGTTTGTGGTCTTGATTTGGAACGACAGCTGCTATGGTCTTATCGAATGGAAGCAGCAACTCCATTATCAACGGACCGGGAACGTGCGCTTCACCAATCCCGACTTCGTTCAGTACGCCCATGCCTTTGGGGCGGATGGTTATCGCATCGAGCGGGCCGAGGATCTTTTACCGACGCTCCAGAAGGCCTTAGAGAAGCCGACTGTCACCTTAATTGATTGCCCCGTCGATTATACCGAGAATATCCGACTTACGGAGGAGTTGGGTCAGATGATCTGCCCCACCTAATCTCTGCGATCCCTCAACGCCCGCATGGCGTCTACGGACCCGTGGGGCGCGAGACCGTGCACGTCTTGGGCCGGTCGCTTATGGTCGCGCCCTACGCCACCGCTGTCCGGTAGTCGGGTTCAGGGCCGTTTTTGTGGCAAGTCGCATAGCCGGTTTGCAACGACCAGGCTTGGCACCCGCCGAGGTCCTCTCTTGTCAGCAACAAGACCCCGCCAACAACTATGGCGCCCGCCCCTACCCACAGCGGAATATTCACAAGGTGTTTGTGTTTTACCGAAACGGACAGTGGGCCAATCTGCGCTTCCTTGGTCTTTTGGGTATAACTAAACCCACCATAGGCCGCACCCAAAATCCCTAAGATCACCAAGATAATCCCAAATGTCTTAGTCCTATTCATATCGTCTAGCCCCGCTTGTGTTTTCATGGACAGAAGCTACCATAACCGCGCAGGTTTTTTGCTCGTCCTTAGGCCCTATAGGCCCAGTTTGTGGAAATCGCCAAACGCCCTCGCGTGTTGGCATAGATCAAGGTGGCAGCGGTTCTGCACCCGAAACCTGTTCTCGCTCCGATTTGTAAGGCCATAGAAGGTTCGCAGACCATGGGTCTACCCCATTGCCTCCTACGAGCGCCTTGTGATGGTTGGCGATCCCTTTGCCCCACGGGTCACCGCGCATTTTTGGGTGGAATTCGGGATCAAGGTTATGGTGTTCCGTCAACGGTTTCGTGTTGAGCCGGTCCAGTCGGGCGCTACCCCAAAGCCTTCTCACCTTACGTGCTGTAACCTTTTCATGTGGCCGAGCGTCTGAGGGGGAGAAGGCAGCGGATGAACCGCGGCTACGAAGGGTAAGGAGCAGAATTATGCGGCATCATGGTATGTGGATAGCGGGGGCCTTGGTTTTGGCGGCCAATCCGGTTTACGCCTATACGGCGACTACGGCGAGCGTCAAGGCTCAACTTCAACAACAGGGTCTGTCGGTGGCCGCAGCAGCCCGCCTTGCAAACGAGGCGCAAGCGCAGTACCACGGCCAGGACTTTCAGGCAGTCGCTAAGGCCTTGAAGGCCATTCCGCCAATTACCCCCACTGATTCTAGCCAGACCATGAACCCGGCGGCACAAAAGGCCCTCACGCAGGTGTTGACGGTGGCATTCATGAAGGGTGTTCCAGCCAGTCGGGTGCAGGCGGCCGGGGGGACCTTGGTCGGGGCGCTGAATCAGGGGGCAGGCCCTTCGCCGGTTGCGCGTTTGGTGATAACGGGTCTGACCGATGGTCTGCGTGGACAGGCGTTGGCGGCAGTCGTACGCGAGTATCTGCAGGGGATCCATCAGGGCCTGAAGCCGTCGACGGCCTATGGGGTAGCGATGCAGAAGGGCAAAGCGCTTGAGAGGGCGCCAGAAGGTGCCGGATTACAGTCGGGTATGTTGTCGAGTCGCACCGAGCAGAGTATGGCTGCGGGCAGTGGCGTCATGGGCGGCGCCCACACCGGCATGGGCCCAACGACCGGGGGTATGGCGGCAGGCATGGGGACGGGCACGATGACTGGTGGGACGACAGGGGGAACGACAGGGGGAGCGACAGGTGGTGGAGGCATGGGGAGTCGCCCCTAAGGTGTTAATAGGGAGGGGCCTTGCCCCTCCCTATTTTACGAGGTAATCATATGGCCAAGCGTCAAGTGGTGGGATGGGTTGTATTGTTAGCTGTGAGTCTGGCGGCAGGGGCCCATTCGCTTACCCAAACAACGAAGGGGCTCCCTGAGGCAATGGTCTCGCCGAACGGCGGCTATTTCTCGGCCCAAAGCCTTTTTAACGAGGGGCCGGGGCTGGCGCCTTCCTATATGGGGGGTTATGGCGCCAATGGCTTCATGGCGTCAAATGGACAAGTGACTAGTCAGCCACAGACGGGGCCCGCAAAATAAGATAGCTCATCGCAAGGGTGTCAGGGCTTCTGTCTCGAAAAAGGAGGAATCGTGTGGAATGAGAGATTGGCGATGAGTCGCTGGCTCATGGGGCTTGGTGTTATGACGGGACTTATGATGCCGGCCTACGGGGCGGTGTTTGGGGGGATCGATCTAGGTGTTACGCACGACAGCAATTTTATCGGGGCCGCAGGCAGCGTTACTCCGATCAGCGACACTATGCAGTCGTATTCGGCCTATGCGGGGGGTTACCGGCCGATCGAAGGCGGTCACGGGGCCTTGGTCGCAACCGTCAATTTGCGTGTGAACCGGCTGAGCCGTTATACGAACCTCGATAACGATGTCATGGGCGGCGCGGTCGGTCTGTATCATGAACTGGGAATCGGTTCGCTGCTCGCAAGCGTGGGCGGCCAAGACATACGGTATAGCCAAGCGAACCAGGATTTTGCGCTCTATTTCGCGCGACTGCGTTTCAAGCAAGGCACCGCGCCTATTTGGGTGACGGAAAACGTCGAGTACGATCACGCTCAGGGCCAACAAGCCGTGAATGCCTATCGCGGTTATTCCGTATGGGCCGCTTTGAATGGCCGTCCATGGTCTTCTGGCGTGTTAAGCCTATCGATCAGTCGCGCCGATGATCGGTATAACGTACCGGTGACCCCGACGCGCATCGCGGCTATTGGTACGCTTGCCATGCTCCAGCAGTTGGGGGCGGGGCTGTATGTGCGAGTGTCGGCTAGCCGTGAGCGGACCGTAGTCCCCGGCGGCCCGTCGTTTGACGCCACGCTTTATGCGGTGGGGCTTGGCATGACCTTCGGGTGAGAACGTTTGCGGTGCCTGCTATAGTTCGGGCATGACGCGATGCAAGTTGTTGCCAGGGGTTGTGGCGGGTTTGGTTTTGTTCGTGGCTACGGGGGCCCGTGGGCAGGAGATCGCCTTGCGTTGGCTGGCGGCACCCTCGGTTCACCAAGTGACAGTCTGCGCGAGCTTTCTCGGCTGGCGCTGCCAAGCGCTCGTGCGGCGCGCCGACGGGCAGTTTGTGGGGCATTTTGTGCTGCGCCCAGGCCTCTATGAATATGGCTTTCGCGTTGATGGCCGTTGGCGTCTCGGTCGACATGCGGATCACGTACCCGATGGATTTGGTGGCCAGAATGATCTTTTACGGGTGTCGGGTGTAACCCACTAGGGGTTGCCGGCGTCTCACTCAGGGATCGGGCGAGATAAAAGGGGGGTACGGTTGGCGGCGCCCGAGATACTGGAGCTAACGGCAGATGACGATCAGGCGTGTATTGAGCGATGTCTGGCTGGCGATCCAGAGGCTTTTCGGCCCTTGGTGGAGCGCTACGCCCCACTGATCCATCGTCTTGTGGGGCGCCTGGCGCCGGCAGCCGATCGGGAGGAGCTGGCGCAACAGACCTTTATCGCCGCTTATGAGCGACTCGCTCAGTATGCGGGTAAGGCGCGGTTCTCGACCTGGCTTTGCCAGATCGCCGTCAACAAGGTTCGGGATTGGGCGCGCGCCGCGCGCCGCTCGCCGGCTGGCATCGATATCGATGAGGTCGACATCCCCGACCAGGATGGAGAAGGCCGGGATCGTGGCCCCGAGAGCCTTGCCTTGGCGGGGGAGCGCGCTGCGGCATTGGCCCGGGTGCTGGCGCGATTATCGGCTGCGGATCGCGAGCTTGTGGTGCTGAGGTATGTTCTGGAAGAGGATTATGCCACCGTGGCGCGAGTTCTGGGGATCAGCGTCGGGGCGGCCAAGGTACGAGGACTACGGGTGCGCCAGCTCTTGCGCAAGCGGTTGGCGGAGGAGGGGTTATGAAGAACGATGACTACGATGGAATTGACCGCGACCTCCAGCTACGTCTCAAAGGTCTCGAGGCGCCTACCGTGTCGGCGGAGTTTACGGACCGGGTGATGGACGCGATCATGCAGACGGCGCGGTCGCGCCCGCAACGATCCGCTCCCTGGTCGCGCTGGTCCTCGCTGGGCCTTGCGGCGACACTCGTTCTTTTTGTGTTGGGTGGTCTGTGGCGTTTGGCCATCGTACCCTTGTCGCCTCCCCTGAAGGATTCGAGCGGATCGCTGGTGGGCTTTCGTATCCAGTTGCCGCAGGCCCGCACGGTGGGGGTTATTGGCAGTTTCGATGGCTGGCGGCACGCGATCCCTCTGCGTCGGCAGGCTAATGGAACATGGGTTGCGCGCCTGCACCTGCCGGCTGGGCAGTATGCCTATCTCTTCTTGGTCGATGGACACCGGACCCTTCTCGATCCGCGCGCCAAGCAGGATAGGCCAGATGGGTTCGGGGGTCAGAATTCGGTGATAGTGGTGGGCGGGCGGGGGCTCGCGACGGTATGAAGCGGGCATGGATGGTGGTGGGCGTCCTACTGGCGTTTTCTTGCGGCGCGGCTCGTGCGCATGATGCGTTATCTGCCCGTTTTCAGCACGTGGGCCTGCGCTTAGCCACGGCGCAGCGCCTCGCGCGCCTGAGCCGTGAAGACCGGGTGCCTCCCCAGGTGGTGGCGGCTTGGTCGCGGCTTTTTGTGGGCCTTAAGGATGCCCACATTCCACCCGGATTGCTGGTAAGTCAGGCCTTTGAGGGCCTTCTGAAGGGCGTTCCGCCGGACCGCATCACCTATGCCCTGCGCCTGACGTCTCGTAACCTTTTCTGGGGCGCGCGCCTGTTGCGCCGCCAGACTCCGCAAATCCACTTAAGGGCTCGGGCCGGTCGCGCAGCCTTGGCGGCTATCGTGGTCGCTCGCCGCTCCCTCACAACGCCTCATATTGTCGCGGTTGTGGGGCGGCAACCCCTCCCGGTGGCGCGTCTGACCGCTCTCATCGAGGTCGCCGCCAACCTTAAGAACGCGGGTATCAGCGCGCAACAACTGGTCCCGGTCTTGCGTTATGCGCGACGTCACGGGGTGCGCGCACGGACTTTATGGCAGCACGACCAAGTCTTTTTGCAGGAGCAGGCTCAGGGCTCCACCCCCCGCGCGTGGCGGCATTTCGCGCTCGCGGTAGGCGGACCCCATGGGCTTGACCAAGGCCTCATTCATTCGGGTGCGTCTATGAACCTCGCGCGGCCGGGAAGTTATGCGGGGATGGGTGGTCTGACAGGTTCAGGCGGCGCCTCCCCGATGGGGCCTGGAGCCATCAACGGGCCCGCGCCCGGTGGTGGTATGGGCGGCATGGGCTCGCGGGTCCCCTAAAAACCCTTATCTCGCAGGGGCGCCGGGTACAGAAACTGCTTTGATCCGCGCGTCTTGGGCCAGGAGAGTCCGCTGCGCTTGCCTACCGCTCCGGAACGGAGGCGCGTCCGCATGCCTGGTTCGGCGAAACTTGGGCGCATGATGGTCATGGCGAATCATATGGGTTAAGCCCCTAACGATCGCGCCCCAAATCTTCCCGTATACGCCGGCGAGCCCGTTCACCCCGTTCCTTGCGGCGCAGGCGCGTTCTGAGCCACCCCGGCCAACATCTTGCTCGCGGGCGTGTAGACAAGGCCCGCAAGGCGGCGAGCCTTTGGCCTTGGCGCGTGATTAAGCCCCGAGTTGCAAGGGCATGGGCGGCCCCAAGGTGCACGGAGCCATAGGCGTAAGTTGCCTCTCCGACCAAGTCATGGCGCTCACAATGGCGACGCCAAAGGGCGTGCAGATAGACGAGCCATGCGCGCCGGTCCCAGGTCCTGTCTGCGGGTCCAAAGCCCGCCTCGTTCAGGGTCGGAAAGCTTATTAGCGCATGGACGTGGGGGTTGCGGGGTCGATCGAGATGGACATGCCAGTCGACGGCATGTCCGGAAGCCACAAACTCATCTTCCAAAAAGCCGCGTACCAGACGGATCTGGGAGCCAAGCGACCAGCCGCGGGGCAGGGCGATAATGAGCTCACGCGCCACGCGCGCATTGACGCGGGTCAGGTGGGCCTCGACCGCATTCCACAGTCGGCCCGAGTCGTTCAGACGGGGGTCTGCGCCCGTTGGCAAGCGCAGTTCCGAGTACGCAAGCCCAGGCCTTTTCGAAAAATTGAAGGCTTTACCGAGCCTGTCATCGACGAGCCGTCGTCGGCCCGCGTAGGCCGCACCGCGCACCGCGCTTTGTCCCTGGCCGCGGGAGATGTTGCGCACAAAGAGACCGCGATTCACGGGGGACCCTCGGTAATTGGGGAGTAGGGTGGCCAGCATAGATCCTGCTAGCCTGCGTTTTTATCCGGAGGAACCCGGGTGCCCACTGCCAAGCCAACGCCTCCTTCGAAGGCGCGTAGTCGTGCCGACCGCAGACGCCTGCGTGCCCTCATGGATGCGGGCGAACAACTCGAGGCCCATGGCCTGCTGTCTGGTCCAGAGAGGCTTGCGCAGATCCTGGCTCGCTGGAAAATGCCCCCCGAACCCGTTCCTGATTTGGGTTCTGCCCCCCTTTCTGAGGGGATGCTTGCCCAGAAGGCTCCGCCGCTCGCCCGCCCTCGTGCTCGCCTAAGTCCCTATCGGCGCCTTACTTTAGTCTTGTCCTGGCTTGGCGTACCGCTCGCGGCGGCCAGTCTGCTCATGCGGCGCGCCCTACCCAGAAAAGCGCGGACCGCGCCTCCTACTGTGTGGTTGGGGATGAGTACGAGTCTTCTGCATCAGCGTGGGCGTTACCGCCACCCAGGTCGCCGAGCCGTGGTCTTGGGTGTTTCGGATCTGGGCCAAAATCTACTCGTCTTGGGAGGTATTGGTTCTGGCAAGACCACGTCTGTGATTCAACCGGTTCTGCTTCAGTGTCTTATGCGGGGAATGGGCGGCCTTATCTTCGATATCAAGGGTGACTTTGGGGCGGCGGCCGCAGGCCTTAGCAAAAGCGCGCACCGCACCCTTACCGTGATAGGCCCGAAACGCCGCGCCTTCAACTTATTGCGCGGCCTTACCCCGGAAGCGGCGGCGGGGTTCCTAAAATCGGCCTTGTTGCTGACCGGCTCGCCCAGCGATCCCTTTTGGGTCGATACGGCGGTGGAGCTGTGTCGCAATGCCCTGGGGGTCCTCTCCTTTCTCCCGGAGCACTACAGCTTGGCCGGTCTCTATGAGTACCTTTTTCATGATGACGCACGCGCACGTTGGGATCGCCAACTGAGCGCCGAGGCAATCGGTTTAAGCCCCCAGGCTTTACGCCTACTACGTAGCTACCAGTCCTACCACGAAGGCGTTTTCACCCGCTTTGATGCCAAGGTCGTAGCCGGGGTGCTCGCGAGCGCCGCCCAAGTGTTGACGCCGTTTACGCACCCGGATCTGGTAGATGCGTTCTGTCCGCCGGTTGACGCGCTCAGCATAGCCAATTTGGGCGCAGGCGAGGTCTTTCTGGTAGATCTCCCGCTTGCGGTGTGGGGCGTGGGCGCCAAAGTGATTTACACGTTTCTCAAGCTGCGATTTTTTCAGTATATGCAACGTCGCCCCGCACCCGAGCGCAGCCGCCCCGTGCTCTTTCTTTGCGATGAATATCAAGAAATCGTGAGCGCTAATAAGGACGGGCTATCCGATCTCAATTTTTGGGACAAGGGGCGGGCGTTTGGCACCATAGGGGTCATTTCCGCCCAATCCATTGCGAGTTTCTACGCGGCCCTTGGCGACCGCGATCTCGCCGACACCTTATTGCAGAACTTCCGCCAGAAGCTTTGTCTGCGTACCGAGGACCTTCACACGATCCATTTCTTTGAACGCCTGCTAGGTCGCATTGCTCACCCCGAGCGGCGCGATACCCCCCTTATTACCGCGCTCCTCATACGGAGGCTGTACAATCGCCAGGCGCTGGCGATTGTATCGGTAGCGGGCGAGGCGCTAGAGGATGTCATTGATCTTCCGTCCGTGTTCGTGGGTTAGCGAAGAGGCGATACCGGCGGCAAGCCAGACCCGCCAGGTTGTCTTGAGGGGCGGGCCTCGCACATTAATCTTCGCCAAAAGCCCCGTGTGCTTGCCGATAATCTGGCCTCAACGGTATGATGAGCGTGCAGTATGCGCTAATGCGGTCTTGCCAGAACGATCAAGAGGGCGGGTTCGGGTGTCATGACTGGCCGAACGGGCACCAAAAACGGGACCCGTAGCTAGCTGGCGGGGGTTGCTTGTGTGTGAGGGGCGTATGGGTATCACGGAACGCGTAAAAACACGCATCCTCGTCATTTCTTATTCTCAGACCGGACAGCTCACGCGTGTGGCCGATTCGATGATGGGCCCTTTGGGCCTCGACCCGGATGTCGAGATCGTGTGGCAGCACCTGGAGCCGAAAATACCCTACCCTTTTCCGTGGGGCTTTCTCAGTTTCCTTGATGTATTTCCGGAGGCCGTGTTTATGGACCCCCCGGAATTGGCGGATTTGTCGTTTGACCCTGACAGCCACTTCGACTTGGTCGTGCTTGCCTACCAGGTTTGGTTTCTCTCGCCTTCGCTTCCCATGACGGCCTTTCTGCGCTCGTCTCACGCAAAAGTCCTTCGCGGGATGCCAGTCGTGACCCTCATTGCGTGCCGCAATATGTGGCTTACGGCCCATGCCAAAATGCAAAAAGCACTCGCAACATGTGGTGCTACACTTATTGATAACATCGTTCTGACCGATCGCGGGGCGCCGTGGAGCACCTTCATTACCACTCCCCGCTGGTTGTTGACCGGGAAAAAGGCGGGTTTCTGGCGTATCTTCCCAGCCGCGGGCGTGGCCGAGGCCGATATCGCCGCTGCCGCTCGTTTCGGGCGTGCCTTGCGCGACCAGCGCTCGGCATTGGGTCTACGGCCAGCCCGGTCCCTGCTTCAGGGCCTACAAGCGGTAACTGTCGATCCACGGTATATCGCAAGCGAGCGAGTCGGCCATAGAAGCTTTCTGGTCTGGGGACGCCTCTTGCGCGCTCTCGGTCCGCCTGGAACACAGCCACGGCGCACTGTGCTGATTTTCTATGCATTCTTCTTAGCCACCATGATTCTCACGGTGGTACCCATTACCTGGTTTTTCGCCACCCTCTTGCATCCGGTGCTCAAGGCGCGTTTGGCACGCGCTGCGACCGATCTTGAGCGCCCCTCGGGATGCGGCGTTGAGCACCTAGCGGATTATCGTTAATGCAAGACGTCTATATTACGGACTTAGCGGTATTCCTCCCCAATGCGCCTGTCGAAAATGATGCCATTGAGGGTGTGCTCGGAATGGCGGGCGGGCGCCCGTCACGGGCGCGGCGTATCATTCTCGGGCGCAATGGTATTAGTGCTCGGCACTACGCGATTGACCCCGTGAGCGGGGCTTTTACTCACAATAACAGCCAAATGGCGGCGCACGCCGTTCGGTCGGCCCTCGCAAGAGCCAATCTCCCCATAGCCGCTCTTGACTGCTTGGCCTGCGGCACCAGCAGTCCCGACCAGTTCAAGCCCAGTCATGCCCACATGGTGCAAGGCGAGCTCGCCGGCCCGCCTTGTGAGGTCGCCTCCATTGCCGGTGTCTGTACTGCGGGGGCCACGGCCCTTAAATATGCGCACTTCGCGGTCGCCACCGGCGGCGCGAAACTTGCCGTGAGCACGGGATCAGAATTTGCCTCGAGCTTCATGCGGGCTGAACAGTTTGGACCCGAACCCAGTACCGCTCAGGATGCCGAACGTCGACCGCTCATCGGTTTCGAGAAAGATTTCTTGCGCTGGATGCTGTCCGACGGCGCGGGGGCAGCGGTACTGCGCCCCTATCCCAACGAGGACCGCGTGTCTTTGCGCATCGATTGGATCGATTGCCTCTCCTACGCAGGCGAGTTGCCGGTATGCATGTATAGCGGCGCCGATCTCGAGGCCGATGGTCGACTGCGTGGGTGGCGCGAAGTCTCGCCGTATGAGGCAGTAAAAAGAGGCTTTTTTACGGTCAAACAGGACACAAGGCGGCTCGAGCAGCATATTATAGAGATCAGCGTGATGCGGGCGCTTCAAACCATCATGGCCCGCCACGACCTAAAATCGACAGAGATCGACTGGTTCCTGCCGCATTATTCGTCGGAATATTTCCGAAATCCCCTACGGGACGCCCTTATCGATATCGGTTTCCCTTTACCCATGGATCGATGGTTCTCGAATATGGTGTACCGTGGAAATATCGGATCGGCCATGATGTACTCCCTCATGGAGGAATTGCTGTATTCCGGGCGCATACGTCGTGGCGATCGTTTGCTCTGCCTGATTCCGGAGAGCGCCCGCTTCGCAGTTTGCTACGCGCACCTTACGGCCGTATAAAGCAGGAGATTCTTTACGAAGACGCATGATGTCCCGCAGGACGACTCGGTTCTTCAAGGGAATCGGCGTGCCTGTTATGTTGAGGATGACCAAGGTCGTTATGTCATCGTTCCGAGCCGTGGTTGGGAAGTGGAGCGCATCGTCAATCAAAACGCCGTGAGCCGCGTGCGCGAGCATATCCAGGCGATGCGCCACGCGGTTTTGGACGGAACACGTAGCCCGCTTGCCTACCATATGGCCTGTCGCCAGATGGATGCCGCATTGCTCGCCGCCAACTGCGGCATATGGCGTTGGCGCATAGGGCGTCACATGCGACCGGCGCCGTTTGCGCGGCTGAAACCTAGGACCCTTGCGCGGTATGCCGCAGCTTTGGACCTGAGTTGTGAAGCGCTTCAATGTGTTCCACAGACACCAAGTGATGACTGAACATTCCGTGAGTTCCTTTGTGCATCGCCACGCCGCGCATTGCGAGAGCGGCACGCTGGGCGCGTTGTTACGCGATCGTGGCCTCGATCTGAGCGAGTCCATGCTCTTTGGTATCGGCGGAGGGCTTTTTTTTCTGCACACCGGTCTTATCAAGGTGGGGGGCATGCCCTTAACCAGTTATCGTGGCGCGCCGCTCTCGATCGCCCGCAACGCCTGCCGTCGGCTTGCGATACCGATGCACTACCAGCATTTTCGCGATCCCCGGGACGCGCAAGCGGTTCTCGACACGCTTCTAAAGGCGGGCGTGTCTGTGGGACTCCAGACCTGCGTCTATTGGCTACCCTATTTCCCGCCCGACATGCGATTTCAATTCAATGCCCACAATCTGGTGGCAGTCGCTCGTGTCGAAGAGGGTTATCTCCTCAGTGATACGGTATTCGAAAACATGGTCTCTTGCCCGGCCGATGCCCTGCAGCGTGCACGCTTTGCGCGCGGCGCCTTTGCCCCGCGCGGCCTGATCTATTACCCCAAATCTATCCCTAAAGAGCTTCATATTGCGCGCGCGATACGCCAAGCGCTGCGCTCAACCTGCCGGCAGATGCTGGATATTCCCATATTGCCGATTGGGGTCCGTGGCATGCGGCGCTTAGCCCGCGAATTGGCCCAATGGCCAAAAAAGGTAGGCGACGAACGCGCGCGCGCCTATATTGCCAATGTCATCCGCATGCAGGAGGAAATCGGTACGGGGGGCGCGGGATTTCGCTTCATGTTCGCGGCGTTCTTGCAGGAGGCGGGCCCGCTTATTGACCTGCCCTTGCTCGGGGAACTGTCGACCACCATGACGGCGATCGGTGATCAGTGGCGGCGTTTCGCGGTGGGTGGCGCGCGCGTGTGTCAAGGCGCCGACAGCGGGCCTGCGGCGTGGGCCCATTTAGCCGCGCTGATCGAAGACTGCGCAACCGCCGAAGAACAACTTTTCCGACGTCTGCGCGCGGCTCTTTAGGGGTATGCGCCGCCAATAAGGTCGAAGGCCCCCGTCTCTGCCGTAAAAAGAATGAGCCCATTGTGACCGCTTACGTCGCGCGTGACGTGTGCAAACGTTTCGGTCGTCCGCCGCGGTTGGTGTAATGCCCAGACCATGGCGAACGCCGCTGCGGTGTGAAAAGATCCACAGTGCTCAAGGTAGGGCGTCATGATGGCGTCCGGCATCTGTGCCTGAAGGCGTGCGCACAGTTCGGCGTCAACCCGAAACCCCGGCAGGATGCGCAAATCCTTGGTAGGGCTGATGCGGGCGATGTGTGCGGCCATGTCCTGCGCCCATAGGTCGGGAACGGCGTCGGTCTGTGACCACAAAGATACCTGTAACAGGCGTCCCAAGGCATTGGCTGGGTTTTCGGAGATCTGCAGCCAAGCGCTTCCTTCCCCTGCCCACTGGCCGGCCGGAAGCACCAATCGTCGCCGATGTTCGGAATCGATGAGATGGCGTTCGTCCACGCCGCCTACTAAGGCGCCCTTTTCGCCCGCCCGCAGATCGGCCGCAGCCAAGCGTAGCGCCCATTCAAAAGAAAGCTCGCTCTGCGTTATGGTCAAGTTGCGGCCATTCAGTTTGATGAGGCGGGCGATCTGAAAAGCGGCGGTATTGGCGTTGACGTTAATAAAATCAAACGGAGAAGCGCGCCCCTGACCTTCTTGCGTCTGGTCAAAGAGCGCCGCCGCCGATCGGATATCCCCGAGACCCGTGGCGAAATACAGGCCGGTCTCCGGTACAACGGGAATTCTTCCGGTGCATAACAACGCCCCGGCCACCGCCGACACGACAAAACGCGAACTTTGGCGCACGGAAGGGCCACAAAGCCCGCGCAGGGTTTTCTCCAGATTGCCTGCCGAGTCGTTTGTGGGTCCGCGCTGTTGCCCGAGTATACCTCGGGGTCCTATAGCGGCTGCGGAATGGATAAAGAGCGGCCGACTCATGAAAACCACAAAACGAGCGATACGTAGCTTGCGCCAAACCCAAAGAAATTGAGCTGATAGCAGCCCTTTTGAGCGGCCCGCGTGGCCCGCAATGGGGTAAGCGCCAAGGCCGCGTCGTCACGCGCGAACCCGATTGTCGCAGGAATAAACCCGGCGTTCAGACAGCCCATGATCGCGGCGGTTTCGACCACGCCGCTTGCGCCTAAGGTATGGCCGAAGTAGCGTTTAAGGCTCGTCACCGGCGGCAGTGTCTTACCGTATACGGCGTGTATGGCCGCGGCCTCGGCGGCATCGCTCTCGACTGTGCCCAAGCCATGCGCCTTGATTGCGATGATGTCTCGGCAACTCGTGTGGGCGGCGGCCAAGGCCTGCGTCATCACTTCCTGCATGGCCTGTTCGTCCGGTGCCTGGCCTTGAGCCCCGAGTGCCGCGCATACATGGGCGCCGCCCAAGAGCCAGCACCCCGGACCTTGGGGATCTTTGGCATCCGGCTCAAGAATGATGGTGGCAATAGCCTCGCCCAGATGAAAACCCGCGCGCGCGGCATCGAACGGCCGACAGCCCTCGGGATCCAACAGCATCAAGGACTGAAAGCCGCGCGCGGATACTGCGCTCAAGCCCTCGACGCCCGCGACCAGGGCGCAGGGGTACTCGTTGCGGGAAAGCGCTTCGGCGGCCAATACGAGGCCGTTAGCGCTCGAGGAGCAGGCGGTTTGCAACGTCAAGGGAGGAGGGATAATCCCCAGCGTGCCCGCCAGTCGTTCGGCGACGTCTCCGGCGCCGCCAAACCACGCCTCCCGTGCCTCCGCCCGCTCACCCATAAAGAGCGCACCCGACGTTCCGAGTATGAGGAGGCTCTCGGGCGGCATTTGGGGATAATGGGCACGTGCGAGCGCCTCAGCCGCGGTCTTTGCAAGTGCCGCGTCTACACCTGACGGGCTATGCTGAAACTGGCGGGCATCAATCTCGCTCACCGGCGCTTGTTCGTCTGCCGGGAGACTGAATCGGCTTACGGGCCCGAGCGTAGTATGGCCTGCAGCGAGCGCCGCTACCGTAGCTTGCATGTCGGCCCCTAATGCGGACCAAAGGCCCGCGCCCCGCAGCCGCGTGGGCACTAGGCCGCGCTCGGGGAGTTTTTGACAACAAACTCCGCTAAGGTGCGGATAGATCGCAGGGCCCGGCGCGCCTGTTTGCTGTCTTCCAGACGGATAGCAAAGCCTTCTGTCAGCGCGACACTAATCTGTAACACGTCCAGGGAATCGAGCCCCAAGGTGCTAAGCGGCCCTATGAGTTCCTCATCGTCATCGATTTCTTGAGGGTCTTCTGTTCTGTGGCAGGCGCCTACGATAAGTTGCTTCAATTTCCGATGCAACGCCAAACGATCATCGATCGCGAACGACATAAATTACCCCATTTTTCCGATACGGCGCAGGTCTTGGGGCCGTAATTCCTGCCGGAACCGAATTCCCGCAAAGAACGCGCAGATGGCCCCAAAGAGGAATAAGTGCGCCGCTTCGGGCAGGATACCCGAGATGGTAGCGCCGCGCACAAAGATCGCCTGAAACCCCTCCAAGCCCCAAGCGAGCGGTGATACCCGGGTAAAGTGCTGCATGGGAAGCGGCATCACAAGCTTGGGCACCATGACTCCGCCGATCGCCGCCATGATCAAAACCGAGATGGCGCCAAAGCTGGTCGCCTGCTCCTGGGTGCGGACGATAGTGGCTATCAACAACCCATAGCCGATCGCCGCGCTATTGGCGGCCACGGCCATCAAGACGATAGCGCCGGGAGAATGGCCCAATTGTAAAGCCGTGCCCCCAAGCAGCGGCAAGACATACACGCCCTCCCAAAAAACCATCACGAGTTGCACGCTGTTTAGAATGAAGTAGGGAACGGCCTTGCCCACCAACAATACCCAGGCCGGAACTGGCAGTGACCGGAGCCGCAAAAGGCAGCCTTGCTGGCGCTCTTTTACGAGCGTAACCGAAAGCGGGATTACCAAAAAGAACATGGCGAGCAAGGCCCAGGCGGGAGCGTTTTGCTGAACCGACGTGGGTACGGGCGCATCCGGGGCGAGGCGCGTGTTCGTTTTGAGTCGCAGGACCGGTCGCAGGGCGCGCGTAATGGCCTCACCGTTTAGCTTGGGGTCCGCCTGTACCAGTGATCCCAAAAGCTCCGCCGTTTGTGCGGCCTGCAGCGTTTGTGTCAACGATGCGATCGCCGCACCCCGCACCTGTGCCGGGAGTGCCGGATCGACAAATAAGTCGAGGGGCGCTATGAGCTTGTGTTTCCCGACCCCCGTCAAATGGCGTTTCAGCTGCCCCGTAAGGCCAGGGGGTAACACCAATCCCAGGCCGTAGTGGCCAACCGCGACTTCTTGCCGTAATCGAGTCATCGCGCCACCGGCTTTCTCGGCCGGTGGCCTCAGTATAACAACCTTGAACATATGGGCGCGCCCCAGAGAATCACGCACCTGAGACGCCAAATGACCATGCCCCCGATCCAAAATAGCGAGACGCAAATGTTTGACGCTCGTGACATGAAAGGCATTCTGTAGAGCAAGCGACATAATCAAGACAAACACAGCCGGCATCACGATCAGCATAATGATCGCTTCCTTGTCGCGTATGAGCGCCAAAAATTCCTTGGTGATCGCGGCCAGTATTTGTTGTCGACGGATAGCCATATCTAGTCCCGAAGGCGCGTCCCGGTAATGGCCAAAAAGGCATGCTCCAAGTTTTGGGCGCCGACGGATAGCGAAAGGATAGCGACGCCTCGGGCGGCCAGCAATGGAATAAGAGCCGCCACGAGTTCAAAAGGCCGGGCGCTACGCATCGTAATGGTCCGACCCTCCACCTGAAGCGCTTGCATGTCCGGCAAGGCTTGCAGGGCAGCGCGCAGTTCCTCTGGAGGCGAATCCCCCAGCCGTAGCTCGAGCATGCCGGTATGTTGAGACAATACATCGGCCATCGACCCGTGCGCCACGATCCGTCCACGATCCATGATCGCAACCGTATCGCACAAATCCTCCACCTCATCCAACTGGTGCGATGTGTAGAGGATGGTCGTCCCGGATCGGTTCAGCTCGCGCAACACATTATGAATAAAATTTCGCGACTGCGGGTCTATGCCCACCGTCGGCTCGTCTAGGATGAGAACGGGGGGCTCGTGCAACAAGGCACAGACCAGATTCAAGCGGCGCTGAACGCCGCCGGAGTGTGTTTGAACGCGCCGATCCGCAATCTCCCGCAGGTCGGCCACCGCAAGCGCATAATCGATTCGGGCACGCAGTTTCGTGCCCCCGAGTCCATGCATGCGACCAAAAACCTGTAAATTCTCACGCGCGGTCAGGGTTGGATACAAGGCTATCCCCTGCGGTACGAAACCCACCGAGCGCTTAAAAAGCACGGGATCAGAGTCCCATCCCAGCCCTAGCACCCGCAGGCTCCCAGAGCTTGGCCGAATCAGTGCGCACGCCATCGAGAGCAGGGTCGTTTTTCCGGCACCATTTGGACCAAGTAAGCCAAACAAGGCCCCTTGGGCAACCGTAAGCGTCACCCCCGCAACCGCAGGCTCAGATAGACCGGGGTAACGTGCCACGACATCGACGGCCTCAAGGGCGCCGATAGTAGGATCGGGTATGTGCTTTGATACGACTGTGGGAACCGACTGCGGCATGGCTCGTAGAATAGCCGGTTGAGGCGCCAAGGCATAGTGCGCCTCGCCAGCCGGATTCCCTGGTAAGCCCCCAACTACCGACCCATCAGAGGTAGTGAGACGCGCTTCACCTTAAAGGTCGGATCAAAGGGTTGGCGTGCGAAGTCCCAACCGCCCATATGCCCCTTGAAGCCAGTCGATGCCGTCATCCTACTCGGTTGGGCCTCCCTGCCCAACAATGTCTGGTTGTCCATTCCGGAAAGGACGCGGTATCGACCAAACCCCCAAAAGATGCTGCGGACTTTAGGGAACCGCCGTTTTTATAACGCGCACGTCAACCCCCGATCCCGGTGCGCGCAAAAATGGCCATCACGTCGCCCGCGCATCGCGCTATCTGTGGACAGACTACTTGCGGTAGCCCGTTGACTTTCGATCCACGCGGATATAGATCAAGTCTTGGTTTGGAGACTCGTAAGCGACTTGTGAAAAGGTAAGCTCGCCTTCTCCTCGATAATACCAATCCGAGCGGTACATGTCTCCGCCGAAGTAGAAGGGGATAAACTGCTTACCCGTGACATGGGTGTCTTGGCTAGTCGGCGGCCCGATAATCCTCATGACTTCCTGACGACTCATTCCAACCCGAAGTTTCGCGAACTTGCTGCCTCGGCGGGGTTTGCCGGTAGGGTAGTTGTTCCTTGCCGGTTGCGCTTTCTGTTCGCTCGGCTGGCTGCTTGATGTGGTAGAAGGCCTCGCGCAGGCCCCCAAAAACGCCAATGCCAATACAGGTATCAGTTTTGCTCGGTTCATGGAACATCTCCCAGAGGTTTTGTTGTTATAATGGCAACTAACACTTTATCTAGACAGTGCTAAGTTCTCGCTGTGATTTTAGCTTTTTCTTTGGCGACCCTGAGGTTGGATAATTCCGTCGCCAAATCAATCCAGTGGTCCGCCA
>Ga0307375_10001869_pt1 | contig 22195 bp, 45 predicted proteins | sample TR1MG_FD_202531 | JGI IMG/M metagenome (GOLD analysis project Ga0307375, IMG submission 202531) | Soil microbial communities from Risofladan, Vaasa, Finland - TR-1 | ecosystem: Environmental > Terrestrial > Soil > Coastal area > Acid sulfate soil | place: Finland: Risofladan, Vaasa | collected...
TTCATCATCTGTATCCAGTTCATCAAGTTCTATTTCTAGTTCAAGTAGTTCTAGTTCATCATCTGTATCAAGTTCATCTTCATCTAGTTCATCATCAGTTTCAAGCAGTAGTAGTTCAAGTTCTTTATCTTCATCATCCAGTTCGAGTTCATTGTCTAGTTCATCTAGTTCGTCATCTCTATCTAGCAGTAGCTCATTATCAAGTAGTTCATCAAGTGAAAGTTCCAGTTCCAGTTCCAGTTCATTATCAAGTTCGTCTAGTTCATCATCTATATCAAGTTCCTCAAGCTCTGTATCATCTAGTTCATCTTCTTCATCTGTATCATCAAGTTCAAGTTCAAGTAGTTCAAGTGAATCATGTTATGTAACAGCAGATGATGATTTTACAGGAACAAATGGAGACCCACCAAATGTTCATAAATGGGATTTAGTTACTGATATTGGAAGTTATACAGGTAGCATATTAAGTAATAGTTTTAATTTTGATCCACCAAGTAGTAATAATGGTAACAAGTTAGAAGGTAAAACAATATTTGTTGGTGATTTTGATGTTCAGCATGATTGGACTATTCATTCAACATCTACTCCATCAGATACAGAAAGTTGGATACCAAGATTTGGTTGTATGGATGGTGGTTCAGAAATTGCGATGATTAGTAGATATACAAGTACATTTGGAAATAATAGATATGGTTCGGATGGATCAGATGTCACATGGTTAGCATATAATACAACTAATCTTTCGGGTAAATTTAGAATTACAAGAGTTAGCGGGCAAATAAAAGTATATCAATGGGATGCATCACAAAGTAGATGGGAATGGAATGGTTCTACAGCAGGAAGAATAATTGTTAATAATAATACAAATGATGTTTGGTTTAGAATTTGGGTTGAATCAGCAACTAATGGTAATGTTAATCAGTCTATTGATAATTTTATAGTTAATTCTGCTGATGGTGTTATTTGTGCCGAGAGTTCGAGTTCATCATCAAGTTCAAGTTCTGTATCTAGTTCATCAAGTTCAAGTTCATCATCTGTATCTAGTTCATCTAGTTCATCATCTTTATCAAGTTCATCCAGCAGCAGTTCTATATCAAGTAGTAGTAGTTCATCATCTATATCTAGTTCATCAAGTTCAAGTTCTATATCGAGTTCATCAAGTTCATCATCTCTATCTAGTTCATCTAGTTCATCATCTTTATCAAGTAGTAGTAGTTCAAGTTCATCATCTGTATCAAGTTCATCAAGTTCATCATCTCTATCTAGCAGTTCAAGTTCATCATCTCTATCTAGCAGTTCAAGTTCATCATCTATATCCAGTTCCTCAAGTTCAAGTTCTATATCAAGTAGTAGCAGTTCATCATCTCTATCTAGCAGCTCAAGTTCATCATCTGTATCAAGTTCATCAAGTTCATCATCTCTATCTAGCAGTTCAAGTTCATCATCTCTATCTAGCAGTTCAAGTTCATCATCTGTATCAAGTTCATCTAGCTCAAGTTCATTAAGTTCATCAAGTAGTAGCAGTTCATCATCTATATCGAGTTCATCTAGTTCTAGTTCATCATCTGTATCAAGTTCATCTAGTTCCAGTTCATCTTCATTGTCAAGTAGTAGTAGTTCAAGTTCATCATCTGTATCAAGTTCATCTAGTTCTAGTTCATCTTCATTGTCAAGTAGTAGCAGTTCAAGTTCATTATCTTCAAGTAGCTCAAGTTCAAGTTTAAGTAGCAGTTCAAGTTCTATAAGTTCATCATCTTCAAGTAGCAGTTCAAGTATATCATCATCAAGTTCATTAAGTTCATCAAGTAGTAGTTCAAGTTTAAGTAGCAGTTCATCAAGTAGTAGTTCAAGTTTAAGTAGTAGTTCATCATTGAGTTCAAGCAGTTCATTTTCATCTCATTCATCTTCATCTCATTCAAATAGTTCATCTACCTCTACAATTCTTTATGAATGTGATGATTGTATTGATGCTTGGGAGTTATCTAAATGGTATAGTTGTAATAATGCTGCACATCCAGTACACCTTTTATCTGAAGTCGAAATTGGAGATTGTGTGGAATTTAACCAAGGTGGTGAAAGAATGTGGGGAATGGTTATGGATATGTATAATTGTAATACGATTATAGTTGTAGTTTTAACAGATTTACAATTATCTCATCCTTTCTCACAATGGGATAGAGTTATAATTGAAATAAAACATATATATAATTTAGATAAGGAATGCCAAAATCTTTAGAAAAAAAAGCGGGGGTGAACTCACAACCCCCAACTTTTTATAACACCTAGAAGAATTTCTTAACGAAGATACTTTTGGCGTTTTCAGAAATAATGCCCAAGTGAGCAAGTTCACTGATGTAGTTATCAGCTTCATTTCTTTGACCTCTTATGAGCATGGTCTTCAATTGATTTTTTGCCTTTTTTAAATAAATCGCTTTACCTCCGGCGATTATTTTTGCTCTTGGGCAATCCGTGCCGCATCGAAGATAACGACATATAGTTCCGCATCCTCTTTTCAAACTGATTCCATCTGCAAACGGATTTTGGTAATTCATGATAATATCCTCCTAATTTATTTTATTTTATCCCATTAACATATTGAAACCGGCCATTCCGAAAACGAACAAAACTCCTCCAACAAACGTTCCCATCAAAATTGCGATGGGATAGAAGAAACATTTTGCTAAAGTTTTAAACATTTGATTTAATCCTCCTTTGCATTAATTATTTCTTGAATTTCTTCCTCAGTGAATACATCTGAATAGTGCTCTCTGAGGCATTTTTCACAAGTGGAATGTGAGATACCTTCCACTCCACCACCATCTCTTGTTCCTAGAACTTTACCACAGGTTTGACAAACAATTGTAATAATAGTCATAATATATTGACTCCTTTAAATTATAAATGTAAAAGTTCCTATTCAGTTATTTATATATATAGTTAGAACAAATATATATGATACCACATGGAGGTGAGAATGGGCTATCCAGAAAATCCAGAAACTATAATTTTGAGAAATGAGTATTATCGAAACGGTTTAAAAGAAATAGATGTTTGGAATTATTATCAAAGCGTTAAACGTGAACTTTTAAATGAAACAAAATCAAGAGATGTTATGCTTGGAATTATGGTTGATGTGAACAAACCAGTGTTGAGAAGAAAAGGGAAAGGTCAAGATTGGATAAGACTTACTCCACAAAATTATGACCAGGTTATAACAGGAAGAACTCTTACTGTATATTCATCAATGGGTAACTATGAAGATATTGGAATATTGGATATTGATGTTACAAATTATGATGGGTTTAAGTGGGCGAGAAAAGCTACTAATGATGTCTATGAATTTGTAATGGATAAAATGCCTATTGTTAGATCAGCACAAATAAGATTTACCGGAAAGACTTCATTTCATATTATATGTAATTTCAATAGAAAGATGAAGATTGATTCTATTCGTTTTCTACTTGAAAGGTTTTTGCAAAGTTCGGATCTATCTAAAGTGTATACTGTAGGTGCTCGAAAACGAACAGCTGGAGTTCCTAATATAGATTTATCTCCTAATAAATATCGAGGTAATTATATAACATTAAATTCATTATCACTAATAGGATTGAAGTGTATGAATGTTTCATATTCTCAAGTAACTAGTTTTAATAAAAACAAAGCGAGGATATAATATGATAGTTGAAAAATATTTAAATAAAATTCAAGAAGGTTATATTTTAAGCGATCAAACAGTTTCAATCGATCTTGAGAAATTTGAAAATGGTGAATCTAATATATTATTGATAACTGGAATTGGAGGATCAGGAAAGAGCACATTGGGTAAGAAATTAGCTAAAAAATATAACGCAAAGTATATAGCCAGTGATTTTCCATGTTTAACAGATGATCCATATAAAAAAGATCCCGAGAAATGTTTTAGAGATATTTATAATAAAATTTCTAAAACAAATAATAGATATGTCTTAGAGGGAATTTTAATTTTTCATAGTTCATTAGATGGATGGAAAGAAAAACTGCATCCATTTTTTAATAAAATAAAAAATGATCCTATTATAATACTTGGAACATCTGTTTGGAAAACGATGTATAGATATCGAAAAGATATAGATCAACCGATATGGGAGTTTATTAAAAAGTTTTTAAAATTTGGAAGATATTATAAAGAAGAAATGGGACCGTATATCTTTTTTAAGAAAAAAAGAGAAGAGGTTGAAGGTTCTATAATTAAACCATATAAAGCGAGGATATAACAATGCCAGGAATGAAAAGACCAAAAGAAAAACAATATAGTTTTACATACAGAAAAGATCCGCATGATGATAGAGATTTTCTTTATCAACCAATGAGATCTTATGCAAGCATAAGCGATGCCAAACTATCAATTCCTAATAGAGTTGATTGGACTGATTCAATGTCTCCAGTAAAAGATCAAGGAAGATTGGGTAGTTGTGTTGGGTTTGCTGTTACTGCAGTTAAGGAATGGCAGGAACAACATGAACACGCAGAAGAAGTTGCAGAAGGAAAATTCGATCATCGAACTGAAAAATATTATGATTTATCAGAATCTTGGTTATATTGGATGTGTAAAGAGATTGATGCGTGGCCAGGAGTCGAAGGCACATCAATCAGATATGCTATGAATGTTTTAAAGAAAATTGGAGTTCCTTGTGAGAAAGCATGGCCATATGATGATGTAGTAAAAGGTGAACCAAAGAGTTGGGCGCATCTTGTTTCCAGGTGGTCATTGATTGATTCATATTGGAGAGTAACATCAGTAGAAGAGCTTAAGGATGCCCTTGTAAGTGGACCTGTAGCTATCGGAGTGGGCGTATATGAGGAGTTCTTTTCAGTAGGGAATGATGGTATAGTAAGAGACCCTGCTAACCCACAATACTGTTATGGAGGTCATGCAATTGCTGCTGTGGGATATAATGATGCAACAGGGCTTGTTAAATTTAAAAACAGTTGGTCAAAAGGTTGGGGTCAAGCAGGTTATGGATATTTGAGTTATAATTATATTCGTAACTATATGTGGGATTCATGGACTTCAAGAGATATGAGTGTTACAAAAGATCTGATGGAAGGAGCAAGATCTTTATTATGATAAGCAATTATCTTAGAAAATTAAAAATCTAAGCAAAAAAAGGAGATTATCTATATCTCCTTTTTTCTACTTAAGAATTAATTCAATCTCTTGGCAATTGTTTCTCCCATCCACTCTAAATCAGTTTCAGGAGTTATGAGAACATTTGCCTTGTATTGATCTTTGTTATTGTTAATGGTAAGATCAACGGTAACAATTCTATCTTGATACACAAAGAATAGATCAACACCATGGAATATGTCAAACGATGTTCCAAATGCGGGGAAGCATTTGAGATCACACATACATTCAACTTTAAGGGCTTTTGCAACATAGTAGAACAGATCGCTACATATACCATTTGGATCGCTGACATCCCAGTGTGGGTTTTCGTTTTTGGAGAATGCTTGTGTGATCTCATTAACACAAACTCTCCAAGATTTATATTTGATGGACTCTTTGAACCAGTCCACCACCTTGCCACAAAAATCATACTCCCACAAACGTCCGGTCATAATATACCTCCTTTAATATGGTTAAGATTTTGTATCAATTATTTATATATATAGAAGAACAAAATATAAGTTATAAAATATGAGGGTGAAAAGATGACAAAAATATTGATAACAGGATTTCGACATAGTGGTACAACATTACTAATGCAATTGATTATGCATCATCCTAAAGTTGGTGGGATTGAAAATGAGGAAGGTTATATTGAGTTTCCGAAACCAAAAGAGTGGGTTGAAATGATGGCAAGTAAAAGAGTGCCTGATTTAAAAAAATATGCTTGGGGTGAGAAAATACCTTGGGGGACTCGAGACAATGATTTGAAAGCAAAACGTGCCATCGGATTCTCAACAAAATGGTTAAGATACTTTGGCAAAAGTGCTCGGGTCCTCCACATTTTAAGACATCCAATCGGAACAGCTTCATCGGGTGGTAAAGATGGGAAACCAGGAGAAGAAGCATTAAAATTTATAGAAAGTTCATTGCTACGTTTTATTGATTTTGTTAATAATGATAAAAGATGTGCTACAATTGTTTACGAAAATTTAGTTTTAGAACCACATATTTATTTACCTAAAATTTTTAAATTTTTAAATTTAGACCATGATCCTAAAATAACAAAGAAAGTTATTTTAGATACAGAGTTAAAGTTAAAATTTGGGAGGATTAATCCTGAAAGAGCTTACTCTTATAAGGGTGATGGGTTCGATGAAGAATATGATAAATACTTAGAAAGGTTAAAGAATAGATTATGAGAAGTTTTTGGTTATTTAGATCAGACATAAAAAATTTAGAATACTATCATGAGTTTAAAGATTTACAGATATTCAAAAAGAAATGTCATGATTATTATTTACTCCTACCTTTGTGGTTGCTCGAAAATGATTACTTTGATGAAGTAGTTATTTGGAGACTAACCAAACCAGACAGACCTGATATTGTCTTTGATATTAACGGAAAAAAGTTTATACAGAGATGGGTCCATAATTTTAATCAGACTTATGATTATCCTGCACCAGAGATTTCATTTTGGCGTGGAGGGTTTCAAGTGTATGATACAGTTACAAAAGAGAAACCAAAACAATTTGGATTCAAATTATACCTCGGAGCAGGGAAAAGAATAACATCTCAATGGGGTGGGCGATATGATAAATACTTGATTGAAGATGAAAGAGATGGCGAAAAAATAAAGGGGTCTATTCCATTTTATAAAACAGCCTCTCCGGAGATATTCAAACCAATTGAAACGACAAAAGATTGGCATTTCTGCTGGCCATGTAATTTTAGTCAGTTGAATTATAAAGGAGCTGCTTTCCTCATGGATGTGATTGGCAGTTGTCGCAATTTGAAGAATTTGAAATTTGTTCACTGTGGGAATAAACCTGAAGTTGGAAAGAAAATGGCAAAGGATAGGGGATTGAAAAACATTGACTTTGTTGGTTCAGTTGATAGGGAAAAGTTAAATGAATATTTAAATAGGAGTTTCTTTGGATTGAATATGAGTAATCAAAATGATGGATGTCCGAGAGTTTCAACTGAAATTTTAATGTCTGGAACTCCATTGATTATTAGAGATACTGCCAGACTGTTACAATTTTTTAAACAAAATTGGTCGATTGAATGTGATGCAAAAACGACAATGAGAAGATTAAGAGATGGGATTAAGGCAAGAGAAAGGTTCATGACAAACGCAAAAAATGGTAGGGAAAAGGTTTTCTCTTTTGAAAATGTGAACAAAAAAAATTATAAAATCTGGCAAAAAATATGAGTTGGAGAACTCATATTTTCTAAGGGTGGAACAAAGGAGTTTTACGGGGATTAGAACAGTTTGGAATACCAGGGTTGGTTCAGGTATTCGTACCATTGCCATCCCATAACACCGGAACCAACGACCATCAGAAATACCACAGCCTTCACCCAGGTAACTTTTTTGATTAACTTTTTCATTTTGCTTCTCCTTTCATATTTTGTCTTGATTGGTTAACTGAAGAAACTGAGCACCTTATCAAACCAGGACCGGTTTTGATAGAGATGAAGATTGTAACCTCCGAGAAACGAACCCATTACAAATACGGTTCCAACGATTGTCTTCCATGTGATTTGTTTGATTAACTTTTTCATTTTGCTTCTCCTTTCATATTTTGTCTTGATTGGTTAACTGCTTTAAATCGTCGACTTTCTTTTTGACAGCACTTGTGTTTGAAAGAGCTGATGCTCCTGCCGTGACTGCTCCAATAATTATTGCTGCGAGTATTGGTGCAATAATAACAATTATTCTTGACAATCCAATTGATATTCCTTCTAAAATTGCTGTGACTTTTTCTACATCCAATATGCTTTCTCCTTTTTTGCTTTCTTTCCAAACAGTATTATAAATATGAGACATATTATAATGACTGCCCAAGGATTGATTAAGAAGAATCCCGTAAAGATAATTAGGAAAACTGGTATTGCCATCCAAGCACCAACATAAATAATTCTTGCAATTGCTATTAACCCCAATATAAATATCCCGACTATCAACAATGTCAACATGATGTTTGCCTCCTTATATTAAAATGAGTAAATGTTTCTATTCACTAATTTATATATATAGTTTTGAGTTTTATACTGGATTGATTTTTGAGATGTTTTTCTCATTGTGAGTAACAAAAAATAAAATGATGAAAGGAATTTAGATGAAGAAAGATGAGAAGTATGATATAGTAATTTTATTTAGCGGAGGTGCCGATAGTGTATTAATGTTAGAGATGGCACTTTCAATGGGGAAAACTCCATATTGTGTTTTGATCAATTATGAGCAACTTCATATTGAAGAAATTGAAGTTGCAAATGATTATTTAAATAAGAAACAAATTGATCATAGAATTGTTGAGATTAATGGACTTGGAGTTAATAGCGGTTTGACAGGCGATGGTGTTAAAGGAACATATGAAGGTGTCCATGAAATGCATGTTCCGAGTCGTAATTTGATGTTTGTTGGAATAGCAGCATCTATAGCAGAATCAAAAGAAATTGATACAGTTTGGTATGGGGCGGATTGGTCTGACTATCTAAATGAATTTCCAGACTGTAAACAAGAGTGGTTCGGTCGTTTAAATAAGGTATTAGAAATTAATGGTCCAGCCGAGGTCAAATTAGAAGCACCGTTGAGCGGATTAAGTAAAGAAAATATATTATATTTACTTGAGTCAGCGGGAGTTGATTTGGATCAAATTTTTAGTGGATATGGAGGTTTGTAATGGAAGCAGAATTTAATACAAACAAAGGTCGTAAGAAAGCAGAACTTATTATAGCAAATATCAAAACAGTTTGGGTTCGATTGAAATATAAAGTGAATGTCAATCTAAAAGATAAAACCAAACCGATTTTTGAAAAGAGAGAAAAAATAATCAAACGTCATAAAGTAAAACACAATGTCGTTATAGTGGGAGGATGATATGTATTTATATGAAACGAATGAAAAACTGTTGAAGTGGGATAGTTATTTTTATAAGCTCTGTCGAACAACAGCAGAAAACAGCAGTTGCCTTTCAAGGCAGATCGGAGCTGTATTAGTTAAAGATAAAACAGTTGTATGCACAGGATACAATGGTCCTCCAAGAGGGGTTAGGAAATGTGACCAGAGATGGTTTGTTGATGCAGAAATGAGAACGAAAGCTGGGTTTGACCCAAGGGAAATGGATAGCTCACAATTTACCCATGAACTAGAAGGGGTATGCCCAAGGTATGTTCCTGAAATGGGATTTAAATCAGGTCAGGGACTTGAGTGGTGTGTTGCAGGTCATGCCGAAAGAAATGCTCTTATCAATGCAGCAAGAATGGGAATTAAAACAAAGAATTCTCATTTATATATGGACTGTGGAGTTCCCTGTACACCATGTTTAGTTGAAATAATCAACGCAGGTGTTAAAGAGATTATCATAACTGAATTAAAATTTTATGACCAATCATCTCAATATCTTTTGAAAGAAGCATCTAATCTTCAAGTAAGACTTTACAGTAGTATATGTGAGCATAATGACTTGCTACACAAGAGCGGACTATCTTTTCCATTAATGGAAGGATACTGTCCTGATTGTGGTATGCAGATAGGAGAAGTTGAAGGAACATCTAAACCATGAAAATTGGAATCATTGGTACAAGGAAAAGAGATAATCCATCCGCTTTCAAATTAGTTGAACAAAAGTTTTTAGAGATTTATAAAGAAGGAGATTGGATCGTTAGTGGAGGAGCTAAAAAGGGTGCCGATAGATTTGCAGATCAAATATCTGATAAGTATGGAGTTCCTCGTATTATATATCCACCTAATTATAAAAAATATGGAAGTCCAGCCGCTTTGTTTATAAGAAACGATGAAGTAGGAAAAGATTCTGATGTTATTATTGCTTGTGTTGTTACACCAGAAGAAGGATTAGAAGTGGTTAGACAAAGAAATAGGGGTGGAACAGAAGATACAATTAGAAAATATCTAAAACATCATGAAGATGTTTGGGAGGTACATTTAGTATGACAGATAAAAAATTAAGTCGATGGAAAAGATTTTTAAAGTGGATTGAAAAAGCATCCAAAAAAGAACCACCCAAATGTGGTGGAAGTTGTTGTAAATGAAAGGAATAGAAAATGAAAAGAGTAATAGTTGAATCACCTTATGCAGGACATGTTCCTGTTAATGAAATTTATGGTGAATTATGTATGCATGATTGTTTAGTTAATCATAATGAAGCTCCGTACGCTTCACATCTTCTTTATACTCGAACATGGGTATTAAGAGATGAAGTTCCCGAAGATCGTAAACTGGGAATTGAAGCTGGATTTTATTGGAGAGAAGTAGCAGAGCAGACTAATTTCTATGTGGATTTTGGAATAACACCAGGAATGGATTTGGGAATAAAAGACTGTGATGAAAAAAACAATCCATATGAAATAAGAACATTACCAAAAGATTTATGGAATAGATTTGTTTTAATTTGCAAATCGAAAGAGTATAAGATACCTAAAACTGAAATCGAAAGAAAGGATAAACAATGGAACTAATTTATTTAGTAGGACAAATTTCACCGAAGTATGAAGTAACATATCAATGGAGACAAAATCTAGAAGATCAATTTGCAGGAAGAGACGATATTAAATTTATCAATCCTTGCGCCAATCCATTCAATCAGAAAGTGTTACAAGAAAAAGAATACGCTATATCAAAAGAAAGACGTGTTAATGCAATAGATGTTCTTCCATCAAAGGATTATACCTTCTGTCTGCGGTCATCTATGGCAATAGTTAATATGAATCATTATGATAAAGCTAAACCAATGCTTGGATCCTTCTTTGAGTTGGGGTGGTATTATACAATGCCTGAGAAGACCGTTATTGGATTTGCTGAAGATTTGGCTGATTATCAAATACAGCATCCATTTGTTAAACAGGCAGTAACTACATGGTGCCGTGATGAATATGAAGCTGCTGCAATTGTTGAACAGTATTTTATTACAGTGAATGGAATGGGAGGAATTTAAGAATGAAAGACAGTGATGTTTTAGCGTCAATAAAACCTTACATAAGAAATGAAGAAGAAGAATCGCAGATGGGTCAAAAAATTGCTGGAAGATTTAGCGCAGGGAAAATGCGTCATGATTTAATACCACCTTGGGCATTAGAGCAACTAGCCGGAGTTTATACTTATGGTTCACAAAAGTATGATGATGATAATTGGCGAAAAGGATTGAAGTGGCGAAAAGATGTTTTTGCTTGTATTTTAAGGCATATTTGGAAATGGTTTAGAGGGGAAAAGTTTGATCGCGAAAGTGGTCTTCATCATCTAAGTCATGCTGCCTGGAATTGTTTTACCTTAATGGAATACGAAAGAAATTCTATTGGTCAAGATGATAGAAATCCATATGATTTAGATTTAATAGATGAAGACGAAAGAAATAGAAGAATTACAATATGGAAGAAGCTAGCATTAGAAGATAAACTAGATGAGTACAATGGATTAACTGGGATGCCTGATTCATCGGAGGTAACAAAATAATGAACTATAAATTAGTAGTAAGGATTAGTACTGACTCTTATGAAGAAGAACAATTTATATTAACTAGATTTCCTGAAGCATATTGGACTCCCAATGTAAGACGTGAAGGAACAACATTTTACCTTCCAGCTGATAGGGAGTCTGATGTTCAAAAAGTGATTAATGAATACAAGGAGCTAAAGAAAAAATGACAGATTGTATTTGTAGCTATGGTGCAGATCCGGGTTGCCGAATTTGTAGACCAGATAGATGGGAAGAATATTCGCCAAATTGTTGGAGAGTAAAAAAGGAGAGTGAAATGAGCAGTGAGCAAGAACTGAAACAAGAAGCAATACAAAAAAGAAACATGGGTAAAGAAGCAAATGCTGGAATGACGAGAGATGATAGTTCAACTACAACAAGATTACTTGATAAAAATTGGAGTCCACTGATTGTTAGAAAGTATCAAATGGAAGGATGGCCAATGTATATTGGTATCATATGTGATGCTAATCTAAATGATCTGGACGAGGTTGTTTATAAGATTATGGATGAAGCCAAAACAAATGATTTTGTAAACGGAACGATTCAAGGAATTAGAAACACTTGTGGTCTATTGAGCGATCGAATCGTATCACATTACAATGAGATAAAACGAGGTGTTGCAGAAGGTGTTATTGTATGTTGGTATGTTGATAAATGTTTTGTTTCATCAGCATATGGTGACTTCATGACACATGAGAAATGTGCGATGGAATTCTATCAAATAGTGAATACTTTACCTCATATTTAAGGAGATATTATGAAATTTGTAATTCATGTTGAAATGAAAGATAGATGGGTGCCTCACTTTTTAGCTATGCTGAGATATATGGAGAGACTCGGTGGTATTGGGTCATCCAGACAAGTATCTTTTTATGCTGATGGTGATGGAGATTTTCGACCTAAATTTAAATGGAGTGATCATCTACCTGTTGGAGCTGAACCTGTATCTGATAAAGATGGAGATAGATTTTATGATGCTGGATAGAGGAGATAACTATGCCAAGAAAAATTGTAAAGAAAACTTGGGGATATGAAATTTGGTTTGCTAATGTTGATGACCCAGATGTTGGGTACTGTGGTAAAGAGATATTCGTTAAAGGTGGAGAGTGGTCTTCAAAAGGATTATATCATCACCATGAGCAAAAAGATGAAACATTTTATATTATTGAAGGATATTTAGAACTCGATTATGTTACACTTTTAAATAATTTTAAAAAAATTATTTTAGGACCTGGTGATTCATTTAGAATTAAACCACTTATTAAACATAGATTTACTGGTTGTTTCCACACCGATTGTAAGTTTATAGAGGCATCAACTACACACTATGATTATGATTCTTATAGATCTGAATGGGATGAAAAACGTGAGGTTTGGGTTGCTAAAAAATGAGTTTCAAAAGAACTTATTACTATTTAAATACAACTTTTGCCTGTGGTTGTGTTTGTCTTAGAGAGGATGGTTTCATTGACAAGTATGATAGTTGCCCGATGTATAGAAAAGTCTTTGGGCAGGAAAGATTTTGGTCGAAGTTTGATCAATTAAAAAGAACAAAAAAAATTATAGGGATGGTTAAAATAGGTGTTGAATATGATCCATTTTAGGAGATTAAAATGAGTGATGAGAATCCAAAAAATATATTAGTTAAAGATCCAGGATGGCAAGCAGTTCGAAAAAGTTTATTAGGACAATGGAAAGAAAGACCTGAATGGTGTTGCTCTCAACTACGAAAATATTTAGGTTCTATATCAAGTGCATCAAAAGATAAAATAAAAGTAGTCCAAAACTATTTAACTGGTAGTGGGTTTAGGACTGGCAAGATTAAACATCCTTGTATATCAAATTTAAGGACACAGTTATCAATGGAAAGAAAGAAAAGACAAGCGAAAGGAACTTGGTAATGAGAATGTGGATGTGTGATCCAAAATTTATGTGTCAAAAACATTTATGTGGTGAACATCTTGAAGTTCATATGTTCCTGGGGACATTAAAGAAGCAAAAAAAAGTAGATGGGTATATAAAGAATAATTTATTTGAACCTCGTTCATTATATCAAAGACATGAAGATCTTAAAGATGAAATGATAAAACGAGGTTATAATCATAAAAGTCCTATGTATGACCATGAATGTGGTTGTATTTTTGATTTATCATTAGAAAAACAATACTGGGAAATTGATAAAAAAATAGCACTCGGAGACCTTTTAGATAGATGCCCCGAGTGCCTCTTAAAATATAATGGTGGGTGCGGTAGGATTTGAACCTACGTGGAGCTTATTAGCCCTCCGGGTTAAAAGCCCGGTACCATCGGCCAGACTAGGTGACACACCCACGAACAACTTTTATTACTTGGAGGCGGTGGAGGGATTCGAACCCCCGATCACTGATTTGCAGTCAGCTGCCTTAGTCCGTCTTGGCCACACCACCATTTGTATTATCTTTAGCTTTTGAATAGTCGACTCTTTTCTGATATGTACCTTCAAGTTCTTTTGCTAAAGCTTCTTTTATTTTCTGCAAGTCTCCCAACCTCATAACCACTTCATCTAGTTGACCATCTTTTAATAAATTATTGATGGTTCCCTCAATCACTTCCTTTGGATCAAACTTGCCCGTTTGGACGTAAGATCTCGATTTAGCTTCTACAGAATCACAAATCATGAGTATCATAGCTTCGACTGTTTTCGGTTTTTCAGCTTTATATCGAAAATTATCTTTAACGTCCGATCCCGATTCATCAAAGAAATATTGAACAACACTTGTTCCGTGATGTTGACAAAGTATCTCTATAAGTTCTCTCGGAAAATTTTCATCGTTTAATAATAATAATGCTGTATCTGATACATGCCGGGATATAATTTGATAGCTTATGTTAGCATCCAATGTCTCATGTGGATTTTCATCTTCAAGCTGATTCTCTGTAAAATATTTTGGATTGAACATTTTACCAACATCGTGATAAAGAGCTGCAACCTTCATAAAAGTAACATTTAATCCTAATGATAAAGCAATGCCTTCAATCATTGATCCTAATGCTTGAGAGTGCTTAAATGAACCAGGGCATAACTCTCTGAACTTTTGAAGTAGAGGATAGCTTGAATCTAATAAATGATTTAACTTATCTTTTTTCTCTACTGCTTCCTCATTAATCTGAGGAGTCCCCCCCACGTCTTCCATTAGCGACCTCGCTTTTTTGAGTTTTTAGTTTTGGCCATCCTGGTGGAATGAACCATTGTTTCCACGGTAATTTTGACCAAGCAACGTCTTGTGCCTTTGCCTTTCCTACATCATATGGAAAATCTTGAATTTTTCTCCAACATCCTATATGAAGCTGAACCAAAAATCCTAGTCTTGCTAATATTACTCTATGCCAATACAGAGTGCCTGGGTGAGTTTTTGGTTTTGTTTCCCTGACATATTCTAACATTAATGTTGTATCAAAGGGTGTATCATCCTTTATAGAGTTGATATATTCTATAGAATACTTCCATGCCGTATTGTTCATTATGAACCTTTCAAGTGGGGTGAGGGACGGGACTCGAACCCGCACGTCCATTACAGACACAAGGGCCACAGCCTTGCGCGTCTACCAATTTCGCCACCCAAACCACATTTTATGGACTTTGATCTTCTAACCCATTTGCTGCCATTAATTCATTTACTATACTGTGGGTATCAGTTTCATATATGGTCTTATCTGTATCTGGATCATATATAATAACATTGTATCCGTCAGTGATAGCATAAGCGAATTGTTTGTTTTCGCCTACGTCAATAGGATCTTTTAATTTATTTAAAAATTCAATTATGTTCACTGTTATTCCTTTCCTTGGTGCCACGGAGGAGAATTGAACTCCTTACGTCGCTGGGCTTCAACCAACCGCTCTACCGGTGAGCTACACGCGGCATTAAAAATGGAGCGGACGCCTGGGCTCGAACCAGGGACATCGAAGCTGGCAGCCTCGCGTTCCACCACTGAACTACGCCCGCTTATCATGCATTAAAAAATTTTTCAAATAATGTAAGTTTTTTATGTTTGTGATATTCTACTGGTCTCATTACAACAGGTCTTAAAACAGTAGCTAATATAAAAAGTAAAACTATAACTGGTCCTATGAGAATAGAGTCAAGAAATTGTGTCGAGTTTGAAATCTTGGGTATGATATGACAGAGAATAATTGACACTAACCAAAAAGGGAACATATAGGGGTAATTAACTATAACCAAGAATACTGAAATTAAACCAATTATAAATATTGCGAAATATACGCAAACCATAGATGCTCTGGTTTGATACAATCTATATTTACTACATTCGGTTGTGCAGTTTCCTTTAACCACACATTTTTTACATGGGTTGAACATTTCTTATTCCCTTCTATAACCTTCTTATTTGATCTTAAAAGGTGGACGACTTATTTAGCTTATCCTTCATATATGCTAGTGTTGTAAACCCCATATATGCGAGTATAACAGCAGAGTCACATATATATGCCCACGTTATTTGATTGCTCCTTATATATAATCACAATCCTTTTTACACTTTACCCATCTTACTTTTGTTACATGATCTTGGACTAAGGTAAGGTATTTCCAGAATGATATTCTGACCATTCCTTTTTCACCCCACCAACCTTTCTTTGCAAAGAATATTGGTATTTTCACCTTTTCACCTTTCCTCTTTATCATTAAATAAAACTGATTCTAATTCCATCTCATGAACTGTTGCTATCATAACATGAGAAATTTCTCTGGGTCCATATCCTTCTTTTATCCAGAAATCGAATATAGTTTTTAAAGCTGTATTTGTTTGTTTATCAATTATTAGGGCAGCTTCATTATATCTGTTATCGTCATTGTACATTTCTTTTTTCATAATTCTTTGCCTTTCACAATTTCATCAGCTTTCTTTGCCCATATCTCAGAAGATATTTCGGTTAATAAACCATCAAATGGAACATTATATTTTTCGCATGCTGCAATAACATTTAGTAAACATCTTTTAATTATTTGTTTCATTTTTTCACCTTTCACACTTTTAATGTGATTATGATTTTCCATGTGTTGTTCCCAGTCCTTATGCCAGTCATTAGGATGATAGATCTTATTCATTATATAATTTTCCTGGAGCGGCCGGCAGGATTCGAACCTGCGATGCTTGCGCGTCAGCTTGGAAGGCTGATATAGTACCACTCTACAACGGCCGCTTAAATTTTTTAATTGAAGTATATCCGGTACTATCCTTAATCCTAATTAATTGATTATCGAGATGTTCAGGACAATATACTTCAAAATGGTAGTGACACTTGGAATCGAACCAAGGATCTCACGCTCATCGGGCGTGCGCTTTACCAGCTAAGCTATGCCACCATTTATGATTGTTTGTTCTGATTATATAATAAGATTTTTAGGATCAAATTTTTCAGCTTTGAAAATTCGTATAATTAATGGTGAGACATCTTCTGGAGCCCAAAAATATGATCCTCCATCTGCAGCCGCAATACGTAGAGAAATCTGATGATCACCTTTATCAGTTTTGTTAATAGAAGATATCCTATGAACTTGACCAATAATATTTTCCATACAAGGATTGCTTCCATGTCTTCTATGTGTAACATCAATTTTATCAATAATAACTCTCATATCTTTTTTTGCAAGTTCAGCTTCCATTGATTATCCTTTCATACTACTAAATTTTTAGGATCAAAGGTTCCGCCCTCTGGTCTTATTAGTAACTGTCCTGGGTATTCTAAATCACAGGGATCCCAAACAAATCTAGTCTGTTCTACAAATTTTATTTTGAATGGGTTACTTTTTCTAAAATTAATTCTATGATTTGTTAATATTTCAGCAACTGTATAAATCCCTCCAACCATACCTTCCATAGTAGTGTTACTATTATATATCTTATGTGTTTCTTTGATGCTAGTTATCTTGACTTTCATACCTATTCTTACTTTTTCAAAATGCATTAATCCCACCATCCTTGTATTCGTTTTTTCATGTAATCAAAGAGGTAGTTGATATCCTGCGTTTTCTGTTCCTCATCTTTAGTCAATAAATTATAAAATTCTTTTTTCTCTTGTTTTTTGTCTTTTTTAGTAATTACTTTATCTCTTGTTATATCAAGAGTTTTATATTTACCTTTGTATCCGTTAATTCCACCAACTACTATGTCCCAGTGTAATTCGGGTTTTCCCCATTTTGCATCATGATACATAAAAACATTTTCGTGATATTGGTCATCTATTAATCTTTTCAAAAGATTGACACAGATTTTTATTTGATCTGCATCTCTGTCACTATGTAAATGATGACTGTATTTTCTTATATGTTTCTCCATGAGATATAATTTTCTATGGAGTAAAATCCAAATGAAAAAGAAGTCCCATCCCCTGTCGGACCAAATAACAGGAAACCATTGAATAAGGTTTTGAATACCATATATTACATTATAATAAGCGCTACTTATTAAGTCTAACGGATTTCTCATTAATCACCTCAATAAATTGGCTCCGGAGGTAGGGATCGAACCTACGACACCCTGGTTAACAGCCAGGAGCTACTACCACTGAGCTACACCGGAGTATGATTTCCATTGTCGATTTGTTTGGCTTCTATTTTTATTTTGTTAAAATCAGATTCATTTTCAACTTTCCAATATTTTACAACCATTGGACTGTTGAAATAACCAAAGTCCATTTCAACAACGATTTTAGGTTTCCATATAATTTGCCCGTTTATGTGAAGATAATAATATCCTGGTTTGAACATAAGTTCCTCTTTCATTTTAGTAAGTCAACCAGATCATCAAACTCTTGATAAACTTCATGGTAGCCACTTGAGTGTCCTCGGTCCCATGCCATGCTGAATGCCTTACTTGTTTTTTCATTATGTTCTAAATTATAATTTAAGAATAAACCTTCTTTGAATAGCCTATACAAACGGTTATCTTCACCATGATATTTGTCTCTTTCTTCACGTAATTTTATCTTTATGTCTTTGTCTTTATATTTTGATCCACAATGCTCACAAATTTTGTTTATTTCATAATCGTCTGCGTTGGGATACGGCAGACTATTTTTAAAGAAACCATTTTGAATAATCATCCCATAAGTTTGATCTCTAATAAGAATTTTGATAGTTTCAATTGTTTGATATTCCTGTGCGTAATTCTTTTGTTCTTTTGTTTTTTCCATAGTTCACCTTTATTTTATTGGTAGGGGCGAAAGGGATTGAACCTTACGTCGCTCGCTTATAAGGCGAGTGCTCTGACCGTTGAGCTACACCCCCACAACTAAATTTTTAAGGTCAAATTTTACTTTTTCTATCTTCCTTTTTTCGATTATTGCTAAGTCGCCTACATGATACCAATGCTGACATTCCCATCTGTTTCCTGTTTCTGGAGAATAATTAAATTCCAATTTAATAGCTTCAACCTCGCCGTGTTTTTCTGTAACAATACCAGATCGTCCTAAATATAGTTTAGATGATTCACTTGTCCACCCTTCCCTCTCCGTCTCCTTCATACTTATTATTGTTAATCTCATTCCCAGCTTCACTTCGATTTTTCGCATTATCTTTATTCTCCTTGTAATTAAGGTACCATTGAACTGTATATTCCCATCCGTAACTAATAAGATTGCGATACTCTAATACGGTGGCTCCATTATATTCATGTGTGTTTTCAACTTCAATAATTGGAATTACAGAGATCAAAATAATAGCAATTAAAAATGTTTGCAACTTTCCCATATGGTTTCCTTTCAAAAGTGGTGGAGTGCCAGGGAATCGAACCCTGCTGATTTTCTCGGTGCAAGCGAGATGACCACCCCATGCAGTCCCGCCCCCCACTAAACCAATTTTAAATTTTTTAATATCATAGTTCTAAGGACTTCACTAAACTCTTTAGTCAAATTTGGTATATGCATATTTGATGCATCTAAAATAATATTCCAAACATCTTGGTCTTCTTCTTTTGCTTCTGCATATGTCTCTGCTGTTGCTCGTTTGATTATATTTATACTTTGATTAAACTTTGATTGCCATGCATTTAGCAATGAATAGACCAACTGATTTTTGTCAGTAATATGTTGAACTGATGCAATATACTGAATTAAAAATGTTAGCAAATGAGTATACATTATTCTCTCTGTAACATTTAAAACCGGTGCTATAGCTTCTTCAGTCATTTCATTTTCCTTTATGTTTGGCGGAGCATACGGGATTTGAACCCGTGTCGAAGGATCGACAGTCCTTTATGCTAGACCTGACTACACCAATGCTCCGTATAATCTATTTGATGATAGAGATGAAACACCCACCTCCACCACCGCCACCACCTCCGCCACCATCATCTTCGGGTGGTTGAATAGGTGGAGTAACATCTCCATCTGATATTTCCACAACTAAACTATCTTGAAAATTTTCTAAATATTCTGGATCATTATTCTCAGGATCAGATTTAATTTCATATCTTCTGTAAGTATCAAATATTTCCATTAATATGAAAAACTTAACCTCCTTTGAATCTCCATGTGGATTACATGCTTGAAGAATAATTGTATTTATTCCTTGCTCTAATCCGTCAATACTAAAGAAAAAATTCCAATCTTTTAACTCGTCTGTTGAAACAGTTACTTGATCATTGTCATTAAGTTTGAATGTATACCAATCTGTTTCATTATCTGACGGTTCAGAGATCAAATACGGATTAGACATTGACGCTGTTGTGAATAACAAAATCGCTATTACGGTCAAAACTATTTTCCGTATCATATTAACCTCTTAGGGGGCAGTTGATTGTCCCTCAGTAGTACATTGATCATACCACTTTTGCCCATTGTTTATTTTGGAACAGTCTATAATACCGAAACTTTTTGGAGAACGAGGACCTGATGTTCCACCTCCGCCTTCATAGAATACATATCTCGCTTGTCCGGAGTATTCGCTTTCATCTGTTCCGTTAGTGCAAGTTGCAACAAATAGATATCTCGCATTTTTTGTAAATTCAGCAAGATCAAGAGGTAAATAACTTTTATTTTGGGCATCGGGTTGAGTACCCAATAATTGAAAATTATTACTTGTTTCTAATGTGCTGTAAACATTTACTGTTACACAATCCGTTTCAACAGGATCCCATGCTAAGAGTTCTGCGTGCACGGCGGGTACTACTAAAAACATTGCTAAAATAATTCCTAGTGTAAATAGTTTCCTTAGAGTCATTTTTAAGTTCTCCTTTTAAGTCATGATTGAATTTGTATCAAATTTTTGTTGCTCTTTTATATCTTGGATATTATAAACTTCTTCTCCAATTTGCAGAACGATAGCTGCAGCATTGTGATAATTCCTTGCCATTCTTTTTTGTTTGAACTCAAATCTGTCGATTATCACCCCCAAGTCTTGGAACTTTTCTTTAAACTTTTCCCATTGAACCCACTGAGAATGTAAAAATACTTGACCTAATTCAAGGGTTTCTATAAATATTTTTTGTTTTTCTGTTCTTGCTGAATCTCCACCTCTATAATATCCATCCGGAAATCTGGTTAACTGCCGATCAAAATATCTGTATTGTGCCATTCTTTCACCTCGTCAATAAATTTTGTGGCAGGGCGACAGGGAATCGAACCCTGCTAGGAGGGTTTGGAGTCCTCTCTGATCACTCAGATCCCGCCCCTCAAATATCATCATTATTTTACCTTTCAATTATAAGGTTTATTCCACCTTCGATTTTTGTTGCTCCACATGAAGATATCAATGGAGCATTAGTAATATCACTAAATAGGGTCATTTGATCAATCCAAGATTCTCGTTGAAGACCCCAAAAATCTCCACCACCAATAGTTACAGCTAAAACATTTACTTTCATCATTCTGTAAACTTCAGCGATAGCAGTATGAAGAACTTCTTTACAAATAACAATCCCGATTCTTCTATATTTGGATATATTAAACGCTTGTAACTTTAAAGATGGAGTTGATTCTTCTTTCCAGAAGATACTTATTTTTTGTCTAACTCCTATAACATTTAAAAGTTTATCAAGCAAAAGAACTGATGTATATTTTGGGTCATAAGATTGCCCAACACCAACTACATAATAGTTAATTTCATCATTTTCATATTTAGACAATTTAGAACGAAAATTTTTTAAATTTGCGTAATTTAAAAAATATTCTGGACATACGAGTATGTCTTCATATTGTACTGGATAATTATCTTGTTCAGATACTATCATTTTTTACCCTTTTATTATGAGATTTAATAAAGGTATTAAAGTCAAAATTATTCCAGATAGTATTCCGATAATAAAATATTTTAATCTAAGTTTGAAATAATTTTTTTTATCTAAATATAAATATGCGTTGCTTCCAAATTTATCCATTTGTTTCCTTCTTAAAAATTGGTGATCCCGGAGGGACTCGAACCCTCGTACCAAGGTTGAAAGCCTTGTATCCTTATGCCTATTTGGACTACGAGATCTTAATTTGTTGGTAATTTACCAAGGAACTTTTTAACATTCTTTTTTCGCATCTCTCTTATGTCAATAATAGC
>Ga0307375_10001870_pt1 | contig 22189 bp, 18 predicted proteins | sample TR1MG_FD_202531 | JGI IMG/M metagenome (GOLD analysis project Ga0307375, IMG submission 202531) | Soil microbial communities from Risofladan, Vaasa, Finland - TR-1 | ecosystem: Environmental > Terrestrial > Soil > Coastal area > Acid sulfate soil | place: Finland: Risofladan, Vaasa | collected...
GCTGGTGAAGATGGGGCTTGCGCGCGCACCGGCGCAGGTGCGGATCGTCGCCATCGGCGCTTCGACCGGCGGCCCGCCGGCACTCCATACCATACTCGCGGGATTGCCGAAGGCGTTTCCGGCGCCGTTGTTGATCGTCCAGCATATGGCGACCGGCTTTATCCGGGGATTCGTCGAGTGGCTGGCACAGTCGACCAGCCTGTCGGTGCATGTCGCCACCCACGGCGAGCCTGTTCTTCCCGGTCACGTCTACGTGGCAGCCGACGAGTTGCAGATGAAGGTGGACCACCGCGGCAGGATCGTCCTGACCGGTGACCCGCCCGAGAACGGGCTGCGTCCGTCGGTGTCCTGTCTGTTCCGTTCGGTCGCCGAGGTGTACGGTGGCGATGCCGTCGCCGGCCTGCTCACCGGCATGGGGCGCGACGGCGCCGAGGAACTGCGGCTATTGAGGGAAAAGGGTGCGGTCACCTTCGCCCAGGACAAGGACAGTTCGGTCGTGCACGGCATGCCGGGCGAGGCGATCAGGCTCGATGCGGCAACGTTTGTCCTTCCCCCGGACAAGATTGCCGCGATGCTGACGAATCTGGCGAACCATCGGGGAAAGAAGGAGCGTGACCCATGAAATCCAGAAAGAACAAGAACAGCAGCGTTGAGATTCTCATCGCCGAGGACAGTCCGACCCAGGCGGAAAAGTTGCAATACCTGCTCGAGGAGCACGGCTACACGGTGGTGACCGCACCCGACGGCAGGCAGGCCCTGGCGGCGGCGCGGCGGCGCAAGCCGGCGCTGATCGTGAGCGATGTGATGATGCCGGAAATGGACGGCTTCGCGCTGTGCGGGGAAATCAAGCGTGACGGCCAGCTCAAGAACGTGCCGGTGATCCTGCTCACTACGCTGTCCGACGTGGGAGACATCATGAAGGGGCTGGAGTGCGGCGCCGACAACTTCATCCGCAAGCCGTACGAGGAGCGCTACCTGCTTGCGCGGGTCGACTACCTGCTGATGAACAACGAGCTGCGCAAGAACCAGAAGATGCAGATGGGGGTGGAAATCTATCTCGGCGGACAAACGCATTTCATCACCGCCGAGCGCCAGCAGATCGTGGACCTGCTGATCTCGGTCTACGAGGAGGCGGTCCACATCAGCGAGGAGCTCAAGGTGCGGCAGCGCGAACTGGCCGACTCGAACAGCACGCTGACCGGCCTCTACCATGTCGCCGAGGGGCTGAATCGTGCGGTGTGCGAGCGCGAAGTATGTGACCACGCGCTCAAGCACGCGATGGAACTGCCGGGGGTGCAGGCGGGATGGATATCCCTGTGGGAGAACAATGCTTTCCGCATGGCGGCGGTGCGCAACCTGCCTCCGGCGTTAATGCGCGAAGGCGCGATGGATGGATTGTGCGAATGCCGGCGCCGCTTTCTCGCGGGCAAGCTGGATCATGTCACCAATATCCTGGAGTGCGAACGGCTGAAGCACGCCAAGGGCGACACGAACGGCCTGCGCTATCACGCCGCCGTGCCGTTATGGAGCGGCGACCGGAGCCTGGGCGTCATGAATCTGGTGGGGACGGATCAGGGTCTGTTCAAAGACGACGAACTGGAGACGCTTTACGGAGTCGGGCACCAGGTGGGCGTCGCGCTGGAGCGTACCCGGCTGCATGGGCATCTGGAGCAGTTGGTGGAGGAGAGAACCGCCGCGCTGACCGCTGAAATCGCCGAGCGCAAGCGTATCCAGGAAGAACAGGCCAGGCTGGTGGCGATCATCGAGGCCACGCCCGATCTGGTCGGTACGGCGAGCCCGGACGGCCGCTTTTTCTATATCAATCAGGCGGGACTCCGGATGTTGGGGTTTGAAAACATTGACGCTCTCGCCACCCAACGAATCAAGGACCGCCATCCCGACTGGGCCGGCAAGCTGGTGCTGGAAGAAGGCATTCCGCATGCCATCAGCCATGGTACCTGGTGCGGGGAAACGGCATTCCTGCGGCGCGATGGAAGCGAAGTTCCCGTTCTGCAAGTGATCATTGCGCACAAGAACCCGGAGGGGTCGTTGGCGTATCTGTCCACCACCGGGCGCGATATCACCCAGCGCAAGGCACACGAGGCGAGGATCAATCGCCTCAATCGCATCTACAGCGTGCTCAGCGGCATCAATACGGCCATCGTGCGCGTGCGCGCGCCGCAGGAACTCTTCGATGAAGCCTGTCGCATCGCGGTGGAACACGGCAAGTTCACGCTCGCGTGGATCGGCACGCTTGACGCGGACACGCAGCAAGTCACCCCGGTCGCCAGGGCAGGCCGCGACGACGGCTACCTGTCCCGGATCAACCTGACCGCCACGGAGGATACCCCGGGAAGTTGCACGCTGACGGCACGTGCCCTGACCCGGCGGCAACCAGTCATCTGCAACGACATTGCCACGGACGAAGCCATGCACTCGCTGCGTGCCGAAGCGTTGCAGCGCGGCTATCGTTCTGTGGTGGTGTTTCCGCTGATACCGGGAGACCAGGCGGTGGGCGTATTTGTGCTGTATGCCCCGGAAGCGAACGTTTTCGACGAAGAGGAGATGCGCCTGCTGGTCGAGATGGCCGGCGATATTTCATTCGCGCTGGATCATCTCGAAAAAGAACAGCGACTCAACTATCTCGCCTATTACGACGCCGTCACCGGCCTGCCGAACCGTACCCTGTTCCTGGATCGTGTCGCCCAGAAAATCAATGCCGCGCGCCGCGATGGCCAGGTGTTTTCCGTGGTCATGCTCGACCTCAACCGGTTCAGCAGCATCAATGAAACCCTGGGCCGGCAGGCCGGCGACGATCTGTTGCGGCAGATCACGCAGCTGCTGCAGGGAATACTCGGTGAAACGGACATCCTTGCCCGTTTTTCAGCCGACTACTTCGGCATCGCCATCCGCCACGACGATGAAGGCCCGAACATCGCCCATGTCCTGGAGCGGATGTTGTCCGAAATCCAGAATCAGCCGTTCCTGATCGACGGGCAGGAGCTGCGCGTTTCGGCCCGGGTAGGGGTATCGTCCTATCCCGCCGACGGCGGGGACATCGAATCCCTTTTACGCAATGCCGAGGCCGCGCTGAAAAAGGCCAAGCTTTCCGGTGACAAGTATCTGTTCTATACCCCTGCATTCAATGCACTGGTCGCCTCGAAGCTGTCGCTCGAGAACAAGCTTCGCCGGGCGCTGGAGCAGGGACAGCTGGTGTTGCATTACCAGCCCAAGGTCGATCTCGGCAATGGACGAATCAGCGGCCTGGAAGCGCTGCTGCGCTGGGACGATCCGGAGGAGGGTCTCGTGCCTCCGTTGAAATTCATTCCCTTGCTTGAGGAAACCGGAATGATTCTGGAAGCCGGGCTGTGGGCCCTGGAAAAAGCGGTATCGGATTCCCTGGCATGGCAGGCGAAGGGGCTGCAATCTCCGAGGGTCGCGGTCAATGTCTCCCCGATCCAGTTGCAACAGAAAAATTTCGTCAGCATGATAGCGCGCGTGGTGAAGGGTGACCGGGATGTGGCCGGCAGGCTGGAACTCGAGATCACCGAAAGTCTGGTCATGCAGGACATTGTGGCGAATATCCAGAAACTCCGGATGATCCGGGAGATGGGCGTGGAGGTGGCCATCGACGATTTCGGTACCGGCTATTCCTCGCTCAGCTATATCGCCAAGCTGCCGGTCGGCACCTTGAAGATCGACCAGGCATTCATCATGAACATGACCAGCAATTCCGACGATCTGAGCATCGTGTCCACGATCATCTCGCTCGCCCATTCCCTGAATATGCGGGTGGTCGCGGAAGGCGTCGAAACCGGGGAGCAGGCCAGGGTTCTGCGCTTGCTCAAATGCGACGAAATCCAGGGGTTCCTGTTCAGTCCAGCCGTTCCTGCTGCGCAAATCGAGGAATTTCTGCGCAATGACAAATCGCTGCTGTTCACCTGATACCCCAGACAACCCCAGTCAAAGGCTGTCCGATCCCTTCCCCACATCAGGCTTTCTGGCGATCAGTCCGGGCGCTCCTGTGACACGGGTCCGCTGCGTGCCCTCGTGGCCCGCAAGTAGCGACGGCCGGCCTGCTGATCTATTGCGCCAAAGTGTTGGCGCCGGTTGAAAGTTGACCATCTGACCGGGTTCTGCCGGTTCAAAATTGACCAGGGTGTTCAACCTAACCCTCTGAGTTTTTGTCCGCCAGGAAAACGAGGTCATAGGCAGGATGGATTGCTGTCGATTGCCGATCAAGCCTTGGGCGTTGCACACCATCAGCACATCGCAAAAGACCGCTTCCACTTGCTTGTCCAGCGTCGCCACGAAATGTGCCAGCGTGGTGACATGCTGCTGCTGATCGCAGGCCAGCGCAATGAAAGCCACGTTCTCCACACACGCCCGTGCCATCGTGCGCGACGAGGTTTCTCAACAGCCTGTTATGCCCCCACATTGCCGCCATCAGCGGCGCGATTCCCATGATGAGCGTCACGCGTTCGAGGCTGTAGGCGGCACACGTGCAAGCCAGTCTACGTACTGACGTTCTCCAGCGCTCACATGTGGAAATGGTTTGCCGCCATCCGCGCTTTGAGGATGCCGAAGGGATGGTCAGTCGTCTGCCGCCGGCTCAAGGTCGATTGGTCCGAGGCGCGCCCCGTTCAACACTTTGATGCTGCTATAGCACCCAGAATTCATCTTTTCTGGAACCTCATTCGCTGCATTACCTCCGCTTGCGCCATCTCCTCCTCAAGGCTTTGGAGACTGTCGATGGGCGCAGAAGCCGCGATAGCCGAGGTCGCTGCTTCTGGAGCGCCTTGCTGCAGTTCGTCCCGCTCAGCTCGCATAGCCCTGCCTTGTTCCTGCACCTGCTTGACACAGAGTGGGACGATTCGCCTCACCAGATTGAAGTCCGGCGCACACCCAAGTCCCTCTGCGACGGACGTCAGCGAAAGCGATACGACGGAACCGGGCAGTGCCAGACGATGCAGTGGATCTCCCGTGAAGAGCAGATCGCTACACGACAGGACCATGCCATCGCACAGGCCAATAGCCAGGCTTGAAATCTCTACGCACTCCGTATCGGAGCCGGTATAAATCAGGCACTTTGCCAGGGGTGCCAAAGACCGAATTTCGTCAGAGAGGTCGAAAGTTTCAATCATGAACATCCATAGGGCACGTGGTAGGGCAAGCGAGATCGCATGGCATCAGCACGAATACCGTCCGAGATCTGCCGTCAGAAACACGCATTCATCGAATGCGCCCCCAGCGCAATCCAGGCGTTGGGCTAGCAGGCCAATGCCAAATACGTCGGGATCTAACGCTATTCCGCAATGCACCCGTCTCCCATGAGGGAGTCCCGGTCGGTCGCTTGAGTGCCAAGCCGAATCGTTCGGGGTGGCAAGCGTGAGTGGGTCAGGCTTCGAGCTGGAATGCAGCACATCGCGTTCAAATGCTGGGGAATGCACGACTGAAACCTCTCGAGCGGTATTCATGGCAGCCTATCGGCTACGTGAATGAATACTTGAGCTCGTCTAACCCAGGCGAGCACGGTGGCGATCGCCTGCTCAGCAGCGAGGTCTGACCTTGGGTTGATCGCACACCTGCATATCTTGCCGGGAGCGACTCTTCATGGATGCGTGACGTCAGCCACGGCAACGGCTGCTCCCGACCGCCATGAGGCTGGCGCTACCCAGCTGGTTATCCATCCGGGCAGAGCTTCCGCCGGCATCGGTTGAGCGATGACGTAACCTTGCAGCCGCTGGCAACCCAGCGAGATGAGAAGTTGTCCCTGGGCCTCGGTCTCGACGCCCTCGGCGATCACCGCGATCCCCAGCAGACGCGCCGTGGTGAGGATGCCTGCCGCAATCGCAATGTTGCGAGGCTCGACGAGAATATCCCTGACGAACGTCTGGTCAATCTTCAAGGTGCCCACATCCATTTGCTGGACGTGGCTGAGCGAAGCGCTACCCGTTCCGAAATCATCCAAGCTTATGCTGAGCCCCCGCGCTCGGCATGCATCGATGACCAGTTTGGCCCGGGCCGGATCGAGCAGCGGGCCGGTCTCGGTGATTTCGATGGCCAGCAGGGTCGCATCGATCTTCGGGTGCGCCGCCAGCGCCTCATCGAGATCCGCGAGGAACTCCGTGTGCATCAAATGCGTTGTGCTGATATTCACTGACACCGGTAATCGCACGCCCTGGGCCAGCCAGGCTTCGCAGGCGCGCAAGGCTGCGCTGAGGGCAAAGCGACCGATCGGGCGGGCAAACCTGGCATCGTCGAGCGCGTGATGGAACAGCGCCGGCGACATCAGGCCAAGCGCCTCGTCGCGCAGCCGCAGGAGAGCTTCCACGCCGACGACGGGTGAGGCACCGGACGTGCCATCGATCGCCACGATCGGCTGGAACAGCAGTACGAGGGAGCCATCCTCCAGCGCGAGGGCCAGGCGGGCCTTCATCTGACGTTGCTCGGCATCGGCCAATTCCAGCGACGAGGAATACAGCTGGCTCCGGTCGCGTCCCAGGTCCTTGGCAACGTGCATGGCGAGATCCGCATGTCGCATGAGCATTTCCGCGTCTGCTTCATCCTGCGGATACAACGTCCAGCCGATACTGGCCGACAGATGAAGCACCGAATCACCCCACGGCATCGGCTGTCGAATGGCCTCAAGGAGGCGAGCGCTCACCGAACATATGTCTTGATCGCTGCCGACGTCCGCAAGTAGGACGGCAAACTCGTCCGCGCCCAGTCGCGCGACGACATGGGCATCGTTCAAGACGCTTCCGATCCGGCGTGCGACCTCCTTCAGGACGGCATCACCGCCTACGTGCCCAAGATCATCGTTGACGTGCTTGAAGCCATCGAGATCGACCACCCCAACCGCGATCGACGTCTGATGTCGGCGCGACTGCCCCCGTTCGTGCTCGAGCAACTCAAGAAATAGCCTTCGATTGGGCCGTTCGGTTACCGGATCGTAGTAGGCCAGCCGCTCTACCAAGGCTTCCTGCGTCTTGATGTCGGTGACATCGATGAGCTGCCACACACGACCATATATTTGATCGTCGATCGTGATTGGCGCAAAGCTGCGCAGATAGGTACGCCCTCGGCTGATCAAAATCTCTTCGACCTCTACCGGTTCGCCACGAAGAATGATGGCGCGTATGCGTTCAAGCTCGCCATCGGGATCTGCAAAAGCCGCGCGGGTCTCCTGATGCAGCATGGCCGAGGGCATGCCGATCAAATCTCCAGGGTCCTCGGAAAATTCCAGCAACCGGCAGAACGTCGCATTGCAGAACTGCACGCAGCCTTCTGCGCTCATCACAAGGATGCCCGCGTGCTTACTGGCGAGGATAGCCTGGAAGCGACGCAGGTTGAGCTTGAGTTCCTGCTCAGCCAGCTCCTGCTTCGTGCGGGCCCGCAAGCGCTCCAGGCCCAAGCTCAGCTCCTGCGCCATCTCCTCCAAAATAAGGATCTCTGGACTCGAAAAAGCATCTTCCGATTCCGCACCGGCGACGATCACCCCAATGATCTGCCCTTCGATGCGTAACGGCAGCGCGAGCACGGCGCCCAGTCCGAGCTCACGGCTGGCCAGGGCCCAGCCTGCCTCGCCTCCCTCCCGTGGCCGTTTCACCACAGGCTCACCGGACTGGAGCACGGCAGCGGCCAGGCTCATGGAGAAGTCCTGCTTGGCGAGATGGATCTTGAATGCCTCATAGCACTCGGCAATACGTCCCGCGTGGCCCCGCAACTCCACTGCCTGTGCCGGCGTGTTCACCAGCAGGCCCAGCCAGCAGACCGGGTAGCCGCCCACGTCCACCACCACACGGCAAGCCTCGCTGAACAGGTCATCCATCGTGTTGGCATGCGTGGCGGCCTTGAGCGCTTCGCTAAGCAGCCGCAACGCGCGTTGACTTCGCTCCGCGAGAAGAAGGCTTTGATCCAGCCGGCTACGTTGGGCATCGCCCTCGAGCGCATGGCCCATGCTGAGGGCGACGCGCTCAAGCAGTTGCAGCAGTTCCGAAGAAAAAAACTCGGCGTCGCGCGAGCGCAAGATCAGGGCGGCGTGGACCTTGCCGAAGCAACGCACCGGCACCGCCGCCATGGCGCGAATGCCATGGCGGACATAGGCGTCTCGCATCGCTTCCCGGCCTGGTGCGTCGGCGATGTGGGGGATGACCTTGATCTGGCCCTCCCAGAACTCAGGGCCTGCGAGCGCCAAGGGCAAAGAATCCGGATAGATGTCTTCCTGCCCAGCGAGCGGCGATTCGGGCGCCCACCGTCGCCACACGCCAGCGTCGTATTCGACCTCACCGACCAGAACCAACAGTGCACCGACGTGGCGTTCGAGAATATGCACGATCCCGGTGTACAGCGTCTGTGGCCGGGGCATACACGCGATCAGATCGCCAAGGTCGGCCAGCGCGGCGTAAAGGCGTCCCACATAGTCCGCTGTGGGTTTGCTCGATGAAGAGCCGGGGGGAGTCGATGGCATGCATGATCTCGATGTGAATGCGTCAAATCTTTCAGCTCTCTTCACTACCTGCCCAAAGGCGATGTTTTCATTTCGGATGTCGTAACCCAGTGATTTCCTGCCCAGTTGCCACCTTTTCTGGAGGACACGCCGATGGGCAGCGTGATGAGCGAAGAGATCAATCGCTGGACGGTGCTGATTTCAAGAGGCGTGTCACATAACGAATTAACGCGTTATGGCAGCGTCACTGTCGACAGTCAGCCTCGAAAAATGTGATGTGCATCACGTTTGCCGCTCGCAGCAGGCCCGCGCATTGCATCGTTCGCGACGAACCGCACCTGTCCTCCTCCTGTCGGATATCTATCGCAACAGGGAGAATCGAGTATTCATCGCCGGCGCCGGCGATGAATTGCGTAGGCAGCCGCTTGGGAGCACTTACGATGCCTCATCGAGAAGGCGAAGAGTCGATTCAGTTTTTTGCCGGGAGATCGGCCCATCTCTGCAGGTGAACCGAAAGTTGGCACAGCAGCTACACGGTGCCACTGACCGGAATGAGCTCGTGCTGCACTACCAGCCGATTGTTTCCATTGAGACCGGCGCTCTTCGCGGTTTCGAGGCATTGCTGCGCTGGATGCAACCGGCAATGGGTGAAATCCCTCCCGACCCTGAGGTTTCCCCACGATTCTTCTGGTTCAATCAACACCTTGCGTGAAGATGGAAGGAACAGTGCGCACATGATGCGCTCATTCCTCACGGTATTGGCGCGCACCTGGATTTGACCCGCCTGGCGAAAATAGAGTGACCAAGGTTGGCGCTAACCAAACCCTGTGAGGGCTGAGTGTGCGCCGGCGCTGAAGGTAGCCAGTCGAAAACGCGCACGATGGTGAATTTGACGCGAGCACCAACAGTGCAGCCGACTTGACGGGCTCGCCACTTGACGCCGCGATTTGTGGGGGAGCAGAAGTTATCTTGCGCCGCACCATGAAAAAACTGCGTCACAGCACCATGAATACGTATGCAGGCATCGCCGGTCGATAACGACAGCGATCATTATCGATCAGGCTTCGAAGGGCATGACCCTCGAAGCCTTGCGTGGGAGCAAGGGCTACCGGCCACGACCGATTTGGGGCGGTCGCCTGATCTGCGTGTAGCCGCTGCAACGACGTGGAGCATCGCGCTCAGCCTGCAGCGGTAGTGTGTTTCATCCTGTTGTATTGCCTTGGCGGGTGCCCGGTGTGCATGGGTCCCGCCTCATCTTGTCACCTGAGGGAGGGATGTTGGATGTGCAATAACGAAAGAACAACGCGTAATTCGAAACCCGTACTGGCAGCCGCGATCTGCGCGGCACTGGCACTGTATGCCTTGCCCTCGCTGGGCAACCTGGCACAGGCCGCCAGCAACGACAACAACGTGGAGTGGGCCGGTCTGTTCCACGACCAGGGCCCGCTGTACGACAACCATGTCGAGCCGACATCCAGCCAGGCGGTCACGCTGACCTTGCGCACCTTCAAGGGCGACATCACCAGCGCCAACATCAAGTACTACGACAGCGCGGACAGCGCCTATCACTGGGTGGCGATGAGCTGGTCGTCCAACGACCCCACCGGCAACTTCGACTACTGGGTGGGGACCATTCCGGCCAGCGCCTCGGAGAAGTACTACCGCTTCCAGATCAATGACGGCACGGCCACGGCCTGGCTCAATGCCGCCGGCACCACCGCCGCCGAGCCGTCCTCCGGCGACTTCTTCATCATTCCCGGCTTCCAGACGCCGGCATGGATGAAGAACGGCGTGATGTACCAGATCTTTCCGGACCGCTTCTACAACGGCGACACCACCAACGACGTCACCAACGGCCAGTACACCTACGCCGGCTGCGCCACCGAGCAGCATGCCTGGGGTACCAGCGTTGTCTCCAACGTCAGCGGCTGCAACAGCGCGGTGTTTTTCGGTGGCGATCTGGCCGGCATCGACCAGAAGCTCGGCTACATCAAGAACACCGTCGGCGCGAACATCATCTACCTCAACCCGATCTTCCTCTCGCCGACCAACCACAAGTACGACACCGAGGATTACACCACGGTCGATCCGGCGTTCGGCACCAACACGCTGCTGCAGACACTGAGTGCCGACATCCACAGCACCAGCAACGGCCCGGCGGGCTACGTGATTCTCGACGGCGTGTTCAACCACACCGGCGACACCAACCAGTGGTTCGACAAGTACAACTGGTGGACCACCAACGGTGCCTACGAATCGCAGTCAAGTCCGTGGTACAGCTATTACACATTCCAGACTTGGCCGGGCACCTACTCCGCGTTCTTCGGCATCCCCAGCATGCCCAAGCTGGACTACGGCGCCAGCGGCTCGGCGGTGCGCAACGCGATCTACGGCAGCAGCACCTCGGTGATGCAGACCTATCTGAACGCACCTTATGGCATCGATGGCTGGCGGCTGGATGCCGCGCAGTACTTCGATGCCGGCGGCAACAACGGCAGCGACGCGACCAACCACCAGATCACGGCCGAGATGCGTACGGCGGTGAAGTCCGTCAACCCCAATGCGGAAATCCTCGGCGAATTCTGGGGCAATGCCGGCCCGTGGACCGACAGCGGCGACCAGTGGGACAGCGCGATGAACTACGACGGCTTCATCCAGCCGGTCTCGGAATGGATCACCGGCGAGGACTACAGCGGCAACGCCGCCTCGATCCCGGCGAGCCAGTTCGACAGCTGGCTGCACGGCACCCGCGCCAACTACCCGACCGACGTGCAGCAGGCGATGAGCAACGCTCTGGGCAGCCACGACGTGATGCGCTTCGGTACGCGTGCCGGCGGCGACATCTGGAAAACCTACCTGGCGCTGATCTTTCAGATGACCTACGTAGGCACGCCGACGATCTACTACGGCGACGAATACGGCATGCAGGGGGGTGCCGATCCGGACAACCGTCGCACCTTCGACTGGACCGTGGGCAGCAGCACCAACAGCGCGGTGGCACTGACCGGCAAGCTCACCGCGATCCGCAATGCCTACCCGGCCTTGCGCACCGGCTCGTTCATGACCCTGCTGACCGACGACACCAACAAGCTGTATGCCTACGGCCGCTTCGACGCCACCAACCGCATTGCGGTGGCGCTCAACAACGACTCGGTGTCGCATACGATCACCGTGCCAGTGTGGCAGCTCAGCGTAACCAACGGCAGCACTCTCACGGACCTGCTCTCGGGCACCGCCTACACGGTGCAGAACGGCCAGGTGACCGTCACAGTCAACGGGCATTACGGAGCGATCCTGGCGCAGTAGCAGAGCGGCGCATGTCGTATTGAAAGACGGCAAGGCACATGTGCCTTGCCGTCCTGTCAAAACCGGTACGGGCAGTGATTGGCCCTGCGACGACCTTGCGGGATCGACGACAGCCGGGCAAGCTGCGAATGTCAGAGGTCGACCCATTCTGCCGATCGCCAAGTCGATAGCGGGCGCCGATATTCATTGGTTCCCTGTGAACTTGCAGAGTCATGAAATAGTGCCGTCACGCCCCTGAAGCAATCAAGTCATCTTATTGAAATATATGACAAATATTGCACGCCACGCTTAAGTTTACGGATCTGATGCCGATGCTGAGTAGGCCCCTGGCTTACGAAGCAAATCATGCCCCGTCGAATCCTTTCGCAACTCACGTTGAATGTGAGTACCCGGTTGACACTGCGACTGATCGGATCAGTGCTACTGCTGATCATCGTTTGTGGCGCCAGTGTGCGACAGCTGACGCGGGCCGATCACCGCATACAGATTGTTGTCATTGATACGCTTGCGCCGGTCGCTGACGTGGGCCAAATCGAGAGGGACTACAACGACATCATGCAGGCCCTTGTGCATGCGGCGCTCACCCAGTTGCCCTCGGCCGTCGACGATGCACAGACGATTATCAAGAGTGATCGTGTCGACATCGACAGACGCTGGGCTTCGCTCGGACGCAGCGGCTTGGCGCGCCAGCAGCGTCAGCTTTTCACTCTTACCGCCGGTCATCGCAAGGATACCGAGCAGGCGATCGAAGAGGCCTGGACGATTCTAAATGCCGGCCAGTTCAATATGGCCCAACTCAAGCTTTCCAATGACGTGCAATCGTCGTTTGTGCCGCTGAAAAGCGATTTCTCCAACCTGTTCAGCCTGGCCCTAGCTCAAGGCCAAACGCTAGCTACCGCCCAACACGTGAGCAACCGTCACGACCTGGTCGGGCTGCTCACCTTCGTGTGTCTTGCGGTCGGCCTGGCCATCTGGATCGACATGTCCATCATCCGCTCACTGCGCAAGCGCCTGCGGTGCGCTTCGGAGGTGGCCAGCAGAATTGCGCGTGGTGTCTTGGGCGAGTCTATCGATATCGGGCGAGGAGATGAGGTGGGAGTCTTGCTTGGCACGCTTTCCCAGATGGACGCGCAACTTGAAAGTGTCGTTGGACAGGTTCGCAAGCGCGCCTCGACGGTTGAGCATAGTGCAGCAACCATCGCCCGAGGCAACGAAGCGCTGAGTCAGCGAACGCAAACGCAAGCTACCCATCTGGAAGGCACAGCGGCCTCCATGGCTCGTATGTCAGCCGCTATCTCTCAAAGTGTACGACATGCAGATCAGGCCAATGAGGCGGTCAATGATGTTCAGGCGCAGACCAGGGAGGGCAGGCAGACGGTCGTCGAGGCAATCAACGCGATGGATGAAATCACCCGCACGGGTAGTCGCATGGGCGAGGTACTGGATCTGGTGGATCAGGTGGCTTTTCAGACCCACATGCTTGCGCTGAATGCAGCCGTGGAGGCGGCGCAGGCGGGGGTGCATGGCCGAGGATTCGGCGTAATAGCCGCTGAAGTACGCCAACTTGCGCATCGGTGCGGACAGGCAGCACGCGACATTCGAAAGATGATTTCAGAGGGCAACGAAGCCGCACGTGCTGGAAGCCTTCTGGTGGATCGCACGGGGATAGTGCTTGAAGAAGTCGCCACCGGCGTGAGCAGGCTGTCGGAGTTGGTCGCTGCCATGGCCTCCACGGAGCGGGGGCACGCCAGGGATATTGGCGTGGTGAATGATTCCGTTGTCGAGATGGAATCGATGACAGGGCAAAACGCCACCCTGGTCGAGGATGCGGCGGTCGCCAGTCGAGCCATGCAAGAGAGCGCCTCCGCGTTGCTACACGAAGTTGACTTCTTCACCATGCAAAATGACCGTAACCATCTGCATGGTGCAATGGCTGGCCAGTCAGCAATCAGCGGTTTGGACCATTCGGAACATCCGCACGACACATTGCTTGATCAGTTGCACGCCTGACCTCTTGAAGAATTGCTTCCCATGACGCCCTTCCAGCATTGCGATGACCCTGGCACCGAGCTTCTCGATCAGGGTATCGGGCGTGGCGGCCTCAGTGCCGTATTTCAGCCCATCTTTCGACTGGACACCCTGGATGTAGTGGCCTATGAGGGCCTGTCCAGGCCGGCCGTTGGGCCAGCGGGGCTCACCATCCTTGACCTGTTGGATCTAGCGCGTGCCAAGGGGAGGCTCGGTGAATTCGAGCTGAAAGCGGCGCAGAACATTTGCGAGGCCTTTTCCGCGAAATTTGGCCAAGGGCGTCTGCTCATCAACCTCAGCGCTCACACCATCGTGCAGAGCGGCTTGCGTCACGCGCAGATCATTGCGGCCCTATCAGCGCCAGGGCTCGACCTTGGCCGTATCACGATCGAGATCACCGAGCGGGATATTGTCGACGACCCAGTTGAACTCGTCGAGGCGATGAAACTTCTACGCGCACGCGGGGTGCGTGTCGCACTGGACGACTTCGGCAACGGCCAGTCCAATTTCCAGATGTGGAATGAGATCCGACCTGACGTCGTCAAGCTGGATCGCTATCTGATTCATGGACTGGCGTCCAGCGCGGAACGTCTGGCGATCGTGCGGGCCCTCTGCCAGGTTGCAGAAACCCTTGGCGCAGACCTAGTCGGTGAAGGTGTTGAAGACCCGGCCGACCTGCGCATGATGAGGGATCTTGGCCTCAAGTATGCCCAGGGTTTCTTGCTGGGTAGACCATCGCCATCGCTCGTTGTGAATGTGCGTGACGAGGCCCGCGAGGCGATTCGCAGACAAGTCGTCCCGGTGCCTCCGCGGCCGGCCCGTCCGATCTCCCACCAGTCGATGCATGCCGGACACCTGATCATCCACGCACCAACGGTCACTGCGAATCAGACCAATAACGATATCGCAGCCGTTTTCTCTCATTATCCGGAGCTGCACGCCATCGCGGTCGTTGAAGAGGATCGGCCGATCGGCCTGATCAACCGTCATCGCTTCAACGAGGATCTCGCCAAACCCTTTATGCGCGAGCTTTTTGGGCGCAAGGCATGCACCGCATCCATGCACGCGGCACCGCTCATCTGCGACGAGATGCAGTCGGTGGAGAGTATGGCGGACATTCTCCGCGGTGAGGATCAGCGCTATCTGGTGGATGGCTTCATCATCACACGGGCAGGCCGCTATCTCGGCCTGGGAACGGGTGAGGATCTGGTGCGGCGGGTGACCGAATTGCGGATCGAGGCGGCGCGCCATGCCAACCCGCTGACCTTTCTGCCAGGAAACATCCCGGTGACCGAGCATATTGCGCGACTACTGCGTGGCAGACATCCTTTTGTCGCCGCCTATGCTGATCTCAACGACTTCAAGCCGTTCAACGACAGATACGGCTATTTCCGCGGTGACGGCATGATACGGCTGCTGGCGGATATCCTGACGACGCAGGCGGATACTTCCCTCGATTTCGTGGGCCATATCGGCGGCGACGACTTCCTGGTGCTGTTCCAGAGCGATGACTGGGAGCTTCGCTGCACACGTGTCATTGAGGAATTCAACGCCCGGGCACGCGCCCTTTTCGATCCGGTCGATGCTGCCCGCGGGGGTATTGAGGGTGAGGATCGCCGCGGCTTCCGGCAGTTTTTCCCGTTGACCAGGATCGCCATCGGTGCTGTGTTGGTGGAGCCGCCTTTCCCGCGAAGGCCGGAGCACATTGCCGCGCTTGCCGCACGCGCAAAGCAACATGCCAAGCGCGAGCGACTCGGACTGCACGTTATCGTCGGCGCCGTCCTGGATGGATCTGGCCTGCCAGTTGATCCAATGGCAACGAATGGCTCCGCGTCACTTCTCAGCGACTTGCCGCCAGCCAACGAAGACGGTCTCCAAGGCGCCAGCTTGGAGTTTGCAAACTTCTAAGGGCTAGCCTGCTGCTGGCCCCTCGGAACCAGGCTGACTTCGAGCGCGGCGTTACAAGGAGGAAACCGGCGGCACCAGAGGTTGTACGTAGCGGCCCAGCAACTCAAGCACCTGTCTTGACGGGCTTCGCTGGCGCTAATTGCCTCAGGCCAGTTCACCCGGAGGAAAGGACTGTCTCTTCTTCACCGCATCTGCGACGGCATTCCGAACAATCGTTTCATCATCAAGCCGGTGAACTCCCTCGTTTCTCTGCACCGCCGAGCGAACCGACGACCTTTCCGCCGTGACGAGCGACGCCGCTCCACTAGCCAACCGTCAATATCCTGGTAGATCACTTCCAGATATAGCTCGTCGATATGTGCATCGAACTGTGCCATCCCATAACCTTTCGGCAATTGTGTAAGCATCAGACCGATGCGAAATTGACTTCAGCGCGGATGCGGCGGCGCAGCCGCGGCAGCGGCAGGTCCTTGTCAAGCACTATGAGACTGCGTTGAAGCATGCGCAGATCTTGGGTCTTCGCAAGTCGGTCCGATAGCCTGTTCAAGGCTTGCACGGAGGTGCAACTGTAGTCACGACGAAAACCCAGCAATGACGGCGCCGCGCGGCTGGCCGCTTGAATCATTTGAGTCTGCATGCGCAGACGACGAACTCGGCGCCTCCACCGGTGGCGATTGGCTGGATTGGGTTCCTGCTCAAAGGCGCGCTTTGCTTTGGCGACGCGACGGGTGCTTCGTGCCATTCCTTCTTCGAGGTACCTCTTTGAAAGACGCTGCCACGGGAGAGCCACGACGGCCGATGCCAACGCGCTCAGTCGCGCGCACCGCTTGACGAACTTGGGATCTTTTGACATCTCATCCACGAGAAGCGCATCCCGACGGGCTTCAAGGCGCGCGGCGACATCAAGCCAGAGATCGCGATCAATCCCTTCGGCGAGCTGGGATGCTGTAGCCGAAACGGCATGCGCATCACGCAAGCCCGATAGGCTGCTCGCCACGCGTCTAAGCCCTCGATCGATGGCTGACGCCTCCGGATCGAGCGCTTGATGGCATAGGGACAGAATGCTACGCAGCCGACGGATCGCCTTGCGCGTGGCATGGATGGCGTTATGCCTGTTCCTTCGCTGCGCCAACGAGCGCACAGCCTTATCCGCCTGCTCCTCCGCCAGAGCTGAAAAAATCAATCCCGAGGAACTTGCCGTCATGATGGAGGCGGGTCGGATGTGGCAGGCGTCGAATTGTAACAAGATCAGGACATCTTACTGAGCGACCTGCGCACTGATCGCCTGCCGGCATGAGGCCTCCTCATTCTGACTGAAAGAGAGGCAACATCAGAATGCAATCTGACGTGACTACGCTTGCCGAATTGCTGCAGCGTCCGGAAGGGCGCGTCTGCGGCGCAATCTAAGCCAAGTAGGTGTCATGTCTCGTTTCCTCTCGATCGCGCCAAAATGGCGAGGCCTTCTTCTGTCTGCGCTGTGTTTGATCGTGCTGACTGCCTGTGCAGTTTGGTATTCCCATGCAACAGCCAAGGCCGCAGCAGAGAGCAGGGCCGCCGATGACTCTAACGGGGTCACGATCCTCCTCAGTCTGGCCGACAAGGCGTTTGATGATCACCATCTGGTTGCGCCGATTGGTAGCAACATGTACGAGTTCTATCTCAGTGCGCTGCAACTCAACCCAGGCAATCAAAAGGCACTTGAGCGCCTGAGACAGACCTTCGAGCAGGCCTGTGCGGATGTGGAAAGCGCCATAAGTCGAGGCGATCTGGATGAAGCAGCTCGCGAAATGCGCCTCTTGCGAGACTTCGATGCCAACCGCGATGGCAGCAAGGACGACTACAAACTGGAGCTCTTGGGTTCATACCTCGATGCCCAACGCCATCTGTTGATGAATAAGCACGAGGTACAGGCACGATTGATCCAGGAGCGGCAGTCAGCGCAAAGCGCTATTTCCAATTGATCGCAGCGACCAACGTCTTCAAGAGATGGACGGCTGCCGGTCCCGTAGACAATGCTCCGAACTTAAGCCCCCGTTGCATCGATCAGCACCTGATCATCACACTGGTATTCGGAAACACCCCCACGGGCGTGGGGAAGACGTCTTCTGGATATCAATTGCGTATTCCGATCAAACCCGCCACCGATTCCACTCCCAAACCGGCCACCGGGAATGCTCTGAATCCGGCCACCCAAAATGCTCTCAAACCAGCCAGCCGGAGCGCGCTCGAATCCGCCAGCCTGGGCTCATGAATCCTGCCCTACGGCGACGCCTTCGGATCGGTGCGATTCTGGCGAGCCGGCCGCCAGCGACGGGGCCTATGTCAAACTGACGACGACCTTTGCTATTGCATGGTACGCCTGTTAAGCATAACCTGACGATGTTTATTACTGATAAGGTGCCTCTATGCTTCAGCCCATCAAACTCGAATCGCTCCGCGAGCTGGTTGCCGCCGGTTCGATCAAGTCCGCCACGATTCTAGGCCAGAAGGGCGGCTATGCCGTAGTGGTCAGCATCGGCATGCAACAGCGCCCACTCGGCACCAAGTTCGGCGAAGTGCGCATGTTTGGAAGCACGGACACCGCCGTGAAGGTGCTGCGTGAGCTGGGCCTGTCCCAGTTCAATCTCGACGTGTCGAACTACGAGGAAGGCCGCTTGCGTGCTGCGCGCCCCGATGTAACGGCGAAGGCCAAGAATGCAGCGGCCGCGGTGGCCCACGATCGCTGGTTTCGCGAGCAGGTCACCGAGGCCATCGCCAAAGACGAACGCGGGGAAGCGACCTGGCACGACCACGATGCCATGTGGGACGAGCTGGAAACGCAAGCGGCGGCGCTTGTCGCCGCTAAAGACAAGAGGGCGGAGGCCGCTGCAGCGAAGCCGGCACGGCGGAGCAGCCGCCCCAGCCGGCGAGGTTGAGCGATGGCCATTCGCTACACGGACGAGGCGAAAGCCGACCTTGCGAGCATCATCCTGTACCGCATCGAGCAGCCGTTACCCGATCTGGTTGGATTTGTGCGCGCACTACGGCAGAAGATCACGCACCTGGACACGATCGCGCATCCCGGCCGGAAAGGCCGCGTGCCTGGCACGTCGGAATGGGTACTTACCGGCTTGCCGTACATCGCGGTGTTCCAGCGCGATGGCAGCGACGTGAAGATTTACCGCGTGCTTCACGGCGCGCAGCAGTGGCCGTAAGGTCACAAAACGAAGCGGCCGACGCAGCGTCATGAGTCGGCGAACCTGCCTCATCTTGGGGGTGTTTTTCAGTCCGTCTCGGGTGGCCGGTTTCAGTTCGTTACGGGTGGCCGGTTTCGACTGGAATCTGCATCAATGTCCGAATAGGTGAGGGAAACACCCCCACGGGCGTGGGGAAGACGGAATGCTATAAACCTCGCCTGCCTTAAAAACAGAAACACCCCCACGGGCGTGGGGAAGACGGCAACATATCGGGGGCATACCGGTGCCGGCCCTGGCAGCGTCTCGGCCACACGATCCGACACACCACCGCCATGCACCTGCTGCAATCGGGTGTCGATATCAGCGTGATCGCCCTGTGGCTCGGACACGAAAGCCCGACCACCACCCACCACTACGTCGAAGCAGACCTTGCCATGAAGAACCGTGCGCTCGCCCGGCTGCAAGATCCAGATACCAAACCCCGGCGCTACCACGCGTCGGAATCGCTGCTGGAGTTCCTGAAGACCCTCTAATTATGTAGAGCTGCTCCGCAGCCGCAACGGCGCCTGCAGCGGCGCCAGGGCGGTTGCGTGCCTGTTACTGCACATAATCGCTCACTGCACATAATGGCCGATGTCTGCCCGTCGCGCTGGCGTTTTGCCAGAAGCGCGCCGATCTGACGGCGTCGCCGGAGGGCAAGATTCATGAGCTCGGGCTGGCGGATTCGAGAGCGCCCCGGCTGGCTGGTTTGAGAGCATTTTGGGTGGCCGGATTCAGAGCATTCCCGGTGGCCGGTTTGGGAGTGGAATCGGTGGCGGGTTTGATCGGAATACGCAACGGGTGATCGGAACCCGGGCAAACAGTCCCAGTGGCAACGGGAGGCTCTGCTCACCCTCCGTCGTGCAACAGCGGCAGGGTGTCCCGGGCCGGTTCACTCCGTGAGGCGGCCGGGTGGTTCCGTAAAGTAGATATCATTGATATGTACCATGCGCAGGTATATATTAATGATAGGTATCAGAAGGAGTCTCACCATGTCCTCCACTGCCAAGCTGTTCATCACCGGGCGAAGTCAGGCCGTCCGGCTTCCGAGGGAGTTTCGTTTCCAGGGGGCCGAAGTATTCATTCGCCGCGACCCCCAGACCGGCGACGTTGTGCTGTCGCCGAAGCCCGCTTCCTGGCAAGAGTTTTTCGAACTGGCCAACCGCACCAAGATGCCGGCGGATTTCATGGCGAATCGAGATGATCTGCCCGCCGAGGAAAGGAGCCTGTTTTGAATCGATTCATGCTCGATACGAACATGGCGAGCTACGTGATCAAGGGGCACCCGCCGGAGGTCCGCGAGCGACTCGTCGCGCTGCCCATCGATAGCATCATCATCTCTGTCATCACACAAGCGGAACTGCTTTACGGACTAGCCCGTAAAGGCCACCCCGCGGCCCTTGCCAATGTCATCCGCGAGTTTTTGCTGCGCGTAGAGGTATTGCCGTGGGATGAACACGCCGCCACGGTCTACGGCGATTTGCGGGCATCCTGCGCGTCGGCGGGTATCACCTTGGGAGCACTCGACATGATGATTGCCGCCCATGCCGTTGCCGCCAACGCGACGCTCATCACCCACGACAAGGCGTTCACCCTCGTTCCGGATGGAGCACTCGCTGTCGATGACTGGACCAATGAGTCGGTCCGACTCAGCGTCGGTCGTTAGTAGGTGACCGTGGGGTGCTGGCAAACTGAACCAAAAATCGGGAGTGCGGGATGATGGCATTCGATTGGGTAATAAACGTCGTTGGCCTGATCGTGTCGGCGTTCATGGGGACGATTATCCACCTTGATCGCAAGGCCAAGCTGGCCAAGCTGGCTGAGGAAAATTCGGATCGCGCGTAGGGCGTCATGACGTCATGCCGGGTGTTGGGACCCCGGACAGTCCCAGGAGCAGCTGGACGCTCTGCCGACCACATCCCTCCACCGTGCGACAATGGCGGGGTGACTCGGGCCGGGTCAGCAACAGCACGTCGTCGAACTGCTTCACATCCAACCCGCCAAGCCAATGGCACAGCTTGTTGGAATCTCTATTGTTTTTCGTAGGGTCCTTTTTCCTCGGCACCTGCGCAATTTGGAAACTATTCAGCGCACTTTTCGGCTAGGTGGACGATTTGGGGCCGCGCAGCTGCGCGGCCCCAGTTGGAACTTCTATATAGGTACCACCAATTGTGAGGACACCTTTTTATCTCTGCACCAAGGGTGCGGTAGACAAAGTGTATCTATGTTTCGTTACTTTAGTGTCAATGTACTAGGCTGGCGAAAATATACCGCGTACGCCAGACACGGCCTAGAGGCCTGCCGTTGGCGCTCCGCTTGAGCAAGGGATTCGGCATCACCTTAACGCCAGCAAGTTAACTGCTCTTCATTGCGGCTTCAGCAATTGCCTCTGCATGCGCTTCCGCGCAGTCAAAGGTCTCAAAACCGGGGCTCTCATCCTTTTTGAAGACTAGTGCCAAGTCCGTGCCTGCCAACATGATCGACTCACAGCCAAATGTACTTACCAAGGTCTTTCCAGTTCGCATGAATACTTCTCGGTGCTCTGGAGTCGCAATTCCGGCAGCGGCCATTGAGACGTAGGCATCATGAACTTCGAGTAAGTTGCCAGCAGGCGCAATGACTTCCACGCCATCGAGTACGCCATAGAACTGCGATTCCATCACCACGCGTGTTCCAAGCAGCCCGACTTTTTTGAGACCACGCTGCTTTATCTTGGTCCTTACTATGTCGAGCAGGTCAATCACGGGAACCGGTGATAGCGCCTTAAACGTTTCGATGCAGAAGTGACCCGCAATCGAAGTGACGGCAACTTGCTCGATGCCTGCTCGCTGCAATCTGATTGTCAACTTCCGGTAAATATCTACCTGAGCATCTACATTCCCTTCGGACTGATTGCGAAGCAGCGTTGGGGTATCCGCATGCGCCATGGTCAGGGTGAGATTTTGGCCTGCTCGTGCCAACGCTGCGATCAAGTACCGATAGTAGTAGTCGGTTGCGGCAGGGCCGATGCCAACAATCAATCCGATGTGCATATCGCCTCTTTCATCAGCTACTGCCAAACAGCGCGGGCCATGATGAATGGCGACGCGCTGCACTGTGGTCGTATTGTTCGCCGGGAGTGTGCCAGCACCGTATTTGGAGATGCCTACCTAATTCTACTGTGTCATTAAATTAGTCTGATTCTTCGACATGCCCTGCCGCAGCAAGGACATCGCGAGAGGTGTCGAGCGATCACGCGGGCGAGACGAAAGTGCAGGGTCGCGATCGAGTACGGCTGATG
>Ga0307375_10001871_pt1 | contig 22185 bp, 14 predicted proteins | sample TR1MG_FD_202531 | JGI IMG/M metagenome (GOLD analysis project Ga0307375, IMG submission 202531) | Soil microbial communities from Risofladan, Vaasa, Finland - TR-1 | ecosystem: Environmental > Terrestrial > Soil > Coastal area > Acid sulfate soil | place: Finland: Risofladan, Vaasa | collected...
AGCATGGCCTGGCCCAGCGCTATTTCCTGACCGCGCTGCGCGCCGCCCGTGAAGCGGGCGACCGGCCGATTACCGCCCACGTGCTCGCTGACCTCGCCTTCCAGGCCGCTTCCAGCGGGCACGCCGCCGACGCGGTCGCCCTGGGCGAGGTCGCCGCCGAGGCCGCGGCGGGCACGCCCGCCACTGTGCGGGCCTCCGTGGCCACGCGGCTCGCCTACGGGTACGCCACCTCCGGGCGTCTGAGCGACTTCGACCGCGCGTACCAATCCGGGCTTGACATGCTGGCCGACCGCAAGGAGGGCGAAGAGCCATCGTGGATGTATTTCCTGACTCCAGGGCACCTGGACGCGCAGGCGGGCTACTCGCTGATCCACGCCGGCGTGCTCGCCGGCGACTCCGGCAACCGGCGCGCGGCGCGTTCGCTGGCGAGCCGGGGAAGCCAACTCCTGGCCACCGGCGCGCATGGCGTCCCGCCAGATCACCCGGCCCAGCGCCGGGCGCTTTTCGAGGGCGCCTGGCTCGCGGTCGCGGCGGCCTGCGAAGGTGATCTCCAGCAAGCTTGTGACATTGGCCGGATCGCCGCGGAACGAACCCGCACAGTTAAGTCCCGGCGCAGCGCTGAAGTCCTGGCCATCCTGAGCGCGATGCTGCGCAGGCACAGCCGGGACGATTACGTAGCTGATTTCCTGCCCTTCCTCAACTCCGCGCTCGCGGGCGAAGTAGCCGGCCGCTGACGGCGGTACTGTCAGTTCATGGTCGCAGATGGCACCAATGACGTGCTCGTCATCGGCGCGGGGATTATCGGCCTTACTACCGCGATCGTTCTGGCCGAAGGCGGACGGCGGGTGCTCGTGCGTACCGCGGAGCCGCCGGCGGCAACCACATCAGCGGCCGCGGGCGCGATCTGGGGACCATGGCTCGCCGAGCCGAGGGAACGGGTCCTGCGATGGGCCGGGCGCACCCTCGATGCCCTCACTGATCTCGCGGGTCAGGAAGGAACGGGAGTCCGGCTGGTCTATGGCAGGGACATCTCGGCCGGGCATCACCAGCCGCCGGCCTGGTTCAGCCTGCTCGCGGAAGCCAGGCCGTGCGCTCCATCCGAATTGCCGGCCGGCTATTCGAATGGCACCCGCTACGTCGCCCCGCTGATCGACATGCCAGCGCACCTCGCCTACCTCGAAAACAGGCTGCGGAGCGCGGGCGCAACGATCGAGGTCGCACCGATCGGGACGCTCAGGCAGGCGGCGGAACTCGCGCCCGTCGTCATCAACTGCGCTGGCCTCGGCGCCCGGGAACTAGCGGCCGATGACAAACTGACCCCGGTCCGGGGCCAGCACCTGATCACGACCAACCCCGGGATCGCCGAGTTCACCGAGGTCGACACAGGTGACTCGCCCGATCTGATCGCCATCTACCCCCATCACGGCCATCTGGTGCTGGGCGGCACCGCCGAGCCCGGCCAGCGGGACCGCGAGCCCTCCATGGCGACCGCTCAGGCGATCCTGGCCAGATGCACCGCGATCGAACCCCGGCTCGCCGCGGCGCAGATCATCGGCCACCGGGTCGGACTCAGGCCATCACGTGGCAGCGTCCGCCTGGAAGCTGAACCGGGCACCGGCCCAGCCCGTGTCTTTCACAACTACGGTCACGGCGGTGCCGGCGTCAGCCTCGCCTGGGGCTGCGCCGAGGAGATCGCTGCCGAGGTCGGCTCACCCTGACCTCTGGCGGCAGACAGCGCCGATCCTTCGGGCACGCCGGGCAACTGTGCTGCCAGAATCTGGGAATGGCGCTCAGGGTTCGCTGGGCATTCCGGCAGGAACAGCCTGTTCAGTGACCGTGGCCCCGCGTAACAGTCCGATGCCCGCTCGGGCCAGTTATATTTGCGCTGATTCGTCATGTACCTGCCAGGCGAACTGGAGGCCGAAGTTCGATCCCCGGACGGCAGGCCAGAAGCAGCCGATGGCCCAGACGAGCTGCGCGGCGGAGCCGCAGCCGACCTGAACGCCCGCCTGGAACGGCTCCCTGCCTCGCATCCTTCTTCGCCGCGTTACGGTGATCACCGAGCCCGGCCCACCGAACCTGGGCCGGCTGAGAGCCGGCCGCAGGCGGCCTCCCGCCCTGAGCGGCGCGACCCGCTGGCCATGGAGCACGTGGACCAGCACGGGCCTGGCGTCATAGATGAGCGTGCCCGCCGGTTCCCGCCCGCCGAGCGCCGGATCGTCGTGACCCTGGCAGAGGACGGCGCGGCCGTCGTCGCCCTCCCCGAGGACCCGGCCGTACGCGAGCGCAAGCCCGACGCGGTGGTCGATGACCGCGTAACGGAGTTCAAGAGCCTGCGGCCTGGCGCCACCGACGCGACCGTCGCCAACCAGTTGCTGAACGCGCGGGGGCAGGCGCCGAATGTGGTGATAGACGCCCGCGACAGCGGGCTCAGCGAGCAGGCGGCGCTGCTGGGGATCGCCCGCTTCGACGGCAGCCAGTGGCGGCGCGGCGGGTTCGACAGCATCCAGATCCTGGGAGACGATTTCCGGATCGGCCAGAAACGGCGAGGTGATGATGAGCGCGGATGACGATGTGTTCATCGCCGGCGGGCAATCCGCCAGCGAAGTGCGGCGGGTCATCGAAGCGGCGCTGGGCGGCAGGTTCGCGCCAAGCGCGGACCCTGACCCGGTACCAGCCCTCGCTGTCGGCCCGACGCAGGTCTTCTTCCACGACGGCCACCCGTTCGAGGACGACGCCGGCCTGCCGCTGACCCGCTACCAGTACCAGGTCAAAGTCCGCGACTCCGGGCGTGACCAGCAACGGCAGCTCACCGTCGCCCGGCAGGCATTCGAGGCCGCCAGCGCCGCCGGATGGCAGGCCGTTCTAGTCCGCGACCTGCAAGAAGTAATCGCCCATCATCCCTAGCAAGCACCCAGCCCAGCGGGGTGCGGTGCGCCCCGGGCTGGAGCGAGGGCAGGCAGTGACGCTTCCATGGATCATCACCGGAGCCGCCGCGGGCGTTATCTCCGGACCACGCATCAGGGCCAGCGTGTTCTATCGCGGTACCTGGTCTGGCCAGCCGCCCCGCAGTGCTTGCCCGGCCTGCGCCCGTGACATCCTGCCGGACCGGTTGCGGTGGCTTTCGCTGCTGCCGGTCACCGGCCGCTGCCCGGCCTGCCGCGCCCGGATAGGCCCGCCCCTGATGCTGGCCGAGCTCGCGGCCGGGCTTGCCCTGGCGTTAGCGGCCGGGCGCGCGGCTTCGGCCTGGGAACTGGCCGCGCTGGCCTGGCTGGTCCTGCTCGCAGTCCCGCTGGCCTTCATCGACCTCGCCGTGCACCGGCTGCCCGACCCGCTCACCGCGGCCGCTTTCGCTGGCGTCGTGACGCTGCTGGCCGTCGCCGCGCTCACCAGCCACCAGCCCGGCCGCCTCGGCCGCGCCGTCATCGGCACGGCCGCGCTCACCTGCTTCTACCTCACCCTGGCCCTGATCAGGCCGGGCGGCATCGGCGCCGGTGACGCCAAGCTGGCCGCCAGCATCGGCGCCGTGCTCGCCTGGACCAGCTGGCGGGCACTGATCACCGGCACCTTCATCACCTTCGCCCTGGCCGCGATCTACGGCGCGGTCCTGATCGCGCTTCACAAAGCCGACCGCGGCAGTGACCTGCCGCTCGGCCCGTTCATCCTGATTGGCGCCCTGGCAGCCATGGCGATCTGACATGTGTGGATTCTTGGTTCCTGCGGCATGTGCTCAACCCGATGGCGTGCGGGTGGCGTGTATGCCATCGAGGGGGTTGAGAACTCTTGCAGGCAGTCGCCTGGAGCGAGCCGGGGCAGTGTTATCGGTACCCCAGTCGTCTGGTGGCAGCAGTCTTTAGGCATATCCCATTGGCATCGGCAATGGTCGGCTGCCGTCCGGCTATGTAAGGCCAGGTGTCCAGTCGCTGCCGAGCCGTACGGCGATGAGGGCGAGAGTCCGGGCGAGTTCCGCCTGCAGGTCGGCGGGCCGGGTGAAGTTCTCGCCGTAGGTTTCGATGAGGAAGCTGCGCAGCGAGGAGTCGGCGTACCCGGCGGATTCCTGCCATTGCGTGATCAGATGATGCAGGGGCAGGTTACGTGTCTCGCGCAGTGTCTCGCAGAGTTCGAGTTCTTCCAGGTCCAGTAGCGCGCCGCGGGTGATCGGCGCGGCGGGACGGCGGTGGTTGAGAAGATTTTCGTGTCGCAGCGCTTCCTCGATGTGCCAGCGGGTCACCGGATTAATGGGGAACTGGCCGCCGCGGATCGCCACGGGCAGAACCCGGCGCGCGGGCTGGGGCAATGGGGACCTGGATGGCTGCGGGTCACGCAGGAGGTTGGCCGCTGTCTCGTCGAGTTGCCTGGCCTTCTTCACGAAGAACTTCTCGATGTCCTTGTTGAACGCGGTCACGTCAGCGTTCTCGCGGGTAGCGAGGGTGACCTGGGTGGTGACGACTTCGGCGAGCAGCGCCTGGTCACCGAAGTCGATCCCGGCGTCGGTGTTCTTGCTGCGGGGAAACGCGGCCTGCAGGTCCTCCTCGGTGAAGAACGCTGTGTCGCCGCCGATCAGTTTGGGAGCCATCCGGCGCAGCTGGTCTTCGACCCGGAGTTCGACCATGTTGGCGTAGGCGCCGTTCCAGTTCTTCCATCCGGGGTCTCCGGCGAGTTCGCGTTCGTGCTCGTGCACGAACCAGTACAGCCCCTGGGTGGCCCGCTCGATCAGGTACTGCTCGTCCAGCACGAGGATCACCTCGCCGATGCGCAGCAGCGGCCTTTCCTGGATCGGCAGCATCTGCCATGAGCCCGGGCAGGCGGCGAGTTTGCCCGCCAGTTCGTCCGGGGTGCTGGCGAACAGGCCGAGGTAGGTCTCGACGGTCTCGCGTTCGGTGGAAATCCCGGCGAATGCGTTCACGCCGGGCTGCCCGCCGGGCTGCTGGGCGCGCATGTAGCCGTAGTAGGCGACAGTCAGCGCGGCGATGTCCTCGAAGTCCAGGCCGGTCGCTTCCCTGAGCAGGTCGAGCGGCCGGGCACGCTGCCTGAGCCGGTCCAGGTCGATCTGGCTGCCGTAAGTTGCCCACAGCATCCGGGCGCGCGCGAGCAGCACGTCCGCCCGCTCGTTGCTGTGGAACAGGTTGTTGGCCACCATCTCCATGGCCAGGTACTCGGGGATCCCGCCGATCATGGCGGTTCCGGTGGTCTGCGGGGCACGCATCTGGGTGGCCACGAGATGCACCAGGAGCATCGCGGCCAGCTCCGGATCCAGCCCCGGTGCCAGCCCGCCGAGGTTCCCGGCTGGGGGAGCGGTCGCCGGGGGGCGGTAGATCAGGACCGTGCGCAGTGCGCGCAGAACGGGCTGGCGGGCGAGGAGAACCCTGGGTTGCCCGTCAGCCCTGCCGTCGAGGGCACTGCGTACGCTCTCCCTCATCGCGGGGTTCAGCCGCCCCAGGAACCGGTCCTGGTATGCCTCAATCAGTTCGGGGTAGTGCGCGGCGTGATTGAGGGCCACGAGCACTGGCAGGTAGACATCGCGCGGGTGCAGGCGCAGCAGGCTGTTGATCAGCGGGACCGGATCGAAGGGGAGTCCCGCTGCGGAAAGCGCTCCGGTGAGGTAGTCGACGGCGGTCAGGTACGCCTTCACGAAGTGGCCGAACCAGGCCGACTTGGCCTGTACCTGGGTAAGGCCGAGCTGCGCCGCAGCCAGGGAGCCGCCGGGCACGATGATCCCGGCGCCGGACCAATTGCCGGCTGGCGCGTCACCCGGAGCCGGAAGAAACAGTCCTGACCATGGAGAGAACTCGAACTTCACGGCCGAACCGTACGCCCATCACCGGCCGGACCGCACTCTCAATATCAGGAGACCGCTTCAGTCAGGCTGTCACCTGCCTCAACCAGCTTGAACACGAACCCAGCGAGCGCCTGCTCGAATGTGCGCCGGCCGTTCACGAAAGCTGTGCTCTTAGCGCCTCCAGGTCGTCGGCGGCCTGGTCGAGGATGGCTAGTGCGCACTGCGGGCAGTAGTTCTTGGCCTTGCCGGCCGGGTCCTTGATGACAAGGCAGGGGGTGCCCTTCTGGATCGCGTGGTTCCTGCGGTCGCGGTAGCAGATCCGGCATCGCTTCGCTATCTCGATCGTGCATGCTCCGAGGATCTTGCGGACCTGCGGCATCAGCTGGTCCTTCCGAGTGCCTCGCGGATCCGGTCCCGGACCGCGTCGCCGAGTATGTCCAGCTCCTGGTAGGCAGCATCTGTCTCGTCGGCCGTCAGGTTCTCGCGGTTCTTGCCGGTGAACCTCTTGATCTCGAGGTTGAGGAGCTTGGTGACGGCCTCCAGGTTCGGCCCTGGCCCCGTGCGGAGGCCTGCGCGGGCGACGTCCCGGCCTGGGCGGCTGAGTCCCAGATCGTCCAGAATCCGCGCCACGACCGAGTTCGTGCGCTCGGCGAGGCGTTTCCGGGTAACCTGCCGGCGCCGCTGCGGGGACACGGGAATCGGGGCGGGCGATTCGGCTGGTGCGGCGTCACGGCGCTGGCGGAGTCGTTCGCGCAGTTGGTCCCGTGTAACAAGGTCGCCGAGGGTCAGGCCTGCGGCGACCTGCCGGGCCAGCAGTTCGTCCAGGACGCGGTCGTCGTCGGGGTCGAGGAACTGCTGGTCGATGAAGCGGCTGATGATCTCGTTGTCGACCAGTCGCCCGTCGTCGAACCGGCGCGGGCGCGGCTCGCCGCTGTCCTCGCCGCTGCCTTCTCCGTGCAGCCACGACTGCACGAGTTCCTGGTCATCGAGGTCGAGTTCGCGGAACTCGTCCCAGCGTTCCTCGTTGTTAAGGCCGACATGGGTGACGATGTGGGCCTGGTTGTCGGGGTGGTCCGGGTCGTTCTGCACGACGACGCGCATCACGCGGCCAACGAACTGGATGTACGGGGCCAGGCTCCGGAACGGTCGGAAGATGGCCGCGATGCTGAGCCGCGGGTGATCGAAGCCCTCACCGAGCATCTGCACCTGGATGATGCAGTCGAGCTGGCCCAGCCGCAGGCGCTCAAGAACCGCGTCCCGGTCATCGGGGTCCATGTCGCTGTGGATCTCGGCGGCCTCGTAGCCGCACTCCTCGTAGAGGGCACGCACTTGGCGGGCGTGGTCGATCGAGCAGGCTGCCGCGATGATCTGGTGCTTGATTCCGGTCTGGGCCCGCATCGCCTCGCACCGCTGGATGCTGGCCTCCGCTATGTGGCGGTTGCACTCCGGTGACAAGGCGACGCCGCGGCGGAACCACTGCTCCTCGCGGAGCGCCAGTACCTCGTCCAGGGTGTGCTTACGGACGTCATCCTGGTAGGTGAAGTACAGCTCCTCGGGGGCGACGGAGCGAGTCTGGATGGTCTTGATGAAGCCGTTCACCATGGCCCGGGCGAAGGAGTACCTGTAGATCACTTCGCCTTGCAGCGGCAGTTGGTCGGACCGGAACGGCGTGGCGGTCATGCTGACGATCTTGGCTCCGGGGAACCGGCGGAACACCTTCTGCCAGCTGGGGGCAGCGCCGTGGTGGCCCTCGTCGACGAGGATCATGTCGAAGAAATCTGGTGGGAACTGCGGGAGCCATCGGTCGGCCTGGCTGGCGAGCTGCTGGATGTTGGTTACCACGAACTGGCTCTCGATGCAGTCGTGGATGTTCGCTGTCGGGCCGTCGAGCACGGCTGTCCACGGCCCGGCCGTGAAGTCGGACAGGACCCGGGTCCGCGCCCAGAAGCACTCACGGCTGGAGATGTCGAGCGCGTCGGTGACGCCCTTGCGGATCGTGAGGTTCGGGGTGATCACCAGGACTCGGCCCCGCGCGATCTGGAACGGCAGGGTCGCGATGATCCCGGTCTTGCCGCACCCGACCGGGATCACGATGATCGCCGGGCCGCCCGACCCCGCGAAGTGCTCGCGGACGGCCCGGTGCGCCTCGCGCTGCGGCTCGCGCAGCAGGTCGTTCGCCTCGATGTTCGCGTTCGCGGTGGTGAAGATCTCGCCGTCGCTGGTGGCCGCCTCGGACGCCCGGCGGTATTCCAGCCGGAACGGTTCCAGGTCGGCCCGCCGGTAATAGCGGTAGCTGCTGCCGGGCCGGCGGACCGCGGTGAGCCGGCCGTCATGGTCCCACCGGCGGAGCGTCTGGGCTGAGACCCCGACGTACTCGGCTGCCTCGCCGACCTGGAGGTAGTCCTCATCATCAGTCATGATCACAGGATACACCCTGCCAACATTCATCAAGTCTTCCAACTGCCACTAGCTCTCTCAAGCCGACTGCGCGTCGGTCGGCAGGCCGCTAGAAGGCGGGTCGGCCCGCCTTCCCCAGATGGCGGGGATTCCCAGGCTGGTGGCCGCTACCCGAGGCCGGTCGGCCAGGACAGACCGCTGGACCGAGTCAGCTGCCCGATGGGCTGTCCGTGCTATGCCTTCGGGTTCTGCTTGCTGGCGTCGCCGGAGTCCGTGCCCAGGCGGCGGGGTTGGTGGTGTAAATTTTGCGGGCACGGAAGCGCTCGTCGAACATTGACGCAGCGGGGACCGGGCGGCGGCCGAGGCGGAGCAGGTCGTAATCCGTGAGTTCCCTGAGTCCCTTGCTACGGGTCTCGTCGCTTAGAATTCGGTGTCCTCGCTTACGGCCTGCCAGCCGCCGTCGAACCTGAATTCGTCTGCCCGGCCTGCTGGGTCGGCGATGCGCCAGACATGTGCTTGGTCTTCGTCAATGGCGTGTTCGACGACGTACAGCCAGAAGGTGTCGCGGTGCTGGCGCGCGAAATCGAACTGCGCGCGGGACATGCCGACACCCATGTCGTCCCAGGCGCCGCTGGTCGATTTGACCTCGATATGCCGCAGGATCTCGCCTGCTTCATCGCGGGAGATGATGTCGAACCCGGGGTTGTGGTGCGGCATCACTTCCGGATGGCGTCCAGCCTCGCGTTCCGCCTCGACGACAAGGCTGACGCCGGCCTCGTCGACCAGCGACGTGTCAGCTGGTTCGCGGCCAGAGTCCCCGGTATCGCCGGTCGTGACATAGGAGCGGAGGCGCCGGCGCTGCTCGCGGCGGTCGCTGCTGTCAGTTCGCGGTCTCTGGGGTGCCGTGTCTCCTCCGCTGGCCGGATCGTGCTGATGGCCATTCCCGCTTCCTGGGCCGTACGGCGGTTCGCCGTGGCCCGCAGACCCGGTTCCGGATGGCGGGTCATAGGTCGGCTTCGAGGAAGCGGCACCATCAGCTTCCGGTGCTCCGGTAGCGGGCTGGCCGGTCGGCGCCTGACCAGCAGGGGTGTCAGCGGCACTGTCCGGCTGGCCAGCTTCAGGCTGAGCTGTGCTCTCATCGCAGCCGGCGAATCCCGCGCCCGGGCCGGCATCCGGGAGAGTTACCTCAACATGTTCGAGTCGCGGCCAGCCCGCGTCGTCCAAGGCGCTGTGCGCGGCTTCGATGGACGGCGCGCTGAGCGCGATGTACAGGCTGGCCGCGAGCGGCCCGGGTGACTCGCCTGGGTGCAGTGCCCGCGCGAGTTCCTTGGCGATCAGCATCCACGGCCAGCCGTCATCCTGCGGGCAGCTGATCAGCCGGGCCGGTGAGTTCTCCCGCGGGTCGGCCGGAACGTAAAGCGCTTTCAGTGGTGTCTCGGACGAGGAGAGCCCGAAATCCGGGAGGTGGTAGCGGACCCGGAGCACGGGGGATTCAGGGAATGAAAGGCTCCCCAGTACTGCCGTCAGGCGTTCAATGCCGTCTGGGTCCTTGTCCATGATCCGGGCAAGCGCGGCCTGCCGGGCGATGATCCTTTCGCGAACCGCGCCGTCTCGCGTGGTCTCCCCGATTTGAAGGATCTCTATGCTGACCGCGTCGGTAAGGCTCCTCACCCCGGCGGCCTGGACGGCCCTCCACATGCCCTCCCTGCGCCGGATGACCGCGTCGCCCAGTCTGAGTGCCTCGGCGACTCCGGGCATGTCGTCGGTGAGCAGCCGTGTGGGAGGGGTCAGCACCCCAGCGGCGTTCGGGACGATCGGAAGGCGGCCAAGCGGCGCGAGCCACCTGGCGGTGACCTCGCCGTCGGCCAGTGCGTTGTCCAGCATCTGCCAGCAGCGCCAGATCACCGCGAGGTCGTCCTCGTCCTCCACCGGCAGGTGGAAGCGCTGGTTCTGCTCGCGGGCGATCTCGGACAGCACGTCTCGCGCGTCCTCAGCGCCGGGGAGCCGCTTGACGCCGAGCCGGTCCAGCAGTCCGCCGATGGCGTCGAAGTCCTGGCCCAGGAGCTGGCGGAACCGGCCGAACGGGTTGCCCTGCCGGAACACCGACGCTGGCTTCACGTACACGCCGCCGGGAAGCAGCAGGCAGGCCGTGCCGGCCAGCCGCCCGACCTCCGGGTCATCGGCGTGACCGTTCAGTTCGGTGTATACGTCCCGGCTGACCGGTACCCCGCGCCCGGCCTGCGTGAGCAGGTGGGCGATGACCTGCGATATCGCCGGATTGGTCTTCACGCCGAGCCAGCGCAGGAGATCAGAGGCGTCCTGCTGTACTTTCAGCGGGAGGTCGATGAATCTGCCCTGGGTCTCGAAAAGCGACTTCCGGAATTCGGTATGCAGCCCGCCTGGCTGGTGCCAGGAATCGTCTCCCGCCGCTGGCAGCCAGGCCAGGTCGCGCAGCGGGCTGAGCGCGTCAGGCGCGGGAGTCTGCCGGTCAGGCACGAGCTTGCCGAGGTGACGGACGATCGCGGCGACCGCCTGGCGGGCAGCGGTGCCGGGGCGGCCCGCGGCAAGCAGCCGGACCCGGCCGACCACGTCAGGTAGCCGCGGCTCAGACGCCACGCCGAGCCATTCGTAAAGCGATCTTGTGGACCGTTCATGGCCGGTGAGCTCACGGGCGATTGGAGTCTGTGCACCCAGTACGGCGGCGACGACTCCGCTGGCGAAATAGCATGACGACGCGGGCAGGAAGGCCGAACCACACGCGACCAGCGGCAGCGGCTCTAGCGCTCGCCGCACGGCCTCGTCCTGCGAGAACTGATCCAGCCGTGTGGCGATGTCAGTGATCAGATGCTCCCAGCGCGGGTCAGCTACGGTGTCTGGCCGGTTTGCCGCAGGCGGGAGGAAAACGGTCAGGTAGGACTGCAGCGTGAGCGGCCTGGCACCGAGCTGGCGGAGAAAGGTGAGGTGGTCGCTGACCTCATCGACGTCGATCGCGTCAGCGATACCCAGCCTGTCGGTGAACCCGCCGGGAAGCACCACCTCGCTCAGCGGCCTGTGCCGGCCGCTGACCGGGCAGATCGGCAGGCCCCGGATGCGCTCGCGCAAGGCGGGGTCGGCCAGGATCTCCGCCTCGCTGCGGCGCAGCCAGGTGATGACCGACGCGGCGGTTACCCGCCCGCTGCCGAGCGCCTCCCGCAGCCTGCCTGCGTTCTCGCCGTCCGCCAGCAGGGCCAGCAGAGATCTCAGGTCCAGTTCCTGGCACAGGCCGGCGAGGCGGTCGCAGCCAGGAGGCAGCGCGGCGCGGTCCAGGAGCTGGACGCCGATGCCCAGGCTGGTGACCAGCCTGGTCGTCGGGGCATCGCAGCTGCGGAGAACACCGGCGGGCCATAGCCGGCCGTCGTTTCCCGGCATCACCGCGGCACGCAGGACCGTCGCGCGGTCGCCCTGCTGCGCAGGGCGGCCCAGCAGCCGGTCAAGCTCGCGCCAGAGGATCTCCCGTGACTCGCCGGAGGCGAGCGCGGGCGGCGAGTCGGCCAGGGATACTGCCCGGTCCAGGCCGCTGTCGAGCAGGGCCTGAGCGAGGAGTCCCAGCGATAGCTGGCGCGCGCCGGCGCGGCCGGTCATCCGCCGTGCGTAGGCCCCGGCCTCCGGGTGCATCACTTTCAGGCCCAGCCGCTCCAGGACCGGGATGACTTCGTCTTCCTCGGCCGAGTACATGAAGACGGTGCCAGCCGGGGCTGTCCACTCGCCTGAAGTCGTCCACATCACCGGGGTGCCCGGCAGGATCGGGCGGATCTCGTCCCAGTACGCGGCGATGCCCGTGTCAGGTCCTTCCGGCTTGGCCTCGTAGGCGGCGAAGATGAGTGCCCAGAGCCGCTCGTGCCCGAGGCGCGGCGCGAGGTCGGTCAGATGGCTGGCGATGAGCTGTGCGGCGGCCCGCACCGCGATCCGGTTCCACTCGCCGTGGAAGCTGTCGGTTATCAGATGCCTGCGGTCGGATTCGGGGTAGAAGTCGGCGTTCACATGCGCTGGCAGGCCGCTGCGCTCATCTGTGGGCAGGTAGGCGCACAGGCGCCCGTCGGCCTGCGAGTCCAGCGGGATCGCGACGGTGACGGTCGCCTGGCGCTTCGCCTCGATCTTGCCAGGGAACCTGCCGCGCAGGTCGGCGGCCTCCTGGCTGAAGTCGCCGTGCAGCATCAGCCACATCCGCGACTCACCTTCCCTGGTGATCTCGCATAGCTCGCCGGCTTCTTCACGGCCGTACCGGAACTCGCGCCGCCCGTCGCGCAGCACCTCCACCTCGCGGACGTGCCTGAGGAAGAGCATCGCGGCCGGCAGGTCGGTCCGGAGGGCATCGAGCAGCCGCCCAGGATCCCCGGGCCCGACGGCGGCGCTGCCGGTTAGCCGCCGGAAGGCCGAGCCCGGGTCACGTGCCCACGGCAGGACGAAGATCGTGCCCTCAGCGTCCGGTTCCGGTGTCTCGATGATCCGGCTGTCCTCCGGCCGCGTCTCATCGATGTCCCAGCGTCGTCCGCTGGAGATCAGCACCGCGGTGTCGGCGATCTGGTACACAGCGGTGAACCCGATCCCGAACGCGCCGGTCGTGTCGGCCCGGTCGCGCTTGTCGCCGCTGGCCACGTCGCAGAAGGAATGGAAGTCGCAGCGGTGCCCGCGCTGGCTGAGGAACAGGCACTCATCAGCGCCGAGATCCTGGTCGCCGCAGTCAGAGAACGACGCGTCATTGAACACCGTCAGCGCGTCCTGGCCCACATCGATCCGCAGCTGGCCCGCGCCGGCGTCATCGGCGTTCTGCAGCAACTCGAACAAGAGCGTCGAGTACCCGGTGAGATCCCTCAGCATCCGGCCGAGGTTCCCGAGATAGTTGATGCCGCGCTTGCGTGCCCTGCCCTGAACCGGGTAACTCGTTCCGGCTGCTACCGTCAATTCTGTCATCGCATCTATTTCCTGGTGTCCAGATGAAACGGCGCACTGGTGCCTTGTGCGGGAAGGACGTCCTGGTCCTTCGGCTAGCCGGGTGCTGGCCTGGTGAGTTTCAGGCCAGATGTCTGGCAGCGTTCGGCGAGCCGTTTGGGGTACTTCCCCGCCGATGGGTGGCGGCTTACCGGATCGCCTGATCGGCGGGAATTCGCCCGATCCCTAATCTTCGTGCTCGCCTTCCCTCAGTTCCCTGGTTTCGGGGGAAGCGAGCTGAGCCTGCTTGTCGAAGTAGCGCTGGGCGCTGAGCGGGCGGAGGCTGATCGCGTCGTCACTGGCCCGCCGGGCCAATCCGAGGCGGTGAAGGTTCGCGACGATCATCGACTTCAGTTCCGTCTCCAGCCGCCGGCCAAGGGACTTGCAGGACTCATGCGCCCGGTAGACGACTGACGGCACGATCTTCACCAGGCGCTTGCCGGTCAGGAAGTTGTGATCGCTGTCAATCTCGAATTTGGTGTGGTCGAGCGCGGTGACCAGCAACTCGATGTTGCGGCGCACTCGAACGGCGGCCGCGGCTGGCCCGGCCGGGCGCAGTGACTCCAGGAACTCATAGCGCGGTGTCAAGGGAAGCGGATCCCCGGCGGAGTGGCCGATGTAGAACATCACGTAGTCGGCCTCTTCGCACATCCGGACGTATGGGTCGTCCTCGATGATGTCGACCGTCTTCCAGTAGCTATCCATCATCGGCTTGGCCTGGTGGTCGGCCTGTCGGTCGCGGAACTTGTCCGCCCACAGGCCCGGGGATTCGCTGGCGTATTCGCGGGCCATGTCGCTGAGCGCGTGGAACGGCCGGGCTACCGCGAAGGTGCAGAAATACCCGGCCCCGCGCTCAGGCGCGAGCGTGGCCAGCAGCAGGGTGACGGCCTCGTTGTCGGCGAGCATCGCCGCCCGGGACATGTCCCAGCCGGAGTCAACTGGCGGCACGCCGGCTGACGGGAGGCCGTGCGCGATGAACCAGCTGATGACCGTCCCGAAGAGGCGGAGCTGGCTGCCCTTGACCGCGCCCGCGAAGACCGGGGGGGTGTGCCGGGACTTGATGTGCCTGAGGATCAGGTGGGAGAGCAGGACGCCGGCCCGCACCATGTCGCCGTAGCTGTCATTGCGCTGGTAATGGTGCGACTCGCGTTCCTGCAGGGTCACGGTCCCGTCGCGAACGTGCACGCGCGGAGCGGGCAGGCGGCGCCCGTCGCCTCCCAGCGCCGGAGCGTCCCCGACGAAGACCCGCTCGTCCGCGCGCCACTGGACGACGTCGGTGGCGCACTTGGCCATGTGCTCGTACTCGCCGTCCGCCAGCTCCCGGTACATGAACGGGGCCATCACCATCCCGGTGTTGGCGGGACTGTCGATGGCGCTGCGCGTGATCGGCACGCTGTAGAAGTTGCTGGCGTGGCGCTCCCGGTTGAGGCCCTCCATGTGGAGGTAGACGATCGAGTTGTTGAACGTCACGACCTCGCTGCCGCCATCGTCGACGTACGCCTTCGCGGTGTCGATGCTCATCACGCTGGAGTAGGTGCTGCCGTCACTGCCGGCCACCACGACGTTCGACCAGTCTGGCGGGGCGGACTTGTTCGCCACAGCGACGTGCTGGATCACCGTGTCACCGAAAACGCGCACGGCGAGCTCGGCCGCGAGCTTGTCCCGGTCCAGCCTGACCGGCACCGCGCCCGTGCCGCTGTTAGACACGCTGCTGGCCGGCGGCACGCTGACGGCCTCGCCGCTGAGCCCGAACCACCTGTAGCAGATGATCTCCAGCTCAGCCCGGGCCGATTTCAGGATCCGCCGGTGGCGCTCGTCGCCCCCGCCGTGCGCGAGCCACTCGTCGACGTGAGCGTTATACAGAGCCACCTTCGTGGCGATCATCTCCTGGATCAGTTCGTGCGGCGGCACCTTCTGCAGCGCCACCGCGGCCTGGCGCAGGACGGTGTCGCGGTTAGCTCCCAGGTACTCCCGCGCGTCGATCATCGCCGCGATGGCCTCAGTCGGCTTGAGCTCGAAGACGATCTGATCGATGTCGTCGAGGGTCAGCGCCGTGTCTGCGTGCAGTGCCGGCGCCAGGGCGTAGCGCTGGCCATCGGCGTCCGGCCCGCCGACCTCGACGAGCCTGCCGTCCAGGACGAGCCGGGTCACGAGCTTGTGGTACGCCTGCACCGTCACCGTGTCGCGGACCTCGCTGCCCGCCTGCGTGGTCGCGCCGGTGACGGTCAGGCGCTCGTGCAGTTCGCGGACCGTGGCGCCGATCGCCCGGTCGATGCCACGCAGGTACCGGAAGATCGCCTGCTCGCGTTCTACGACGTCGAGCTTGCGCTGCTCAGCTGCCATCGGCGGGCTCCTCATCGTTGCGGCCATCAGCGATGATGCCCGAGAGCGGGAGCTTGCCGGCCCATCCCCGCGCGCGAAGGTCGCCGAAGACGTCCGGCGTCGCACCTCCGTGGCTGGTGACGCGCGCGCGGATATCGACCACGGCCGCGTGGCGGACGGTCTCCGCGACCCCGGTGAGCACGCAGGTGCCGCGGGGCAGTTTCGGCAGGGAGCGGACCATCTCCGGCGGCGCGTCCGCGAAGATGCCCCGCAGCGAGTCGAGCTGGTCGGGCTCGATGGTGTGGACGAACCGGGTGAGCAGGCGCTTCAGCACCGCCCGGTCCACGTCGGACGGGCTCTGCGTGGTGAGGATCAGGCCGAGCCTGTAGTGCCGCCCGATGCGGGCGATCTCCCGCAGCACCTGGGTCGAGACCATCTTGTCGTCGTTGGGGGCGACCAGGTGGAACTCGTCGATCGACAGGACCGTGAACGGGATCTTCCGCTCCCGTGCCAGATCCTGCAGGTCACGGGCGACCGCGGCGGTGATGATCCGCAGGTCGCTGAGCAGCAGGCCCCTGCAGTCGATGTTGACGAATGCCCCGGGCTGAAGGGCGCCGACCCAGTCGAACCGCGTGCCGATGTACCGCAGGCGCTCAAGGGCCTTCACCCGCTGCTGCGCCGGCCTGAGCGTGTTCGCCGCCTCCATCTTCAGGTAAGGCGCCTGCACCTCTATCTCGGCGACCAGGTCGTCGACGCTGAACGCGGACCGGCGTCGCTGGCTGATCTCGCGGCGCAGCGAGTCGAACGTGTACCCGATCAGGGTCTCGATGTTAGTCCCGCGGTTCACGCCGGACACCGCCTCGAGCAGGTCCTCGCGGGTGAGGGAGCCGAGCGGCAGGGTGAACCCGTCGCCTGGCCGGACGTTCACTCCGCCGAGCTGCCGGGCCGCGTCGATCATCTCCCCGTTCACGTCGATGTTGACCTGCGGGACTCCCCAGCGGTGCAGTTCCTCGCCCAGCACGCCGCGGGTGTAGCTCTTGCCGCTGCCGATGCCGCCGACGATCAGCACGTGCCGCTGCACCGCCCCTTTGTCCACCGTGACCGGGACCGAGCCGTCACTGTGCAGGGATCCGATATGGAGGCCCTGGTCCGGGTCAGGCGGGAATCCCATCGCGGCGGCCACCATTTCCGGCCGGGGCCGGCGCACTGCGTCGCCGGCCCTCGGCAGGGTCCGGACCTCGCCCGGGCCTCCGCTGCCCGCCGCTGGCAGCTCTTCGACCGGCTCGCACCGGACGATCCTGTAGATGACGGTCGACTCGCCCTCTCCCGCGTAGGTGCTCGGGAAAGGCAGCACGTCACGCACGGTCGCGCTCTGCGGATCCTCATGCGGGTTCACCTCATGGACGTCCAGGACCCGGCATAGGACCCACGAGACAAGGCTCCCGTCACGAGCCCGGGCCTCCGCCGCGACGAACTCCCCGGGGCTCACCGCGACCTGGGCGCCCAGCCGGAACCGGATCTCCTCGAAAGTGGGCGAGCTGTCGTCGCTGATGATGGTGCCCAGCGTCTCGCCAGGCTCATGGACGATCTCGCCTTCGACCGCGTCCTCGTCCGGTCCGGACGGGCCGGACGCAGACCGGTACTCGTCGCCCGGCTTGACGTCACCGTAGTCATCCTGGCCATGCCCCTGGGACTCGGAGCCAGTCACTGCGCCTCCATTAACCACTCGCCGTCAACTGGTTAATGGTTATCATAACCCCTGGCGGAAGGCAAACTCCGAGGTCCTGCTTCCAGGCGTGCCGCGCCGTCAGGGTGTCCGGGGCCGTCGGCCGCCGGTGATCGGGAGCGGTCAGGTGCCGAGGACTTCTCGCAGCTCAGTGGTGATGTGGGAAGCGATGGCCTCGGCCCATAGGGGCGGGAAGGCGTTGCCGACGAGGCGTTCTTGCCAGCCGGGCTTGCCGGTGAATATGAAGTCGTCGGCGAACCCCTGGAGCCGGGCGGCCTCGCGGACGGTGAGGGTGCGGTTCAGGCGGTAGTGGAGGAACCGGCCGCTGCCGGGGTTGTGGAAGTTCGTGGTGATCGTCCGCGCGAGACCGGCCCGGTGCAGCCGCGTGTATGCCTGGGAGAAGTAGCGGCGGCCGTTGGTGGCCCCGATCGGCGGGCGGCGTCCCTCGGGCACCTGCCGCATCCGCTCGATCAGGGCGCGTCCGTGCGCCCACGGCTGGTGATTGGCGACGTCGCCCGCGCCGGCGCCGAGCGCGCGGCTGTAGGCCGACCGGCGCCCGGACCCGCCGGGCTCCTCAAGATCGCCGATGGCCTCGCCGACCGTGACAAACGGCTCCAGCGCCTCGATCCCGGCCGTGTAGTAGCCGCGCATGGAGTAATGCTCGGCCCGCGGTGCGCCCAGGCGGGGTGCCGCGCCGAGGATGGCGTCCAGCGTGTCCGCGGATGGCACCGCGAACCGCTCCGCCCGGTAGTCCCAGATCTCGCGGCTACCGCCGTGGGTGGGCGGCGGGCAGGTCGGGGTGACGCCCGTGTCCTTGCGATAGCCGATCACCAGCACCCGCTGCCGGGACTGCGGCAGCCCGTACGAGGCGGAGTTCAGCACGCCCCGCCAGACCCGGTACCTGCCCCGCAGCCGACCGATGGCCGCCGCTAGCTCGGCCTGGTCGGCGACAGAGGGGACGTTCTCCATCACGAAGAACAACGGGCTGACCGAGTTCACTAGGCGGTAGAAGTCCCGCAGCAGCGCGTTCCGCGGATCGGCCGTGTCCCGCTGCCCGGCGGCTGACCAGCCCTGGCACGGCGGGCAGCCCAGCAGCCCGGCGACCGGCCGCCCGTCCGCCGCGTCCCGGATCATCGGGCCGGTCACGGCCCGGATGTCACGCAGGTCGTAGCGGGTCTCCTGCCCGGCGTTCGCCAGGTACGTCGCCCTGGCGACCGGATCGATATCGGTCAGGTAGGCGATCTGGAACCCGCCGGCGCAGGCGAAGCTGCGGGCGACCGATCCGACGCCCGCGAACACCTCGGCCACCGCCCACGGCACCGGCCCGGCTGGGCGCGCACTGCGGGAAGCGGACACGACCAGACGCTCCTTTCGGCTTACCTGGCTGAGGGCCAGCGGGCGTTACGATTCGCTAGACCACGCGCCAATTATATAAATATCCTAGGGGATATGGCCCGTGGGACCCGCCAGGATCGTGAACGCGCGAGCACGCGCGGCGGCCGGCGGAAGACGAGCATCGAATGGCCGGCTGCGGTTGATGACCGGCTGCGCCTGCTTGTCCGCCTGGCCGAGGAGCAGGAGGGACTCGGGGTTACCAGCGCCTCCGAATTGCTCGGCGCGCTGATCTGGTCCCAGCAGCCTGACGGTGCCGGCCTGGCGGCGACGATCACCAGCTACCGCCAAGCCGGGCGGGATGTTACCGGCCTGGCTGATGAGGTGAGTCCGGCCGGCCCGCGGCGGACCCCGAGGCGAGGGCGCCCGCGCCGCGGGCGCCCTCGGGACGACCCGGGTGCCGGGGACACGGGGTGACCGGCCGGGCGAGCCGGAACCCGGAGCGCGCCGGCGAGGCAGCCGCCGAGCGGGCCGGGGCCGCCAGCGGGTCGTGGGCGACATCGCCGGCGACACGCCGGGCGATGCAGGGCAACCGCCGCCGCGACACCCGGCCGGAGCTGGCCATCAGGCGCCTGGTCCACGCCTCCGGGCTCCGCTACCGCGTAGACGCCCCGCCGCTGCCAGCCGCGCGCTACAAGGCCGACATGATCTTCGCCAGGGCACGGGTCGCAGTGTTCATCGACGGCTGCTGGTGGCACGGCTGCGAAGAGCACTACCGGCCGCCCGCCAGCAACACCGCGTACTGGGCCGCCAAGATCGCCCGCAACCGCGAGCGCGACCGGCTCGCGGACCAGGCGCTTGCGGTTGTCGGCTGGACGGTCATCAGGATCTGGGAGCACGAGGCACCCGAATCGGCAGCCGGCCGCATCGAGGCTGCGGTCCGCGTCCGCCCGGCGGGGCCATGGCCGGGGCCGGAATGCCGTCGCGGTGACTACTGCGCTGCCAGCTCGCCTGCTCATCGCCGCCGACACGAGCGTGGCGGCTCCCTGGCTCCGACGGTCCGCCCCGGTGCCGATAGCCTCGCCGCTGTCACGCCAGCCGGGGACCGGACCGGCGAGCCGCTCCTACGGAGACCGTCGGCCAGATGCCTACGGAGCGGGGATTGTGATGACTCGTACGGTGACCCCCTGTGACTCCAGGTGCCGGACCAGGCGCACGAGCGTGACCTGGCTGAAGGTGAACAGGTTGTCGGCGGTGAGCCTGCCGCGCCGGCCGAGGGCGAGGACGACCTGCTTCGGCAGTTCGGGCGCGGTGCGGGTTCCGCCGCTATGCCGGGTGACGCGCTCGGCGAACTTGACCCGCGCCTGCCCGTCGAGGATCAGGGCGGAGGCGGAGACCAGGGCCTGCGCGAACAGGTAGCTGGCGTCGCCGGACCGGCGCAGCTTCTTCACGTGGATCAGCTCATCGCCCGGGCCGAGCAGGTCACAGACCTCGATGCCGTGCCGGTGGAAGTCGGTGTGGATCTTGCGCCGGTCGAGCAGGAGCAGGCGGCCGTCCGCCTTGACGGCCTCCTTGTTGTAGCGTTCCTCGTCCCACCCGGCACGCCAGGGGATCAGCTTCAGGCCCGACGGGGCACTCAGGATGCGGTCGGCCTCACGGTGTACGTGCTCTCCGTACTCGCCGTCCATGGCGAACCACCGGCCGTCATTGAAGAAGTAGAGCTTGTCGCGGTCCCGGGTCTCGAAAGCGATCCACTTCAGCAGCGGGATCGCCGGGCTGACTAGGTCGCCGTCGTCATCGCCGGCGTGCAGGGTGACTTTCACCTGCCTGAGCACGTCGATCGGGTCACGGCCGGGGAACTCGCCGAGCAGCGCGGCGATGGCATCGATGGTCAGCCACTCTGCGCGCGTCTCCGGTACTCCCGGGCCGCCGACGGCGACGAAGTCGACAACGGAGAACTCGTCCGCCTGATCCCACGGCCATGCCACGCCGAGCCGGTCAGCGCCCGCCCCGCCGCGCAGGGCTGCCGCCAGGTGCTGGTTGAGCGTGCGCCGGCGCGGGTCGCGGTCGCCCAGGGGCAGCAGGCGGCTGAGGAGTTCGAGATCCGGGTCGGCCACGGGGGCTTGCAGGACCTGCTCGATCTCCCGCAGATCACGGACGAGCGCACCGGCGGTCCGCCCGAGCGGGATGTTGAGGGAGTCTGCGCAGCGCACGGTCACGAACTTCCCGCTATCGCCGAGCTCGACGGCGCGGCCGATGACCTTGCTGGGCACGCTGCCCAGATCGGCCAGGTCGAAGGCCCGCACATCCCCGCCAGAGGGAAGCGACCGGCGGTCGATCTGGGCGCGCTTGTCAAGGGTGTGGCGGGTAACCGAGCGCAGCTCGCCGGGATTCAGCTTGCGGGCGGCGTAGCGCAGGCCGAAACCAGGATCGACGTTCTCATAGGCAAGCAGAAAGTGCCCCATCCCGAAGCTGACCGCGTAAATGACATCGCCGATGGGCAGCAGGAGCACAGCCGCCGCGGTCTGGTTGCCCAGCCGCAGGTCGTCGAGGCCGGCGAGGTCGGCCAGGCCGGCTGCCCACTTAGCCTGCGAGGTGGCGACATGGCCGTGGACAAGCCACCCGGTGACGCCGGCTACCTCGGCCGGCCCGGCCGTGAACTCGTCCCGGTCGGCGTACTTGGACCGGATATGCCCTGCGATAGGGCCGGCAGGGATGAGCCGGTAGATCGTGTCGCGGCTCCTGGGTGATCTTTGACGTGGCATCGTGGGCTGCTCCCGGACTCCATCGTGGCGGTGCCTGCGGATCCTCGGCTAAGGTCGGGCGCGCTGGCGGCCGTTAACCTGTCTCCATGCTGAGGTTAATGGTTACCACGAGCGACGCTCTCATGCAAACGCAGTCGGTGGTTGATCATCTGCCCCGCGAGTGATCGGCGTCGCTGCGGGCTGCGGCCGTAGCCAGGCTCCTGGTCACCTGACGGCGTCGCGATCGAACACCGGGATCAGCATGACTGTGAAATTGAACGTAACGGAGGTGCATGCCGGCACGTTCAGCGTGCCGGCACGCGCGCTGAATATGCTTCTATCCGCGCCAGGTGCCGGGTGCAGCGCGAACTGCGGCGTCCGACGGGCTGCGGACCGTGCCGGTGCGGATGTACCTCCGGCGGACCTTCCATGTACCTGGCAGGGCTGCGGTGCGGCGGTAGCGAAAGCATAGGGCGGTTGGGCCTCTCCGGCCAGGTTGGCGACAGTGCTCAACGGGCTGACCTGTGCGCCCGAGCTGGTGTGCGGCCCTTGCGCCCGAGACCGTGGCTGACCAGGACGTCTCACGCTGCGTAACGCCATCGGAAGGGGCCGTGCCGGGCCGGTGCCGCCACGCGCGATGGCCGGCCCGGCCGCCAGCAAGGGCCGACACGACCGTCGCTGGCGCGCGGCCAGCGACTAGGTCCGGACTGACGAGCAAACGTGGAGCAAACATGACCCCGAAACGGCCTTCACGAGAAGACCCGGTTGGGATATTATCCCAGGTCAGAGCGGGTGCGCCGCCAGGGACTTGAACCCCGAACCCGCGGATTAAGAGTCCGCTGCTCTGCCAGTTGAGCTAGCGGCGCTGAACGCAGTGATCGTAGCGCAACTTTCCGGGCCGTGCGAATCACCGGAGG
>Ga0307375_10001873_pt1 | contig 22177 bp, 49 predicted proteins | sample TR1MG_FD_202531 | JGI IMG/M metagenome (GOLD analysis project Ga0307375, IMG submission 202531) | Soil microbial communities from Risofladan, Vaasa, Finland - TR-1 | ecosystem: Environmental > Terrestrial > Soil > Coastal area > Acid sulfate soil | place: Finland: Risofladan, Vaasa | collected...
ACGGGAGCACTATGAAAGATATATACCGGATGGCGATGGTGTTCGCTCTCGGGGCCTTCTTCATGTACTTCGTGCTAAGGCAGGGATACATCTAACCATGAGCAACCAGCAACGTGAGAACCTACCAGTAATAAACGAGCCCGTACACCCAGGCAGCGTCGTAGCCTCCGCCCTAGCCGGACAACTAGGAAGCGACAGAAACTACACAGCCACAGGCCGCGTAGACATGCGCCGCTTCACAGTCATTGAGGAGAAGCATCTTCCCTCTCTTCTTGGTTTGAAGATGCTTAGTAAACTGATGCCTGTCTACGAGGATTACTATACTGAGCTGCTTAATCTTAGGGTAAGTGTCGGTGGCCGTGGACGACGCGACATCATAAGGATGGAGCAGGTTTCTCATGGTGGCGGCGTGGATGTGAACGCGGAGCTGGAGGCCGTGAAGCCAGGGTGGTTGGGGCGGCTCCGTAACCCTAACTGGAAGCAAGAGGCACTTAAGGATGGAACCGTATGAGCTACGAGCCCCAGGACCGGTTCAAGGAACGGCTGAGCCCCGAGGTCATATTCTTCGATCAGTTAAAGCGGTGTCTGGAGCAGCAGAGCATGGATCCTGAGAGCCCACAGTTCCAGGGAGCCGTAAACGGGTTGCTATGCTCTGTACCTAAGAAGGTGCGTGATCGGGTTCATGGTCGGAGAAAAGAGTATGAGGAGGATGTGTACCGTTTCGAGTATGATTATTTTTGTGACCAGCCGTTAGGAACCATCACAGCTCCACTTACACAAATAAACGAGCAAACAGGTGATTCGTACCCCATACCCTATATTACGGTTGGCAAGGGAAAAGAAAAGACTCAGGAGATTAACTGGGATTCGCCGCACATCATGTCACCACACCGGATACGTGACACGGTGACGGACTGGGAAGAGATACTGCGAATACTCATGGAGGAGGCTGAAAGTGCAGGGTTATCGTGGCAGGTGGATGAGATCGAGCAGGACGCGGGGGATACCGAGGAGGAGGTAAAGCGTAAGAAGACCCCGTTCCGTAAGCCACGTACTCCTGATGGTGAGGTGATAACGGGTGAAACCGAGGATGAAGAGGAAGACGATGAGGAAAACGATGAGGGGTAAACCAGTCATTGTAATTAGGACTGGTGAACCTGGTTTGGGCATGACCTATCTAGGGTTTATTATTGGTAAAAGAGGTTGGCAGCGAGATGAAGAGAACAAGAAGGAAGGGCTACCGAACCCCAAAGGGTGTTGATGAACGCGCTGTCCCTCTGCCTAATAGATTTAAAAAGCTAAAGGGGCAGGGCGTGAAGGCTCTCCGCTACGGGCACACGTTGAACCTTCAAGGCGGCGGCTTCACCACCAAGATAATGGATGAGATCAGGGAAAAAATCAACAAGAATATGAGTGTCGTCATCTGCGTTACTGGCCCTCCTGGGATGGGTAAAACCTATTTCGGTATGAGGTTCGCACAGAAACTTGATAAGGAGTTCCACATCAACGACATACCTCCACCAGAAAACGATGATGGGCAGATCACATTCAGCCGTGAACACATCTCATACATCACTGGCGAGAACACGCCTCTGGTTCGTGGGCAGGTGATCCTGACAGATGAATCTCATTGGGGTATAGGTGCCCGGAGCTGGCAGAACAAGGACCAGCAGGAGATCGTCAACTACCTAGCCGCCATACGCAGCAAGGGCTTCATACTCATAATCGTGGTGCTACACACCAAGATGATTGACACACTGCTCAGAGACTTTGTGCTAAACTACGAGTTCCACGTAACCAAACGAGGCGAGGCCGCAATCTACCGCCGATGGTTCCCCACACACGCTACTGAGCCCTTCAAGAAGAGGCTAGGCCGCATGAGGCTACAGCTACCAGATGAGTGTTTATGCAATTATGATAACTGCCTCAAAGGAAAGAAGGGCTGTAAGTGGCTTCACTCTAAGGAGGGCGAACGCTGCGAAACCATGAGAGCGGTATATGAACGACGAAAAGAGTGGTTCCTAAACGAGAAAGGACGGGAAAAGAAAGAGGAGGAGGTAGCCAGTAATTATTTAGAGTTGGAAAAGATTGTCGTGGGCATAGGTGAACATAAACTTGAGATACCTCGGAGAAAGTCGGGTGAAATCCATAAGGGGCAATGTGCTGGCTGGATACGTGAGCTAGGGTATAAGGTTAGGACAAGGGATGAGCCGATGCTTATCGAGAAAATAAAAGAGGTTTACGGGTAAGACTACCCCCATAAACTACCCATGCGTAAATTACCCATGTTTTCTCGCACGCGCGTTCTATACTACTATACTATAGTAGACCCGTTTTTTCTCGACGATTTCCCGGCTATTGCGTAGTACCACATACTACGCAAGGGTTATATAGGCGGATATAAGAATCTATACTAGGCGAAAAGGCATTGAAAGAAAGAATAGGAAAAATCGATTGGTGGGTTTTCTTTACAGGCTTCTTGATTGGAGCCTTCCTATTAGGTCCACTATTAATGAAAATATTATACGGTTCCCCCTAGTCCAGATGGTGAGAAAACATGAGTCGGATTAGAAGATGGTTCAGAGAAACAATCGCGTTCCTCACGGCCCTACCCCTAATATGGGTAGCACATTTTGTTTGTGGGCTCACAGGTAAAAAAATCAAGTCTATTGAAGTTATAGGAAATGGCGGTACAATCCGAGTAATTGAGGATGATGAAACCTGATCGGGAATAAGTACGCGGTAGGCCGCCGCACCATCATGAAGGGCGACGCCCCCAGCTACAGCGGCCCTGAGCAGATAGAGGGTTACTACGAGGCGGCGGAGAAAGTCATCAAGCGCAAAGTGAATGGATCCATTGCTAAGCAGCCATGCCCCTACCCAGAGGAATCCCAGCGAACCTTTCTCACATTATGGGTTTCCGGGTGCCGTGAAGGAGAATCAATAATGCTTCACCCTGAGCAATGGAGGTGGAACGAGGAGGCCATACGAGGCCTCAAAGTCCCCGTCCTCAAGAAACGCGAGAAAGTACGCGACGCCCAGGGGAACATAGTTTACAAGGAGGTCCAAGTGGAGGTCATGCAGCAGAATGGATCCATTCAAACCCAGACAATATACCGACCCCTCAGCAAGCGCAAGATCATATACAGAGATCACGTAATGCCAGCCGACATGCCCCTAGGCCAGCAGTTCATAAACATGGTTCACACACTCAAGGAGGACGGCTACAAGTACATCCTATATCGAACCCTAGCCTTCTACAAAGATGTCATAAAGGATCAGCACACAAGCGAAAGCACCGTACGTAACAGAATTAATGAGCTCCACCCTGACCTATTCCCCCATGGCATCAGAGCCCTCCAGGTACGATACCTTAAAGCCCGATTCGGTGATGAGTTTGACACCCCGGAACTCAAAGAACATTTTAAGTGGAGCAGCACCGAGATGGCTGTTTACTACCTCTCAGCACAGAAACTAGCCAAGAAGATGGGCATTAAGCACCTGCCAACCTAAGCCTGATACTAAAAACGGATGTCTAATTCTCTAAGTTCTTTATATTGAACTTCCATTTCATCAAGATAATTATTAAGCATGCCCCAACTAAACTTTGGATAAGCTGGTTTATTAAGACAGTGTTGAGATATTCTAAAATATGGTTTAAAGGCTAATTGTGCCTTTTCAACTTCATTATGAGATTTTAGATAATAACGTAACAAAAGATGTAGTGCTTTAAGTGCTTCACCGACTTCAAATTCAATAAGTCTATGTCTACGCTGCGGGAGATCATCATAATTTAGTCCACTACTCATCCTCTTTGCCATCCCTTTTACGGTTGAGTAGGGCCCAGGGTAATATTTCGGTAAAGATCTTTATCCCTTCCATGATGAGCTCTGTATCTTCCTCAGTCCACTCCTCGTAGACTTCCCCACATTTCTGGCACGCGAAATCATGCCAGGACTCATCGTAGAAAATGGGTTCCCCGCAGGTTTCACAGAGCATCACAGCCTTCATGTCTCCACTTTCCTGTTCCTTTTTAGGTTCAATCCTTCCAGCCTCTTTTCATGAGCTCTATTATGTTTTCCGGTGAAGGTTGCCCATCTCTAAGCGCATAGGTCACAGCCTCAGATAAGAGCATAGAGATACATGATGCCTCATAGTGGGTCCACTCGTGGCTTGTTATCCCGCCGTCTTTTCTCGTTATGCAGAGGCGAATTGAGTTGATCAGATCATGTATGTTTTTCTTGCGCCTGGGCTTTGTTATTATACCCACACAGGCCCACTCGTAGGCCTCTCCCTCATTTGTTCTGTGGCAGACAGCGGAATCTATGCTGAAGCATCGTTTACAGTATTCGCAACTAAGCTCCTCTATGGTTTCCTCTTCAGAATCTTCACTCATCGTCCATTCTCCTATTTAGCTTAAGGATTTCTTTATCCCAAGATGCAAACCGTTTTAGTTTTTCATATTCAATGTAGCCCTCATCTAGCATCTCTTGAAGGATCTCATATGTGACATTCTTGAAGTTAGTAATTATTTCATCGTGGTTTGCGAATACACCGCCCACATTCCATTGGTCGCCCACAAAATAGATTTCCTTACCATTATTATTAAATAAGAAGTAGGCCACCATTTGAGAAGTTATTATATTGCCTATGATCTCCATTTCCTTTGAAGAACCAATAAAATCGATATATTCTCTTGTATCAAAGTTGACTAGGATAAAATAGTTGCCCGTTTTAAACTTCCTCCTTTGTGGCTAGGCTATGGATCATTTCGCTCTCACCCATAACAATTCTTGGGTTCCATCAGGCATCAAGAACTGGAAGCCTTCATAATCCATTGAGAATGTGATGTGTCTATATAATATCTGGGGGTATGGTTTTACAGGGAAATCTTGGACAGGAATATAGGTTGAAAATAAAATGGGTTCACCCAAATCAATGTTTGATGGTGGATCACAAGATTGGTATTTTACGTTCCCATAGAAGGCCCAAGCTCGGATTTCTCTCTGTTTCTGAAGATAGTTTAGCCCCCAGATACTTCCAAGAATAATGAAAATGGTACTAACTATCACCGCTTGAGCTCTTTGATGTTCATTCATCCTTCGTCTCACCTATTAAATGGAATTCGGTTTTAAAAAGCGCGCGCACAAAAGAACCCATTGGTAGACATAAAAGTAGCATGATTAAAAATGCGCAGGCTTTTTCATCAAAAAGATAAAATTGCAATAAAAGACCTCCTGCCGCCAATATCCCCGCTACAAACATTATTATATCAACTAGATTTATTTCAACCATTTATTTCTCCTCCTTCTGATCGTTTGGAAAATGGAAGATCACAACCATGCTTGGGAATGGAGCTGAATTCTTAGCCCCACCGAATTTGAGGCGGCCACGAATAAACCAGATCCGGCCTTTAACACAATAATCGTGGAACCATTTAGTATCTGTTCTCGCTGGGAGAAGACATACAACCTTGGTCCCAGGATTAAGACTTGAAATATACGCCTTCCTAACCCATTTCTTTATTTCATTACCATAGGGCGGGTTCATCCAACACCATTTACCACCCCAGTTCTGTTTTAATGCATCTTGCTCTTTTGTAATATAGAGGAAGCACTTCGCGTTTTCATGGGTAGCGCAGACATCAAGATTTAATGGGCCTTCATGCCGATTACAATAGTCAAATACATCTTGTGGTGTCTCCCATTCCTCTGAAGCTGAACTAAACATCACATCTCGATTAAACTTACTCATCCTTATGGTCCTCCGTTAAATGGATTGGGTGAATGTGGCTCATACCTATTTCCTTTTTAAAGTCAAAGATTGAGCAGCCAACATTGAAAATATATTCTTGGGGTAGCAATTCTTCTCCCTCCAATAAAAGACCTAGTGGCTCAATTCTCTCTTCAAGAGAAACGATAGCTTTCTCTAATTTATCAAAAAATTTCTCAGCCTCATTAAAGTATCTATTATGATCATGGTAGCCTTCAGATGTAATATCGAAATGAGTTGGTGGTTTTGGCCTCACTCCTCTTTGCCTCCGTCTTTTAGGATAACTGCTTGATCCAATTCCTCGTTAAGATGTCTTGCTTCAGCTCTCATTGCCTGGCCCTCTGGAGATATGATGGCCTTGATAGCCCACTCAGGGGGATTATCTCCTTTAGGACAGAACCAGCATCCTGTTCTTGATTTTAGGGGTTCCATGCTGTTGCTGCGTATAATTTTCTCACATTGTTCTCGAGTATAGGAGAGCATGGGGAAATTGAATTTACGTTTCTTGGTATCCTGTCTACTAAGCCGTTCAGCTCGACCCTCTTCTCCTTTGATGAAGCCGATGTTTACAATGGAGGTTCCAGGTATGGTTTTGTGGAACCTGTCAAGGTGCATCTCTTTACCTCTTGAGCAGCAGCCCTTAAAGAATGGAATCTTGTTGCTTTTCCACAGATAATCGAAATAGGATTGATACCCTCCCTGCATACTTGCTATGGCTATAATGGTGTGCCCCTTCTGTTGAAGCTGGTTAATCTGTCTCAAGGCCTGTGGGTAATCTCCACCTGTGAGGGCGATCACACATGGAACTTTAGGGAATAATAAGGCCATGGCGGTTGAGCAATCCCCACCGCTAATATGATTCCACAACATCCTATGATCCCTCATCTTTACGGACAGCCCAATCTTTAAGCATCTTCACACAATGCTGAATGTATCGAAGGTGAGCTATGTAACGAGTGTTTCCTGTACATTTAATATGCTCAACACCAAATAATCGTTTCAAATTTTCTGGGGTGGACTTTATCGTCATTTCCTTAATTATGCCTTGAAACTCCTTGATCTTTTTCTGGTGCTTGCTCCCCTGTCTTCTAAGTTCATCGTCAGGGATAAGTACCATTTTAGAGGCCCAATCATCCAAAAAAGGCGAACGGATTTCAGTTTCACTCATCTGTCTCAGTCCTCTTTGTTTGCTTTTCAATGGACTCTTCTATAATGTCTTCAATTAAATTCTGAAATTGATCCCATTTACGAGCTTTACAATAATCTTCGTATACTCTTGGTTTAAATTCCCTCCAAAATTTCCTTACATCGTCTTGGCTTAAAAGTTTAAATTCCTCTACAAGAGCGTTCATTCTTCGTATAAATTCGATGTCAAACTCAGCAAAAATAGGTATTTCAACCATATTTATGTCCTCTTTTTGGTTTCTTGAATGGGTAGGTTTGATATATGAAGGCCCTCAACATAGGAAAGCTGGTCTTTAAACCGAATCACCGTGAGGTTGCTCATCATCTCTATGCTTTCAACAATCTCGGTGTGTTGAACTCCGTTTCTAAGGTACACCGTTACCAGTGACCCCTCTTTTATTGTTGCTTCCATCACTTCACCCTCTTGCTGGTTTCTCTTTGGGATGGAATGTAAGGTATTGATGGCCCTATCCTGGCATTTTCTAATGATTGTTTTAAGCTATGCCAGGACTCTGTGGGCCAGAACTCAAACTCATAAGCCCATCGTCCAGCCCAATCAGGATGAAGTTTCTCATATAGCTGTTCATAGTCTTCAGGTGTATAACCTCCTTCAGCCAAAGCATCATTAACATGAATAGTTTTAAAATGTGGCTCTATCCATTTGTGAGTAATTAAGATGCGTCCTCTTGAATCTCCTGGTTTACCTCTTCCCGGTTGAATAGCATAGGTTTTGCCGACTTCATATTTACCTGAGTCTCTGCGTGTTTGGGTCTTGGTGCCTTTTACTATCTGTTCGATGTGTCCTTTTATATTAAAGATCATGTCGTCCTTCTCCTGTGTTTCTTAATGGAAACTACTCTTAGCCAGGTACATTCACCCTTTAATGTGCAGCCATCGTTTTCTCTGAACTCACACTCTCGATCTTGGTCTTGGGGGCTTGTGCAGATTTGCCTATATTGTCTTTCACTCATGAGACTCACTCCTAAGTTTATCTTGGGATAGTCTCCAACAGGTTTCTCTAGGGAATGGGGCTGGGCACGGGCTATCATCATCCTTGAAGGTGTCTGGGCCTCCGCAGAATTCACATTCCTCGTAGCCTTCAACTAAATCCTTCTCCTTAGCTATGCATACGAGAAGATCACCCTCAGCGAATTCGCAGGGAATGGATCCATTGAAGATGCAGAACCCTTCATGACTATGTACGCAGGACATCATTCCACCATCCTTTTAGTATCTGAGGCTAAGGATGCTTTTTCTTCCGCGTATGTTGGTATGTGTTTTCCTTTTAGCCTCATTAGATCTGAACTCTTACGAGTGCAAGTTTTAAAGTTGTTTTGACCAACAGGGCAATTAAGGGAAATACTACATCCAGCGCAGTATGCCCGTTTTTCTCTTTCAAATTCTTCTTTAGCTTTAATAGGTGCATAAGCTAATCTACAGTCATCACAGTCTACTCCCTCGTCACAGTCACCGACAAGCCAAGCCCATCCCTTGGGGCAGAGACTTAGCAATTCTTTTCCATAAGCGATTGAGTCTTCTTCAGATTCAGTATATGCCATCATTCAGTCCTCCTGAGTTCTTTAGATTTTCTGGAATGGTATAATGCAAAGCCTTTATCGGGGTCTGTCTCCATTAACTCTATTTCATGAGAGGTAAAATAATCAAAAAGATAGGCGTATCGTATCTCCCAGCCGGGATACATTTTCTCGTAAAGTTCTTCATACTCATCTGGAGTGTACCCACCTTCATCCTTAGCTTGCCAGTTTAATATCTTGCCAAACCCAGAGGGGAGAGGTCTATATTCTTCTAGAACCCCAAGAATCAATATTTTTCCATCGGGGATGCCTGGTTTCCCTCTACCTAGTTGAATAGCGTATAGGTGGTCTTCCTTATACTTGTTCGTGGGTCTACGTGTCTGTGTTTTTGTTCCAGCCTTGATTTGTTCAATATGATCGGCTATACTGAAAATCATTTTACTTTCTCTCCTTTAGATAAACTGGAAACGTCAAAATATTCTACAGAAATGCCCAATTCTTTGGCAAAAGCTATTTCTGAACGGGTACTTTCACCAATATACCCATCTTTAACAAGGACCACGACACGGTTTGATTTTTCGATCTTTAGCTTGTGGGCTGTATCAAGAACCCGTTTTTGGAATATCCCATCTAGGCTATGAAAATAATCATAAAGGCCCCAAACATTGACGGTGAAGATTAAGTTTCCTTTCAAGGCCAGCTCTTGAGCTACTTTATCCCAGATGTCTTTACCAAGGCGCACAGACCCACATAGAGTAATTGTATCCGATTCAACATTCATGGCCTTCATCTCTTTCGCATATTTGACGGAAAAAATCATTGTTTTCCTCTCTCCACCATTGATAATTGGTTTCTTCTGGTCACAGTTAGGATCTATTCCGTTCCCGTGAAACAAGTCGCAGAAGGTGGCCCAGGTTAACCCTTCATCATCTTTGTGGTCTTGGTGGTAGTATGCACAATCCTTGCAATTCTCAGGCCATTCAAACTCAGCCATCATGTTTCCTTTCTCCCAAGTTCACCGTTGTTAATGGAATACCTAGTCTGAGGTAGGTATGCTTCCTTCTCCCAATCATAGTGCTGTAGCTTCGTATAATCGAGGTCATTCATCACGAAACTCCACACCTGTTCAGCCTCCGTATGAGCCATTTCTAATATGAGGCACCAACCCCAGGTAGGTTCATATTCAACTTTACATGACCGGGACCACCGGCTCTCTAATGGGTCAACGTATCCATGCCGATTGATCTTCTTCACGAAGGCGGCTTCAGGTATCTCTTGCTCCCAGACAGTCTTACATGAAAATGGCTCTTTGAACATGAGAGTATTAATGTAACACCAGTAGGGCTTTGATCCTTCTGGGGGCTGGGGCCACAGTTGACGACTGAAAGTTACAAACTTTGTTCTCTTACGCCCTAGATCACTCATTTCCTCACTTCCTGATTGATAATGGATCTTACTCGAAGCCAGGTGCATTCGCCTCTTAATGTGCAGCCATTGTATTCTTTAAATTGACATTTATCATCTGAAGCGTTTGGGCTTGCACAATATTGTTTATATAGGCGTCCACTCATGGCTTCCTCTCTCCCGTGTAATCTTGGGATGACTGTTCTTCATGGGTGATAATGGATTCACCGTTCAACCTTTCATCGTTGAGACGAATGCGGTCCCCATCAACGATCACATACTCTCCTTCTTTATCTTGGCGGATTTTTCTGGAAATTAGTCTCATGCTGCTGACTCTGCCATAAGAGAAAGAGAAGTACCCAACAAACCATCTTTTTGTAGCGTTCATGGTTTCCTATCTCCCGCGTATTTGTAGGATGCCACTGGAATTACCACGAATTTCTCTTTGGGGCCAAACAGATTGATCCAGGTAGAATCAGGTACTTCTTCAACTCTACAAGTGAGTTGAAGTCGCGCATAGGTTATCTGAGGTGGCCTTGAATAATACAAGGCATCGTGATTTTTGTAGCGGTCTACCTTCAATGGAGTATAGCCATTATCTTTTAGATATTCATCAAGTTCTACTAGGTTCATGACTCTAACCTCTTTTCATGGGTAAATTGGGATGTGATATCCTGCCTCAGTTTTTCATCAGAATATGTTGTTGACCCCATCATGTAGAATTTATCGACTGTAATCTCTAGTACCTCACTCATCTTGGCTAAAAGATCAATGAGGCCCTCATAGCTATAGATTTCCTTGTAAGCATAGGTGGGGCCGCGCACCCAATCAGAACCTTCTTTGAAAAGGCCTATAGTGAAGGTGGGGTATCCGTTTGTGAGTTTAGTTAGATGCCACGCGATGACTCTTGGGTTCTTGAATTTTGAAACGCGGTTTTTGGTGATTCTAATGCGTCGCTCCATTTCAATGTACTTTGCCATTAGGATTCCTCCGTCCTCTTGCCAGATGTATCTTGGGTCGTTTTCGTTTCAAATATAATGGATGTGTACTGAGACAGCCATTTTATTAGTTCTGGTAAAATTTCGCTGAAGATTGTTTTACTGTAGAAATAGTATGCACCTATGGGGGAAATTAATATAATAAGTATAGCGGTGATTTTACCTACATCAGTTTCTATGCTTCCTAGACCTCTATTAGTAACCAAGACCCAGAATAAGACAAGATAAAATGCACTCATTATTATCTTCAATGCGTTAGGTATAAGAATTAAAAGAGCCACAATGGCCCTAACAAGGTAGTTTTGGATTGTTTCAAAGTCTAGTTTCTTCATTCTTTCACCGTCCTCTTACTTGCCTCTTCAGTGGATGTCTCTTTGATCCTGTTTACCTCATACCCGAGAGTAGAAGCGGTATCTCGGGCTATTTTCATAGCCTCAACAAGGGAGTCAGCTTCAATTATTTCTTCGGCCTTGATAGATAACCATTTAGAGAAAACCCCCCTGGGTTTTCCATACCAGACTTTATACTGTTTCATTGTTTTTCCTCCATGACCTGCTCAATAGTCATCAGCCGTTCACCGTTGAATACGTGGCCGCATCGTTGACACCTATATCTCTGGAACTTTCCAAGGGTGCTATACTTTGCTCCATGTTTCACGGTGTTGGTACTTCCACAGCTTGGGCAACTCATAATTAAAGGTGGGTGGGTGGGTGTATAAAAGGTTATACCCAAACTATGCCCTCCTTACCTTCCTCTTGGCCCTGTAGCCCCAGTTCGTTTCTTGGAACGTGATTTCTTCCGTTTCTTGGGCTCTGACTTCTTTGATGGCGGCCTGTAGGAAGGATTCGCCTTCAAGTACTCCCTGGCTAACTGTTCGTCTGTCAATTTGGGAAGCGGCTGACCGCAGTTCCAGCAGCGCAAGTTGCTGCCTCTCGAGGCCCCGCATGTTGAGCATTTTAGCACCTCAACTCTCTTTCTGACTTTTCCTGACGCCATACTTGACTGCCTCGATGCCTAGGTTCAGGGCGGCCACGATGCCTACTATTAACCCGTAATCCGGTTCACCCGGTACACCCTGTACACCCTGTACGCCTTGTGGCCCGGTTGCCCCCGTTTCCCCGACACTGCCGAGGTTTCCCTGTGCTCCTCGTGGCCCAGGTGATCCTGCTGGCCCCTGTGCCCCGGTGTCTCCTTTATCTCCCTTGGCTCCCCGGATCTGGTCTAGGAACTCTTTGGGTAGGGTCTTCCACCACTCTACTGGTGGTAGGCCGTCTGTGACTGTGTACTGCCATGTTCGTGTCTTTACTGTGCCGTCTGGGTATTCGATCCAGAGGAGGATGGTGTGTTTTCCCTTGTAGTTGTTTGTTGTGGGCGGGGTTATGGTGGTGTCCCAGCCGTAGTAGTGTCCTCCGGTTACTGTGGGTGTGACTTGTTTGATTATGAGTATGTCGTCCCAGAAGATGTAGAGGTAGCCTCCTCCAACCTCTATGAGTGGGTCGCAGCGGACCCAGACCAGTATCTTCTGTGTGCTGGTGCCGCTTCCGGGCATTATGCTGTATTTGACGGCATCATCTACAGTGGCCGATGTGGTTGGTGTTAGGTAGATGGTGATTATGATAGCTAACATGATTAGCTTCAGTGGCTTCATCTCCTCGCCTCCTTTGGCGGTAGCAGTATCTCCTGTAGAGTAGGGTCCAGGTCTCTGACGAAGCCGCCATAAATCTTGATGTCTGGGTGCTCCTGTGTTCGGCTGGGGCATCCCAAATAGTTCCTGATGTACTCTACGATGCCTGAGTATAGTTGGCAGTTCATGGTGCAGCAGCCCTGCATTGTGAGGCCGCAGACGAATCGGCGGGGAATGACGTGGCGGATCATGTTGAAGCCTCCTTGGTGAGTAGCCTCATCTTGGATCTGAATCTGTGCAGGGCCACCAGGTAGACGCCGCTGGGCAGGAGGACGCAGACCACTATGATGAATGGATCCATTTCATTCATGCCTTGGCCTCCTCTTTCATCCGCTTCATGGCGGCCACGTTCAGCCGCTTGTTGCAGAGCTCCAGCAACCGGCTCCGCTCCTGAAGCCTATCACCTACTTGCACGGCCTCATATAACTGGTTACGAATATCTCTACGCGGAATTATTTTTTCGTCACCCGCATAGAATAGAAGATATTTCCTTATCTCGTTCCATTCGCTCAAGGTGAGCCCTCCGCCTTCACCTTCTCCTCTGAACTATCAAATGACGCACAAACTGGCGCAAAAGGGTAACTCCAAAAGTGAATAGTTACCTCTTCAAGCACACATTCACCGTTTCCATTATGTTTACATGTTTCAATATTACATTTTATGACTGTTCTTGACATACTAAACCTCCGCCTTCACCGCGTTTAAATGGATGTTTATACTTGACTTAAAGTATAGGTGCTCTGGGTGCATCCCATGCTGCCTACAACTCCACCATTGAAGGACCTCATCCTCAAGGTTTTCAGGATCATCACTCTCGCACTCTTTTCTCATAAATTTACCGCATTCAGGGCAATTCATTCTTGGTTCGCCGCGTTTCTCTGAATGTGGTTACGCAGAATGGCCTCATACTCCTGCCGAACCTCAGAGATTATCCGTGCCTCATGGATCATCTCTTCCTCCAGCATCTTGTAGTGGTTCACTATCACCTCAAGGGTGTTAACCATCCACCTTTGATCCTCAGCCATTTTTAGCTACCTCTCTGAACCACAGCTAACTTAACCTCCCCCCGCCGCGTGAACTCGCCTTCGCCCTTCAAGGCACAGCCTCCCACGCCTTCATCTAGGACGTTGTTGACGCAGAGAAGCGGGTGGGTACACTCGTACCCTAAGACGCTGTGCCTACCATTATACTTAGGGCTGCGCGGGTGATGAACAAGCCGCCACCACTTACAGGCCACGCGCCTCAGCCTCCTTAATGATTACTTTGATGCACATGCCCTCGCGAAGCCAGTAATAGACGCCTACAGGAGGTTTTATTACCGGGTTGTTGAAGGTGCCCACTATCTCGCCGCCGCCCAGCGTGAAGCCGTTGAACTCCATCTGCGTCATCTCCACCACGGCGTCAACCTTAGGAATCAGCTTAAAGATCATTCCACGGGCACCTCTCCGTTTCTATTTATCTCCCCCACCTCTCAACATTGAAACTAGAGTATCAGCCTCTGTTTCTTCGATGAAGCGGATCTCAGGTGCATTGGATTCTACTAGAATGGTTTTGTATCCAGGCTTTCTTAGCATGAAGCCGCCCCAGCACATGATACCTAGATAACCGTGAGCCTCAAAGAACGCCCAGTCCTCTTCACTTAGATCATAAAATGGACTAGTCATCCCACGGGCACCTCCCACCTGTTCTCCTCGGATAGCCACTTGCCGCCCATGAGGGCAACCAGGACATGATCATACGCGGCCTTAGAGTCACGCGGGAACCCTGAACCCGGCAGAACACGGATCACGTTCCCGATGTGCCTGAAGTCAACGTCCTCATTAAGATCGTTTGCCTCCAAGGTGAGGCTAACCCTCTCCACTTCAGGGTCCACGGCCTTCGGCTTCTTGTCAGGCACCTCGTATTTTATTGGACCTTGAGGTGAAGCAGTGGGTGCGACCTCAGCATCAACCGTCTTGCGTGGCTCAGGCTTCTTATCAAGGCCCTGTTTGAACTGCTTGTACATCTCTATGAGGAACTTTTCAGGTATGATGGCGCGTATGCCATTGCGCTGAGCCTTGCTGATCGCCTTAGTGGACGCGAACTTGTCAGGCTCCAGATGAGTGACGTATTTGCCGTTTGTGTCTTTCAGCCATTTACCGTCTCTATCGAAGTCGTGTATCTCCATCTGTTTAGACTGTGTGCTGCTACCCAACAACCCTGTGTCGGTGCGGGTATCCGTGGCTCTAACGATGGCCATGAAGCTCTCGCCCATATCCTTGAGATCTATGAAGTCCATTTTTATGTTTCCGTATTGCCGGGCGACCTCTTTGGTTCCTACCCAAGAGATTCCTGTAACTTCTTTGCCACCAACTCTGAACGAGTAGAACATTTCAGTAATAATGTTGCCCTTGATCTCAGCGAGAATCTGGTCCTCGTCGCGTTGGTCGAGGAGTTCGTAGGCTTCTGGCTGCATTTTTTCGCCCAACTTGCTTCAAGAGTAGCGTACACCAAACACTTATATAAGCCTTATTGTGTGTTTATTGTTGTATGTCTAAAAAGGAACGCGAACAAATCCTGATAACCCTCCAAATACCTTCAACCATGAAGGAACTCATAGGGAAGATCGTTACCGCCGACACGCATAGCAACATGAGTGAGTTCATAAGAGATGCTATAAGGCAGAAAATAGAGAAAGACTATCCTGGACTTATCCAAAGCACCATACGCGACGATTTAGCGGCATAGGAGGGCCACCATGCAGCAGGCCGTCTTTCAGATAGTTAACACCGAATACGAGCTTGTAGAGAACATCAAGATCGATCCAGAGTACAGCCTATTGGTACCAATACTATCCAATGAAGAATACATTAGGCTCAAGGAGAGCATAGCCGATGTGGGACTCTACGAACCGATCGTAATCAATCAAGATAAGGTTCTCTTAGATGGGCACCACCGCCTTAAAATAATAAAGGAATTAAAAAAGGAAAAAATACCTGTAGAACGTAAAATATTTAAAAATAGACTTGATGAAAAAATATATGTTGTTTCAACCAACCTAGCACGCCGTCATCTTTTTGCGGCTATGAGAATAAAACTGTCCCGTGATATATTAGAATTTGAAACACAGAAAAGGGCGCAAGAAAACCTTGAAAGAGATCGGAATAAGAAGGGGCAATTTACCCCAGTTTCTTCACCTGAAGAAAAAGGGTTAATCCCGGTTCATACTGACAAAATATTGGCTGAAAAATCAGGGACCTCAAACGCAACGGTTTATCGTGCTAGAAAAGTTATGGATGAAGGCACACAAGAAGAAAAACAATTAATGTTTTCTGAAGAGGGAAAAATAAATACAGCTTATAAAAAATTGGTTTCAAGACAAGATGAAGAGAAGCCTCCAGTAGAAACCCCGCCGGTACCTGAAAAAAAATATCGTTGTATAATAATTGATCCTCCTTGGGAAATGGAAAAAATAGAGCGCGATGAACGACCCAATCAAGGAAAACATTTAGATTATGCGTCCATGACGCTTGAGGACATTGAAAAATTACCAATAAAAAAATTAGCTTTTGAAGAGGGATGCCACATTTATTTATGGACTACACATAAGCACCTTCCAGATGCTTTTGATTTATTTGATTCATGGGGTGTAAAATATCAATGCCTTTTAACCTGGGTAAAGCCAACCGGCATGACGCCTTTCTCCTGGATGTATAACACCGAACATGTGCTTTTCGGTCGAATAGGATCACTTCAATTACAGAAACTAGGCATTAAACTATCCTTTGAAGAGAGTAGTAGAGAACATAGTAGAAAACCGGATGTTTTCTATGACATAGTTAGGCAAGCAAGCCCAGAGCCAAGGCTAGACATGTTCAGCCGTGAGAGAAGAGAAGGATATGATTCATGGGGTAATGAGGTGAATAAATTTAACTCGTGAAGATGATGTAAACTGGGCTTTAGAAATACAAAGAAAACTAGCTATACCCACAATATATCAAAAAGTATGGCCTAACTGCATATTTTATCACCCAGACAAACAAACAACTGAACTCGAAAAGGCGTTAGACATAGCTGGAGCTGACAAAATAATTCAAGAAAAAACAGGTGGCCTATATTTTTTGGGTCAACGATTTAGAACCTTTGAATCTAGTTTAGCAAAAGGATATGATGACTTTACTTTACGACACTACAGACCAAGAACCGATTACAAAGCAGAGGCATACAAAGTAATAGATGCGTTAAAAACAGGAAAACTTCTAGCCGCCTTTTATGGGTATGGGCATTTAAACAAGAAACAGACCCAGTTTGTTGAATTTAGAATAATAAAATTCAGAGACTTCGTTGAAAACTGGGTATGTGGTGAATTAGAACCTTATCAACATAAAGAAAACCATGATGAAAGTAGTAATTTTTATGCTTGGCGTTTTAAAGATATACCTAAAAAAATGATTTATTGGGATCTCAATAAGTCTGGGCCCCGTTCTCAAAAAAATACGCTGGAGAGGTTCTTTCATGCCTAAGAAGTGCCCACACTGCGGTTGCACCGAATTCCTGTATCATGGGGACCGCAGATGCTACCAGTGCAAGGAGTGCGGAAGACGAGTTGATTAAACCACAAAAACCTTATAACCTTAAAGAACGCTTAAAGGATTGGTTGGTTTTGAGCAAAACAGAGATGATAGGAGTCTGGCTCACCCCAGAAATCAAGAAACTTGTACAGCAACTAGCCGACACAAAAGGCGTAAGCCTTGGAGAATACATGCGGCAGCTCATAGACCGCGACCTGGACCAGCGGACCGTGTTCACCGACCAGCTCAAACAAGCAATAGCAGCATAGGTGGTCTCAGAATTGAATCTTAGGCTACATAATAAGATTGAGCAACGCTATCAATCCCTATTAATTAACAAATCAAGAAACACACCTTCATGGGCACAGTTTTTAGAGTGGGCTGAAGAATGGGAAAAAAAGGGGGTGTTTTGTGAATATTGTGGCAGAAAAATAGATTTACAGGATAATAGGCCACCGTATAGCAAACAAATAAGCCTAGACCATCGAACCCCATTAAGCCAAGGCGGAGACAACCGATTAAGCAACCTAGCTCTCACCTGCAACCGCTGCAACATGATCAAGACAACCATGAACGAATCCACCTATCGCGAATTATTATTTTATGTCGCTGATGACGACCAGCTTCTTGAAAAAATGTTATCAGAATCATTCAAAGGCAGAGTAGCCTATAAATTAGAGCGCCTTGAAAAAGCAGTAGACATTGCACCACTTGACATTGACCCCGATTGCCTACCATTCTATTTACCGCCACATACGGCCCTATTCTGCCCAGACTGCCGCCAACCATTATCTGCATACTTCAATACTGGAAAGTTGGTTTGCCTCCACTGTTCAAAAGATGGAAAAGAGAAAATCTTTAGGGTCAAGGAGGAAAATGAGTGCAGCCCAGCCAATTAAAGACTGCGCTGGATCACGCCCTCTACTATGCTGAACAGGGATGGGCAGTCTTCCCCGTACACTATCCTATAGACGGAAAATGTAGCTGCGGAAACCCTGACTGTGGAAGCCCAGCCAAACACCCCATGACGGAACACGGCTACAAGGACGGCACCACAGACTTAGAGAAAATTAAGCAGTGGTGGACTAAGTGGCCTAATGCCAATGTCGCCATAATGACAGGGGCAATTAGCAAAATAATCGTTTTAGATATAGATGGGGAAGAGGGAAAAGAAAGTGTCAAGGATTTTAAGACACCTGAAACCCCTGTAGCCACCACTGGAAAGGGCGCACATTTCTATTTTAAGCACCCGGGAGGAGAAGTGAAAAACTTTGCACGCAAACTTCCCGGAGTTGACCTCAGAGGTGACGGAGGCTATGTGGTTGCGCCTCCTAGTAACCACATCACGGGGAGAGTCTATGAGTGGGCTACATCACCAGGAATAGAGCCAACCCCTCCCCCTGAATGGCTTATGGGGCTCCTACGAGGCCCTAAACACGAAGCCACACAAAAACCACCGGATGAGCAAAAAGCAGAACTCTTGGCTAAACTAAGGCCCTGCTTCTCCACCATGTGCTTCGGAAAAGGCCCAGCAATAAATAACGGCGGCATCATACATGACGCCAGGATCGCGTTAGTGGCCGAGGCCCAATACCATCGAGGCACCATACCACTAATAACCAGCCTATTCGAGAATTGCAGCGACTTCAACCATGATATAACAGAGAACGCGGTAAGAGGGTTAGTGCTCCAAAACCTTAACGAAGGCATACAGTCCTGGGGGTGCGACACCATACGGGAACGTGGGTGGTGCCCAATGGAGGACATTAATGACTGTTACTTCTATCGCATAGTCGTTAAAGAGGCTACGGCTGAGCCGCCAGATTGTTTTTTTGTTACCAACCCCGAAACAGGAAAAAAGGTGTTCAACCCTAAGAAAATGAGTGATTATGTGCAAGAAAGCAACTACCTCTTAGCTACAAGCCAAAACAGCGATCTATGGATATACCATCCTGAAACGGGCATCTGGAAAAACGATGGCTCTGAGAGACTTCAAAAAATGTGTGTAGACCTGCTACAATTTAAATGGCGCAGCGTTTATGAATCTGAAGTCGAGAAACACACAAGACACGGTAATTACGTTCCTATAGATGATCTAGGAGGACCAATAAGCAAACTTGTATTAAAGAACGGTGCCCTCGACCTAGAGACTAGACAACTACAACCATTTAACCACGAACTTTACTCAACTACCGCACTCCCCGTAGAATATATACCTGATGCAGATTGCCCTAAAACCAAGAAGTTCTTTTCTGAAGTAGTAACTAAAGAGAAGATCCCTGTACTTGAGGAGATTGTAGGATATTGCCTATATCGAAACTATCCATTGGCCACCATAACCATACTCACAGGAACAGGGGCTAACGGAAAAAGCGTGTTTCTCCGCCTCCTATCAGCCCTACTCGGTAAAGACAATTACAGCAGCGTAGACATACAAAACCTAACCGAAGATAGCTTCCGCGCCGCAGAGCTCTACGGAAAATTGGCTAACATAAGCGGTGACCTCCCCAGCAAACCCGTAAAAGATTCAGGCCTAATAAAGAAGGCCACCGGCCAGGACCCGATAACCGCAGCAAAGAAATACCGAGACCCCTTTCAGTTCTTCAATTACGCCAAACTGGTATTCAGTGCCAACGAGGTCCCTGACACCTACGATGACACAGATGCTTTTTACCGGCGCATAAACCTAGTTGAGTTCCCCAACAAGTTCGAGCCAGATGACCCGAACACAGATCCAAACCTAATAGAAAAACTGACTACACCAGAAGAGCTCAGCGGCCTCTTGAACCTAGCGCTAGATGGGCTAGAACGGCTACTAAAAAGAGGTCGGTTCACAGGAGAACAAAACACTGAGGACCGGAAAATGGACTACATGAAACGCAGCAATACCGTCAAATACTTCCTAGCAAAATACGTGACCCAAAACCTAGACGAAGATTACTACATCACAAAATCCAACCTATACCAAAACTATGTCTACATGTGTCACGGCTTAAAGGCTGTACCTAAAAGCGATAACTGGTTCAGCCGACTAATGAAAAGACTTGTCCCGTACGTGGTTGAGGGGTGGGAAGGAAAAACAACTCTTTGGAGAGGGATAAAAGTGATGTTAACCGAGTTAGAGGCGGATTTTCCTTCAAATAATTATAACGCTACCAAGGGTACCAAGCCTACCAAGCGTATTTTAGCCCTTGTTGATTTTAAGGATGAAAGTGGTGTAGAGGAGGGGGGGCAAGAGGAAGAGGGGAAAACGGTAGAATCCGCTAACATAAAGGAAAATACGCCCGGTACCCTTGGTACCCTTGGTAAGGACACGCTTTTGAATGATCTTAGCCGCCTAGTTCGTGTTTTGGGTGAGATTAACCATGAGACAGGTGAGGCTGTGGAAGGCTCCGTGCTGTGTCAGCGTCTTATGTGGATTAAGGATTATTTTGACAGGATTCTAGGTGTTTCTATGAAGGATGGCGCTATTTATTCTCCTCGTCCGGGGTATTACAGGGTGACATAGCTTGGGGGGTGATAAGGAGCGCGAGAAGTGGAGGCCCTGTTGTACTCTGTGCCCTTGGCGTAAAGGTTGCCGATGGCGAAGGGGTAAGAGGTGTGTTAAGCCAGTGATGAGTCTTGCTCAATGTGAATGATGGTGATGTAGTATGGGTAAGATACCTTTAAGTCCTGACCCTGTGATCTTGGCGGAGTTTATTGATCCGATGAGCTTGACTAAGGTTTGGAAGCGTAATAAGTGGGTTCGTGAGAGGATCTGGGCTCACATGAAGGCTGCGCGTCGGCTGGGGCCGATTCACCAGGTTGGGAGTCTGGCGGACTGGGGGCCGCCTCAGCTGCTATATGAGCTGACGCCGTGTGGCCTTGAGTGGCTTGAGGAGAATAAACTATAGTTGATGGTGAACAGTCATAATCTTAGATGTCACCGCAGGAAACAGAATGATCTGGAGCAATAATAAATATCCTGAAGGTGTTGTTTTCCTTGATAAAGAGCATGGATTTAGAATTGAACCCAACATCATTGCCGACAATACAAAGTTACCTTTTCGGTTGGATTTTAAGTTTACTTCGATTATGTTTGATCCCCCTTGGGGTGTAAACATGCCTCCCTGGTGGACAGACAAGACACGAGCAAAGGGGACGCGAGGAGATTTCTTCGGTGACTTCAAACCTAAACGCGATTTAATTTCTTATATTCACAAGGCTCAGAAAGAGTTTCAGCGATACACGGACAGACTCTGCTTTAAATGGGGTGAGCGAAATGTTTCATTATGGAATATTTTGCCGTTGTTCACTAAAGCGGGGTGGAATGTAGTTTATGAGAGGGAGATTAAGGCTAACAGAAACGTTGGCGGTAAATCGTCAAACAAGAACTGGTGGGTGGTTATGATAATTGGGGGTAAAAAAAGGTAAGAATATAGATTGGGCATCCACATTTCTTATATTCTTTAGGTCGGCATCGAGGCCATGAAGTCTGTTATGCTGGCTGAGATGCAGCAGCTTGTGAAGGTGGGCGGGAACTATGAGGAGTTCCTGCGGAAGTTGCTGAAGTATGAGAGGCACCTGTGGCTATAATCTTTATATTTTATATATTTCTTCTACGCCTAATATAATGCCTATTCCTCAGCCCAGAGGAGTAGGTGTTTGGGGACGGATCATAATGTTCCCCACTAATTATAATCCAGAAAAGTGGTAAGCTAAAGGATAATTAAGGTATAAATATTTATACTATTTATTACTAATAAGATTCTGAGCAAAGTTAAGGTAAAAAGGAGATCAAACGAATGTCGGATAACCAATCAAAAATAGCGATTATCATCATCTCGGTTGTTCTTTCGTTTTTTCTTACAACTTCATGTATATTGTTTATACCTGAAGTTAGAGAAGTTTTAAGAGGTCCACAGGGAGAACAAGGGGTTCAAGGAGTACAAGGAATCCCTGGGGTAGAAGGTGATAAAGGATTAACTGGCTCCACTGGATCACAAGGCCCTAGAGGATTACAAGGTCCAAAGGGTGATGCCTTCAACTTTAATGGAAAATGGGAAAACA
>Ga0307375_10001874_pt1 | contig 22176 bp, 18 predicted proteins | sample TR1MG_FD_202531 | JGI IMG/M metagenome (GOLD analysis project Ga0307375, IMG submission 202531) | Soil microbial communities from Risofladan, Vaasa, Finland - TR-1 | ecosystem: Environmental > Terrestrial > Soil > Coastal area > Acid sulfate soil | place: Finland: Risofladan, Vaasa | collected...
AACGTCATCGTATTCGTGCTACTCGAGTGCATCCCTCAGGTGATGCTCCTCTTCTACGTTCACCCCTTCCGCTGCTTCAGAGAGGAGGGTCGTCAGAGCACCTCCTCCATCCGCTCAAGCTACCAAAACAGCGCGGGACTCATCTCAAGAACCTCCGTCAACAACGTCCACAGCACGGTGAGCTCTGTGGAAACTATAAGAGCACTCAACAGCGCAAGATCGGTTCCAGACTCATCAAGATCAACTGTACATTGAGAGAGAGACTGGAGAGACAAGGGAGACCCAAACTTTCTGCACCTCCTCACCTCTCCATCTCCATCTCCATCTCCATCTCCATCTCCATCTACATCTCCATCTCCATCTCCATCTCCATCTCCATCTCCATCTCCATCTCCATCTCCCTCTCCCTCTCCTCAGCGCCTTCGTATAGCAAATTGTACATTGTACCAAATGTAGAACCAACATGGCTCAATTGGATGTGGAAGGTGACTCAGAGATGAGGGGAAAGGGCTGGCGAGGGTGCACTCAACTCAATCACTCGTCTTGGATTCATCGCAATGGACACAAATGTCATATATATATTGCATGATATTACACGATTCTCGAGTCGTTTGAGACTCAATGGACAGCGACAGAGGGTGAGGAATGGGGAGGTTGCGACCACTTCAACTCGAAGCGTGGGAGTTTTCGACCTTCAAACGACCAAATCACTGAAGATTGATTGTACAACAAAGCTTGGTCTACAAGGCGCAAGAGGATGCGAGAGAGGCGACAGAGGAGAGAACTAGAAGTCTGAAACACGCCCATTCTTGGACCAATCGCCAAACCGAGTCGGTTCCGGACCTCTTGGACCTCCAATCTCTCCAGTATGTGGATTAATGTATTCCTCAGGCATGATATCCTCGTCATCGTCCTTGTCTTCGAAGTCCTCTTCCTCCAAATCGCGTTCTAGCATGTGCTTCTCGTCGTGCTCGTCGTGATGTTGCAAAAGGTCCTCTGCGGCCGGAGCCATGGGCTCCATATGCTCTGGATCGGCATTTTTCTTAGTAATGATAGGGAACAATGTGTTTCGGCTAGGAGAATAGAAGGTCCGAATGAAGGCAGGACGCAAGAGACGAGTTGAAATCCGAGGAGAAGAGACCAAAGTTCTAACGTGCCTTGTGGGGTTCACTGGCCTATATGATCGCCTCAAGGCACCTGAACGGATACTACCACATATCGACCGCAACATTCGGAAAGAATTCTCCACCAATGTGACGATCAGAGGGCATACTGAGCAACTCTCGCATTGCCACCGCCTACAGACCTTGTCCGAAACATTCCAGGGCTTGTGTTCTGACACTCTCAATACAATTTCAGACGGGTCACCTTGTCGTCGCCTTTTCTCACTTCAAACGTGCTCAAACCGGAATTCCGCCGTCTATTCTGCTTCAAACATTCACTTCTATAAATTTAGAAGGTTGTTCCAGGAAATCTAGATGTGGAATGCGAGGTTTTGTTCTGATGCCTCTGATGCCCTTATTTACCCATAGAATGATTCCAGTTTATGAGTTATTTGACACTCAAGCTTCGTCCTGAAATGGAGTCGAGAGGGGGCGAGTAATTGGAGTGACAAAGATTGTTTCCTTCATGGTGGTCCTACTTCGGGATCTGCATCCCATGTTGATGGAGAACAGTGCACTGTATTCGAATGAGAGGAAGATATTCAGCCCTGAGCTCAATGTATCCCTATGCAAGAGTGGGAGAGGATGGGGTGAGATCAGGTGGAGTGAGCTCTTGTTGGCTGTGTTGCCCGTCTTTGTGACATGTCTACGTACAATATTGAGTGAGCGATGCTCGTTCATGCTCTTCCAGCTCTCTTTGGTAGTCTCCTCTGCTGTTCGAGGATCAGGTCGGTCACTCTCGTGAAGTAGTGCGGGGCGATCTCTATGAGCCATTCTGATTCAATCTCCGATACTTGCCTTAGGTATTCCTTCTTCGTGAGTACGAGTTCGTGGTAGATGACCCATTTGGGCGATTGTCCGTGTAGAGCAGAGGTTGGATGAATGTCCACGGTTTGGTTCGTCTTGTACGTGTGATACGATCCCGACCTTTGTAATGATGCAGAGTTGTAGAAGTATCCCGCTGCGATGCATTTTAGGACGTCCTTGTGTTCAGGGTTCTGGAATCCCGGTGAATCCAGGTTCTCCTCGGCCTCCTCGTCCAGCGCGATTTCGACTCTCGGTAGCAGTCTCTTGAGTTGCTCTCTGACGTTGAGCGCACGTTGCATGCTTCTATACTGTACGAAGTTGTCGTAGCACCATTGGGTATCGAATCTTGAGCCAGCCCAACCACAGAAGATGTTCAACAAGGTGACGTGGTCGCCGGACGAGTGGAAGAACGCCTTTCTCGCCGCTTCTGCATATACTGCCTTCTCCTTCGGCGCATAAAAGATTTGTCCACCCACGTTAAGCATGGAACAGATGGAGAGGATGTCGCTAGTGCACTTGTAGACCTCAGATTGAAGAAGCATTTTCGAGAGCATCGGATCCAACGGCAGTTCTGCCATGCGCCTTCCCATTCTCGTCAACTCTCCACGATCATTCAACGCGCCAAGTGCATAAAGATGTTCCAAAGAGCCAGACAGGGTCGGTACGGGAGGCGGATCCATGAAGTCAAAGTGGATCAAGTCATTGATGCCTAGTGACTTCAACAACAACACCACAGACGAAAGATTCGTGCGCTGGATTTCGGGGATCGTATTCTCTTCCAATTCATGGATGAAGGCGTGTTTCGTGAACAAACGGAAGCACTTGCCGGGACCAGTACGACCGGCTCTGCCTGCCCTCTGCTGAGCCGCGGCCTTCGAAATAGGCGTCACAACCAACGATTCCATACCAGTAGTAGGGTTATACGTGTTTTGCTTACAGAAACCACAGTCAATCACGAACGAGATACCGTCAATCGTCAAAGAAGTCTCCGCAATGTTCGTAGCAATCACCACCTTGCGCACACCTGGCGGCGTAGGCTCGAAGATCTTCGCCTGCAACTCACTAGGCAGCGCTCCATAGATAGGACACACCATCAACTCGGGAATCTTGTCGCCAAGCGCCTTCGCCCTCTTCGCCAACAACTCCGCTGCGTACTCAACCTCCTCCTGTCCGGTCAAGAAAACGAGTATATCTCCTGACGGTTGATGTCTTTGTTGTTGCTGCTCATCTTGATGATCATGATGATCGTCCGAGCTACCCGAATAAAGTGTGGAAGAGTTTCCGGAAATTTCGCCGCCGCTTCTTCCAGAATTGGAAAGTTGGGAAGATTCTGCAGGAGCGCTCCCAAGAGGCTGAGTCATGTGTATTTGAAGAACGGTGATGGTAGATGCGTCCACGTAATCGGCTTCAGGTTGTTTGGTGTAGCAGATGTCGACTGGGAATCGTCGTCCTGGAATCTTGAACACAGGTGCGTTGTCGAAGTACTCGCTGAACTTTTGAGCGTCTAACGTTGCAGAGGAAATGATGAGCTTCAAGTCAGGCCTGAAGCGAGCCACGTCCTTGAGAAGGCCGAAGAGGATATCGGTGTGGAGTGTTCTCTCGTGCGCCTCGTCGATGATCATCACCGAGTACGATCCTAGGTCCGGTTCACTCAAAAACTCTCTCAGCAGCATACCATCAGTCATATACTTAAGGATTGTCAGATCACTTGTATTGTCCTCAAAGCGGATGGAGTAGCCAACTTCCTGACCGAGCGAAACGTTCATCTCCTGAGCCACACGCGCAGCCACCGACATCGCAGCCACTCTCCTCGGCTGAGTACAACCTATCTTCATATGAGGCTTATCACCACGACCCTTCGTATAACCAGCTTCATACAGATACTGAGGCAATTGAGTTGTCTTTCCAGATCCAGTCTCTCCAACAACAACCAACACCTGATACTCATCGATAGCCTTCAACAGATCCTCACGAAACGCAAACATGGGAAGAGTCCTTCTCACGGCCAAAAGCTGCTCATGAGCCGTCAAAGGTCGAGGGGGGCCAGACTTTGTCGAACTTTCTACGAAATCTCCAGCGCCAGAACTTCCTTTTTGGGCGAACTTCACACGATCCAAAGAGTCATCGCCTGCAAGCTTGCCACCAGTATCAACAACGAAATCCACCTCATCTAGAATGAACTCGTACTTTTCTTCCTCTTTAGCCTTGGAGCGAGACGATGAGGCCGCAGAGGAGTAGCTCTTTGCGGCTCGAGTTTGTTGTGCCTCCCATATCGCTGCTTCTGCGTGTACGCCTCTGACTTCGGTTGCGTCGTATTGTCCCTTGGATTGAGTTCTTAGGGAAGGAGTGCCGCGGTCTCGTGTGGTCTTTTTCTGGAAGTAGGCGTCTCTCTTTTTCAAATCGAGTTTTCCCTCCTCCGTGAGTAGCTGATGGGTTGGTAATTGGAAGGTGTTGTCGAGCAACGATTCTACGTTGTGCGAAGATTCTATGCGCTTGGAAGCAAGTGCCAAGTCCTCCCTACGCATTTGACGCAGTTTCCTCTCTGCCTCAGTGAGTGTTGATTCGTTGAACGTTCTCTCCTCTGCTTCTTGCAATGCGATGGCGTCTCTAAGTTTCCTCTCTCCGACGTCGCCAAGATAACGATGTCTAGACTCAATGCGCCGCCTCTCCATTTCATCTCGCCTTTCGCGCTCCGATAAGCTCAATACTCGCAATCTCTCATTCTCCGCCGTTCTATCGTCCTTAGAGGTTCGTTTGGAATCATTGGCACGGAGTCGCGCCTCATACTCGGCCTTGGCGCGCTGATCTTCGTCGCGATCGTATTCGCCCGTCTTTTGGCGCTTCGCTGTCTCCTGCGGATCCAATTCCAAAGATTCCTCATCTCCATTCAAAGTGGCGGAATCAGAACTACTATCGCGAGTTCGCTTCTTAGACACAGGAGGCAAGGACGGAGAGCCCAAAAGTTGATACTGCTCATTCTTCCTCTGTAGCGCCACTGCAGCCGAAGGGACAGTAGGTTTGGAGACAACAGGCACAGGCGACTTCGATATCGCATTCACCTGCTGGAACAATCGATGTGCAAACGAATCCAACGACGAGGCATTGACGCTGCCCTCCAACACCGATTCTAGGGCACCAGCGATCTCAGAGGCACTTTTCGCGTTCTTAGCTGCAGAGAAGACAGAAAAGGGGTCAGTACTTTCTATTGAAAGTGGGGGAATTGGAGACGATGGGACGTACCAAGGGCAACAACGAAGGCGGTCGTATTACGCTCCGTGAAGCCTACGAGAGACTGAAGTTCGTCTGAAACCCATCGATTAAGCGAGTCTGAAGACATTAAAACACGGAGACCGAGAAAGGGGTACGAAGTGTGCCAAAGGGAGCCAAAGATCTGACTGAACTTGATTGCCGCTGCAGAAAGTCCAACTCTGAACTTGCTCTTAGAACTGTGGGGTTGTCTTGTGTCACAAACATGGAGAAGGGAACATTTTGAAGAGAGTGTGCTCTGCAATATAGCAATTCTGAACCTAAGTGTGGGCAGAAAACCGGTTGGAACATGTGCACCTGATGCAGAGTCAGTCATGCAGGTTGATGGGTGACGTGACCAAGTTACATTAGTAATGACATTTCTACAAAGCTGTGCTTACAAAATGCGCAAGTTTGGGACTATGCACTCGTCTGGAGAGCCCAACTCGACAAGGAACGCGCCAACAAACTCGCTCCCGCTCCATTCCTGTACTTCGCTTCAAAACTGTACTAGTAAGCCGTGAGAACCTCTCTCCATAGGACAATGCCTCCAATGAAGAGTGCTAGAAAGAAGAAGGTAGAGGTGGTGCTCTCCAAAGCGTAACCGAATTTGATGGCGCTCTTCGCATCGAAATGGATGAAGTAGTGCGTCCACATGAAGAAAAGAGCGCACAAACATAGTGTCAGCACAATGTACAAGAGGGTGGGGAGCCACTTGGGTCCATGCGAGGCGGAAGCAGGCTGTGCCCAGCGGCGGTTCACGTCAAAGTCCCAGTCCTCGTATTCTTGCTCATACCAAGGTTGCTTCACCGTCATCAGCGCAATCGCAGCGACCAATGCCAGCCCAGTACCCGTAGCAATCACACCAATGCAGAAGGCAGCCAAAAACATGCGATCCTTGGACAGACGGACGACAAAGTGGGCAAACGACTCGTCACACATCGCACTCCTCTCGTCAATCGACGGCATCCATCCAATGAGCTTCACTTGCTGAGAATGCCAAGTATTACACATCTCTTGTAGACACGACTCACCATTCGAACATTGACGCTCACTGCCCTCTGCACACAGTAGTAGGCGGAACCAGCCACATCAGAACGTTGCCAACAGCATTCGTTCGATCCACAGTATCAAGAACAAGCATACGAGGGGTTAGACGAGGTCATAAGGGGTTGGAATAGAGGATCGAAAGAGGGAAAGCAGATCAGAGAGAAACGGGGAGAGGAGAGAGAGAGGAGAGAAACGGGAGAGGACATGGAGAGAGGAGAGACGGAGAGGTCTTGCAGGCCGAGCTTCTCATCCTCAGAGCGTACCAATGAGAGAAAAGGCTCGATGAGGGTCGTTTGAGAAGCCAACCATGGCGAATAGTTGAGATTTCCCGGTGAGCCAGGGCGAATTGGAGACTGAGAAGAGGAGGGAGATGGAGCTCACCATTTGCCAGACGCAGACGATGTGCAGCACGACCAACGTGATGTGCAGAGCCTTTGAGGACGCCATGTGCAGTGGGTTAGTGGGGTGGTGGAGAAGGGTTGAGGAGGGAAGGTGGACCGAAAGCGAGTGAGGAGGGGAGTGAAGGCGGGAGGGGAGCAAGAGAGGAGGGCGGGTCGCACGAAGCAAGGGAGAGGCGGGTGAGGTATCCGTGCACGGCAAGGCTCGGCGCAACGCTTCGCCTGCGACGCTTTGGCGTACGCTTGACCTTTGTGTGTGTGGTTCCATTGACTCGGCCAATGAGCACCACTTGAAGAAGCATATCCAACGCGCGTGCTCCCTCAAAGTGTGATCGAATCCAAGAAGCAGAGCTCACAAGTGAGGAGCATGTGAGACAAGGCGGTCGAAGTTTGAACTCGAACGCCGATCGTGGGAGGAGAAATGCGGGCTGGGAACAGAAGGCCCCAAATCGACAAAGGTGAAGCTACAACGATACGCTTCGCATGATAGAGTCAACATGGGTCAGAAATTCTGATGTAGAACATGATGCAAGGACAGAAAAGGGTCAAACGAAGGAAACCTGTATTGAAGAGACTCATTACGTACTTCAATGTGCGATGGAGTCCGATTGTATATCAAAATGCGATGAAAGGGCAAGAGACACATCATAGAAAGGGACTATTGTTGAAGTGTGCGCGGGTGTGTCAGGATTGGAAGCAGAAACAGTACTGAAGACCAGTTCAGATTCCACAAGCCATCTTTGTCGAATATCCGGCCCCGGCCGTTCTAGATCCCCTCAAAAAGTTGGGCACTTGTGTTTGCGTGGTTGATTGGGCTGATGTGGTTTGTGGTTTGCTCCACACCTCTGTTTTAGTTTCCAGCGAGCAATCCGTCGATGAAGTTGACCCATTCCGTGTAGGTGGTCTTTTCGTCGAAGGTGGAGGGCATCCCGTTGATGTAGAAGGTTGGAGTGGAGTACACGTGGCGGTCAGTGCCCATTTGGACTCCATTGTACGCCAGGTAGAAGATCGGATCGCTTCCCATCTTGGCGTAGAAAGTTGAGTTGTCCACGCCCCACTTCAGCGCGTAGCTGGCAAACAACGCGTACAGATCAGCTTGAGTCTTTTGGTAGAAGGCAACTTGAGAGAAGGAAGGTTGGTTTTGCCACATGAAGTCGAAGAAGGCGAAGAGGGAGTTGGCGCTCGTGACCGATTGAGAGACGATGGCCGCAGTCTGCACAACAGCGAATGCGGGTTAGCGATATCAGAAGACAGGGGCATCAACTTGTTATCGGACACCATAATAAGAGGGAAACGAACCTGTGCAGCATCCCAGGCCTGACGGTGCATGGTGAGAGGGAAGGGGTGGAGAATGAAGAAGAGCTTCTGATCTCCATAGTGCGCCATCACCTGCCTCACTGGATTCAAAATGTCCCACAGTTCATTAAGAACGAAGAAGTCAGTACTAGAGAGCCGAAATCAACGAACGGAGGATGAGAGAGGGGCGACACGAGGGAGCGTACCGATCGGCCAGGTTATACGGCAATCCATGCACTGGAAATCAGCCCACATCTCGATCATGACGGGGGCAGAGGGGTTTCCTAACCGAAGAAGAGCATTTGCAGAGGGAAGAGGTCAGCACACGCTAACTGTGGGAACTGGAAAGGTTTCGAGAGGGCGCGTGGGATGGTGCAGGCGTCGTACCCTTCTTGTAACCGCCATAACGAGCCGGAACAGGAAGAGAGAAGCACAGGGCAGCCAAGCAAAGGACTGCGAGGGCAGACAGGAGGACAGAGCTGCGCATGTCGAACGGAGACCGGATTGAACAACTGGCTCCCTCTGCGCCGCCAAGTCTGGTCAAACCCTAGCGAAATTTCGCAACACTCGCGCAAAGTTCCGCGGCAACGGGCATTTCGTACCCCAAGTTCCAAAAGCAACATATCGTTTGTGAGATTCGTGTTCGTATTCGTGTTCGTTTATTGGGTAGATTCGGAGAGAGAGAGAGAGAGAGAGAGAGAGAGAAAAGATGCATAGGAATGTGGAAAGAGACACCTCGTTCAGTTCTTCTTGGAGCACAGAGTTGCAATCTCTCTTATGAGCGATTGACCGAGAACTTCGTCAGATGCCTTGACTGCGAGTGCCAGTGAGTCCTGTGCGCCCTCCTCCTTGACGAGCGCTGCAATGTCGTGTCCTAGGATTGATTTGCAGTAGAGTGATCCTCTGTTCTGCGACGATTCGATGAGGTACATGCCGAGGGTCTTGTTTAGGAATTCGATGACCTTTGGGACGGTGTTGTTGAGTGCCGTGGTCGAGATTGGCGCGGCGAGTGGCCCACGAAGGAGTTGCACGAACGATGCCTGGTCGATCTGTTGCGGCAGTAGGTATGCGGAGCAAGGGACGATGAGTTCTGCGTTGACGGTGACGGGAACTCCGGCTCTTCCTTCCTCCTTCTGCTGCACAAACGAAAGCTTTGCGCCGATCTTGAGTGGTTGCGAGCACGCGGAGACGTTCCACGTAAGTTGCACGGTATCGGAGGCGCCACTCGGGAGGTTGAGGGAGGAGAAGGCCTGAGGCCCGCCTGGAGAGGGACGAGCCCAGCGGATGGGCGCCTGCGCGTCATTCACATCCAATTCCACGCCAAACACCGGGAAGTTGGACTTGTTCTTGAACGTCAGCTTCGTGAAGATGGTCTTCTTTGCCACATCCAACACGCCGTGATCGTACGTCACCACGAGACCAGAATCCTTGTACAAAGTGCGAGTGGTTTCCTTCGAAGACGACGAAGAGGAGGAGCTGCCGCCCTTGTGCTTGTGCTTCTTATCCTTGTGCTTGTGTCTGGAAGAAGAGTCCTTGTCCTTTGACTTGGAAGAAGGAGACGCGACAGACGGAGCAGAGAGAGTACCCGAGGTAGAGGTGGAGGAGGAGGGAGAGGCTGGAGAAGGGGAGGAGGGTTTGTTGTGGCTTGGCTCGCTGCTGCTGCTCACCTGACGATGTTGTCTGTGTTGCAATTGTTCCAGAGGCGAGATGTCGTTCAAGTTGATGTCCAATACGTCCTTGTTGTTGCCGCCGGGAGTGGAATGAGCCGAAGAAGTGGGCGTCGAATGAGCGACGGACGTGGACGGCGTCGAGGGCGAGCCTTCCGGCATGTCCTCCTCGCCGAGTACCGCCACCGCCTGTCCTCGCTTCTTGTGCTTCTTGTCCTTCTTGTCCTTGCGCTCGCGGTCAGCCATGAGCTCAGAGAGGGCGCTGCGACGAGTGCCAGAGCCTCCAACGCTACCAACGCCACCACCACTCAAGGGAGACGTCCCATGATTGAACAAGTGCTGTCCAGGCGCAATACCAAGTGACAGCGGATCGAGACGCTCCACAGGCGGCGGCATCGCCTGCGAACCGCCCTGCAAGTAGAGTGGGTTGCCAGCGCGCTGAGCCATGTACTCCTGTCTTCTGCGCTCGAGTAGCGCCATATCGACTGGCTGGAAACTTCCAGGTTGACCGGGCGCTCCTCCTCCGAGTGGGCCGCCAGAGATGGGCGCCTGCGATTGCATGCCTGCGCCATAGGATGCGCCTCCTCCTCCACCTCCATACGATGCGAAACCACCAGAACCCATGGCAATCGGTGCGCCACCGCCCATCATCATCATCGGAGAGCCAGGAGTCGCGGAACTTCCGGCGCTGAAGAATCCATGCTGAGATCCTGCGAGTTGCTGCATCGCCGCCTGTTGCTCCTCGAGAGACGGACCGAATGGCGAGGGCTCGTCGTCCTTTGGCGGAGGGTTGATCCATGCGTCCAAATCGAGACCTTCCGGCACGGGGACTTTGCTTTGCGCCACGGGTGCGACCGGTTTCAGCACCTCGTCGAACAAATGCGCCAATTCCGTCTGCAACAAGTCTCCCTGGTGCTTGTACAGGTTCAGCAGCGATTCCACGAAACACGCACGCTCCTGCACCTCCAAATGAGGCGATTGCACGAAGGGAGGCAGAGAACGCTCCAAAAACGCAAGCGCACTCTCGCGCTGTTGCTTATCGCCAATCTTCACAAACACCTTGAGAACGTTTTGCACATACACCGTCTGAATGTTGGGCGGCAAGGTCGCCACACGAGGCTGAAGCAACGCATCGAGCGCGTCCATCTGATCGCCACTCTCCAAATACTCTCCTACAACCCACGCCGCTGCCGTCAACACCTCGCACATGCCACCTTCAGATTGAGAATCAGACATGAGATTCGTATCTCTCAGAACCTTGATCATTTGCTCGACGGCGAAGGCTCGTACGACCTCCACTCTGACGCACACGTCCAAGAGCTGATCTCTGATGAGCGAACCTTGTTTCGACCCTTGCGTCTGCGTCAAATCGATGAGCACACTCACATACCACTCGAAATCAGCCACGAACTTGTAGTTCTGCTGAGAGCAGATGTAGATGAGGCGCTCTAGCAAATCGTCTTTGTATTGTCCCTCAGCTTGTGCGTGATACTCCAACAGTTTGGTAATGACAATCTGAAGATTCTTCTTGTTCACCATGCCAGTGATGAGCTGTAGGGCGCGCATGCGGATCGTGGTATCGTCGTCCTCCAGGCAAGTCAAGATGAGGTCCCTGTGCTCTGCCACCCCCTTGGGGTACGTTTGCATGATGCCAGCCATTGCGACGAGTCCCAAGTACTTCAAATTTTGATCCGGGTGCTCAACGAACATGCGGAGCTTGGTGAGGCAGAGCTTCATGATCGGTTCGTAGTCGTGCAGTCCCGTGATGCAGCATTGGATGGCCTCGTACAATAAGGACATTGCGGGCGTGTTGAGGATGGTCGTGAGCGGCTCGATGAGCTTCTTGGCCAGGCGCGGTTCGTGGGGTGTGAGCGCGGAGAAGAGTTTGATGATCTTGATCAGCATCCAGTTGTTGACCGACGTGGTGAGAATCTTGAAGAGCGTGGGCGCGAGAGGCATGTAGTTCTGAGGATTCTTGCGTGCCAGCTCACAGACGACGTTCACGGCAGCGGAAACTACAGAGGGATCCGGATCCTCCAACTTCTCCTTCAGGCGATTGAAACTCGGACGCAACGCCTCGGGATACTTCAAAAAGACCTTGTACAACACCAACACCGCCTTCTTACGAATATAAGGACGGTTCGACGTGAGCATAGTCACCAAATCAGGGGCCAAATCGCGGGCCAAATCCGCCGTAATGATGTTCGCCAGACAGTTGATGGCCAAACCAGCCTCGTATTGATTAGGACCAAGCATATCCTGGACAAGGAGATCAAATTCACACGGAAAAGGTCAGTCACCAAAGGCACAGGAGCAGGCTCATTCAACAAAGGGTGAGAATCGACCGCCAAACTTGCAACAGACTCAAACATACCTTGCGAATCAAGTTCGTAATGAGCATAATCACATCAGTCGTCTCGCTGAATGATTGGGAAGCGGCGAGGTAGCCAATACGCTTCGCACCGAACTTGGGGTTGGCGATTACTTCAATCACGGAAAAGGCAGCCCAGGACATGTCGTAGCCTCTCATTTGTAGCTATGGTCAGGGAAAGAAGCAAGAGGAGAATCACATGAGGGGTTAGAGAGAGCAGAATCACAAAGCAGAGGGACGGAAGAGGCAGAACAAGTGTGTACGTGGGGTACGGAGAGAGTGGAGAGAAACGAGAGGAGGGAAGCAAAACACGAACATAGGTCAATTTCTGCACAGCGATCATCTTCACCTTCTTATCCTCATTTCGCAGCTCCTGCTTGATCTCACTGATGCATTGAGAGATGTAAGCAGACTCGCTGCCCTTGTTGTTACGAATACCACGGACGAGATCGGTCAGAGACTTTTGGAACGACAACGCGCCAGCAATGGTATCGGCGATGCTGGACGCAGCCTGCTGAGCCTTCTTCAGACCAGAAGACATGACTCTCGTGCAGGCACGGTCACCAGAGAATGAGCTCCAAGGACGCCACAACACGGTGGAAAAGTGGACCACGGCAATTTGCCATTTGGTTCGCAAATATGGAGAAATGCGCCAGACACATATGGAGCAAATGAAGACCTCCCCCAACATGCACTCAAACATCCCTCATCGTCGAAAGAGTCAAAAGACATGTTCCAAATCCGTTTATGGCGCGACATATGGGTGATCCTCGAGAGCATACTTCTTACTTGTGTCCAGGGATCGTGCCAAAAACTCCATCCGTCTTTGCATGTAGTCCTTGCTCGTAACGTGCTTCCCAGGCGTCGTAGGGGCACCTAGAAGAAGCATATATCGTTCTGCAGTTGACATCAGATCAGGACGAGATGCCCAGAAGGGCTTGCTGAGGAGGATTTGTGAATGCTGTACACACGTTTGCGCAAGCCATATCTTCTTCCAACAGTCGTAACTCCTCTAACAGAATCAGCATGGTCAGTAATATGCTGGAGAAATCGGAACCAGAAGCAGCATTGCAAGTGGAGTGCGCACCTGATTCGGATCTCCGGATTCTAGACAGTAATCAGCAACGGCAAAGATCTTGTTCTCACATAACGTGTGCGCCATACATGCAGTTGTCAATTCTCGGGACGCCAAGCAATACTTCTCCGGTGGGTCATCAGATTCTAGGTCGTTGCATTTGAGCCCACAAACAGCGTCAGTTCAACCTTCAAGACATCTCTAAGTGGCCGTTACTGACATGATGCAATGAAACTGCGAACCTAGTTTGTCTTTTGTGCGATCAATGCACGAGAAGAAGTCAAGGAGGTGAGCATCACAGTGTTTTCCAGGTCGGCCGTTTTGAGACCATTTCCACGACGAAGATGACAAGGGGCGGCGGTACTTCTTGAATAGATCCACCCAAGACGAATGGTACGCTTCAGAGCCAGCATCATCAGTCGGGTAGAAGGTAGAAGAGGACGGATTCAGGGAGATGGGAGTGTTTGAGTCGAACCGAAATTGAGAGACGACTTGTTGAAGATCCTCATCCCGAGATGATGTTGAAGCCATTTCGGCATGAAGAGGAATAGAGTGTACTTGACAAAGAGTGGATTGAGGGGGAGACTGGTTCGTAGGAGGCACCAAGAGTCGAGACACTTCTCCAGTTCGACGGACGCTCGCTTCATGCGCGCGGATCGACTCAATCTCCGCATCAGTGAGTCTCAAATTGCTTGTTTACTATTCTCCGCGTCATCGCATTGTGGTTTATGTGTAGTGTTCATTGTTGACAATGTGGGGAGGTGGAACGGGGATTTCAGCTTGCTCAGCAGATGCATCGTCATCATGCTCAGAGTGTGCTTCTTTGGGACAGTGTGTTGTTGATTCGACTGTCGGGTTGCCCATTGTTGATGATGTTGGGTTTGACTTACTTGGGAGCGACGAGCGTTCCGTCCTTTGAGAATTGGACTTGTACGAGGTATTTGATGCGTACTTGAGACGCGTCGTAGACCATGTACTCGGAATGTTCCAGAAATACGTCAGGCAAGTCGGTGGGTGTGGGCGCGCCGATGGGAACGATGACCTTCTCGTCTCCGACCTCCTCCTTCGTCGGATCGGGCTGGAACTTTGCGAGAGCCTTTGCGCTCTGCTTTCCCTCCGGCAATTGAGTGATGTATTCGGGCTTGTTGAGCAGAAGAGATTCACCAAGAGCCACGTCGCACAAGATGAGGAGTCCCATGCCAGTCTCAGGGTCGGGATAACAGTAAGGGGCAGACTTTTCGATGAGGTCTGAGAGATAGATCGCCTTGCCGAACAAGTATCCAGACGCCGGCGCCTCAGGCGGCGCGATTCTCAGTCCACTGCTGAGGATTCCTACGAAGTTACAGACTCGAGAGGCGTGCCAGAGAAGCTTGCGTGGCCTCTGATTGCGGAACGGTTCGAAGCTGTCCTTCTCGCCCTCTCTATCGACCTTGAAGATGTCCACGAGAGAAAGCGTCTTGCCAAGCGTGTTTTGGCTGTATCCAGTGGAGACGTAGCGTTGGATCAACTTGTATTCGCGAGTGTAGGAAGACAGCGGTTTCAGTTCGACCTTCATGTGCTTGTAGTTCAAGTCGCTTGGGTTCTGCTGCACCAGTGGTTCCTTTTCGTCCAATAGTTGCGCAGCAATCATGATGTCCAATAGAGTTTCGAGTTGTCTCATCTTCAGGCGGAGCGTTGCAAAGTTGTCGATGATCTCGGGGTTGTTGCGTCCAAAGTCGTGTGCGATGAGGGTGTAAAACTGCGAAGATAGAGAGGGAAGCTTGAAGCGAGATGTTTCATCGGTAGAGAGAAGCACCGTCTCGATGTCCTTCAACACAGAATAGCCCTTCAAAAGCGTGTTGCGATTCAACTTTCCCAACGGCATCTTCTTCACGTCGATCTTCAGGTCTGCCATAGACTTCACGAGCATATTCGTATCGAAAATCACGTCGACGAGCTTTTTCAAACGAGGATCCAGATACGAGGGCGGAATCAAGTCGCTTTCGCCTTCATCGAAGGAGGACGAAGAAGCGTCGCCATCTCCTGCATCCTGACCACTCTTCTTCTTCTTCTTCTTCTCTTCTTCTTCGTCCTCGCTATCACCGTCAATATCAACAGGAAAGTACGCTCCAGGAGCCTTCACAAAGTTCTCGCGGTCCTTCCACTGAGTCTTCGTCTTATGGAGCCACTTCTTCTCCCATGCGGCCTTCGTAGTCGCCAGTCCAGCTTCTGGCGTTTTCGTCCAATTACCAATCTCGCCAACACGACCCCATCGAGTAAAGAAGGTGAAGGACTTGCCAGTGCCTTTCACGTCGATCAACTGCAGGCGATACCACTTGTTCAAACCGGACGTCACATCTGCATATGACAACATACGATCATAAACTTCATAGTCTTCCTTCTCGACCACAGGCTCCTTCAATGAATCGAACGATGTCGCATCGAACTTCTCCTGCTTCGGCTCCTCCTTCTTCTTCGGCTTCAACTCCTTGTACACCTTGCCGTCTGGACACTTCGCTTCGGCGTCGATAACGCCAAGTTTCGACATGGGACCGGCAGTGGTGGGCTTCTTACCCCAGAAAGGTCCAACCTTTGCGGGCGCTGCCTTTTGCTGTTCGCCGTTCGTCGCTCCAGCGGAAGAATTGTCGCCCTCCTCTTTGCCTCCTCCAGAGGTAGCAGTAGTAGAAGAATCGTGATGTTCGAGGAGAGAGATGGAAGTGGGCGTCAACTTGGCATCGGAAGGCTTCGGGAAAATGGAGGCCGGAGTCGCGAGTTTTGCAAGTGCGATGGGTGGCAAATTGCCTTGTAATAGGTATACCGATTGGTCAAATCCAAATTGCACCAACAATTGGTCCAGTAGGGGCTCAGTGACGAGCGCGAGTTTGAGGCTCATCGCCTGGCGCAACTTTTCGCTCATCGCTGCTCTCGTCTTCCTTTGTGTTTCTCGCTTCTCTTCCAGAATCTGCTTCTTCATCTTCTCCTTTGCATTTTCTGCCGATGCGTCGTTCTCATCATTCGTGGTTGTGGTCGTGGAAGTTGAAGTCGAAGTCGAATGCATCGTCTCGCGTGGAGGTGCGAATGCTGATGTTGATGTTGTGTTGCTAGTAGTGAGAATAGAAGTATTCTGAGCGCGAAGCAAGTCTTCGTAGGTGGTGAGGACGTAGTCGATGTCAGCGTGGATGTCGTCGGTGTAACTTCCTCCGTTGTTGATGATGAGTGATTGTAGCTGCTCCTTGTCCCTCTCTAGCTGTCCAATTGCGGTGAACTTCATGGATCGTAGTGGTTGGGCAGCGTCTCTCATGTACTCGCGCACGGCTTCTCTCGCGACGACTCTCGTTTGTCTCTGGAGCAGAGGATCCTGTTTCCATGTTCTTATCCATTCTATCTCTGAATTTGGGTCGGGTTTGATTGCGGTGACGTCCACTCTGCCACCACTGGCTCTACCGAGTCCCTTGAAGGCACACAAACCGAAGGCGGTCTCAGCTTTGCAGAAGTACTGTCCCTTCGAAAACGCCATGTCCTTCTGCTGACACACTGGACAAGTCGCGACTCCAAAGAGCATCGCATCGCTCGCACGGCTCACGAGATCTTGACGACCGCCAGAAGAGGGCATACCATTCACTTCCAACAGAGATTTGAGGTGTTTGTTGGAGACCTCGTCTTTCTCGAATCTGTCCTTCAACGCCCACAGCTTCTTGTGGTTCTCCGCTGCCAGTCGCTCACTCTCCTCGTCCATGCCAGACTCTTCAGCACCACCAACGCTAGCGACGGACGGCGAAGCACTCGATTCAGAAGCCACAAACCCGACGGGAAGACCGTCCTTGATGTGCTTCGCTATCTTCACTTGATCATCCAAACGAAGCTCCTCGTAGCCCTTCAACTGATCCACAGAAGTAAGCTTACCCTTTTCCTTGATAAAGAAGCACGGAACATGGAACCACACGGACACAAAACCATCGTGGAAGGGACTAGGACTGTTCTTCGAGATTCGACACGCATCCTTCTTAATACCTGCCTTACACTTCTTACAAGACGAACGATCCGTCTTCGAGTACTCCACCTACAAGGAAAGGGGGGGCAACATGCACAACAGAGGCACACGAAGGTGTAAGTGGGGGAAGGCGAGGGGCAGGAAGGAAAAGACCAGAAAGAGACCAAATACACCGAAACACGTACCTTATAGTGCACCTTAAGCAGAGACATGACGAACTAGCTCAAATGCAGAAACCAATCGTGCAGACAGCAGGGACACTGCGCCCCAAAGAGCGTCAGAAGAGACTGACCACGAAGAGTCGTTTCCGCGAAGAAGGGGCTTCCCGAGTCTGGCATACTGCACGGAATCGATGTCTCGGATTGAGAGGGTATCCTATTGCAACCCCAAATCCATTTTTAAAGCGGCACCCGGACGGTTGGCTTGAATCTCAAGCACTTCATGGGCGCGCTCCTCAGAGCCAGCCGCCTCAGAAGCACTCCATGTTACGGTCTCGTCTTGCACCATGTCGACGAAATCATCTCAAAAACTCGAAATGTATAGTGATGTGCCCCTCCCTGCGGGTAAGTGGTGGGTGAATGCGGTGGCAGTGGCGGAATATAACACAATCAAGGAGGCGCTTCGGATGGCTCGCAACACTCAGAATCTCGACACGGTCGTTGCTCAGCTCAAGACTCGTCAACACTCGCTTACTACTGAGGAGAACAAGTATGACTTTAGCGCGCTCCTTGCCTTCAGCTTGGGTTTGGCAATGATGCTCGGTATAGCCCTGGTTGCCCAAAGCGGATCCCTCGTCGACTTCGGACTCTTTCTCATCCTCCTCTCCTTCTTCCACCTGTGGGAGTACCTTTACGTCTCAGTATTCCATCCTGAAGCTCTAAGCTACGAATGTGCGACACTCAACACTTTCCCTTTTGTGCATCTAGAAGTCCAAAACAGTGCTAACAAGAGCTCGTCCCACCCCGATACTGAAACGAACAGCCTTCATGCTCACCCACTCCCGAGAATTCCACATTGCGATGGCCGTGGCGTTTTCAGAGTACTTTGTGGAGTGGTATTTCTTCCCTGGACTCAAAGGGCACATGTGGATCTACGCAATCGCGTTCATAATCGCCACCGCCGGTCAGATCATCAGAACGACGGCCATGGTGACCGCAGGTGTCAGCTTCCACCACATGGTTCAAGTATGTCTTCCTATATCTCATTTACTCCCGATTAAGCCCCCATTTCTCGATTCATGTTATTGATGATACGCTCGAAAACGCGCTTGCAAAATGTCTGATCCAAGTCACCTCCTCCACTGCGAACAGGACACCAAGGCTGATGACCACACCCTCGTCACAAGCGGTATTTACTCAATTTGGAGGCACCCGTCATATTTTGGATGGTTTTGGTGGTCAGTGTTCACTCAGGTGGTGCTCGCCAATCCAATCTCGATCATTGGCTACACACTAGCCTCGTGGTACTTCTTCGCCGATAGAATCCCGTACGTACCAATGTTGAGTAGTCTTCTTCACATTACCCTTCTCAATTTGCATCTTGAGCACACGGAATACCTAACCGCCAAGCTGGACTTTTCCATACTTCTGTTTCCTGGTCTCCAACCCATCACCAGTTACGAAGAAGAGAAGCTTGAGGACATGTATGGTAAGGCATATATCGATTACTGCAAAAGGGTGCCTATTCGCATTCCATTCATACCATCCAAGTACTGAGAGGTCCCGCTCGACTTCGATCTTCCTCTGTGGTGTAATGAACATGCTCATCTTCTGTCTGATACTCGCTCAAAACACATCCCATTGCAATTTCACGTCAAGTTACGGGACTGGGGGAAGAGTCTATGGGATTCATACATTGACAAACTTCATCTCGGACACCAGGAGCAGAAAAAGCCCCCGCAGAGCTCCTTTGGCGCTTCCGGTCCAGCATTCTGTTCCATATTCTCTTCGTCCACTTCCATTTCTTCTCCATTTCCATCGTAGTCATCGCCTTTGAGAGGGCTATCGTCCTCACTTGGCGTGAACACGTTTTGCATCCAAATCCTTCCGTCTGCGGGGTATGCGAACTTCGAACCATCTGGAGAGAAGAATTGAATCGATTGTGTGTATTGAGAGAAGAACGGGATGTAGTGTCGCACGAGATATGCCATTTGATGGAAGGGTGTGTAGGCGACGGGTTTTGGCTGTTTCGCCCTAAAGTTGAGTGTGTTCCATCGGTAATGTGCCACATCTTGGGTTAAGTATAGCAAGGTGTTTCCATCAGGGGAGAAGAGAATGGCAAAGGTGACAATTGGAGCTTGGAGGATGATGCGCGAACCAGAAAGGTGCTTGGGCTCGAACACCTCGAAATACGTCCTTCCTTCCGTTTCCCATGGCTCCTCGTATAGCAATTCCACGATTGTTAGTTGGCTTCGATCGTGAGCAGCCACAAAACGACCACTAGGACTCGGAATAAAGTGGAGAGAGCTGTTTGATTCCAGCAGCGTGAAGATCCTCCCGTTTGGAGCCACAGAGAACATGCCATCCTTCGCATCATCGTCCATCGTGTGACCATCCATCGTCTTCAACACACCAGCAACACCTTCGTTGCGCCATACCTGAGACAGTGGCCGAGCGTCGGAACGGTGTTTCGGGTCCCACGCAGAATCAAACGCAATGAGTGCCTCCATATTCTTGCCTAAAGTGACCATCGCAATCATGGTGTTGCTGGAAGTCCAGCCAGGGGTAGTAAAGAACGAAAGCAGCGAGTCCAGGGGCACATCTTCGTCGACCTGCACAAAACGCGTCGGTTGAAAGCTGGATGGCGTCGCAATGAGTGGATTATTCGGAGGCATGTAATTGTCTCTTCGATGTTGCTTGAATGAAAGAGGTAGACAGTTCATAGAGGGGGTGAAGCCGAGAATGGCGGTTCGAGACGCTGGGATGTTCGCCAAGATCCTGTTTGCGCCTGGAATCGGGGAAAAGCAGAAGTAGAAGGCATCAGATTTGTACATCACAGTTGTTTGATCAATGACAGATTCATCAGTGCTCGTGGAATCGAGATGCAGAGGATCGAAGCTGGGAGTCGAGAAAAGGTCCACATATGCCACTATTAGACCAGTCTTGGCGCAGAGATAGATGAGACGGGTACAATCGGGATGCCAGTAGTAGAAAAAGGGGGCATGATTGACAGGATACACACGTAGACGACCAGTATCGACTTCCAGGATTTCGATGGCGAAGGATACGCGTACAGCCTCTGCAGTTGATATTGTCTGGGATACCTTGGTCCAAGCGACATAGCGACCATCTCTAGACCAAGTAGCTTGAGTTCGATTGACAGTGGAAGAGTCATGAGACACGATCACAGGATCGCCGCCTTCGCTTTCCAAAAAACTCACTCCTACGGGCAAAGCCAGCACTACTAGCCGATCTCGCTTCATCGGAACATCCTTCATGTATTCTATGTAACATTTTCGCCAGTCGTAGTTGAAATAGTCGATGCGCACGTGAGAATTGCGCTCGAGACAGTGGCGACTCCAGAAGTGGGCCTGTATCGATTGTGCATGCAGTGAGTGGCAAGTAGCCCCGACTCTAGAAAAGACACATACGAAGCGAGGTACGGTTTTGGGGGTTAGAGAAGCATGGAGCGTTCGGAAGCTGTGGGCGGGAGTCAACTCGTGGCACGGAAATTGAGCAGACCGAAATCTCACTCCGATCGAACGCAAACGGCAGGTGTACAGCGTGCAAAGCGTATAGGATGGATTATCAGTGGGGATCCGATGCGTGTATGGGACGAAAGACGTACCGGGAGAGGGAAATGGGATCGAGGAGCGACAGCACTCTGTCGTGAACCTCGAGCGGCATGTCCTCCCAATCATCCATCATCATGTGCAGTGATGGTACCATGGTGTCGGCGTCTCTCTTTGTGATTCTGTTCAATCGGTTTGTTCTCAGTGAGGGGATATGCGGGACAAGGTGTGTCGTTGAAGCCCCACAGATGACAGGCGATGAATGACGTAGCCGGCGCGGCTTCCCGGTTCTGCTGCACGCGCTGTGGAAGGAAGTTGGTGACACGCGCGACACGCGATTCTGTCTTCCTCCGAAAATGCTCGCCTCTCATCAGGGTTGGAATTGCACTTCTGTTACATTTCTGCATTACCGAGGGCCGGTTGTAAACGAAGCGGGTGCGGCGCAGGCGATCGTCGACAACTGCGACTCCGACTCCACCTCCTCTGTCCGCATTACCCCGGGCCAGCCAAAACCATCGTGGCCAATATGGAGAATAGATTTGGCTCCAGGAGCCAAATGAGAGCCCTACGGAGGCAGGTAGGAGGTGGACGAGGTGGAGAGAGGGAGATGGAGAGAGATGGAGAGAATGGAGAGATATGCGCCGCACAGAGAAACGGACGTCGCGCGATCTTCCACGTTCGAGTGCGCATGTATTGTATGAAGGCAGAGAGAGAGAGAGAGAGAGAGAGAGAGAGAGAGAGTTTTGTGTGTGTGTGTATGAGGCCAAAAAAGCAGAATCATGCGCCCAAAGAGTGTTGTTTCAACCAGGAGGCCACCTCCATATGTCCATTGTCGTGCGCGAACATCTGCGGAGTTTTCCCTGCTGTCGTCTTTGCGGTGAGATCCACTCCCTCTCCTACTAGCCATTGCAGTACTCCCAAGTGACCAGCCTCTGCTGCCAAGTGTGCAGTGGTTGCGCCATTTGCGTTTTCCGCCGAAAAGTCGATGCCTTCCTCCTTGAGCGCCTCCAGCACCTTCACCTGTCCTCCGAACGCGGCCATGTGTGCCGTGGTCCATCCTTGGTTGCTCACTTCTCTCAGATCCACGCCCTCTTCCTTTAGCCAAGCGATGGCGTCCACGTGCCCACCGAAGGCCGCCCAGTGCGCAGTGGTCCATCCTTCGGAACTCCTAGCCTTCACGTCTATATCTCTTAGTGTTAGCCACGATAACACGTGGATTTGCCCGCCCTCAGCTGCCCAATGCGCAGTCGTGGCGCCGAGGTTGTCGCGCACTTTCATGTCCACGCCTTGAGACTCCAACCAGGTGAGAACTTCCACGTGTCCTCCGTAGGCTGCCAGGTGCGCTGCCGTCCATCCTGCGGTCGTCTTCGCCTTGAGATCGACATCAGCTTCCTCGCTTAGCC
>Ga0307375_10001877_pt1 | contig 22151 bp, 25 predicted proteins | sample TR1MG_FD_202531 | JGI IMG/M metagenome (GOLD analysis project Ga0307375, IMG submission 202531) | Soil microbial communities from Risofladan, Vaasa, Finland - TR-1 | ecosystem: Environmental > Terrestrial > Soil > Coastal area > Acid sulfate soil | place: Finland: Risofladan, Vaasa | collected...
TGAAAGCTAGCAGATAGCCGGAGAATGGTATGAGTCGTGAAATTTTGTTGTTGGTGGATGCGTTGTCCCGTGAAAAGAACGTGGACAAGGACGTGGTGTTCGAGTCGCTCGAATCGGCTCTGGCGTCTGCGACGAAGAAGCGTTTTTCTGACGAGGCGGACGTGCGTGTTTTGATCAATCGCGATACTGGCGAGTTTGAATCATTTCGCCGCTGGGAAGTAATGGATGACGAAACTTTTGAAACACCCGATCTGCACATCAAGCTGGAAGAGGCGCAAAAACGCAAACCTGATATCCAGATCGGCGAATTTATCGAGGAGCCGCTGGAATCGATTGATTTTGGCCGCATCGGTGCACAAGCTGCCAAACAGGTTATTTTTCAGAAGATCCGCGATGCCGAGCGCGAGCAGGTATTGGCCGACTTCATGGAACGCAAGGAGCATCTGGTATCGGGTACCGTAAAACGGCTGGAGCGCGGTAACGCGATCATTGAATTCGGTAAGATCGAAGCGTTGCTGCCGCGCGACCAAATGATCGCCAAGGAAAACCTTCGCGTCGGGGATCGTGTCAAGGCCCACCTGTTGCGCGTCGATCGCAGTGCGCGCGGCCCGCAGGTTATCCTGTCGCGTACCTCGCCGGAATTGCTGGTCAAGCTGTTCGAACTGGAAGTTCCCGAGATTGAGGAAAAGCTGCTGGAAATCGTCAGTGCTGCCCGAGATCCCGGTTCACGGGCCAAAATCGCGGTGCAGTCCCATGATGCGCGCATCGACCCGATCGGTACCTGCGTCGGGATGCGCGGATCGCGTGTTCAGGGCGTAACCAACGAACTTGCCGGCGAACGTGTGGATATCATACTCTGGTCGGAAGATCCGGCCACCTATGTGATCAATGCGCTCGCTCCGGCGGAGGTAAGCAGCATCGTCGTGGATGAAGAGCGGCACAGCATGGATGTGGTCGTCGAGGAAGAAAATCTGGCCCAGGCAATCGGACGGGGCGGCCAGAATGTGCGCCTGGCCAGTGAATTGACCGGTTGGGAGCTGAATATCATGACGGTCGAGCAATCCAGCGAAAAACACAACGAAGAGTTCTCGAATACCCGTGCAATATTCATGGACAAGCTGGATGTGGACGAAGAGGTTGCCGACATTCTGGTCCAGGAAGGCTTCAGTACGCTGGAAGAGGTTGCGTATGTGCCACTGGAAGAAATGCTTGAAATAGAATCTTTCGATGAGGCGACCGTAAACGAATTGCGCAGCCGCGCACGGAATGCACTCCTGACAGAGGCGATTGTTAGCGAAGAAAAGGTTGAACATGGTATCGAGGACTTGCTTAAGCTGGAGGGTATGGATGAGGCAACTGCCCGTACCCTGGCGTCCAAGGACGTGACGACACAGGAACAATTGGCAGATCTGGATGTGAATGAGTTGGTGGAGCTGTCAGGTATGGATAGCGAACGTGCCAACACTTTGATTATGACTGCACGCGCGCCATGGTTTGCTTGACAAGGTGATTAGAGGATAGCAATGGGAAAATTGAATGTAGCGGAATTTGCGACTGAACTGGGATTGCCGGTTGCGTTGCTGCTTGAGCAGCTGAAAGCGGCCGGGATATCCAAGGAGCAGGAATCCGACTCGATGTCGGAAAAAGACAAAGCAAAATTGCTGGAGCACTTGCGTCAGGCACATGGTGCTGAAAAGCCGAACAAGAAGATCACACTGATACGTCGCGAAACCACCGAAATCAAGAAAGCTGACAGCTCCGGTCGTGCGCGCACCATTCAAGTAGAGGTCCGCAAACGCCGAGTGGTCGCGCCGAACGCAGCCACTGAAGCTGCCGCAGAACCTGTTGAGACTGTTGCAGAGCCAAAGAAGGAAAAGGCCGCGAAGATAGTGGGTGAGCAGGAATTGGCCTCGCGTGAAGAAGAAGCACGTCTGCAAGCTGAGCTGTCGTCACGCCAGGCTGCAGAAGTGCAAGCCAAACAGGAACGCAGCAAACGCAAATCCTCCAAGAAAACAGTTGAGCCTGAATTGCCTCCCGTCGTAGCGGAGGTGGCTAAGGTAGAACAGGCCGCACCCGTTGTAGCGGTGACTACGGCGGCGAATCTGGCTGAAGGGACGTTGCACAAGCCGACTCCGAAGCCCGGGGACAAGATTGCCAAACCGAGTAAAAAACCAAAACCGGAAGTCAAGAGCAGCCCGTGGGACGAAAAAGGGCACAAGAAACGCACCCCGGTCAAAACCGGTGAAAAGCCGGGTGTCTGGACCACCCCCATACGTGCGCCGCGCCATGACAAGCACGCCAAGCACACCGCCGAACCTGAGCACGCATTCTTATTGCCGACTGAGCCTATCGTGCATGAAGTGGCTGTTCCGGAAACCATTACTGTTGCTGAATTGGCGCAGAAGATGTCTGTCAAGGCCTCCGAGATCATCAAGGTATTGATGAAAATGGGTTTGATGGTGACCATCAACCAGGTACTTGATCAGGAAACTGCGATGATCGTGGTTGAAGAAATGGGCCACGTCGCCAAGGCTGCCAAGCTGGATGATCCGGACGCCTATTTGATGGATACCGAAGAGCATCACGACCTGGTGCTGGAACCGCGCGCTCCGGTCGTCACGGTGATGGGACACGTGGACCACGGCAAAACTTCGTTGCTCGATTACATTCGCCGCACCCGAGTCGCAACAGGTGAAGCGGGTGGCATAACCCAGCACATCGGTGCGTATCACGTCGATACCCCGCGCGGCATGGTTACTTTCCTCGACACCCCGGGCCACGAGGCGTTTACCGCGATGCGTGCGCGCGGCGCCAAAGCGACCGATATCGTGATTCTGGTGGTGGCTGCAGACGATGGTGTGATGCCGCAAACCAGGGAAGCCATCGCGCATGCGAGGGCTGCCGAAGTGCCGCTGGTAGTGGCGATTACCAAAGTCGACAAACCCGATGCCAACATTGAAAAAGTCAAACAGGAACTGGCCGCCGAAGGTGTTACGCCGGAAGATTGGGGTGGTGATTCGATGTTTGTCGAGGTTTCGTCAAAAACCGGCCAGGGAATCGACCAGTTGCTCGAGGGCGTATTGCTGCAGGCTGAAGTGCTGGAGCTGAAAGCACCGCGCAGCACTCACGCCAAGGGGCTGGTGATCGAAGCGCGTCTGGACAAGGGCAAGGGGCCGGTTGCGACCGTTCTGATACAGTCCGGCACGATGAAGCGCGGCGATGCGGTGCTGGTCGGTTCGGTATTCGGCCGGGTGCGCGCAATGCTGGATGAAACCGGCAAGACGATCAGCGAGGCGGGACCGTCCATTCCGGTAGAGATACAGGGTTTGTCCGAAGTACCTGTGGCGGGTGAAGAATTGATGGTATTGGCTGATGAGAAGCGCGCCCGCGAAATTGCCCAGTTCCGCCAGGGCAAGTATCGCGGCGTGAAGCTTGCGAAGCAGCAGGCTGCCAAGCTGGAAAACATGTTCGAACAGATGGCCGAAGGCGAAGTGGGTATCTTGTCGCTGATCGTCAAATCAGATGTGCAGGGATCGGCCGAAGCGATCGCGCAATCTTTGCAAAAGCTGTCCACCAACGAAGTCAAGGTCAACCTGATCCATGGCGGAGTAGGTGCGATCACCGAGTCGGATGTCAATCTGGCCTTGGCTTCCAAGGCGATTATCATCGGCTTTAACACGCGTGCCGATGCAGCTGCGCGCAAGCTTGCCGAATCCTCCGGTGTGGATATCCGTTACTACAACATCATCTACGCGATGGTGGATGAGATCAGGGCGGCACTGTCCGGCATGCTCGCTCCCGAGAAGCGTGAGAGCGTCATGGGCACGGTTGAAGTGCGCCAGGTGTTCACCGTTTCCAAGGTGGGTACCATCGCCGGATGTATGGTGTTGGATGGCGTGATCAAACGCGGAGCAAAGGTACGTGTGATGCGCGGCGGCGAGCTGATACACGAAGGCGAGCTGGATTCGTTGAAGCGCTTCAAGGACGACGTGAAGGAAGTCAAAGCCAATTTCGAGTGCGGATTGTCGGTAAAGAATTTCAACGATCTGGTGGTGGGCGACAAGCTTGAAGCCTACGAGATCGTCGAGGTGGCGCGCGCGCTATAAATGGCCAATTTCACCCGAACTGACAGGATAGCCCAGCAGATCCAGCGCGAGATAGCCGAACTGGTGCGCCTGCAGATCAACGATCCGCGCGTGCGGCTGGTAACGATTACAGGTGTCGAGGTGGCAGGCGATTATTCCCATGCCAAGATCTTTTTCACCCGCCTGGATGGCAAGCACGATGAAGCCCAGCAGGGGCTGGATCACGCCAGCGGGTTTCTGCGCAGCCAGCTGGCTCACAGCATCAAACTGCGCGTCATGCCACAGCTGCATTTTGTCTTCGACGCTTCCGTAGAGCGCGGTAGCCATTTGTCGCAGTTGATTGATCAGGCGGTCGCCAGCGATCATCACCACGACGACAAGCAGTAGTTTCCCGAAGTTGCGCTAATGGCACGAATTTATCGCCCATTGGACGGCGTGCTGATATTCGACAAACCCTTGGAGTTAAGCTCGAATACCGTATTGCAAAAGGTCCGCCGTCTGTTTCAGGCCGAAAAGGCCGGGCATACCGGCACGCTGGATCCACTTGCCACCGGCCTGCTGCCGATTTGTTTTGGCGAAGCAACCAAGTTTTCAAATGAATTGCTGGATGCCGACAAAACCTATCGAGCATTGTTGCTTTTGGGGGAATCCACCACTACGGGCGATGCCGAGGGCGAGATCACAGCACAGCGCCCGGTCGACATCGGACAGCCAGAGATCGATGCGGTGTTAGACAGATTTCGCGGCGATATCCAACAGCTCCCGCCCATGCACAGTGCGCTCAAGCATCAGGGCAAGCCGCTCTATGAATATATCCGCAAGGGCGAAACCATAGAACGCCAGCTGCGCAATGTGGTGATACACGAGTTGCTGCTGAATTCGTTTTCCGGCAACAAGATGGACATCACCGTGCGTTGCAGCAAAGGGACCTACATACGTACCCTAGCCGAAGATATCGGCGAGGAATTGGGCTGTGGTGCGCACCTGATCGGACTGCGCCGTACCGCGATTGCGCATTTTGATTTGAAAAACAGTTATACCTTGCAGCACCTGGAGGCGATGACCGATGCCGAACGCGATGCTTGTATCCTGCCGCTGGAAAGCCTGATGCCCGATATGCCCAAGCTGCAACTGGATGCTGTCCAGGTCCAGCGCCTGGCTCAAGGACAAAGGCTGGGGCTGGATACCGGACTGCCGGATGGCAAGATCAGCCTGCATGGTCCGATGGGATTCATCGGTGTGGGGCTGTTGCAGGGACGACGCCTCGCTCCCGAAAGGCTGCTGTCCAATGTGGCAAAACAAGCTGCCCAAGCCATTTTGAACGGAAATATTGTGGTTGAGTAACAACCCAGTTAAAGGGTAGAATGTTGCACTTTTTTTAGGAGAGCAAAACCAATGGCAATTAACGCCGCGCAAAAAGCGCAAATCGTAACCGACTATCAACGAGCCAAGAGTGATACCGGTTCCCCCGAAGTGCAAGTTGCATTGATCAGCGCACGAATTACCTACCTTACCGAGCATTTCAAAGACAATGCAAAGGATCACCATTCCCGGCGCGGACTGCTGCGTTTGGTAAGTCGCCGCCGCAAGCTGCTTGATTATCTCAAGCGCACGAATGATGCAAGTTATCGCGCGTTGATACAGCGTCTGGAAATTCGCAAGTAAGAGTTTGTCTACAGCGGGTCGCATTAGCGACCCGTGTTGTTTCGCCCGGTTAATTTTTATTTGGTCACAACGCTATGTCGCGATTGAGCGACATGCCATTGCACAGAGAGGTCTATCTTGAGTCACTATAAAAAAACAATCGCGTTCGGCAACCATCAGCTCACATTGGAGACCGGCGAGATTGCCCGTCAGGCCAGCGGGGCAGTGATGGTCAGCCTGGATGATACCGTGGTGCTGGTCACCGTGGTCGGTAGAAAAGATGCCAAACCGGAACAGGATTTTTTCCCGCTGACCGTGGACTATCAGGAACGGACTTATGCTGCGGGCAAGATACCCGGCGGATTTTTCAAGCGCGAAGGACGCCCCAGCGAAAAGGAAATCCTGACCTCTCGTCTGATTGATCGTCCGTTGCGTCCGCTGTTCCCGGAAAGTTTTTACAACGAAGTGCAAATCGTCGCAACGGTGATGTCTTCGGATGAAGAGATCGATTCCGATATCCCGGCCATGATCGGTGCGTCTGCCGCGCTGGCATTGTCCGGTATCCCGTTCGACGGCCCGATAGGTGCTGCGCGCGTGGGTTATGCCAATGGCCAGTATCTGCTCAATCCGACCGCTACCGAACTGTTGACTTCGCAATTGGACCTGGTGGTTGCCGGCACCGACCGCGCTGTGCAGATGGTTGAGTCCGAGGCACAACAGTTGTCTGAAGAGATCATGCTGGGCGCGGTGATGTTCGGACACGAGCAGATGCAGGTGGTCATTCAGGCGATCAACGAAATGGCCGATGCGGTGGGTGCAGATGCGTGGGAATGGTCTGCGCCAGCCAAGGACGAGGCATTGATCGCACAAATCGCCAATCTCGCCGAGACTGAACTTGGGCAGGCTTACGCGATACGTTCCAAACAGGCTCGCACCGTGGCGGTTGATGCGATCCGCGACAAAGTGATGGCAGCGATGTCGCCAGAAGTCATGGCAGCCCAGAAGAATCACGTCAATGATTTGTTCAGCGCACTGGAAGCCAAGATTGTGCGCGGACAGATACTCAGCGGCGAGCCGCGTATTGATGGTCGAGATACGCGCACTGTGCGTCCCATCACCATCCGTAGCGGCGTATTGCCGCGTACCCACGGGTCAACCTTGTTCACCCGCGGCGAAACGCAAGCCCTCGTCATTGCAACTTTGGGCAGTATGCGCGACTCACAGAAGATCGATGCACTGCAGGGAGAATATACCGACCGTTTCATGCTGCATTACAACTTCCCGCCGTATTCCACCGGTGAGACAGGCCGCGTGGGCACGCCCAAGCGCCGCGAAATCGGCCATGGCCGCCTGGCCAAGCGCGCCTTGGTGGCGGTATTGCCCAGCGAAGAAGATTTCGGCTATGCGATGCGCGTGGTTTCGGAAATTACCGAGTCCAACGGTTCCAGTTCGATGGCTTCGGTGTGTGGCGGCTGTCTGTCATTGCTGGATGCCGGTGTGCCGCTCAAGGCTCATGTGGCGGGTATCGCCATGGGGCTGATCAAGGAAGGCAATCGCTTCGCGGTACTGACCGATATCCTCGGCGATGAAGATCATCTGGGCGATATGGACTTCAAGGTGGCCGGTACTGAAACAGGTGTGACCGCTTTGCAGATGGATATAAAGATCAACGGCATCACGCGCGATATCATGCAGGCTGCGTTGATCCAGGCCCGCGAAGGCCGTATGCACATTCTGGGTCTGATGAAGCAATCCATGCCAAGTGCCCGTACTGAAGTTTCCGAATTCGCACCGCGCATGATCAAAATGAAGATCAATCCGGAAAAGATTCGCGACGTGATCGGCAAGGGTGGTGCCGTGATTCGTGCCTTGACCGAAGAAACCGGCACAACGATCGACATTGACGACATCGGCAACATCACCATCTCCTGTGTCAGCGGCGAAGCCGGTGAATTGGCCAAGAAGCGCATCGAAGATATCGTTGCTGATGTGGAAGTAGGCAAGATATACGAAGGACCGGTAGTCAAACTGCTCGACTTTGGCGCATTGGTGAACGTCTTGCCGGGCAAGGATGGCTTGTTGCATATTTCACAGATTGCTCACGAGCGCGTAGTCAGTGTTGCCGACCACCTTAAAGAGGGTCAAATCGTGCGCGTTAAAGTGCTTGAAGTCGACGACAAGGGACGCATGAAGCTGAGCATCAAAGCCTTGCTGGATGCACCGGCAGCAACTGCCGGGTAACGAGTAAAGTCGGCTCAACAAAAAGCCCCGCCAAAATGGCGGGGCTTTTTTTATAGGCGCGGCAATTTTATAAACCGGTAGCGATTACTTGGCTACCTGTCTTTCTCGTATCTCATCCAGGGTCTTGCAGTCGATACATAGCGTGGCAGTAGGTCTTGCTTCGAGCCGATTCAGGCCGATCTCGACACCGCAATTATCGCAGTAGCCATATTCGCCGGCATCGATCTTGGCAAGCATCTCATTGATTTTTTTGATCAGTTTGCGTTCGCGGTCACGGTTGCGCAATTCCAGGCCCATGTCGGATTCCTGCGTGGCACGGTCATTCGGGTCGGCGAATACGGTTGCTTCATCCTGCATGGTATGTACGGTGCGGTCAATATCCTTGCCCAAACCCGCCTTGATATCGTTCATGATCTGGCGGAAATGGTCGAGCTGCTTTGGGTTCATGTAAGCCTCGCCCTTCTTGGGTTTGTAAGGGACGACGGGTTTTTGTGGCTGTACCTGCATTGCACTTCTCCAACGGGATAAAAATAAAGTCCGCTTTAATACCAGAAAGCGGGGTGTTCGGCAACTAAATTAACTTTTCCCCAGCAGCAAAAACAAGCTTGGCCGTTTGTTCAGTTGCGGCATAGGCTGCGATTTCCACTGTGCGATAGCGAGCGTATGGATTTGCTCGCTGGGCAAAGTGATGTCGGTGGCGACACATAATTGCGTTTCCGGGCGACACTGGGCGAGCAGGGCGCTCAACATCCTGTCGTTGCGGTATGGGGTTTCGATGAATAGCTGGGTTTGTTTGAGTCTTGAAGACTCGGCTTCCAGTTTTGAAATCATCTTGTTTCTCTCCGCTTCTGCTATCGGCAAGTAGCCGTGAAAGGCGAAGCACTGCCCATTCAATCCGCAAGCCATCAACGCCAGCAATATGGAGGAAGGGCCAACCAGCGGTACGACGCGAATGCCGCTACGGTGTGCCAGATTGACCAAATCGGCACCTGGATCGGCAATTCCCGGGCAACCTGCCTCTGAAATAATCCCCACATCCTGCCCTGCCAGCAGCGGGGCCAGCAGTTTTGGTAACTCGATCGCGGCGGTGTGCTCGTTTAACGTGTCGAAGTGGAGCGCCTGGATCGGCTGCTCGGGTTTGAGTGCGGAAAGGAATTGCCGGGCGGTCTTGGGTTGTTCCACTACAAAATGTTGCAACTTGCGCGCCAAGCCGATAACGTGCTGCGGCAACACCTGTTCGGCAGGAGTATCACCCAGCGTGCAGGGAATCAGGTAAAGCGTGCCCGTCTTCTTTGCCATTTCAGAACAACCGTACGTTTTCACGTCGCAGCATTTCAACCAGCATAATCAGTGGCAGGCCGATCAGCGCGTTCGGGTCGTCACCGCTCATCCGGCTGATCAGTGCAATTCCAAGTCCTTCGGATTTTGCGCTGCCGGCACAGTGATAGGGTTGTTCCTTGAGCAGGTAACCTTCTATTTCGTCATTACTGAGATCGCGCAGGGTGACAAAATTTTCAGCCACTTCGGTTTGCATATGGCCGGTTCTGCTGTTCAGCAGCGTCAGCGCGGTATAAAAGTGCGTGGTCTTGCCGCGCATGGCGCGCAGTTGATGGACCGCATTGTCGTGGGTAATGGGTTTGCCAAGCTGGTTGCCATCCAGCAGGGCAACCTGGTCGGAGCCGATGATAAGCGCGTCCGGGTATTTGCCGGCCACCGCCCTGGTTTTGATCTGAGCCAACCGCACCGAGGTTGCACGTGCAGATTCTTGCGGCAAGGGCGTTTCATCCACGTTTGGTGCCATGGTATCGAACGGAAGATTCAGCCGTTTGAGCAGTTGGCTGCGGTAAATTGAGCTGGAAGCGAGGACAAGCAACTGAGAATTCAAAGATATTCCTTGGGATTTTTGACAGGAAGCGGCGAAAAATATATCATGCGCGCCTCATGTATGCACGGCCTTTCATCGATAGCCTGGATTTTGCCCGAAACGGGAAGCATTTAAGCGGTGAATTGCCGATTGCCGAATTGCCCCGCTTGCTGGATGCACTGGAAACTCCCCAGGGGGTTTTGCATTACACAGTGCAAGGTGGCGTGGATAAACAAGGGATGCAATTCCTGGATGTGGGCGTGGTTGGCCTGTGCCGGTTGCGTTGCCAGCGTTGTCTGGATGGCTTCGATTATCCGGTACGGCTTGCTACGCGCTTGTTGCTCCGCGATCAGGCAGGTCTCGATGCACTGGATGATGAAGCAGAAAACGAGGAAGAAGGGTTCGACAGCATCCTGGCAGATATGCATCTGAATGTGTTTGATATGCTGGAAGAAGAGATTTTGTTAAGCCTGCCAATCGCACCCAAACACGAGTTGGGTGCTTGTCAGGCGACAGATGGCAAAAATACGCGGGTGGATGAACAAAATCCGTTTGCGGTTTTAGCGAAATTGAAACGTAATTAAACAGTTTTTTAGGAGTCGTTAACATGGCAGTTCAGCAGAATAAGAAGTCCCCATCCAAGCGCGGCATGCACCGCGCCCATGATTTTTTGACCAACCCGGCGACTGCGATCGAGCCAACTACGGGTGAGAACCACTTGCGCCACCACATCAGCCCTACCGGCTTTTACCGTGGCAAGAAGGTAGTCAAGACCAAGGGCGAATAAACCTTCAAGTGGCGCAGCCGATCATTCAAGGTCGGCTGCGTTTTCTTTTTGTTAGCCTTGCCGAGGATCGTTTAGTGGATGTCACATTAGCTATCGATGCGATGGGAGGCGACCACGGCACGACGGTCACCATCCCCGCAGCAGTTGAGTATCTGAAGCAGTTCCCCGACGATACCATTATTCTGGTCGGTATCCCCAATGCCGTTGAAGCCGAATTACGCGCCCTGGGCATGAAAGCCGGGGTGCATTTGCGCATTCATCCTGCCAGCGAAGTGGTGGGCATGGACGAACAGCCACAATCCGCATTGCGTGGCAAAAAAGATTCCTCAATGCGCGTCAGCATCGATCTGGTCAAAAATGGAGAAGCGTTGGCCTGCGTCAGCGCGGGCAATACCGGTGCACTGATGGCAACGGCCCGATATGTGCTGAAAACTATCCCGGGCATCGATCGTCCTGCAATCGCGTCGTACTTGCCAACCAAAATGGGCCAAGTCTGCATGCTCGACCTGGGCGCCAACACCGATTGCAACGCACAGCACCTGCTGCAATTTGCCTTGATGGGTTCGACACTGGTTACCGCGTTGGAGCACAAACCCAATCCCAGCGTCGGCTTGTTGAATATCGGCAGCGAAGATATCAAGGGTAACGAAGTGGTCAAGCAGGCCGCCGAGTTACTGCGTGCCAGCGACCTGAATTTCTACGGAAACGTTGAGGGCAATGACATCTTCAAAGGCACGACCGACGTGGTGGTGTGCGATGGCTTCGTCGGCAACGTGGCGTTAAAAACCACCGAAGGACTGGCGCAGATGCTGGGCGGTTTTTTGCGTGAAGAGTTTGGCAGGAACATATTCTCCAAGCTGGCTGCGCTGGTGGCAATGCCAGTGCTGAATGCGTTCAAGCGCCGGGTGGACCATCGACGCTATAACGGTGCGAGTTTGCTCGGATTGAAGGGTATCGTCGTGAAGAGCCACGGTTCGGCAGATATATTCGCTTTTCGCTGTGCCATTGAACGCGCGGCGGAAGAAGTTCGCGGCGGCATGTTGCAGCACATCAGCGAGCATATCGAAATATGGCATCATTCAAATCTGCAGAAAGCAGCGGAGGTTTCCTGATGTATTCAAAAATCATCGGTACCGGAAGTTATTTGCCGGCCAAGGTGCTGACCAATTTTGACCTGGAAAAGTTAGTTGATACCTCGCACGACTGGATCGTCTCGCGCAGTGGTATCGTCGAACGGCATATTGCGGCAGACAATGAGCTGACCAGCGATCTCGCCTTGCAAGCCAGCCTGCAGGCGATCAAGGCTGCGGGCATCAGTGCCGACCAAATTGACCTGGTGATCATCGCGACCACTACTCCCGACCAGATCTTCCCCAGCACTGCCTGCATCCTTCAGGACAAGCTCGGGATCAAAAACCATGGTGCCGCATTCGACATGCAGGCGGTATGCGGCGGCTTTGTGTATGCAATGAACACTGCGGACTTGTACATACGCAGCGGCCAGGCCAGAACGGCGTTAGTGGTCGGTGCTGAAGTGCTGTCGCGCATTCTGGACTGGAATGATCGCACCACTTGCGTATTGTTTGGCGACGGAGCCGGGGCGGTCGTGCTACAGGCCTCCGAAACGCCCGGTATTATTGCAAGCAAACTGCACGCCGATGGCAGTCATCGCGACATGTTGAAAGCCGAGGGCAGCATCAATAATGGTTTGGTACAAGGCGATCCCTTCATCAAGATGGAAGGTCCGGCAGTTTTCAAATTTGCCGTAAAAGTGCTCAGTTCAGTGGTCGAGGAAGTACTTGAAGCAAACCAGTTACAGGGTTCCGACATCGATTGGCTGGTGCCGCATCAGGCCAACATCCGAATAATGGAAGCAACAGCAAAGAAACTCGGCTTGAGTATGGACAACGTGATCGTTACTGTGGCGACCCACGGTAATACCTCGGCGGCATCGATTCCACTGGCATTGGATACGGCGGTGCGCGATGGCCGTATCAAGGCAGGGCAGAATATTTTACTGGAGGCCGTGGGTGGCGGATTTACCTGGGGTGCCGTTTTGATCAGGTGGTAGATTCTAGATATGACTAAATTCGCTTTCGTATTTCCCGGCCAGGGATCGCAATCACGCGGCATGATGAACGGCTATGCCGATTTTCCGGTAGTGCGCGACACTTTCGACGAAGCTTCCGAGGTGTTGAAACAAAACTTATGGCAACTGGTTGAGGAAGGCAGTGATGCAGACCTGAGCGCCACCGTCAATACCCAACCCGTTATGCTGACCGCAGGTGTGGCGGTATATCGCGCCTGGCAGGCACAGCATGGCGCAACCCCGTCCATCATGGCGGGGCATAGTCTGGGTGAATATACCGCGATGGTCGCATCCGGTGCGCTGAGTTTTGCGGATGCATTGCCGCTGGTGCGCTACCGTGCGCAATGCATGCAGCAGGCCGTGCCGGAAGGTGTGGGCGGGATTGCCGCGATACTCGGGCTGGATGACGATGCGGTGCGTGCCGTTTGCGCAGAGGGAGCTCAGGGCGAAGTACTGGAAGCCGTGAATTACAACTCACCCGGACAGGTGGTTATCGCCGGGAATCGTTCCGCAGTCGAACGTGGCATGGAGCTGGCCAAGGCCAGGGGTGCAAAGCGCGCGATCATGCTGCCGATGAGCGTGCCGTCGCATTGCAAGTTAATGGAGGGCGCGGCTGAGCAATTGCGGGATTATCTTGCTGGCGTAACGGTGCACGCCCCGGCCATTCCTGTGCTTCACAATGCCGATGTGAAAAGCTATACGGATGAGGCTGCGATCAAGAATGCCCTGGTACGCCAATTGTACTCTCCGGTACGCTGGGTTGAAACCGTACTGGAATTCGGAAAACAGGGCATCACCCACAATGTCGAATGCGCCCCAGGTAAAGTGCTTGCCGGATTGAACAAACGCATCGCCACCGAGCAGCAAGCTTTAGCTATCAACGACGGCGCAGCACTGACGCTGGCTTTGGCCGCACTCGCATAAGGAGACACCTACATGACACTGCAAGGACAGATCGCATTGGTAACCGGAGCCAGTCGCGGCATCGGCCAGGCCATCGCGCTGGAACTGGGCAGGCAGGGCGCGACCGTGATCGGCACGGCCACCAGCACTGCCGGTGCACTGGCAATTAGTGCCTATCTGGATGCTGCCGGTATCAAGGGAGCCGGCATGGCACTGAACGTCAACGACACTGATCAAACCGAACAGGTCCTGGCCGAATTGCGCAAGCAATTCGGCGAAATATCGATACTGGTGAACAACGCCGGCATCACCCGCGACAATCTGCTGGCACGCATGACCGACGAGGAATGGGACGATGTGCTGGCGACCAATCTGAAATCTGTGTTCCGTCTCAGTCGCGCCGTGCTGCGCGCCATGATGAAGGCAAGAGGAGGGCGCATCATCAGTATTTCCTCGGTGGTCGGCAGCATGGGAAACGCGGGGCAGGCCAATTACGCCGCTTCCAAAGCGGGCATGGTCGGTTTCACCAAGTCCCTTGCCCAGGAAATCGGCAGCCGGAATATCACCGTGAACTGCGTTGCCCCTGGATTTATCGATACCGACATGACGCATGCGTTGGGTGAAGAACAACGCAGCAAACTGGTCGAACATGTTCCCTTGAAACGGCTCGGTCAACCCGCCGATATCGCCGCCGCCGTGGCTTTTCTGGCAGGTCCGGGAGCGGCATACATCACCGGAGTTACATTGCATGTAAATGGCGGGATGTATATGGAATAGGTTGTGGCCGAAGGGCGTCCACCCTTGTGCGGCAGCCGGTATTCGTGGCGGTGTTTTCGGCACCGCCATAGCGGAAGATGTCTGCGAATAGCCTCAGTTCGATGCCAACTGGTTTGTGCTAGCAAGGTTATTTCAATCATGCCGGCGAACTGTTCGTGCAATTCCTTCAAGGATTCAAAAACAAAACCAGCGTACCTGTTATCATGGTATGCCTCGACCATAAATAATAGGATTGCAAATGGCCAAACCAAATTACTCGTTCGAAAAACGCCAGAAAGAGCTCGCCAAGAAAAAGAAACAGGAAGAGAAACGGCAACGAAAAATTGCACCGCAGGGTGAACAGCCAGAAAATGCTCAATCCCAGCCCCAGCCACCCGCTGATGAAGTATCCGGCAGCTGATCCCAATAATTCCAAATATTCGGAATGCCTCTGTGCATACCATTTTGATAACTCGGTAAAGAACACAAGTTGTTTGGATTTTTTCGCAAATTTGATACAATGTCGCTGTTTTTTTGAACTTTAATCTGGGTGGGAGAAATAAGATGTCTATTGAACAACGTGTTAAAAAGATCGTTGCCGAACAACTGGGCGTAAACGAGTCTGAAGTCAAGAATGAATCTTCTTTTGTCAATGACTTGGGAGCGGATTCGCTGGATACAGTGGAATTGGTAATGGCTCTTGAAGAAGAGTTCGAGTGCGACATACCGGACGAAGACGCAGAAAAAATCACCACCGTACAACAGGCTATCGACTACGTCCTGGCACACCAGAAGTAATCCGCTTCTTTATTTCATATACCCTCATTTTCTGTTGGTCCATCCTTTCTGTCTGGCGGAGTCAATTTGTTGTCAAAGCGTAGAGTCGTCATTACCGGGTTAGGAGTCATTTCCCCCGTGGGAATAGGTATTCCCGCTGTATGGCAGAATATCGTCGCGGGGAAATCCGGCATAACCAGGATCACCCGTTTTGACGCCAGCCATATGGCGGCTCAAATTGCGGGCGAAGTCAAAGATTTCGATGCAACAAAATTTCTTTCCGCCAAGGATGCCCGGCGCATGGACCGGTTTATCCATTTCGGGCTGGTTGCCGGAATGGAGGCGTTCAAGGACTCGGGACTGGAAGTGTCCGAGCAGAATGCCGAGCGTATCGGCGTAAATATCGGCTCTGGCATCGGCGGTCTGCCGATGATTGAGGAAACGCACAGCGATTACCTCGCAGCAGGGCCGCGCAAAATATCGCCGTTCTTCATTCCGGGCACCATTATCAACATGATTTCCGGGAACCTGTCCGTGATGTACGGATTGCAAGGGCCCAATCTGGCGATGGTATCGGCGTGTACAACCGGCACGCATTGCATCGGTGAATCGGCGCGCATCATCGAGTATGGTGATGCGGATGTGATGATTGCGGGCGGCTCAGAAGCAACCCTGTGCGCACTGGCGGTGGGCGGTTTTTCTTCAGCACGTGCACTCAGCACACGCAACGATGATCCGGCCACGGCAAGTCGTCCCTGGGACAAGGATCGCGACGGCTTCGTGATGGGCGAGGGTGCGGGGGTGATGGTGCTGGAGGAATACGAACACGCCAAAGCGCGCGGTGCCAGGATCTATGCGGAATTGGCCGGCTACGGCATGAGCGGCGATGCCTACCATATCACCTCGCCGAACAGCGATGGTCCGAAGCGCAGCATGCTGAATGCGCTGCGTAATGCCGGTTTGGATGCGCAAGCAGTGCAGTACGTTAATGCGCATGGTACTTCGACCCCTCTGGGCGACAAGAATGAAACCGATGCCATCAAGCTGGCGTTTGGTGACCATGCCAAGAAGATTGTAGTGAATTCTACCAAGTCGATGACAGGACACCTGCTGGGCGGTGCAGGGGGGATCGAGTCGGTATTTTGCGCTTTGGCGTTACACCATCAAATTTCACCCCCGACCATCAATATTTTTGAGCAAGACCCGGAGTGCGATCTGGACTACTGTGCGAATGTTGCACGCGACATGAAGATCGATGTCGCCATGAACAATAACTTCGGTTTCGGTGGAACCAACGGAACCCTGGTGTTCCGCAAGGTCTAGTTTTCGCCGCGATGCTGGTCAATGGCAAGCCTGGCGATTCGATCAGCATACGTGATCGTGGTCTGCTCTATGGAGACGGGGTGTTTCGCACCTTGCGCGCGATCCGGGGCCAGGCGCAACATTGGACGCTGCACTACCAGAAACTTCAACACGACTGCATCGCTCTGGGCATAGCTTGTCCGGCTGTTGAACTTCTATCCGCCGAGTTGGATGGTCTGCTTGAGCAACACCCCGAGGGTGTGGTGAAACTGGTTGTCACACGCGGGCAAGGAACACGTGGCTATGCGCCGCCAGACGATCCGAATATCACCCATTTCTGGGACCTTTCCCCATTGCCCGACTACCCGTCCGACCTGGCAATACGCGGGATAAGAGCAAAACTATGCAAACTACGCCTGGGTTGGCAACCTCGCCTGGCGGGAATAAAGCATCTCAATCGTCTGGAAAACGTTATGGCGGCAGCGGAATACAGCGAAGCGCGTTTGCTTGACCCCGAAATTGCCGAATGCTTGTTGTTGGATGCAGATGGCAATGTTATAGAAGGAACGCGCAGCAATCTGTTTGTTGTGTCCCGGGGTAAATTGATTACACCGGATTTGACGCGTAGCGGCGTGGCGGGAGTGCAGAGAGACCGCGTGATCGGCTGGTCGAAACTGAACAATATGCCAATGCAAATCCGCAATGTCGGTCTGGATGAGGTGTTGCAAGCAGATGAACTGTTCGTGGTAAACAGTATCATCGGATTGTGGCCGATACGAGAACTCGAGCAGCAGCACTGGACGGGTTTCCCGGTTTCGATGAAGATCCGGCAAACCTGGTCAGAAGAGGCAGTCAACTGATGAAGATCTTTGTTACTTTACTATCGCTGGTTTTGATTCTGGGTGTCTCAAGTGCCGGTTATTACGCACTCAGCCCATTACCGCTGCCAGTCACCCCGTTTGAATTTTCACTTAAACAAGGCAGCAGCCTGAAAAGCACCGCCCGGGAAATGCAACAATCGGGGTTGCTGGATCATGGCTGGAAGTTTGACTGGCTTGCCCGATTGCTGGGAAAATCGGGACAGCTGAAAGCGGGTAACTACGCGCTGGAACATCCTGTTTCGCCGCTTCAACTGTTGAAAATTATCAGTTCCGGCGAGGTCAGCCTGAGCCAGATTAGTGTGATCGAGGGCTGGACATTCAAACAAATGCGTGAAGCGCTAAATGCCAATCGGGATATCACTCATGATTCGGAAAATATGAGCGACGAAGAAATATTGCAGCATATCGGCGCGACAGAAATGCATGCCGAGGGCCTGTTTTTCCCAAACACCTATTATTTTGCAGCGGGCAGCAGCGACCTGAAAATATTAAAGCGCGCCTATCAGACCATGCAAAAAAACTTGCAGCAGGTCTGGCTAACGCGGGGTACGAACCTGCCGTTTCAAACGCCTTACCAGGCACTGATACTCGCTTCCATCGTCGAGAAAGAAACCGGGACGCCCGGCGACCGCAATATGATCGCTGGCGTGTTTGTGAACCGGCTGAAAAAAAACATGTTATTGCAATCCGACCCAACGGTGATTTATGGGCTGGGTGACAAGTTCGACGGAAATCTGCGCAAGCGTGATTTGCTTGCAGATACTGCTTACAATACTTATAGGCGCAGGGGTTTGACGCCCACACCGATTTGCCTGCCCGGTATGGCTGCTTTGCAGGCTGTATTGCACCCGGCGCAGACCGATGCACTCTACTTTGTTGCGCGCGGCGATGGCAGTTCGCAATTTTCCAACAATTTGGCCACGCACAATCGCGCGGTGAATCGATACCAGAAATAGGCAGGATGCCGCCTGCGGATTCCATTTTGCCGAATCAAAGCACCCGAAAACGGACAATGCCAACTATCGAATGACCGTGTTCAACTGTTAACTATGATCTAAATGAGTAAATTCATTACCTTTGAAGGCGTGGACGGCGCAGGTAAAAGTACCCATATCGCCTGGTTTGCCGAAGTGCTGAGGCAACGCGGTCACGATGTGGTGGTCACCCGCGAGCCGGGCGGCACGCCGCTGGGCGAACAATTGCGCGAAATCCTGCTGAACCAGCGGATGAACATCGGCACCGAAGCGTTGCTGATGTTTGCTGCCCGGCTGGAACACATCGAACAAGTGATCCGGCCGGGACTGCGCGCCGGAAAGTGGGTAATTTCGGACCGGTTCAGCGATGCCAGCTTCGCCTACCAGGGTGGCGGAAGAGGCTTGAGCTGGGAAAAGCTAAGCCAGCTCGAGCAATGGGTACACCCCGATCTGCAGCCTGACCTGACACTGTTTTTCGACGTTCCGGTCGAGATTGCCCGACAACGTCTGGCGAATAACATCTCCCTGGACCGTTTTGAACAGGAGCAGGCCGAGTTCTTCGAACGGGTGAGCGCTGGATATCACAGACGCGTACAGGAACACCCGCATCGATATGCTGTCATTGATGCATCGCAGAGCGTGGATAAGGTTAAACTAAAACTTGAAGAGATAATTTCAATTATTTGATATGAAAGAAATTTATCCATGGCAAAAAAATGACTGGGCGCGCTTGCAGACGCTGCGCAATCGTCCGGCGCACGGCCTGCTGTTCAGGGGAAGCGAGGGCATCGGCAAGCTGGCGCTTGCGATCAATTATGCTCAAAGCTTGTTGTGCCAGGATCCCGGCGAAGCGAATTTTGCATGCGGGAAATGTCCGTCATGCCACTGGTTCGAGCAGGGCACACATCCGGACTTTCGTATCTTGCAACCAGAATCCCTGAGTCTTGATGGCGAGGAGACCGAATCCGGAAAAAAGCCCAGCAAGCAAATCTCGGTCGCGCAAATTCGCGGTTTGGCGGATTTTTTCGGCATGACCGCCCATCAAGGCGGCAGGCGCGTGATTGTGATACATCCTGCAGAGAGCATGAATCCGAATGCTGCCAATGCCTTGCTGAAGAGCCTTGAAGAACCTCCTCCGGGATTGTTGTTCATCCTGGTATCACACAAGCCGCAACAATTATTGCCGACCATCTTGAGCCGGTGTCTGGCTTTCGCATTGCCTGCGCCGGATGCCGACAGCGCCATTCGCTGGCTGGGCGGGCAGGGTGTAAAAAATCCCGCAGAAGTTCTTGCCGCCTCGGGTTTTGCACCGCTGCAGGCGGTCCAGCTTGATGAACAGCTGGGCGGCGCAGAACGCAACATGATGTTGCGCGCGGTGCGCCAACCCGTCTCGCTTGATGTGTTCGCATTGGCTGAAGCGCTGCAAAAAACTGAGCAGGTAATCGTGGTGCAGTGGCTGCAACAATGGTGCTACGATCTGACTTCGATGAAGTTGGCCGGCAAGCTGCGCTATCATCCCGGTGAAGAATCCGTCATTAAAAATCTGGTTGGACCGGTATCAGCGTTGAACCTGGCACGCTTGCAGAAACACCTGCAAACAGCAAAACGAGAAGCGAAACACACCCTCAACCCCAAGCTGTTTTATGAATCGCTGCTGTTGGCGTATCGCCAACTCCTGCTCGAATAATCATGCCGTTCATCGACTCCCATTGCCATATCAATTTTCCGGAGCTCGCCGCGAACATCGACGATGTGCTGGCGAAAATGCGCGACAACGAAGTAATCAGCGCATTGTGTGTTTCGGTCAATCTGGCGGATTTTCCGCAGGTGCTGGCCCTTGCCGAGCAGTATCCGCACATCTATGCCTCGGTGGGCGTGCATCCTGATTACGAAGGCGTTGAAGAACCCGATGTGGCCCGACTGGTCGCACTGGCGCAGCATCCCAGGATTATTGCCATCGGTGAAACCGGCCTGGATTATTTTCGCCTCAAGGGCGATCTGGAGTGGCAACGCGAGCGTTTTCGCAATCATATCCGCGCAGCACGCGAAACCGGCAAGCCGCTCATCATCCATACCCGCGAAGCCGCAGCCGACACCCTGCGCATCATGGCGGAAGAAAATGCCGCGGAGGCCAGCGGCGTGATGCATTGCTTCACCGAATCATGGGAAGTCGCCGAAGCCGCGCTGGCAATGGGTTTTTACATTTCCTTTTCCGGAATCGTCACCTTCAAGAACGCGACACAACTCAAGGAAGTCGCGCGGCGCGTGCCGCTCGAGCGTATGTTGATCGAAACCGATTCACCGTATCTGGCGCCTGTTCCGCATCGCGGCAAGCTCAACCAACCGGCTTATGTGAAGCATGTCGCCGCGGAGATTGCCATGCTGCGCGGTATCAGCCTGGACGAAGTGGCGAGCCACACGACTGAAAATTTTTCCCGCCTGTTCAAGCTGGGCGATATATTTGACTGATTACATCGAGCGAAATTATTGACAGAAATTTGAATATCCCTATAATGCGCAACTCGTTTTGCGGGAGTAGCTCAGTTGGTAGAGCGCAACCTTGCCAAGGTTGAGGTCGAGAGTTCGAGACTCTTCTCCCGCTCCAAATCTGAGGGAAAGCATTCTGGCTTTCCCTCGTTCATTTTAAGCTGTTGATTCGCAGTGCGGCGAGATAGCAAAATGGTTATGCAGCGGATTGCAAATCCGCCTATCCCAGTTCGATTCTGGGTCTCGCCTCCAAATACCCGCCCGGGTGGTGAAATTGGTAGACACAACGGACTTAAAATCCGTCGCTTGGGTAAAACCAGCGTACCGGTTCGATTCCGGTTCCGGGCACCAGTAACGCGGCTTCTAAGCCATTCAGGCATCTTTCTTCTCATCACCTGTTTGGCCGGCCGTAGCCAAATCGTAGCCTACCCCGACAGAATCCAACCTTGCAGCCGCTTGAGCTAAATGGTCAGGCGCTACATGCGCATAACGCTCAACCATTGCCGCCGTCTTTCAACCCCTGTCTTCAGCATAATCATGCGGCGGATGTTCAATCTTGCAAAAAGCGGGCGCTATTCAATGCCATTGATCCATGCCGTATCAGTTTTTCCACCACTGTGCAATGATATTCCCCACAGTAGGACTGACCAGATAGCCATATGAGCGATGACAATCAAGACCTTCATCACTGCGAAACACGTTGTAGATTCCATGGCTATAGTCCTCAATGGACGTTACCAAACCCAGTTCCAGCATTTGATGAATACTTTCCTTGAATTTGCTTTTCAGTGCGACAAGGTCACCCCCGGCTAACAAATTTATCCAGTGGCGGATCAGATCAGGATAGCTTTTGTCCCCCCTGGCCATTCATACCCAGCAAGCGATGTTTCATATAATGCATGCCCAGGGGACTGCCGAGAGTCAAAAAATCCACCTTGCCTTTCACCCCTTCCTGACGTGCCAGCTCCCATAATGTATCGTAGGCAATGACGGAACCGAGACTATGCCCAATCAGCAGCACATCATCCTGATTCTCAAGCATGGGGCGAAGTGTCTCTTTTAATAAATTGCGAACTTCACTGCCAACACAATCGGTATTATTGAAGTAGCGGCTGATTTCATCTGCGGTATTTCGTACCACTTCAGGAAGCAATGGTATGAGCAACGGAATGTCATCCCCCATGTTTAACAGGGCGCGGCTTAGCCAGACATTCCATGAATTGGCATCCCGAATATCCTGCTCGGTTGGATCATGCTTGTTGATAAGGGCATCAACCCAGGGTATGTCTTTGGTTATATCCTGACGCGAGTGATAATAAAGTTCGTTCCAGTTAACCAGATGGAATTGCGCATCGTTGTCC